>Ga0157378_10005433_pt1 | contig 11173 bp, 8 predicted proteins | sample M65metaG_FD_115309 | JGI IMG/M metagenome (GOLD analysis project Ga0157378, IMG submission 115309) | Miscanthus rhizosphere microbial communities from Kellogg Biological Station, Michigan, USA - M6-5 metaG | ecosystem: Host-associated > Plants > Roots > Rhizosphere > Soil | place: USA: Michigan...
CCACTTGTCCATAATCGCGCCGTGCGGCACGTAGACGAATCCCAGACGGGGCAGGGGAGCCGCCGCGGTATTCCGTGTCAGCGTTTGCGCCGGAATCATGGAATCGAGCAGAGGGAGGGCCAGAGACACCCCCATGCCTCGAAGGAACGTGCGACGGGGCAGGTGTTTCTTAGTGATCAACATGAGAACACTTCCGCCTCTATTTTCTCACGTTTTCAAGGAGTTTTGGGGTTGCCGGGTACTGCCCCATTATCTTGCGGATCTGATGGCCAACCGAGCCGCGAGAGTCATCGAGCGGTTGTCAGGGGAAGCGGACCATAAAGAACCCGGCGGTGTTGATCCAGGTATCGTGGGTCTCAAGCGGAGGCACCACGCCCAGGGGATCGCCATTGGTCCTGCCGTGGAAAATGCGGCTTTCGACGCCTACCCAGAAGCGATGGCTCCGTTCGACGGCGACGTTCAAGCCGGCGGTTGCGTAGGCGCCCCAGCCGCTACGCGATCGGCAGGTCTGGCACTTGAAGCTGCTGTCGGAGCCCCCGCCGGGGACCTCGACCGATTCGCCGTAGTGCAGATAGGCCGCACCGCCTCCGCCGAACAGTTCGATCCGATCTGACGCGAGCGGAAGGATCCCGCGGCCGCCGAGAGGCACCAGGATTTCGGTGTCGCGGATCTTGAGGCGCCCAATGATGGTGTCCTGGAAATCGCGGACGCCGGCGGCGTGGAAGATCGCGTCCAGCCCCACGTCGGCCTGAAGGAATCGGTAGGGCCGATATCCGAACCCAACGCGCACAAAGGGCGATGTGGTCATGAAGGAGGCGAGGTCTTCGCGGGGAATCGCGCCGCCGGTTCCGATGTTGACGCTGAACTGGCGCGCGAGCGGCTGCCCGGAAAGAGCCGCCACGAATAGGAGTGCAAGTACCGCCGATGGGTGGATTCTCCTCACGTCGCCCTAGACGTTGAAGCTGGGCTGGAGGTTTCTGGCAGATGTACTATTCTGCGCGCGCACTCACCGGGGCGTCCTGCACCCTGCGCATCTTGAAGGCCGTACTGTTGACGATGCCCAGGACTACAGATGAAAACTTGTAGTTGGTGCCGGATGCGTCCATAGCGATGCGCCGAACTGCCGGCATGTCGTAATACTCCAGGCCGCGGCCGAGACCGTAGGTCATCATCTTTTCGGTGAGCGTCCGTACGAATTGCTCCGGGTGCTTCAGGATGGCCTGGCGCAGGGCGACCGGACCGTCGACCTTGGTTCCATCCGCCAGCTGACCGGAGGGATCGACCACGCCGCCGGGTTCTTTGGTGCGCCATTCGCCGACGCCGTCGAAGTTCTCAAGCGAGAATCCCAGGGGATCCATCACGGCGTGGCAGCTGGCACACGCGGGATTTTTGCGATGCTCTTCGAGTCGCGCGCGAACCGACTGCGCCTGTGCGCCTTCGTTTTCCTTCAGCGGCGGGACGTTGGGAGGCGGCGCCGGGGGCGGCGTCCCCAGGATTGCTTCCAGGATGAATTTGCCGCGCTTGACCGGGGAAGTCCGGTTGGCTTCCGAGGTCACAGTGAGCACGCTGCCTTGGCCGAGCAAGCCGCGACGTTCTTCACGGGTGAGCTTTACGCGCCGGAACTGGCTGCCATAAATCCCGGGGATGCCGTAGTGCTTGGCCAGCCGCTCATTGGCGAACGTGTAGTCGGCGTTGAGCAGGTCGAGGACGCTGCGATCCTCGCGCATGATGCTGGCGAAGAACATTTCTGTTTCCTTGCGGAAGGCCTGCCGGAGGTTGTCATCGAAATTGGGGAATTCGTTGGGATCGGGTATCACGCTTTGCAGATTGCGCAGCATCAGCCATTGCCCTGCGAAATTCTTAACCAGCGCCTCGGAGCGGTCGTCGGCCAGCATGCGCTTCACTTGCTGTTCGAGAACGGCGGGTTCCTTCAGCCTGCCTTGCGACGCCAACGTGATCAACTGGTCATCGGGAATTGTGCTCCACAGGAAGAAGGAAAGGCGCGATGCCAGCTCCAGATCGTTCAACGGATGCATCGAGCCTACGGGCGCACCCGTGGGATCGGTCTCCACGCGGAACAGGAATTTCGGATTGGTCAGCATCAGGCGGAGCGCGTTTTCGATGCCGGCCTCGAAATTCTTCTTATTACGCGCCGATTGATAAAAAGTCAGCAAGGTTTCCAGGTCGCTGCCGGTGACCGGCCTGCGGTACGCCCGGCGTGCGAGATTGGACAGAATCTGGCGGGCGCACGGCAGTTCGGCGGCCGCATTGGCCGGGTGGCAGGTGAAAATGCGACGGCGGCTGGGGGTGTCGCCCGAACCCGTAGGATTGAACGGACCGGTGATCTGCATCCGGTCGATCAGCGGGATGCCGTTCATGTTCTGAAGATCGTGATCGCGGGTGAAGGGCTGCAGCGGTTCATCGGAAGGCGCGGAGTTGCGGCGGAGAAACGTGACCACCACCGTGCGCGGTCCGGCTTTGACCGGAATGCGGGTTCGCAGGCGGGCGTCGATGGTGTCCTTGGCGACGCCCAGGTTGGCGTCGGACATCTTGTTGTCTTCGTCTCCACCGACTTGCGCGAGGAAGACGCGCTGGCCGTCGATGCTGATTTCAAGCTGATGCGCATACTCCAGGCCGGTCAGATAGCCCACGATGTTCTGCAGCAGAAACACGCGGAAATCGTACTCGCCGTCGAGCGGAAAGTTGTAACGCACGGAGATGCCGCCGCGCGTTCCCAACGGCAGCCCTTCGATGTGATTCTCCTGCGACAGATCTGGCGGAGCCTGGTAGACCAGACTGATCGGCGTGATGGCCGGATCGCCCACCGCGAGGCTGGCCAGCTTGTCGGAGGCCGATAGATACTGCTCCAGCAGCGACGGCGAAACACGCAGCACATCGGCGATGTTGTCGAACCCATTGGCCTCGTCATCGGCCGGGAGCAGTGAGGCGACGTCGATATCCAGGTCCAGAAGATCGTGAATTGCGTTGCCGTATTCGGTGCGATTCAAGCGGTGTAATGTAGATCGGCCGGGCTCAGGACGGGACACTGCGGCGCGTTCGAGCGAGGCTTCGAGCGTCGCCATGAAGCGGGTGACGGTCGGTTCGTCGGGGCGAGGCATGCCCTGGGGAGGCATCATCCCGCCGTGGAGTTTTCGCAGAACTTTTTCCAGGATCTCGGCATTATCCGCGACGCGATCGAGATTCAGGTTGTCGAGCGCCAGGCCGCCGGTCTTTAATCGCTGGTTGTGGCAGGTGACGCAGTATTTGTCGAGCATCGCCCGCTGCTCGGCGGCAGGGCTGGGTTGCTGAAAGGAGAATGCGGCCGAGAGGACGGCCAGAATACCGGCTGCGATGAGGAACAAGGACTTGAGGGATCGCATGGTGGCAACGGAGCCTATATTCACCAGGATACCTCGGGGACGCTATCGTAGGAACAATGGAAGGGGTCTTCGCCTGGGTCGCCGCGCACGGATACGGAGCGCTGTTCCTTCTTCTGGCATTGGGCGTCGTGGGACTCCCCGTTCCCGATGAAACGTTGTTGGTATTTACGGGCTATCTGATCTTTCGGGGCAAGCTGCATCCGCTGGGGGCATTCACGGCGGCCGTGGCCGGAACCTGGACCGGCATCAGCCTGAGTTATGTGATCGGACGAACACTGGGGCACGAGGCTGTCCACCGGTTTGGGAAGTACATTCATGTGACCGAGAAGCGCCTCCACAAAGTCCATCGGTGGTTCGATCGCATCGGACACTGGGCGCTGTTCGTGGGTTACTACATCGCCGGCGTGCGGCACTTTACGGCGATCGTGGCCGGGACGTCGAAACTCGAGGTGCGCACGTTCATGGCGTATGCCTGGACTGGGGGCGCACTGTGGGTAACCACGTTTCTGACGCTGGGCTATTACCTGGGAGAAGACTGGCGGCAGGTGGCGGAACTGGTCCATCGCTACATTCTTTATGCATCCGCTTTGATCGTCGCGGGAGCGGTTGTTGGGTACGTGCTTTGGAAGAAGCGCGCTAAAACCAGACGGTGACGGCCTTGTTAACCAGGAACGCGCACACGTACGCCATCGCCGTCATGTAACTGAACTGGATGATGGGCCATCGCCAGCCTCCGGTTTCCCGTCGCACCACGGCGATGGTCGACATGCACTGCATGGCGAAGGCGAAGAACACCATCAGGGCTACGGCTCCGCCCAAAGTCAGGTCCTGGTGAAGCGCTTGCTGTAATCCCACCGATTCTTTCGAGGCGCCCTCGATGCCGTAGATTGTCCCTAATGTGCCGACGATCACCTCCCGCGCCGCCAGCGAAGTGATCAGGCCGATGCCGATCTTCCAGTCGAAGCCCAAGGGTTTGATAGCGGGTTCCACCGCGTGCCCGATCATTCCCAAGACGCTCTGTCCGATTTCCGGAGGTTTCCCATCGGTCAGAGGAAGGTTCCCCAGAACCCAGATGATCAGCGCCACCGCCAGAATTACAGTGCCCGCGCGGCGCAAGAACACTTTCGAGCGGTCGATCAACCTCAGCGCAAGCCCTCGGAGGGTGGGCCAGCGATACGGGGGCATCTCCAGCATGAACGAAGATCGCTTGCTCTTGAGGATGGTGGATTTGAGCAGCCTCGCGGTGAAAAGCGCCGCCAGGAAACCGAGGATATACAAGCCCAGCAGTACTGCCGCTCGAAGCCCGAGAAAGACGCCGAATAATCGCCGATCCGGTATGAAGGCGGCGATTAACAGCGTGTAGGGAGCTATCCGTGCCGAACAGGTCATAAACGGCGCAATCAGGATCGTGGCGATACGATCGCGCTTGCTCTCGATGGTGCGCGTTGCCATGATGGCCGGCACGGCGCAGGCATACGCGGAAAGTAGCGGAATGAAGCTCTTGCCCTGAAGACCGAAGCGCGCCATAGTGCGGTCGGCGATCAGCGCGGCGCGGGCCAGATAACCGGAATCCTCCAGGATTCCGATAAACAAGAACAGAATCAGGATTTGGGGCAGAAACACGACCACGCTTCCGACGCCGTGAAAGACTCCGTCGACAACCAGTGAGTGCAGGGTTGGGTTGGGAATCAGGGAGCCAACCCATACTCCTAGCGATGTGATGGCTCTTTGCAGCAGGTCCATCGCGGGCTGGGCCCAGAAAAAGATAGACTGGAACACGGAGAGGACCACCATCACGAATATCAGTGGACCCGCCACAGGATGCAAAAAGACCGCGTCCAAACGCCGAGTCCAGTGGGGCGGGGCGGGAGCTTGATACTTGCCCTTGGTGCCGACGTTCGCGGCCCAGGCGCGGCACTTCGGGATGTCCTGAATCACCGGCAGCTGCATCAAGGGCGGCGCCTGCGGTGCGGATTGCGTGGTGCCCGCCAGAAACTGGAAAACCTTATCGAAACCGTCGCCGCGCGATGCGCTGACCAATGCCACCGGCGATCCCAGCTGCATGCTCAATTCAGCCACATCCACGCCGCCGCCGCGATTCTTGAGATCGTCGGCCATGTTGAGGATCACCAGGGTCGGCAAGCCCAGGCTCAATACCGGCGCCGCCAAAACCAGGTGACGCGCCAGGTTGGTCGAATCCAGAATCAGCAGAACAGCGTCCGGCTTGGGCAGATCCTTCATCTGGCCGAGCAGAACGTCATGCGTAACGCGCTCGTCTTCCGTCCGCGGTTCCAGGCTGTAGACGCCGGGAAGATCGACGGCGAACACTTCGCGCCCGGATGCGACTTTGACTTTGCCCATGCGATGTTCCACCGTCACGCCGGGGAAGTTCGCAACTTTTTGACGCAGACCCGTGAGACGGTTGAACAGCGTCGATTTACCGGAGTTGGGAGGGCCTACAATCGCCACGATATGCCGGCGGGTTGGTATCGCCGGCGGAGGCGGAAGGGTCGCAACAGAGCAACCGTGGCAATCGCTCATAAACTCAGTACGCTACGCTTTCCTTAAAAGCAGCTTTCGGGCCGTCTCGCGCCGCAGAGCCACTTCAGATCCATCCACCCGAAACACCCTCGGATCGCCGCCCGGAGCCGAGTGGCCTGGAGTGACGGCGTGGCCGGGGAGAAAACCGAGCTCCATCAGACGCCGAGCGTCGTCTTCCGGCAGATCCAAACGATCCAGAATTCCCGATTCGCCATGTTTCAATTCCATGAGGTTGGCAGCCTCAGGGTTGTGCTTCGCGTGCCGAACCTTTTTGACATTCGCTTGCATGTCGAACCAAGTATCTATCTGGAATGGTGCAAAGTCAAACTCTTGGAACAGGCTCATATCGACATCCACTTGCAACTGGCCTTCAAATCCATGAGCTGTCCTTAAGTCCATTCTCAGCATACACCATCTAGGACCGAAGTGGTCTGGTATCCCATTGAGTTGGGCGATCTGACCCTCCAAGAGCAAAAATCCACAGGTGAATTGGCGCACATAATGGTTAGGATGACGCTGCGCCTGCCACCCCTCCTGTCGACGATCGTGCGGGGCCTGTGCGCGGCAGGCTATCGCGCCCTGGTGGTGGGCGGTGCGGTGCGTGACAGCCTGCTGGGGGGCGAGCCCAAGGATTTCGATATCGAGGTTCACAGCATCGGCTATGACCGGCTGGCCGGATTCCTGAGCGAGTACGGCCGGGTGGACCTGGTGGGCAAGAGCTTCGGCGTGGTGAAGCTGAATGCCGACGGTCGCGAGTACGATTTTAGCGTCCCCCGCCGCGACAGCAAGTTTGGGCTGCATCATCGCGATTTCCATGCGACATTCGACGAAGAGATTACGCCGCAGGAGGCCGCCAGCCGCCGCGATTTTACGATCAACGCAATGGCCTACGATCCCGTCGAGGAGAAGCTGCTGGATTTCTTCGGCGGCGCGGAGGACCTCAAGAATCGTGTGTTGCGGGCCACCGGTCCAGCGTTTGCCGAAGATCCGTTGCGGGTGCTGCGCGGGATGCAGTTCGCGTGCCGCTTCGACCTGACGCTGGATCCTGTGACAGGGGCGATGTGCCAGAGCATAGCGGGACACTACGGCACGATCGCGAAGGAACGAGTGGCGGACGAATTCATGAAGTGGGCGGTTAAGAGTTTGCGGCCCGGACGTATCTCAGACTACCTGGCGGCGTCCGGCTGGGGCGTCCACTTTCCCGAGATCGCGCGGCTTGCGGGTGTTCCGCAAGATCCTGGCTGGCATCCGGAAGGCGACGTCGGCATCCACACGATGTTTGTGCTGGATGCGGCGGCCCGCGTCGCCGGGAGAGAATCGCTCCAGGGCGACGACCGCGCGGTGTTGCTGTTCGCGGCTCTGTGCCACGATTTCGCCAAAGCCACTACCACGGCGCTGCGCGAGCGGGATGGAAAACTGCGCTGGACATCCTGGGGGCACGAAGCCGACGGCGGCCCGATGGCGCGCGGATTCCTGGAACGGATCGGGATCAAGAGCTCGATTGTGGAGCGCGTCGTGCGGATGGTTGAGAACCATCTGGCCAGTTCCAGCATCGGGCGCGATGTAACGCCGCGCGCGGTACGAAGGCTCGCCATGCGCCTGGCGCCAGCCACGATCACCGATCTTGTGCGGCTGATTGAAGCGGATTATTCAGGTCGTCCTCCGCTGCCGGTCGGCTTGCCCGAGGGAGCCCAGCGCATTCGCGAGATGGCGGAAGCGCAGGCGGTGCATCATGGTCCGCAGCCGCCGCTGATTCTCGGCCGGCATGTGCTGCCCTACTTCGACGATCGTCCGGGAAAGCACATCGGGGAAGTGACGTCGGCCGCGTATGAGGCGCAAGCCGACGGAGCATTCTCAAATCTTGAGGAAGCGCTGGGGTGGCTGGAGGCGTTTATGGCAGCGCGAAGCAATATCTAAAACGGGCCGGCATGCCCAGCCCCTACTTTTTCTGCTGGTTCAGCCTGCGATCCATCTCGCGGTCGCGCTCTTTCATGCGCTCATTCCTGCGGTCGATGCGATCGTCGGATGACGGCGGAGGCGGCTGCGGTTTCGCCGGTTCAACCTTCTTCTTGTCGTCCTGCTTGTTTTGTTTGTTCTGCTGCGGAGGCGGATCCAGCGCGACCACGGCAGGAATCATCGCGCCGAGGCCAATCACCAAAGCGAACCTTGCATAACGTAGCATTTGGCTCACCTCTGGTTATCGGATGATTGCACCTGAAACTTTGTTTCACCTTTCTGCGAACCGTTAAACTAGTACCATGCGAAGGGTTGTTCTAGTATTTTTGTGTGCAGCGGTTGTCTGCATCGCACAAAAGCAGCCGTTTACTGTAGATACGATGCTAAAGCTCGCCCGAATCGGTGAGCCTGCGCTTTCACCCGACGGAAACCAAGTGGCTTTCACTGTTCAGACGGTGGATCTGGAGAAGAACTCGAAGCCATCGCAGATTTACTTGGTACCGGTACAGGGCGGCTCGCCGCGGCAAGTTACCACCGAAGGGACAGCGAACGAACGGCCACGCTGGTCGCCGGATTCCAAGCAGATCTTTTTCGTCTCGAACCGCAGCGGCTCTTCTCAAGTGTGGGTAATGAACGCCGACGGATCGAACCCGCGCGCGGTCACCAAGCTTGCGGCCGAGGCTGGCGGCATTCTGCTTTCGCCTGATGGCAAGAAGATCGTGTTTCTCTCCAGCGTCTATCCGGAATGCGGCGCCGACGATGCCTGCAACCAGCGCAAGATCGATGAGGAATCCAAGAGTAAGACCAAAGCTCGCATCTATACTTCGCTGCTCTATCGGCACTGGACCCAGTGGCAGACCGCACGCCGGCAGCACCTGATGGCGATGAACGTGGACGGCACCGAGGTGAAAGATCTGACGCCCGGGCCCAACGACGTCCCGCCATTTTCGCTGGGCGGACAGGACGATTACGCGATCTCTCCCGACTCCAACGAAGTTGCCTTCTCCATGAATGTTGACCCGGATCCGGCCACCAGCACCAATGCGGACATCTACGCAGTGCCGATCGCGGGAGGGGATGTCAAGAAGATCACCACCGGGCCGGGTGCGGACAGCACCCCTCTCTACTCGCCGGATGGAAAGCTGCTGGCGTTCCGGTCGCAGGCGCGTGGAGGTTATGAAAGCGATCGCTGGCGTCTGATGGTGCTGGATCGCGCCACAGGCCGCACGACAAATCTGACGGAGAACCTGGATCGCTGGGTGGGAAGCGTCACCTGGTCGCCGGATTCCACGCGCTTGTTCTTCACGGTGGAAGATCGCGGGCGGATCGGGCTGCAAATGATCCAAGCGTCGGGCGGCGGCTCGCGCAACATCATCGCGGGGGCCTCCAGCCTGGACGATGTGCAGTTCACAGCGGACGGCCGGACCATGATCTATACCGAAGTGAGCGGGTCGCATCCGACGGAGATTTACCGCGCGACATCCAACGGCGGCACGGGGGTTGCGCTCACCCATTTGAACGACGCAGTGTTGTCCAACGCAGCGATGACGCCGCTGGAAGATATGTTCGCGGATAGTGCGGATCGCACGCGCGTGCATGCGTTCGTGGTCAAGCCGCCCAATTTTGTGGCTACTCGGAAATATCCCGTGCTGTTTCTGATCCACGGCGGACCGCAGGGCTCCTGGGGCGAAGAATGGACCTATCGATGGAACGCGCAGGTGTTCGCAGGCGCAGGGTACCTGGTGGTGATGCCCAATCCGCGCGGGTCCACCGGCTACGGGCAGAAGTACACCGAGGAAATCAGCGGTGACTGGGGCGGCAAAGCCTACGAAGACATCATGGCTGTGGTGGATAACGTGGCCGCACTGCCTTACGCAGATGGCAATCGCATGGCGGCCGCGGGCGGTTCGTACGGCGGCTACATGGTCGATTGGATGCTGGGCCATACCGATCGCTTCAAGGCCTTCGTCACGCACGCCGGCGTGTTCGACTTGCGCAGCATGGCCGCGGAGACCGAGGAGTTGTGGTTCGTGAACTGGGAGTTCAAAGGCATGCCTTGGGACAATCCCGAGCTGTATTCCAAATGGTCGCCCAGCAACTTCGTCAAAGAGTTCAAGACCCCCACGCTGGTGATGCACGGCGAGCAGGATTTCCGCGTGCCCGTCAGCCAGGGAATGCAATTGTTCACGGCGCTGAAATCGCAAAAGGTCCCGTCCAAGCTGGTTCTGTTTCCCGACGAAGGTCATTGGGTGCTGAAGCCGCAGAACACCGTGCTGTGGTATTCGCAGTTTCTGGATTGGATCGGGCAGTGGACCAAGGCCCAGTAAAGCCCTTGTGGCGCACGCACTCTTGCGTGCCACCTCGACACGCGTGTCGAGGCCATCGGACGACGGGTGGTAGAGGCGTCGCGAAGAGTCTCGACGGGGCACGCAAGAGTGCGTGCGCCACTCTGCTGGCAATTCTGGTTCTGGCAGGATGTGGAGTCTCGCCCGAAGCCCGCCTTCGCAAAACTCTGGCGACACAAACCACCGGTGTGATCCATCTGCCCAGGGGCCTGGTGGAGGTGTCCTCGGAGATGACGCTCGCCCCTGGCGCCCACGATCTGGAGATTGCCGGCGACGCGACCATGCTGAAGGCCAGCGATCAGTTCCGGGGCAGGGCAGTGCTGGTCGTGGAAGGCGCCCAGCGCATCCGGCTGCACGACTTCGCCATCGATGGGAATCGGGAAAGGCTTGCCCGGCCGCTGGACATGGCGCCGCCCGAAAACGCCTTTCGCGTCTGGTATCCCAATAACGGGCTCCTGGCCGACCGCGTGGAGGGATTGGAGGCCGCGGGTCTGTTTCTGGCAAACATCGTGAATTTCCCAATGTTGATCAGCCGGTCGAAGGGCGTCCGCATCCGCGACGTAACGATCCAGGATTCCGGCTCGAAGAATGCTCGCGGCCGGAACAATCTGAGCGGCGGGATTCTGCTCGAAGACGGCGTCACCAATTTCGAAATCCGCGATTCCAAGTTCCGCGGGATTCTGGGCAACGGGCTGTGGACGCACTCGCAGTTCCGTGCGCCTCGCCAGGAAGACGGCGTATTTGTGGGCAATGTTTTCGATACCATCGGCCGCGATGCGCTATTGGTGGGCCATGCCACGCGCGTGCGCCTGGAGAACAACTCGGGCATTCGCATCGGCTATCCGGTGGAAGCCGTCGATATCGAAAACGGCGGCATCCCTATCGCCATGGACACGGCCGGCGACGTGGATCATACGGATTACCTGCGCAATACGTTCGAAGAGATCGACG
>Ga0157378_10005434_pt1 | contig 11173 bp, 11 predicted proteins | sample M65metaG_FD_115309 | JGI IMG/M metagenome (GOLD analysis project Ga0157378, IMG submission 115309) | Miscanthus rhizosphere microbial communities from Kellogg Biological Station, Michigan, USA - M6-5 metaG | ecosystem: Host-associated > Plants > Roots > Rhizosphere > Soil | place: USA: Michigan...
GCGACGGGACTCGAACCCGCGACCTGCTGATTACAAATCAGCTGCTCTACCAACTGAGCTATGCCAGCGCCAAACCGCGTGATTTCAAAGACACAAACAGCCTGTCGACGCTAAGCATGGATAGGAAGCTCAGACGGCGGAGGCCGAGGAACTGCGGGTTATAGCAGAGGGCCAAACGGGACGCAAGTGGGGGTTATTTCGCCGATCCATCATGCTGGCGGCGGACCTCATAGCAGAGGACGGCAGCGGCCGTAGCCACGTTGAACGATTCGACATGGCCACTCATCGGGATGGTGACGACCCGATCGCAGTGCTCCAGCACGTTCCGCCGGATCCCTTTCCCCTCGTTCCCGACGACGAGCGCCACCTTGCCGCGGAAGTCGATGGCATCCGGCCGGTCGCCGTTCTCGGCTGCTGCGTAGATCCAGTAACCGCCGGCCTTGAGGGTCTCGATGGCGCGCGAGAGGTTGGTGACCTGCGCCACCTGCACCCACTCCGAGGCGCCGGCAGAAGCTTTCACGGCAACCGGCGTGAGTCCGACGCTGTCGTGCTGCGGAATGACCACCAGATCGACCCCGAAGCCGTCCGCGACCCGAAGAATGGCCCCGAAGTTCTGCGGATCGGTGATGGAGTCGACGATGAGCACGAAGCTGGTGGCCTCATTCGCCACGATGTCATCAAAGTCCGCATACGCCGTCTCCGAAACCTCGGCCACGACGCCGTTGTGCACCCCGCGCCCGGCCAGCCGGTCGATCTGATCGATCGCCAGGTTCCGCACCGCCACCCCCGCCCGCTTGGCCTCCCCGATCAGTCTCTGATGCCGCGCCGATTCCTCCCGCGCGACGCCGATGTAACGAATGCGCTCGGCATGCGAACGGATGGCTTCGAGGATGGGATTGACGCCGTAGATGATCACGGCGGGGAGTTTAGGCGTCAGCGGATCGATACGCGAGCATCTTTGCCGGCCTGCACTTCGGCCGAGGCGCGGAACGCGCCGGCTTGCAATGTGTAGGTTCCCGGCGGGAGACCGGTTAGGCGAAGGTCGTTGCCGGGAGCGACCATGAGAGGCACCCCGAGCATCGAGAACGCTGGCGTCACCGCAATGCCTGACGGCGTGAACAACTCGACGTTCGCGTTTCTGGTACTCGACACCACCAGCGCACCGGTCGCAGTGCTCATCCGCAGTGGTTTCTGAGCGGCGTCTTCTGAACCGATGCTCCTCGGCTCCATCCAGGACCATCCGTAGCTCGCCGAGTAGGCGGCCACGGGCGCGATCAGCGATTCAGAGAAATGAAATGTGGCGATGCCGTTGACGTCGGTCGTGGCCACGCCGGCGGGGAACGCGCCTGATCCTAGAAGGAAGACCACAGCACCAGCGAGCGGCTGTCCGTTAGGAGTCACGATGGCGATCTCGCTCTTTGCCTGTTCCTTCTTGCGCAGGACGATCTCGATGATCGCTGCCTTCGGCGGCTCGATCTCGGCCTCGGCGCTCCCCTCGCGGTCATTGCGCGTGGCGCGCACGACCATATGGCCGGAAGTGAGACCGCCAATCGAAAACTCACCCGATCCATCGCTGGCCGCAACCTGCTGCTGGCCTGTTGCGTCACGAACCTCCACGATCGCGCGACCAACCGGCGCGGAGTCGGTGTCGACTACCCGTCCTCGAATCTCGCCAGGCGGCAGGTCGATGGCGAAGTCGAAGCGTTCCATCTCCGGAACCGTGACCTGCATCGGTGGCGACGACATCCGGTCGCTGCGATAGGTGGCCTCGTATGCGCCAGGTCGAACGTCAGCGAAGACAAAGCGACCGGCATCGTCGACGTTCGCGGTCTGCACTTCGGGCATGTCGGTGACCGCGCCTCCGCTGGCAACCTGTCCTTCGGGCGTGCGGCTCTCGAGGTAGACAGGCATGACGTGACTGCCGCCAGAAGCGCGTTCGAGATTCACTCGGCCGCCAGCACGCGGATGCCCGTTCGACATCACGGTTCCGGTCACATTCGTGGAAGCAAGCTTGATGTCGATGGTCGTTGAGTCCGACTGTGAGGAGATGTCGATCGAGCGTTCCTCGACGATCTGGCCGTTGTTCAACAAGCGGAGAGTCGTTGTGCCCGACGGGGCAGGCAGAAGGTGAGCCGTACCGTCCTGCATTGAGCCGGAAACCGTGGCCCACGGAAACTCGTTGCTGGCGAGCAACAGGCGCGCTTCATTTCCGCATCGCCGCACAGGAGTGCAGTTGACGATCAGCTCGCGGGCGCGGTCGAGATCGATGGACCCGAGGTCGAGCGGCTCATCGGCATCCTGGCGAACGTCAGCCGTAACGACGCGCGAGGCGAATCCGTTGGCCTCGATGAGAAGCACCTGCGGTCCGGGTTGCACTCCAGCGACGGTGAACGCTCCATCATCCGCGGACATCGCCTCGACCCAGTCGCGCATGACGAACGAGAGGATCGGTCCCGACGCGGTGCGGCGCAGGGCGCGGAGATGCGCATTCGCGACCGGCGCTGACGTATTGCGCGCAATGAGATGACCAATCATCGCCGCACCCTTCGGGAGGAGGAGCTCGCCGAGGTTGATCTCCTCATCATCGTGAACAGTTCGCTGGGCGATGGGATACGGCGCGCTGCCCAAGGCGCGAATCTCGAGCGCCAGCGTGCCGGCGGCGAGACCACCGATATCGATTGTTCCCGATGAATCGAACGGCTCCATCCGCCGGCCGCCGTTGTTGGTGATCATCACATTGCCCGGACCGGCCGGGTCATGCGTTCCGGCTTTGAAAATCGATGCGAGCACGCGAACTCCTCGCGAGAGAACGATGTCGACCTTCCCCTTCGTGTCCGCTGCAGCGACAGCGGCTGCGGCCCGGTACGAATGCGCGCTGGCGGTGAGGTCGACGTCCTCTCCGGCCGGTATGCCGTCGAGCGTGGCCATGCCGTTTGCGTCGCACTTCCCGTGTACGCCCTCAGCCGTACGGACGTCGGCGCCCGCGACAGGCCGGCCGCCGCGATCGACGACATGAACTGTCACTGTCCGCGCCGGACGCATGACGATGTCATCGATGGTCAAAGGACCTTCGATCTTCAGCGTCCGGAGAACAGTGGCAAACCCGGGCTTTCGCACGATCAGTTGGACAGGGCCCGTGGCGAGGCCGCGCACGGCAAAGCGCCCATTGGCATCGGAGCGCGCGCGGCGCTTGAGGCCGCGGGGCGCGCCGGTCATCCGGAAGACCACTTCGATCGTTGCCTCACTCAAGGCGGTCTTCGCGGCGAAAACGCGTCCGTCCACTCTCCCTCCGCGCGGGAGCGAAAGCGTGCGGGGAAATGCCTCGGTCATTGCCACTCCCGTTCGCGGCGATGCTTCGTCGCTCCACGCCGTGTAATGAACGGGCATCCGCGGCATCGGAAGAAGTGCGAGCGCGTCGCGCTCCGATACCGCCCAACTGCGAATATCGTCCGCCGAGGAAACGACCGACACGGGTTCGACCTCGACGATGGAGCGCGTTACTGCCGCGCCGCCGGGAACCTGTACCCTGGTCACGAGGTTGGTCGCCTCGGAGACATGAATGGAGATCACCGTTTGGGACGCGGCAACCTTCTGCCACCACGAAGCCAGACGCGGACCTGCCACCCGCACGAAAAACGCTTCCTTCGGCGGTGTAATGATCTTTATCGTGCCGTCATCGGTCGTCGTAGCCGTCGGCAACATCCCCTCCGGGATATCGCCCAGCATTTCGGCGGTGCCCCAGACGATCCTTGCGCCGGCGACTTTCCGGCCGCGCTCATCGACGATGCGGATTGCGATCGGACGTCCGCTGCGGCAGTCGACTCGCGCCGCCTCCGATGTCAGACGCGCCGGGGCACACTCCGATGACCACCACCAGAGCTTCTCGCCGACCTGCGGCGTTTCAACCTTTTCGATAGCAACGCTGGATGGCCAGGAATCCGCCGCAATTCGAACCGCATGCGCGGGTGGCGGCAGCGACAACGCGGCGGCGACCAGGATGGCGAATGTCATCGGCGGGCTGAGAGCGTTTTCGCGGAAAGGTGAAAAAGCCAGAGATGCGGCCAGGCCTGTGCGGTCTTGGCGATCGAGGCCTCGTTGCGCGGCGGCTGCGAGCCGGCGCACGCTAAGTCCGATCCAAACGTGTCGCACCGAAGATGACCGTACGGTCCGATCCGGTCGATGCCGAGGCGAATGCGCTCCCCGACGCCGCCGCTCCGAAGGGGATACCAGAGCTCCCAGTGGATCTTGTCGCCTTCTGCAATTCTGACCACGATTGCAGGACCTTTTGGTGTGGCCACAAGATCTTCAATGAGCGGCTGTGCATTCAGCAGAAGCCTGTAGCGGTTCTCCAAGTCCATCGCGAACCTTCCTCTGATCTCTTTCATCGATTCGATGACCAGATCGTCGATGGATTGTCCGAGAACTTCTTTGAGCTTCCCATCGGCACCGTATCGAAAAACGCCTGGCTGAACAGAGGTAATGACGTCGACGGTTCCGTCGGGCTCGATGACCACCCGGCCTCCGAATGGCGCCGCAGCCGAACGAAATAGTTCGCGCGCGTGGTCATTGCGGAGGAAATGCAGCGGCTTGAGCTCAGGCCATGAGTCGGAAATGCCGCCACACCACGCAGCTACATCCTTCAGCTCCTCGGATGATGGACTTGTCGCGAAACCGATCACGCATGAATGACTGCCTGAAACCGCAACATCCATCGGAATGAGCTTGATGCTGCGCTGCGCCCTGAGCCGTTTTCCTGTGTCCAGCCGAAGAGAAAAACCTCCGTTCGTGTCCCAACTGATCGCGGAGACCGACTGGCCATCGCTTGAGAGTGCGTTTGGATCGGGGAGGCCATCGGGAAGTGGAGCGCGTTTGATGACTTCCGACGGAGTACCACCGGACACCGGCACTTTATAAATGCCCAGCTCCGTGGCAATGAGAAAGGCGTCCCGGCCCGACCAGCTCAGATCATGCGCGTACTTGCCAATTGAGGGCGGAAGTGCATGCTCGCTGTATGCGGTGATCGTTGCCGGAGAAGCCAAAGCGGCGGTGGCCACGCTGAGAACGCAGACCACCGCGGCCGAGGAAAAATGGAGAAGTGTTCGCAACGATCTAGCCCAAAACGTCGATCTGGTCCCAGCAGTACAGGCAGTTGCCGTAATACGAGGTGTAGCTGCAGTGCCAACCACCACAGTCGTCGTACCAACCGATACCCGGGATACACGTCAAGTCAGCAACAACAGAACTCGCCATGAAAAGTGAAAACGCGAATACAGCTAAGACACCTTTACTTACCTTCATCTTCGCATCCCTTCATTCTTTATTGCTGGGCTGAAAGACAAAGTAGGCTCTTATGAAGTGTTCGTCAAGCCGGTCTCAACAATCGCGACGCCAACCGTGGCCCCCCATAGACGAAGCCCGTGTAGATCTGCACCAGATTCGCCCCCGCGGCAAACTTCGCACGAACGTCGTCCGCAGTGAAAATGCCTCCGACGCCAATGAGCGGATAGTTCTGGCCGACGTGCTTGCGAACGCGGGCGAGAACGGATGTCGACGGCTCCATCAGCGGCGCTCCGGAAAGACCGCCGGTTTCGGTCGACGGAAACGGACGGGCGATCGTGGTATTCGTACAGATCATTCCGCGGGCGCGGTTGAGGCAGACGTCGCAGATTTCGGCTAGAAGAACGTCGTCGATGTCGGGTGCGATTTTCACCAGTGCGGGGCCGACGGCGGTGAGGATTCGTTCCAGATGTTCGGGGCGCTGTAATTCGCGTAATGACGGCGTGTTGGGTGACGAGAGATTGACCACGACAGCGTCGGCGAAGGGGGCTAGTTTCATTGCGCAGGCGCCGTAATCGTCGGCGGCGGCATCGATGGACACGTCACGGTTCTTGCCGATGTTGACGAAGAGCGGGATGTTGCGCTGCCACGATTTCAATCGCGCGGCGACGGCATCGGCGCCGTCGTTGTTGAAGCCGAGGCGGTTGATGAGGGCTTTGTGCTCGGGGTAGCGGAAGAGGCGGGGACGCGGATTGCCGGGTTGCGGGCGCAACGTCACTGTGCCGACTTCGACGAAGCCGAAACCGAGGGCGGCGAGCATCGGCATTAGTAGACCGTTCTTATCGAAGCCGGCGGCGATACCGATTGGGGACGGGAAATTCAATCCCATCACTTCGCGCCGTGCGTTCGCGGGAGGCGCGCAATAGCGCTCGATGGCGCGCAGGACGATCGGGATTTCTTGTAGCGCCATCATCTGGCGCACAGTGAATTCGTGCGCGTCTTCCGCGTCGAGCAGAAACAGCAGCTTCCTGATCAGCGAATACATTGCTCGACACGCGCGAGCGGCCCGAGCACGCGCGGATCCGACTCGCCGGCGCGCGCCAGCAGCGGGATGGCGCGCACGAGCTCAGGGCCGTGGTCCATGCCGGTCAGCATCAATCGCAGCGGCATGAAGAGCTCTTTGCCTTTGAGGCCGGTGGATTTCTTGAGCCGGTCGTTCATCGCCTTGACTGCATCGGCATCGCGCGGCTCGCCGTGCTCGCGCAGGTCGGCCGCCACGGCTGTGGCGAAATTGTGATCGATCTCCGGTGGCGTGTAGTCCGTCACGAAGCGGATGGCCTCGCGGAATTGCGGCAGAAGATGCACCGACGTTTTTACGACGTCGATGGCCTCTTCCAGCCACGGCGCATCGAAACCGGTCGCGTTTACTACCAGCGGCAACAACGTAGACGCACTCATGGCATGGATGTACTGGCCATTGAGCCACTCGAATTTTTGCGGATCGAAGACCGCCGGCGCGGAGTTGACGCGGTCGAGTGCGAAATTGGCAATGGCGTACTCGCGATCGAAGACATCGCGCCCGTCCGGCGCCGACCAGCCGAGCATCGTGAGGTAGTTGACCATGGCATCGGCGAGAAATCCGGCCTCGGCGTACGCAGAGACAGACGTCGCACCATGGCGTTTGGAAAGCTTGGTGCGGTCCTGCCCGAGGATCAGAGAAACGTGCGCGAACCGCGGAATCGGCCAATCCATCGCGCGATAGATCAACACCTGGCGATGCGTGTTCGTCAGATGCTCCTCGGCGCGGATGACGTCGGTGATCTCCATGTCGTGATCGTCGACGACGACGGAGAAGTTGTACGTCGGCAAACCGTCGGAGCGAACGAGGATGAAATCGCCGAGCGATTCGCGCTTCCAGGTCACCTCGCCGCGGATGGCATCGTCGATGGTGACGTCACCGTCGTCGGGAACATGAAAACGGACGGCATGCGGCGCAGCTTCATCGTCGCGGCGTTCAATCCAGCATTTGAGGTCGTAGTGCGGCGGCCGATTCTCCGCCTCGGCGATTTTGCGCTTCGCTTCCAGCTCTTCCTCAGTGCAATAGCAGCGATAGGCGATCCCGCGTGCAATCAGCTCACGTGCGACCTCACCGTACCTTGCGACGCGCTCCGACTGCCGGTACGGCGCATGCGGTCCGCCGATGTCCGGCCCCTCGTCCCACAGCAGACCGAGCCAGCGCAGATCATCGAGCACCATCGTCTCCGACTCCGCGGTCGACCGCGCCTGGTCGGTGTCTTCGACGCGGATGATGAACGTCCCGCCGTGGTGCTTGGCGAAGAGCCAGTTGAAGATGGCCGTGCGCGCGCCGCCGACGTGGAGGTGGCCGGTGGGCGATGGTGCGAAGCGGACGCGGATCATGGTGACGTGATCAACACAATTGCCATCGCGCAAATCCCCTCGGCGCGGCCGATGAAGCCGAGGTGATCGGTCGTCGTCGCTTTCACATTGACGTGGCCGGCGGGGAGATCGAGCAGTTTGGCGATGTTCGCCTGAATGGCATCGCGGAACGGAGCCAGCTTCGGCTTCTCGGCGATGATGGTGATGTCGATGTTGGCGATGTCCGCGTCCATCTCGATGACGACGCGCTTCACCTCGCTGAGAAAGATCGTCGAATCGGCATCCTTCCAACGCGCGTCGTCCGATGGAAAGTACTGGCCGATGTCGCCCGCGCCGGCGGCGCCGAGGAGGGCGTCGGTGATGGCGTGGAGAACGGCGTCGGCGTCGGAGTGGCCGGCGAGACCGCCGGATTCGCTGATGCGGATGCCGCCGAGAATCAGCGGGCGCGATTCATCGAAGGCGTGAACGTCAACGCCCTGGCCGACGCGGATCATGCGTCGCTCTCCCCGCCCCATTCCGCGTAAATCCGTTCGGCCATGACCAGATCCTCGGGGCGTGTGATCTTGAAATTCATCGAATCGCCGCGGACGAGTTGTACGTGATGACCGTATTTCGCCGCCAGCCCGGCCTCGTCGGTGGCATCGGCGTCCTCGCGGGCGGCGCGCTCGATCACATCGCGCAGCACCTCGGCGCGAAAACACTGCGGCGTCTGCGCGGCGACGAGCACGCTGCGATCGGGCGTCGAAGCAATGGCCTCGTCCGCGATCTGATGCACCGTGTCGGGAAGCGGCATGCCCGGAAACGCGGCGCCGTGCTTGCGCGCGGCATCGAGCGTGGCGTGAAAGGTATCGAGCGAGAAGAACGGGCGGACGGCATCGTGGATGGCGATCAGGTCGAACTCTCCGCCTGCCGCTTCGAGACCGCGCATCACCGACTGCAGCCGCGTGGCTCCGCCGGCAACGAACTGCACGCGATCGCCCGGCGCGGTCTTGACGGCACTCAGCAGCATCTCGGATACGGGCACCACCACACGTGTGACCACGGCATCGAAAAGGAAGCGCTCGACGACGCGCTGCACGAGCGGCTTGCCGCCCAGCGGCAGGAACTGTTTCGGCACATCGCCGCCGAAGCGCACGCCACTTCCGGCAGCCGGGATGATGACCAGAACCCGTTCGTCGCCGGCCACTACACCGCCATGATGTCGACTTCTTTGCTCTTCAGAATGCTGCCGACTTCGTCGATGTGTTTGTCGGTCATCTTCTGGATCTCGTCGAGGGCGTGACGCTCATCGTCCTCGGAGATCTCGTGGCCTTTGAGCATCTTCTTCAGCTTGTCGTTGCCGTCGCGGCGCACCTGGCGGATGGCCGTGCGCGCTTCCTCGGACATGTGATGCGCGGTCTTCACCAACTCCTTGCGCCGCTCCTCGGTGAGCTGCGGGATGGGGATGCGGATCACCTTGCCGTCGGTCGCGGGATTCAGGCCGAGGTCGGCGTTGCGGATCGCTTTCTCCACGGCCGAGACCATCGATTTGTCCCACGGCTCGGCCACGATCATCGACGCCTCGGGAACTTTGAGCGATGCCACCTGCGAAATCGGCGTCGGCGTTCCGTAGTAATCGACCACGATGCCGTCGAGCATCGAGGCGTTGGCGCGGCCGGTTCGAAGGGTCTTGAACTCGCGATGCAGCGCTTCAAGAGCGCCATGCATGCGGTGCTGCACGTCTTTGATTACGTCGTTGATCATAGGTTCCTCACGTCAATCGCTCACGATGGAGCCGATGTCCTCGCCGAGGAGAGCGCGGCGGATATTGCCCGGCTCGCGCAGCGAGAAAATATAGATCGGAATCGAGCTGCCGCGGGCGAGGTCGATGGCCGTCGCGTCCATCACCTGCAGTCTTTCGGCCAGCACGCGCTGATAGGTCGCGTGCGGGATCTTGGTCGCGGTCGGGTCGAGCTCCGGGTCCGAGGTGTAAATGCCGTCGACCTTCGTGGCCTTGAAGATGATCTCGCACTTCAGCTCACTGGCGCGCAGCGCGGCGGCGGAGTCGGTGGTGAAGTAGGGATTGCCGGTGCCGGCGGCGCAGATGACGATGCGGGCCTTCTCGAGATGTCGAATGGCCCGCCGGCGAATGAACGGCTCGGCCACCTCGGCCATCGTGATCGCCGAGGTCACACGCGTTTGGGCGCCGCGCCGCTCCAGCGCGTCCTGCATGGCGATGGCGTTGATGACCGTGGCCAGCATGCCCATGTGATCGCCGGCAACGCGGTCGATCCCCTCGGTGGCCGCGGTGACGCCGCGAAAGATGTTGCCGCCTCCGATGACGATGGCGATCTGCACGCCGGTGCGATGCACGTCGACGATCTCGTCAGCGATGCGGGCGATGGTGTCGGGATCGATTCCGGTGCGCCGCCCACCCATGAGCGCTTCACCAGAGAGTTTGAGAAGGATACGTTTGTAACGAGGCGGCATTGGCGAAGTCTTATACAACAAAGACAGGCGTCTGAGCGTAGCGCCGGCGGCCCGCCGGCGCTACGTTCGTCACTTCATGTAGCTCGCCACTTCCGCGGCGAAGTCATCGCTCTTTTTCTCGATCCCTTCGCCCAGCTTGTAGCGGGTAAAGCGGGTCACGGTGTAGGCGCAGCCGGACTCTTTGCCCGACGCGGCCAGGTACTCGGTCACGGTCTTCTTGTCGTCGCGGATGTAGGGCTGCTCGAGGAGGCAGGCCTCGCCGTAGAACTTGTCCATCTTGCCGGTGACCATCTTCTCGATGATGTTCTCCGGCTTGCCGGACTTGGCGGCGGCGTCGCGGGCGATCTCGCGCTCGGTGTCGAGATCCTTCTGCGTCACTTCGTCGCGGCGGATGAAGCGCGGCTCCGCGGCGGCGATGTGCATGGCCACGTCGCGGGCGATCTCGTTCATGCGGGCGTTCTTCTCGCCGCTGGTGGCGACGAGCTCGACGAGCACACCGATCTTGCCGCCGGCGTGGATATACGACGAGAGAACGGCGTTGGCAGCGGTCTCGTAGCGGACGAAGCGGCGGATGGAGATGTTCTCCTTGATCGAACCGATCATCGCCAGAACCTTCTGTCCGACCGTCGGGTTTTCAGCGTCTCCCGGCCACGGCTCGTTGTTGAGAGCCTCGACCGAATCAGCTTTGCTCCCGGCGATCACCTTGGCAACTTCCTCGGCAAAGTGGCGGAAGTTCTCGTTGCGGCCGACGAAATCGGTCTCGCAGTTGACCTCGACCAGCACGCCGGCGTTGTCGCCGACGTACGCGGTCACGGCGCCTTCGGCGGTGACACGGCCGGCCTTCTTGCCGGCGGCGGCGAGACCCTTCTTGCGGAGGATCTTGGTGGCCTCCTCCATGTTGCCATCGGCCTCGGTCAGCGCGGACTTGACGTCCATCATCCCGGCGCCGGTCTGCTCGCGCAGTTCCTTGACCATTGCTGCAGTAACTTGTGCCATCTGAAATCTCCTTGATACAAGAGCGCCGTCTGCC
>Ga0157378_10005439_pt1 | contig 11163 bp, 11 predicted proteins | sample M65metaG_FD_115309 | JGI IMG/M metagenome (GOLD analysis project Ga0157378, IMG submission 115309) | Miscanthus rhizosphere microbial communities from Kellogg Biological Station, Michigan, USA - M6-5 metaG | ecosystem: Host-associated > Plants > Roots > Rhizosphere > Soil | place: USA: Michigan...
CAAGTCAGCGCCAGTGCATCGCGCCAATGGCTGTCAGGGTGAAACAGGGTCTTGAGCAGGACGTCGTCGGGTTTCGCAAGAGCCCTTTCGAACTGGGCAAGCCAATCGTCTGCAATCGTCGCGATGGTGTCTGCTCTAGCCAGCATTCGCGCCCCCAAACTGTCGTTCTGCGCTGAATCCTCGCGCTCCATGACTTACGCTTATCTCTTCACTGACGCCGTATAGATTGGAGGGCATTCGTCACTACCATCGGCGCCACCGACAGAGTCAGTTGTTGATTCAGAGCGTATCCAGCAAGTCGCGCTACTTACTCGATAAATTGCGGCGCGTGCGCCAAGCCATCCGTCTGCGGCTTGTCGTGGTTGATCCACAGGGTTGCGTGTTCGCGCTCGAGGATGTCGGCCAGCTTCTGCATCGAGGCGAGGCTTTGTTCCTTGTTGAAGTTGCGCGCGGGCACGCGGCGGTTCTCCCAGTTCTCGCGGAAGTGGACGGCATCGCCGGACAACAGCACCGGTCCGGTCTTGGGCAACCGCACCAGCAGCGACTGGTGCCCCGGCGTGTGGCCTGGCGTCGAATAGATCACGACCGAGCCGTCGCCGAAGATGTCGCGATCGCCATCGAGTTTCACCATCGTGCTGTCGCGCAGCTTGTTGTAGAACGCGGGATTGAAATTGAACTTCGCCGGATCGGGACCGAAGGCCGCGTCGTATTCGGCCTGCTGGATGTACAGCGTCGCCGCGGTAAACAGATTGGCATTGCCTACATGGTCCCCGTGGAAATGGGAAAACCCGAGAACGGTGATATCGGTCGGCGCAATGCCCAGTTCCTGCAACTGCGAGCGCAGCGTCTTGCGAACGTGCAACGTCAGTATGCCGTTGCCGACCACCATGCCATCCGGCAACGCCGCGATCGCATCCGATACGCCGGATTCCCACAGCAGCAGACCTTTCGCGTGCCGGATCAGATAGCAACTGTCGCTGAACTCACGCGGCTTGCCGACATCGACACCGGGCGACCACATGGAAACATCCTTGGTCTCGCTCTCGCCGCAGTTCAACAGGTAGAGTCGCTGGACGCCTTGCGTTTCATCCGCCCGCGCGGGCGCCCCGAACAACAGCCAGACGACGGAAAGCAACGCTGTGCAGAACTGAAATGTGGTGTGCTGCCAGTTCTTCGCCATGATTCCCCCGTCCCAGAATGGAGCCGACATTCTACTCGTTGTGAGACGGCGACCTCCGGCTGGAAATCGCCGCGACATGCAGCCCATCGCCGTCCCGTGGAGCCGGTTGCGGCAGTAGTCGCGCCGATCACGATGAGTCGAATTCCCGCTGTCACCGGGCTTTCGCCGCCCGTCCGGCACTTTCGCCGGCGATGCGTCCGAACACGGAACCCGACATCAGGCCAGTGCCACCCGGGTAATTGAAATAGAACAATCCGCCGACCAGTTCGCCGGCCGCATACAGTCCGGGCATGGCGATGCCGTCGGTATCCGTTACCTGCGCATCGGTGGTGATGCGCAATCCGCCGAAAGTAAACGTGATGCCGCAGGATACCGCGTAAGCCTCGAAAGGCGGCGCGTCAAGCACGTTGGCCCAGTTCGACTTCGGGACCGCAAGGCCCTCGGTGCGGCGGCCATCCTTGACGTTGGGGTCGAATGCGATGTCGGTGCGGATGGCGGCGTTGTACGCACGGATGGTTTCCAGGGCCCGGCCTGAATTCACGTCGTCCAGTTTCGCCGCAAGTTCCTCGAGCGTGTTTGCCGTCACTTTGGTGACCTGGCGGATGCGATACTCGTCGCGCAGCAAGTGAGTGACTTTCTGGTCGAAGATCTGCCACGCGAACTGGCCCGGCTGGCGCAGGATCACCGCGCCGTATTTCGCATAGGTGTAATTGCGGAAGTCCGCGCCTTCGTCCACGAAGCGATCGCCATTTGCATTGAGCATGATGCCGAACGGATACGAATGCTTCTGGAATCCATCACCGACGGCGAGATCGCCAAATTCGGGTGCGTTGCGATCCCAGCCCACGGCGTGACAACCGGACCAGTTGCCGCAAGGCGCCGCTCCCGCGTCCAGCGCCATGCGAATGCCGTCGCCCGTGTTGTAGCGGGTGCCGCGCACCTTGGCCAGATCCCAACCCGGCCCCAGGTAACGCGTGCGCCATTCCGGATTGGATTCAAACCCGCCGGCCGCCAGCACCACTGCCTTGCTGCGCAATGTGCGCGTCTTTCCCTGGTAGCGCACCGTCAATCCAGTTACCCCGTCATCGCCGTGCAGCAGCGACATCGCGCGTGCTGCATAGAAAATGCGGATGCCGTTCGCGTGTGCCGCCTTCTTGTGCGCATCGACCAGGCCGGGACCGCCTCCCCACGCTTCCACCGTCAATCCGCCCCAGAAGCGGAAGCGCCCGTCGACCTTGAACGCCTGCCGCCCGTAGATCGGCGCGAAACGAAAACCCTTGCCGCGCAGCCACATCAGGGTCGGCTTGCTGCGACGGACCAGCAGTTCCGTCAAATCCGGATCGGCGCGGTTCTCCGTGACACGCGCCATGTCGTCGAAGAACTGGTTTTCCGTGTACGCGCCGAAATCGGTGCGCGCCACCTCCTCGTCGGTCAGATCGGGCATCAGCGCGCGCAAATCTTCCACGCCGTCGTATGCAAAGCGAATCGCGCCGGCGGTGAAACGCGTGTTGCCGCCGGATTCGTCTTCCGGGGCCCTCTCCAGCACCAGCACTTGCGCGCCCTGCTCGCACGCGGCCAGCGCCGCGCACATCGCGGCATTGCCCGCACCCACGACCACGACGTCACAATATTCCGGAATCATCACCCTCTCCAGGTTTTGCGGACTCGTGTAGCAAATGATCCGACATCATCGCAAATGCTGTCAGAGCATCCCGGCTGCAATAATAGGGCTTACGAGGAGGAATACGCCATGCCGCGCATGAAAGGCGGAGATCTGATCTCCGATTTCCTGATCCAGGAAGACGTTCCCTACACTATTCACTCAATCACCCAATCACAATCACCCAATCACTAAATCACTCAATCACCCAATCACCGCTATCAACCCATGGAAAAAATTCTTCTCGTGCAGGGCGCCAACATGAGCTTCCTCGGGCGCCGCGAACCGGAGATCTACGGCAAGACCACGGCCGCGGAGCTCGACGCGATGTTGCTCGCGCATGCAAAAACCAACAAGTACCAGCTCGACATTTTCTACACCAACATCGAAGGTGAAGCCATCAATCGACTCTATCGCGCGGTCGACGAAGGAGTGCAGGGGCTGGTGATGAACCCTGCCGGCTTCAACCACGCGGGCTATGCGCTTCGCGACTGCGTGCGCGCATTGCCGTTCCCGTACGTGGAGGTCCACATGACCAATATCGAGAAACGCGAGATCCATTCGGTACTGACGTGCGTTGCGGTCGGTGCAGTGTTCGGCTTCGGCGTTCACTCCTACGTGCTTGGGCTGGAAGCGATGCTGAAGCTGCTGCGCAAGTAAACGGATATTTCGAATAGATCTTAGTTTTCACCACGAAGACGCGAAGACACGAAGAAAACAAACTCGATGCTGGCGAAATGGTTTGCCGATGCGGGGTGCGCGATCGAACTGCACGCTTACCGGTGCGTTACTAGCACCGAACGTCAATTTCATCCTTTGATTTTGCCTTTCTTCGTGTTTCTTCGTGTCCTTCGTGTCTTCGTGATGAGATTTTGAATTAGGCTAAAGTAGGACAGTCGTTAAATCGCCGACAGGCCGCCGTCGGCCATGTACACACCGCCGGTGCAGATGCTCGATTCGTCCGACACCAGGAACAGCATCAGATTGGCAATTTCTTCCGCGGTGCCATAGCGCTTCAACGGCAAGCCGGCGACGATCGTTTCGCGCGCCTTCTCCGGCGCGCCGGGAGAACGGCCCTGCTCGATGCTGCGCATCATGCGGGTATCGGTCGGCCCCGGCAGCACGCAGTTGACGCGGATATTCGACGCAGCACATTCCACCGAAGCCGCGCGCATCAGGCCGATCTCCGCGTGCTTGCTGGCGATATACGCGGAATTGCCCTGGCCACGCGCCTTGATGCCGCCGATCGACGACGTGATGATGATGCTGCCGCCGGAGCGTTTCTTCAGCGCCGGAATCGCGTACTTGAGACCGAGGAACACGCCGCGCACGTTGATCGCCATGACTTCGTCGAACACGTCGACCGGATAGTCGGCAATCGAAGCTGTCGTGCCTTCAATGCCGGCGTTAGCCACAAACGCGTCGATACCGCCGAACTTCTGTTCCGCGGTCCTGTAAAGCCGCAGGTTATCCTCCGGCTTGGAAACGTCGGCAACGAGGTAAGCCGCGTTCGTCTCCCCCACGGCCTTGACGGCCGAGGCCAGCGCCGCCTCGTTGCGCCCCGCCAGCATCAGCTTCGCGCCTTCCTGTGCGAAGAGCTTGACCGCGGCCAGGCCGATACCGCTGCCGGCGCCGGTGAGGACCACCACTTTGTTATGCAGTTTTGCCATTTTTGTTCTCCTCTAGGGGCGACCGCAGCGGCCGCGAAACATAGCAAATCAGGGGATCCTGTATCGCCCGCCTGCCACTGCTCATGCCGAAGCAGCCTTGCGCCGCGCGGATCGCGCCAGAACCCAATCCGTTGCGCGGATCACGACAATGAGCAAACCATATTGCATCGAGTAAAGCACAAACTCGGCAATGAAATTGATCTGCAGGAAAGTGGGACCCGCCCCGCCTCCAGCACCGCCAGGCAGGAGCAGCAACTCGATTGCCAGCTTTCGACCGGCCATGTAGACCGGCCAGGCGAAAACCGAACAGAGCAGCAAACGCGGGTACTTGATATGGCGCAGAAACAAGCCCACCACCAATCCGACCAGCAGCACGACGGGCATGCGATACACGAAGCCGGCGAGGACCAACTGGCCGTTGGGAAATGCGCTGAAAACATCGAACACGGGCGCCAGCAGCCTGTAGACGGCGTTGACCATCGACATGCGCACGCCGAATCCACTGTCCGCGAGGAGACCAGCCATGGTCCCCATCGCCGTCGCGACAAACGCGTCGAGTCCCCGACGAACATCACGGAGCATGGATTCGCGATGGAACGGCGCCCTCGGCTGGCTACTGGAAATTGAAATAGCTTTCTTGATGCCCGCCCTGATCGACCGCGTGCCGAAATTCCGCGAGAGAAACGCTGCGGCTATTCTTCGGTGTTGCGGATGAACTCGCCGAGCAACTTCTTGAGTTGCTCGGCCTTGCGCGGCCCGACAGCCGCGGTGACGGCATCATGATGACCGTCGACCAGCGCTCTCAGGCGCTCGACCAGTTCGAGTCCCCGATCGCTGATGTAGACGAGCACGCGCCGGCTGTCGGTTGCATCGGCGCGCCGGTGTACCAGTCCACGGCTGACGATGCGATCCAGCGTCTTGGTCAGCGCCGGATGATTCATGAGCACCGCCGCGGCCAGGTCTCCCATCGACCGCCCCTGCTCGTCGCTCAGCACTTCCAGAATCCGCCAGTGTTCCGTTTGCACACCTTCTTCATTGAGCGCGCGCTCCATTTGCGCGCTCATCTGCCGGTTGGCCTGCGCGAGCAGGTAGGCGAGGTAGTTCGTGATCGGTTCGGTGGCCATTTATCGCAATGCGGCGGTGTGGAGAAGCCTTTCGGCGTGGGGTAGTATACGATCGAATCCCCTGAAAATGACAACCGGGCTCCGATCAGACCCGGTCAGGGCATTCACCGCGCCTTTGCGCCGGCTTCAACGCCGGAAAACATCGGCCTTTGGGAGCAGTTCACAGTGACGACGGATTTCGTGCAATCTGCTTCCACCGCTGGCGGGGGTCTTGTCCTGCCGATCCGGCGCCGGCCGCAATCGCCACGCGGCGAAACCGGCCGGGCTTTCGAGGCGCGATTCGACCGTCTCCACGACCATGCCTATTCCATCGGTTTGTTCGTCCCGACCAGCGGCGCGCTCGGGATCTGGGGCCCTTCGACGATCGCCTGCGCGAAACTGGCGGCCGCGGAAATCAATCGCGCCGGCGGCCTGCTCGGAAGCGAAGTCCGCCTGCGACTGGTCGATGCCGCCGACGAGCGCGCCGATCTAGTCGAGCAGACCGGTCAGGTGCTCGCGGACGGCGAGATCGATGCCATCGTTGGCATGCATACCAGTGCGGTGCGCCAGCGCCTGCTCGCACCCATAGGCGGATCGCTCCCCTACATCTACACCCCGCTCTACGAGGGCGGCGAACGTTCGCCCGGGGTTTACACGATCGGGGAAACCCCGCAACAGCAACTTCGCCCGGCCATCCATGCACTGAGCACGCGCTTCAAGCTCAAACGCTGGGCCCTGCTCGGCAATGACTACATCTGGCCGCGGACCTCGCACGTGCTTGCGCGCGCCTACGTAAAGGAAGTCGGCGGCGAAGTCGTGGACGATCTCTATCTTCCGCTCGGCACGAACAATTTCGATTCGGTGCTGGAGCGGCTTGCGCGCCTGAAGGCCGACGCGGTGTTGTTGTCCCTCGCCGGCCAGGACGCCATCGAATTCAGCCGCGGCTTCGGCGCGGCCGGTCCTCTGGTCCGCGGCATGGTGCGCCTGTCCTGCGCCATCGAAGAGAACGGCCTGCTCGCCATGGGCGCGGAAAATACCGATCGCCTGTATGCCGCGGCCGGTTATTTCTCGGGTGTTCAGTCCGACGCCAATATCGCGTTCAAGGAACGTTACTACACCATGCACGGCGATCACGCGCCCACGCTCAATGCGCTCGGACAATCCACCTACGAGGGCGTGCACTTCCTGGCGGCGCTGATCCAACGCGCCCACGAGAACGGCAGCGGTTCTTCCGCTTCCGGGCGGATGCCATTGCAATACCGCAGCGCCCGGGACGCAGCCTACGTGGACAACGACCACAAGCTCTATCCGATGTACCTGGCCCGCGCCGAGGGGCACTTGTTCGAAGTCGTCGAACGCCTTTAAGTCCGTTGGCCCGGCTCGCCGTGCGGGCAATTTCCTTGCCTTGGAAAATATTTTCCTTGACTTGGAAAATATAGGGCGCCGAGAATAAAAGCCTGAAACGCCTCGCCCGGATTGGACGGGCGTCCCCTCCAGAACCGTAATTCAGACTCCCGGGAGGTCGCTGTGGCTGTCTTTCTAGCGATCGTTATCGCGGTCATCGCCATCGCCGTACTGGTGGCGTTCATGAACCGTTTTTACCGAAAATCCACTCGCGACGTTGCGCTGGTGCGCACCGGCTTCGGCGGCCAGAAGGTGGTTCTCTCCGGCGGTTGCCTGTCGCTGCCCTTCCTGCACAAGGTCGAGGAAATCAACATGCGCACCAACCGCGTGGAGGTCAAGCGCACCGGAGACAAGTCGCTGATCACCACGGACCGCATCCGCGTCGACGTGGAACTGGAGTTCTACGTGCGCGTGCAACCGTCGGCGGACGGTGTCGCCACCGCCGCGCAGTCCATCGGCGCCCGCGCACTGAATCCGGAGGGCATCCGCAATCTGCTGGAAGGCCGGTTCATCGACGCTTTGCAGTCGGTAGCCGCCGCCGAGACCATGGATGCGCTGCATGAGAAGCGCGGAGAATTCGTCCGCCACGTCGGCGCGCAGTTGCGCGACAACCTGGCTCACAACGGCGTGCTGCTGGATTCGGTCTCCCTGACCCGCCTCGACCAGGCGCCGTTCCAGTCCCTCGACGAGAACAATGCCTTCAACGCGGTCGGCATGCGGCAACTGGCCGAAATCATCGCCACCAACAAGAAGCGCCGCACGCAGATCGAGGCGGAAGCGGACATCGCGGTGCGGGAAACGCAGCTCGAAGCCACCAAGCGCCGCCTGACGCTGCAGCAGCAGGAGGAACAGGCGCAAATTTCCCAGCAACTGGAGATCGAAAAAACCAAGGCGGCAAGCAATGCCCACGCGGCCAAAGCGCGGGAAGACGCCATGGCGGCGAGCGAAAACGCGCGCATCGCGCGCGAACGCGATACCAAGGCGATGGAACTCGCCAAGCAGCGGGAATTGCGCAAACTCGAAATCGAGTCCCAGCTTCAGTCGGAACTCAACAAGGCCGACAGCGCCATCCGCCTTGCGGCCAAGCACGTCGAGGAAGCCACGGCGCAGGCCGACGCCGAGCGTGCGCGCTCCGGTGTCGTGCTCGCGCAGGAACATGTACATACCGAGCGCGAACGCGCGGTTGCCGAGCGTTCGCTCGAGCTCGCCTTGAAGCGCGTGCAGGAGGAGGGAGAAGTCGAATCGGCCAAGGCGGAAACCGAGGCCGCGGTGGTGATCAAGCGCGCCCAGGCGGACTCTCAAGCTGTGCGCACCCGCGCGGAAGCCGAGCGTCTGCGGTTGCTGGCGGAATCGGAAGGCAACAAGGCCAGGCTCACTGCCGAAAATACGCGCAGCGACAGCCTGATGAAACTGGAACTGGAACGCTATCGCCTGGAAAAAATGCCGGAGATCATCTCGCAGTTGATGAAACCGGCGGAAAAGATCGAGAGCATCCGCATCCACCAGGTCAGCGGCTTGGGCGCCGCGCCGGGAACGCCAGGCAGCACGGGCGATGGCACAAACCGTCCCCCGATCAACCAGGTCATGGACAGCATTCTCGGCATGGCCCTGCAACTGCCCGCCCTCAAGAGCATCGGCGAATCCATCGGCTACGATTTTTCCTCCGCGCTGCCGGGGGCGCCGGAAAGCAAGCAGCAAGACGGCAAGAAGTCCTGATCATCCAATTTCATCCTTGACGGGGAGAGACTGCAATGACGTTTACACGGCGTGAATTTCTACGGGCGGCGGGCGCAGCCACGGTCGCGGGCGGGCTTCCGGCAGTGGCATTTTCGGCGGACAAGGAGATCAAGCTCGGCTCCATACTGGACAATTCCGGCAACCTCGACATCTACGGCAAGCCGATGGTGATTGCCACCAAGCTCGCGGTCGACGAGATCAACGAGGCGGGCGGATTGCTCGGGCGCAAGATCAAGCTGATCCAGTACGACTCGCAGTCGGACATCGCGCTCTATACAAAATACGCGCAGCAACTGGTGCGCGAAGACAAGGTCGACGTGGTGCACGGCGGCATTACGTCCGCCTCGCGCGAAGCCATTCGCCAAACTTTCAAACGCGGCAACACGCTCTACTTTTACAACGTTCTCTACGAAGGCGGCGTGTGCGACCGCAACACCGTGGTGACCGGCACGACCCCGGCGCAAGCCGTCGAGCCAATCATGGAGCGTGCGATGAAGCAATGGGGCAGCAAGGTCTATGTCCTGGCCGCCGACTACAACTACGGGCAGATCACCGCCAAATGGGTCTCGTATTACGTCGGACAGCGCAAAGGCACGGTGCTGAAGACGGACTTTTTCCCGCTGGACGTTGCCGATTTCGGTTCGACCATTGCCAAGATTCAGCAGGAGAAACCGAATTTCGTCGTGGCCGCGCTGGTCGGCGGCGCGCACATGTCGTTTTTCCGGCAATGGGCGGCGTCCGGCATGAACAAGAAGATCCCGCTGGCTTCGACGACGTTCGGGGTCGGCAACGAGCACCTTGCGCTTTCCGCGGCGGAAGGCGATGGCATCCTGATTGCCGGCAATTACAGCCAGGAATCCACCCTGCCGGCGAACAAGCAGTTTCTCGCCGCCTGGCACAAGAGATTCGGCGACACCAAGATCGTGCACGAAATCGCGGTATCCCAGTATCAGGGCATCAAGCTTTGGGCCGAGTGCGTGCGCAAGGCCGGTTCGGTGGATCGCGAAGCCGTGCTGAAGGCGATCGAGGCCGGCGCCGCCATCGAAGGGCCGGCGGGCAAGGTCGCGGTCGACGCCAAGACCCACCATGCGTCGCTCGACATCAACGTCATGGAAGTCAAGAACCAGAAGCTCACCATTCTGGAAACGATCAAGCAGCGCGCGCCCTCGGATACCGCCCGCTACTGCGACCTGCAGAAAAATCCGAACGAGAACAAGCAGTACGAAGTCAACATCTGAGCGGATGGATTACGCGGGCGTCGTCTCGCTCGAGATCCTGTACATGATCGCGTTCCTGGCGCTGACCAGCGCCGGGCTCGCGGTCGTGTTCGGGATGATGCGGGTGATCAACCTGGCGCACGGCGAGTTCGTGATGCTGGGCGGCTACACGACCATTGCCTGCTACAACAACGGCATCAACATTTATTTCGCCATGCTGGTGGTCGCGCCGGTGGTCGTCGGCCTCGTCGGCCTGATCGTCGAGCGTACGATCATCCGCTTTCTTTACGGCCGCATGATCGACACCATGCTCGCCACCTGGGGATTGAGCCTGCTACTGATCGGGCTGGTCACGCTGATATTCGGCAACACAGCGGTCAGCGTCCCGGCTCCCGTTTCGGGCTACCAGCTCGGTGAATACCAGATGGGCGGATACAACCTCTTCATCATCCTGATCACGGTGGCGCTGGTGCTGGTGATGTGGGCGGTGCTCAGGTTCACGCGTGCCGGGCTGATCGCGCGCGGCGCGATGCAGGGCCCTGAAGTCGTGTCCGCCCTCGGCTACGATCCGCGCAAGATCTACATGTACACATTTACCGCGGGGGCAGCGCTATCGGGTCTTGCCGGCGGGGTGCTGGCTCCGCTCACGGGCCTGCTGCCTTCATCGGGCGGCGCTTACATCGCGAAGGCCTTCATCACGGTGATCACGGGCGGCGCTGCGGTAGTCTCCGGCACCTTGTCCAGCGCGATCATCTTCGGCACCGTCAACCAACTGGTCTCGTTTGCCGCGCACCCGGTGATCGGCGAGATCGCCATGCTGGCACTCGCGATCATTCTGCTGCGCCTGATGCCGAAGGGCATTACCGGACGCTTCTTCCGGGACGGCACATGAGGGGCTGGCCGTCCATCGGACACATCCGCTGGGGCTGGTTTTTACTTGCGACCGCAATCCTCGCCCTGCTGCCGCTGGTGACCGACACGCTGACGCCCACGGTGCTGCTGATTTGGGCATTGTTCGCGCTTTCGCTGGGCATGATGTGGGGCTATGCGGGGTTGCTCAGCTTCGGACACGCTGCTTACTTCGGCCTCGGCGCCTATACCTACGCGATCGCCGTCGTCAACATTGGCGAGAGTACCGTGCCGTTGCTGCTTGCCATGCTGATTCCGGCTGCCTTCGCCGCGGTGGTCGGCG
>Ga0157378_10005440_pt1 | contig 11162 bp, 6 predicted proteins | sample M65metaG_FD_115309 | JGI IMG/M metagenome (GOLD analysis project Ga0157378, IMG submission 115309) | Miscanthus rhizosphere microbial communities from Kellogg Biological Station, Michigan, USA - M6-5 metaG | ecosystem: Host-associated > Plants > Roots > Rhizosphere > Soil | place: USA: Michigan...
GACTATATCCATCGCACGGCAAATGATATGGATATTTATTTTGTGGCAAACCGTTTTGGCAGGAAGGGCATCAATGATTTTGAGTATCGCTACCTGCCAACATTACCCGATAGGTATGAATCGGTTGAATGCAGCTTCAGGGTTAGGGGAATGATACCGGAACTATGGGATCCGATTACCGGGCGGATTGAAAAAATACCTGTTTACCGCGAAGAAAACAACCGAATTGTTATACCCTTGTATTTTGAGCCGGAAGGATCAAAATTTATTGTATTCAGGAAAGAAAAGCCGGTACCGCATATTACTGAAATTGAAAAAGATGGACAGCGCATTTTTCCAGGGAACCAATTTAAGAATGGCGACAGGCCAGTCATTAGTATAAAAAATTCAGGCGAAAATTTGTATGCCAGCGGTCAGCCTGGCCTTTATACAATGACATGGTCGGATGGTAAGATTAGCAAAGAGCATATACCCGCGCGCGGTAAAGAAATTTTATTAAAAGGCAAATGGGAGATCGATTTTGATACGGCCTGGGGTGGTCCCGCACATGTTACAACCGATACATTAAAATCCTGGACGCTTTTCAGTGACGCCGGTATTAAGTATTATTCGGGGGCAGCCGTATATAAAAAAACTTTTATCATATCTGATGCTGATCTAAAAGGGACAAATGCGATGCTCGATTTGGGGAATGTACTGGAAATGGCGTCTATCACTATCAATGGGCATAAGATGGCAGTGAAATGGAATGCGCCGTTTCAATTTGATATCAGCGATTTTATAAAGCCGGGTAGCAATCGTCTCGAAGTAGAAGTCGTTAATCTATGGCCCAACCGTTTGATTGGTGACGGTAAATTGCCGCCGGAAAAAAGGCTTACCCGAACCAATATCATGAAATATAATACAGCAGACGCTGAAACAATGTTAAGACCGTCTGGCCTGGAAGGACCGGTTAAAATAGTATTTGTGCCCACCAAAAAAATAAAATAGCGCTAATCTTACTTGGTCTATTCAAACAAATTTGCTGTATTCGTACAGTTCGTTTTAAATTACAAGTTCTAACTCACCCCTGCATCACGAAGTGATGCTTCCCCTCTCTGCAAAGCAGAGAGGGGGTGACATGCAAAGCATGACGGGGTGAGTTCGGAATGTATATAGCTTTTAAAACTTGCTTAATGAATAGACTGATAAGAACACTGGTAATTTGTTTGTCGATCTGCGGCTCCACTGCAACCCTGGCGCAAAAAATACCCGGGTACATTCCAAACAAAATATTGTTTAAAACAATCCAACAGAATTTTACGGATGCAGATGCCCAGTATAAAGTATTGATGAAAAACCTGCCGCCGGATTCTTTTCCCAAAACCTATTACCAGCAGACGAGTAAATATGGTTTCAGCAATTCAGGTTGGTGGTGCAGTGGATTTTATCCCGGTACCCTCCTGTATTTGTATGAACAGTCAAAAGAGGAATGGCAAAATAAAGAAGCATTGCGTATACTGGAATTATTAAAAAAAGAGCAGTTCAATACCGGTACACATGATCTTGGGTTTATGATGTATTGCAGTTTTGGCAATGCCAACCGCATAGCGCCCAAACCGGAATACAAACAGATTTTATTGAACAGCGCTAAATCACTAAGCACCCGTTTCAGTCCCACTACCGGCTGTATCAAATCATGGGATTCAAAAAATCCCAATGACTTTCTGGTGATTATAGACAATATGATGAACCTGGAACTGCTATTCTGGGCTACCCGCGCAACAGGTGATTCCTCCTTTTACAAAATTGCAGTTACCCACGCCAACACAACTATTAAAAACCATTTCAGGCCGGATTATAGTTCCTACCATGTAATCAATTATAACAAGGAAACAGGCGCGGTACAGGAAAAGAAAACAGCGCAGGGCTTTGCCAACGAATCTGCCTGGGCGCGTGGACAAGCATGGGGCTTATATGGTTTCACTGTCATGTACCGCGAAACAAAAGATAAAAAGTATCTTGACCAGGCCAACCATATCGCACATTTTATATTGTCGAATCCCAATTTGCCGGCTGATAAAATTCCTTACTGGGATTTTAATGCACCTGGCATACCCAACGTATTGCGCGATGCATCTGCTGCAGCCATCACGGCATCGGCTTTAATAGAATTAAGCAGTTATGCGGGCAGTGCCAAATCAAAAGAATATATGCAGGTGGTGGAAACTATTCTCCGGTCTTTGTCTTCTCCGCAATACAAAGCACTGAACGGAGCAAACGGCGGTTTTATCATACAGCACTGCGTAGGTCATCTTCCCGCCAAATCTGAAGTGGATGTGCCGCTTACCTATGCTGATTACTATTTTGTAGAAGCCATGAAACGTTATAAAGCGCTTGGAAGATGAAAATAATTGTGTTGATATGGCTGGTTGTATGCAGCTTTTCATTTGATCGACTGCAGGCACAAACAAACAAGACGGCGAATGTCAGCGACAGAATAACCTGGCTGCATTATCTGGATAAACTCGCCGCTCCGGTATTGTCTGCTATCGCAAATGATCAGCTCAAAGAAAAAATGTCATTAGTGCTGTCTGAGCATGTAGACAATGCAGCGCTTCGCACCAGGGCCGCTTACCTGGAAGCTTTTGGCAGAACTATGACGGGCATTGCTCCCTGGTTAAATCTCGAAGGTGGATCGGCAGAGGAAGTGAAACTTCGCAATCAATACCGCGGATGGGCGTTGAAAGGAATTGCAAATGCGGTAAACCCGTCGGCAAAAGATTATCTTACCTGGAACGGTAGTCAGCCACTGGTCGACGCTTCCTTTCTGGCTCTTGCATTAATACGAGCGCCATGGTTATGGGAACATCTTAGCGATAGCACCCGCCAGCAACTTGTTAATTCGTTCAGGCTTATCCGTAATACAACCCCCGGCTATAATAACTGGATTTTATTTTCGGGTATGATAGAAGCCTTTTTTTGTAAATACAATCTTGAATACGATGCATTGCGGATTGAATATGGTATCCGTGAATTTGCGCAGCATTGGTATGTGGGTGACGGCTTATTTTCTGATGGTATGCAGTATCATTGGGATTATTACAACAGCTATGTCATTCAGCCTTATCTAGCTAATATCATGGAAGTGCTTAGAGCAAAAGGCAAATCATACGAATGGTTTGCACCGAAGCTCGAAAAAATCAACAAGCGTTACGCGGTTATACAGGAAAGAATGATCAATACAGATGGAAGCTTTCCGGTAACTGGTCGCTCCATTGTTTATCGCGGCGGGGCATTCCATCACCTGGCAGACATGGCTCTCAGAAAGCAATTGCCGGAATCATTGCCACCGGCACAGATCAGATCCGCATTAACAGCGGTTATCAAAAAAACATTGGATGCGCCTAATGCTTTTACTAAAGAAGGCTGGTTGGCCATCGGATTGTATGGCAGTCAGCCCGGTCTTGCCGATAGTTATATCAATACCGGAAGTTTGTACCTGTGTTCTGCTATATTATTGCCATTGGGCTTACCCGAAACAGATGAGTTCTGGTCGGCGCCCGCTTTGCCCTGGACGGCGGTGAAAGTGTGGAGTGGCCAGGATTTTCCAGCGGATCATGCATTGGATTTACCTTAAGCTTTAGCCCAGAAACAAAATCATGAAAAAATACCTTCCGGCGATCATAGCCGTCTTATTGTTGCAAACAGTTATCGCTCAGTCGAGCGATACGGTGTACCTGTTCTCTTATTTCAAAGACAATGGACAAGATGGATTGCATCTTGCGTATAGCATGGATGGTTATACCTGGCTGGCATTGAACAATGACAGTTCTTTATTGAGACCTGCAGTGGCAAAAGACAAGCTGATGCGCGACCCCTGTATCATACGGGGCGCTGATAAACAGTTTCATATGGTCTGGACCGTTAGCTGGAACGATGGCGGTATTGGCTATGCGCATTCTGCCGATCTTGCACACTGGAGCGAGCAACAATTTATACCGGTGATGAAAGACGAACCTACCGCGCGCAATTGCTGGGCGCCGGAAATTATTTATGACACAAAGAACAAGCAATACATGATTTACTGGGCTACTACCATACCCGGCAGGTTTATGGCAGGCGATACTGCAGGAGATGACAAATACAATCATCGTTTGTATTATACCATCACCAAAGATTTTAAAACATTCAGCAAAACGAGCTTACTCTACGACCAGGGCTTTAATATAATTGATGCAACGATTCAAAAAGATGGTGAACAATACCTGATGTTTTTAAAAGACGAGACAAAAACACCTCCTCAAAAAAATATAAGAATAGCCTATGGCAATAAGCTGACTGGCGCTTATGGAAAGCCGTCGCTCCCCATTACCGGTAATTACTGGGCGGAAGGGCCCACGGCCATCAAAATAAAAAATGACTGGATAGTATATTTTGATAAATACACGCAGCATAGCTACGGCGCGGTTCGATCTGTTGATTTGAAAAACTGGACCGATATTTCCGATAAAATAAGTTTTCCCAAAGGAACCCGCCACGGAACCGTGTTTGCCGTTACCAAACTGGAATTTGATAAATTGGCTAAAGCCTTGCAAGGACAAAGCAGATAGGGTATTAATGATCCATTAATATCAGGATACATCAGGATGGCTGCCCTTGTTTAAATACTAACTTTCATTTTTAAAGATTGACTTGCTATGCCAACACCTGTAAAACACATCTTTCTTTTACTCTTTTGCACTTTCCTTTTTTTTGCTGCATTTGCAGAACTCCGGCTGCCCGCGATAATCGCAGATAATATGGTATTGCAGCAAAAATCAACCATAACCTTATGGGGCTGGGCCAATGCAGGGGAAAATATTGCGGTAACGGCAGGATGGAATAAAACACCGGTTATCACCACTGCTGACAGCAGCGGAAAATGGATGGTACAAGTTAAAACGATCAAGGCTGGCGGTCCCTATAATATTTTATTTGCCGCATCCAACACGATTGAAGTAAGGAATGTATTGCTGGGTGAAGTCTGGATTGCTTCGGGTCAATCGAATATGGAATTTTTTATGAATAAGGTGAGCGCGGGCTATACGGGTGTGCTGAATTATGCCGAAGAAATACAGGCGGCCAATTATCCAATGATACGAATGATAGATGTGCCGAATAAGGTCGCTGATGAACCGCAGCATGATTTTACCGGTCAATGGAAGATGTGTTCTCCACAAACCGCCGATACTTTTTCTGCGGTGGCTTATTATTTTGCAAAAGCCATTCACACGGCAACGGGCTATCCCATCGGCATCATCAATGCCACCTGGGGCGGCACACCTGCGGAATCGTGGACACGTAAAGAGATTCTTGAGAACGATAGCAGCTTCGTCGTGATACTGAATCGCTATAAAAAGCAATGCGAAGAATATCCTGTGGCATGTGAAAAATACAAGCAGGAACTCGATAAATGGAAAGCGGATACAGCTAAAAGCAAGGGAGCTGCACCAAGAGAACCGGTTGGCCCACGTTACAGCAAGTCGCCTTATAAATTGTACAATGGAATGATTGCACCGGTGATACCTTATACCATCAAAGGTGCTATCTGGTACCAGGGAGAAGATAATGCTCCGCGTGCGGCGCAGTATCGCCGCTTGTTCCCGGCTATGATTGAAAACTGGCGCAATGATTTTAATAATGAAGAGATGCCTTTTTATTTTGTGCAGATTTCTCCGCACCGCAGCCAGAACCCGGAAATCCGCGATGCACAGTTGTATACGCTGCGAACTGTTCCGCATACCGGGATGGCAGTTACTACGGATAATGGCGATTCATTGAATATTCATCCCCGCAACAAGAAATTAGTGGGAGAGCGCTTATCGCTATGGGCATTGAAGAACGACTATGGAAAAAAAGATATCGTAGTCAGCGGCCCGTTGTACAAATCAATGAAAGCAGAAGGCAATAAAATACGCATCCGTTTTGACTATGCAGATGGACTGGAAGCAAAAGATGGTGAACTAAAAGAATTTACGATTGCCGGCGAAGATGAAAACTTTGTTCCCGCAAAAGCATCGATAGATGGAAACACGATATTGGTATGGAGCGATGCGGTACAAAGGCCTGTGGCAGTAAGATTTGCCTGGCGCAATGTGCCATTTCCGAATTTATACAACAAGGCCAATTTGCCGGCTTCACCTTTCCGGACCGATAACTGGAAATTAACTACGGAGGGGAAAAACTAATGATAAAGATTTCGTGCATTGGCTTACTAATCGTTGTTGTAAACCTGCCATCAGTATTTGCGCAGCAGCCCGATATGAGCTGGACTTCAAAAGTGGGTGCCGCAAAATTATCGTTGCCGGATAAAATATTTAATGTATCGGATTATGGCATTGGCAGTGATACCAATGTCAGCAGCACCATTGCTATTCAAAAAGCTATTGACGATTGTGCTGCAAAAGGAGGCGGCACTGTTGTGTTTAAACCAGGCGTTTATGTGTCTGGATCGATTTTTATAAAAAGTCATGTACAACTGCGCATAGACGAGGGTGTGATCCTGCTGGGTTCACAGCGTTTTGAAGATTATCCTGAAATAGATACGCGTATTGCGGGAATAGAAATGAAATGGCCTGCAGCATTGATCAATATTATCGATGCCAGGCAGGCCGCGCTTACAGGAAAAGGGACCATTAACGCCAGGGGAAAATTTTGCTGGGATAAATATTGGCGTATGCGGAAAGAATATGATGCAAAAGGGCTTAGATGGATTGTAGATTATGATGCCAAACGTGTACGCACCGTACTGGTGCAGCATGGCGCGGATATTACTATTAAAGACATCACGATAAAAAATGCCGGCTTTTGGACGGTACAACTGTTGTACTCAGATCATATAACAATAGATGGGTTGGTGGTAAGAAACAATGAAGATGGAAAGGGACCCAGCACGGATGGTGTTGATGTAGATTCTTCGTCATGGGTATTGATTGAAAACTGCGATATCGATTGTAATGATGATGATTTTTGTTTAAAGGCGGGCCGTGATTGGGATGGTCTGCGCGTAAACAAGCCGACTGAATATGTGGTGATCAGAAAATGCCTGGCGCGTAAAGGAGGTGGGTTATTAACGCTCGGAAGTGAAACCGCCGGTGGTATACGGCATGTACTGGCTACAGATTTAATTGGTAAAGGAACCGGTAATGGATTTCATATCAAATCGGCCACAACACGAGGTGGAACTGTAGAAGATATCCATTTTCAGCATTGTACCTTAGACAGTGTAGGCAATGCGTTTATGTTTACCATGAACTGGAACCCCGCTTACAGTTATTCCACTTTGCCGGCGGGCTATAATATTGATTCTGTGCCGGCGCACTGGAAGACCATGCTGCATAAAGTAGAACCGCCGGAAAAAGGCATTCCTCATTTTAAAAATATTTTTGTTGCTGATATTTCCGCTGCCGGTGTTAAAAAAATTATCAATGCAACTGGTTTAAAAGAATCATTACTGAAAAATTTTAATTTTTTTAATGTCAGGGTCAAAGGCAACACCGCAGGCAATATATCTTATGCAGCAGATTGGCAATTCAATAAAGTGGTGTTAACCGGTGCAGATGGTAAAAAACTGCAGGTAAGCAATGCTGGAAAAATGGCTTTGGAAGATAATTGAGAATATAACAGATGTATAAGAACAAATCCATAACAGTTTTTGTTTTGATAATGTGGTGCGCATCATTGCCTCTAATCACAAAAGCCCAAACAAAAATTGACCGGCAGGCATTGGTGCAAAGACACAAAGTGATTAATACAAATGCAGATTCTTTATCATCATTGTCTGTTGGTAATGGAGCGTTTGCTTTTACGGCGGATATCACTGGCATGCAATCGTTTCCCGATTATTACCAAAACGGTGTTCCACTGGGTACGCAGTCAGAATGGGGTTGGCATAGTTGTCCAAATACAAAAAATCTGCATATAGAGCAGGCGCAGAAGACTTATGAGCCTGAAGGCAAAAAGATATCCTATACGGTGCAGCCGAAAGAACCAGAAAGCGCAAAAGATGCGGTTGAATATTTTCGCGTAAACCCGCATCGCCTGCAACTGGGCAATATCGGAATGGAGATAACAAAAAAAAATGGTTCAGCAGTAGACATAGGTGATATCCGCAATATTCACCAGGAATTGGATCCCTGGTCAGGGATCATCAGCAGTTCTTTCACAATAGAAAATGTTCCGGTAAAAATCGTTACCATCTGCCACCAGCAGGAAGATGCGTTGAGTTTCAGGATCGAATCAGACCTGCTGAAAGAAAAGCGCATACAAATCCGCGTTCGGTTCCCTTATCCCAACGGGCAATTTAAAGATGCAGGCAATAATTGGAAAGACAATGAAGGACAATCCTTTTATCTTCCTGCAAAAGAAAGCGGCGGTACTATAAAAAGGATGTTGGATACAACAGCTTATTACCTGGGCTTGCGTTGGTCGTCTGCAACCCGTCTGCAAAAAAAAGCAGGCAATTATTTTTTGCTGCAACCTTTACCAGCCGGAAATGTGTATGAATTTTCTTGCCGGTTTTCTTCCAAACGAACGCTGACAGATGTTCCTTCATTTGCTGCTACACAGAATAACAGCAGCAATAGCTGGAAAAAATTCTGGGAATCCGGTGGTGCCGTCGATTTCTCCGGCAGTACAGATAAACGCGCATTTGAAATAGAGCGACGTGTAGTACTGTCGCAATACCTTACCAGGATTCAATGTGCATCGGCCTTTCCACCACAGGAAACAGGTTTAACCTATAATAGCTGGTATGGAAAGCCTCATCTGGAAATGCATTGGTGGCACGCTGCTCATTATGCGCAATGGGGCCGGCCGGAATTATTGAGCAGATCGATTGATTGGTATTTTAAAGTGGCGCAAAAAGCAAGGGCCATTGCAAAGCGGCAGGGCTTTGAGGGATTGCGTTGGCAGAAAATGACAGATCATGCAGGCGATGAATCACCATCGTCGGTTGGCGCATTTCTGATATGGCAGCAACCTCATTTTATTTATATGACCGAGTTGCTTTACCGAAGCAATCCGTCAGTGCAAACCATCAATAAATATAAGTCGCTCGTTTTTGCCACCGCAGATTTTATGGCATCCTTTCCTTCCTGGAATGCACAAACAAAGAAATATAACCTGGGTAAAGGATTGATACCTGCGCAGGAATGTTTTGACGCCATGAAAACATATAACCCAACCTATGAATTGGCCTACTGGCATTGGGCGTTGAATGTTGCGCAACAATGGAGAGTACGCGCCGGCCTTCCGCGTAATAAAAAATGGGATCAGATGCTGGTGAACCTGGCCCCTTTACCACAAGCAAACGGGGTATACCTGGCCACGGAAAGCACACCCGATTGTTATACCAATGAACAGTATCTTAGAGATCACCCCGCGGTGCTGGCTGCCTACAGCACAATTCCTGCCTCGGACGGATTGGATTCTAGCATCATGAAAAACACTTTTGATTTGGTGTGGAAAAAATGGAAATGGAACGATACCTGGGGTTGGGATTTTCCGCTTGCCGCCATGACTGCGGCGCGGCTGCACCTGCCGGAAAAAGCCATTGAAGCTTTGTTGATGCCTATTCAAACAAATACCTACCTGAACAATGGGCACAATTATCAGGACAAACGGCTCACTATTTATCTACCGGGCAACGGTGGCGTACTTAGTGCGGTCGCCATGATGTGTACCGGCACAGATGCCGATAAAAAAACCAATATTGGGTTTCCGCAGGATGGCAGATGGAGCGTAAGATGGGAAGGATTGCGAAAAATGCCCTGATGGTTAATTGCATTGTCAATGGAATTGGGAATCAGGAATTGGGCATTCGCGTAGCCGTCGATTGAATATTGGACGCTTGTGTCCTCTCTGTCAGGGAATTGGGTAAGCAATGATCAATAAGCAACGCACAATTATCAATACTCAATCGCCGTGTTCACTTTAAGACTAAATTTGGAATTGGGCGCTTGTATAGCCATAATTCCAAGCCGTGTAACCCCGTGTTCTCCCTGTCGCCGTGGTTCCGGGAACGATTGCGTAAATAATTACGACATATCAGCATAGAGCGGGATGGATGCATTTTTACAGTTATTTATTTTAGATCGATTGTAAAGATTGCTATATGAATACCTGTAATTACAACTTACGTAATAGGGTCCGCACCAGACCAGTGCCCGTATTTCCCACTCGTTCGTATAGCATACTTCATCACAATTATTACTATTAACTATTTAAAAAGGATATCCCTCTTTTCAAAACTGTTTTTCGTTTTTTGCTGGCTTTTAAAACAAATTAACGCTGTATGAAAAATTTCTTTTTTCTTGTATGGGCCATCGTCCTGGTGCCCCTCATTGGTTTCTCGCAGGACAAGCCTTTAAAAGGCAGGGTAGTGGATGATTCTACCGGCCAGGGCATTCCTAATGTATCTGTAGCTTTAGTCGGATCAAACAGGGGTACCAATACAGATGGTAATGGTGTTTTTTCCTTACACGTTCCCGCTGCTGCTGCAAAAACGCAGTTAAGGTTTAGTTCTGTAGGCTATAGCGCGCTCACCATCACGGTAACAGATGGTATTAACGGTGATATCCGTTTAAAAAAGGAAAATAAAACATTGGAAGACGTGGTAGTAATAGGGTATGGCACGCAGAAGAAAAAGAATGTTACAGGCGCGGTTTCTTCATTTGATGCAAGAAAATTAGAAGAGCGGCCGGTAGCCCGGGTTGACCAGGCGCTTGTTGGACAACTGGCAGGGGTAACCGTAAAACAAACCACTGGTATTCCGGGGAAGGGCTTCAGTGTACAGGTGAGAGGTACTGGATCTATCAGCGGTGGCAATGAGCCACTATACGTAATTGACGGTTTTCCGTTGTCTGTTAATTCCAGCAATGCAACCAGCGGCAGTTACAGCACGGGTAATCCGCTGGATAATATCAATCCGAACGATATAGAAAATATCGAGGTTTTAAAAGACGCTGCAGCGGCTGCTATTTATGGTTCAAGGGCTTCGAATGGGGTCGTGCTGATTACAACCAAACGCGGGCAAACCGGCCGGGCAAAAATTAATTTCAATGTATACGGGGGATATAACCAGGCAGCGAAAAAATTACAAATGCTCAACGGCAATCAGTGGATAGACCGTGCAACGGAAA
>Ga0157378_10005442_pt1 | contig 11159 bp, 9 predicted proteins | sample M65metaG_FD_115309 | JGI IMG/M metagenome (GOLD analysis project Ga0157378, IMG submission 115309) | Miscanthus rhizosphere microbial communities from Kellogg Biological Station, Michigan, USA - M6-5 metaG | ecosystem: Host-associated > Plants > Roots > Rhizosphere > Soil | place: USA: Michigan...
GCGATCCGGCAGGGCAACCTGCTCGCGACCTCCTTCCACCCCGAGGTCACGGGGGACCACCGCATCCATGAGTACTTCACCCAGCTCGTCCGCGCGGCCCTGCACTGAACGCGCGGGCACCGGTCAGTAGGATCGGCCACGGTTTCAAGACGGTTCGGCAGATGACGTTCGTTAGTCGAGGGAGAAACGATGAGCGGCCACTCCAAATGGGCGACCACCAAGCACCAGAAGGCGGTTGTCGACGCCAAGCGCGGCAAGCTCTTCGGCAAGATGATCAAGAACATCGAGGTGGCCGCCCGCAGCGGAGGCGGTGACCTCGCCGGCAACCCGACTCTGGTCGACGCCATCCAGAAGGCCAAGAAGAACAGCGTCCCCAACGACAACATCGCCAACGCCGTCAAGCGCGGCAGCGGTGCGACAGCCGGCGGTTCCGACTGGCAGACCATCATCTACGAGGGTTATGCCCCCAACGGTGTGGCCGTCCTGATCGAGTGCCTCACCGACAACCGCAACCGGGCCGCAGCCGAGGTGCGAACGGCCCTGGCTCGCAACGGCGGCCAGTTCGCGGACCCGGGCAGCGTCTCCTACGTCTTCAGCCGCAAGGGCGTGGTGATCGTCCCCAAGGGTGACCTGACCGAGGACGACCTGCTCGAAGTCGTCCTGGACGCGGGTGCAGAAGAGGTCAACGACCTCGGCCAGGCCTTTGAGATCGTGAGCGAGGCGAGCGACTTCGTGGCCGTCCGCACGGCACTGCAAGGTGCCGGCATCGACTACGACTCGGCTGAGGCGTCGTTCATCCCCACGATCGAGATCGAGCTCGACGCCGACGGCGCACGCAAGATGTTCAGGGTCATCGAGGCCCTCGAGGACAGCGACGACGTCCAGAACGTCTGGGTCAACGGCGACGTGAGCGACGAGATACTGGCCGAGCTCGACGACGACGAGGACTGAGCACGCCCACCGGCCCGGCCACCCGGCATACGGGGTCCGGCATCGGCGCGTCGCCCCCGAGATCAGGCGCGATGCGCTGTAGGTTTGTCCGAACAGGTGTTCGGGCAAGGTCAGGAGCTGTCAGCGTGCGTGTCATGGGTGTCGACCCCGGTCTGACCCGGTGCGGCCTCGGCGTCGTCGAGGGTGGTCCGGGCAAGCCGTTGCGGATGATCGCGGTCGGCGTGATCCGCACGCCGACGTCGGACGACCCTGCGCGCCGGCTGTTGGCTTTGCAGACCGAGATCGACGAATGGCTGGCGAGCTACACCCCTGACGTCGTGGCTGTGGAGCGGGTGTTCGCCAAGGCCAACATCAAGGGGATCATGGGCACCGCCCAGGCATCTGCGGTTCCCATGCTCGCTGCTGCCCGCCTCGGGCTGCCGGTGGTGCTGCACACCCCGACCGAGGTCAAGGCCGCCGTCACCGGCAACGGTCGCGCCGACAAGGCCCAGGTCACTGCGATGGTCACCCGCATCCTGCGACTGGACACGCCGCCAAAGCCCGCCGACGCCGCCGACGCCCTCGCCCTGGCCATCTGTCACGTATGGCGGGGCGCAGCCCAGAACCGCCTGGAGCTTGCCGTGGCTGCCCAGAGAGCCAGGCGATGATCGCCTCGGTGCGTGGCGTGGTGCTGTCCGCCGGTCTGGACTCCGCCGTGATCGAGGTCGGGGGCGTCGGCCTGTTGCTGCACACCACCGCAGGCACGGCGGCGGCCCTGCGACCAGGTGCGGAGGCGGCGCTGGCGACGACACTGGTGGTTCGCGAGGAGTCGCTGACGCTCTACGGCTTCGCTGACGAGGACGAGCGGACGGTCTTCAACCTGGTCCAGACGGTCTCCGGGGTCGGACCGCGGCTTGCCCTGGCGATATTGGCTATTCACGCTCCCGATGGGCTACGCCGTGCCATCGGCGGTGGAGATCTCGTGGCGCTGACCAAGGTGCCCGGCATCGGCAAGAAGGGAGCCGAGCGCATCGTCCTGGAGCTTCGCGACAAGATCGGTGCTCCGTCCGGCGCCTCGTCGTCCGCGACGCCACGGCCCGCTGCAGATGAGGCCTTCACGCAGGTGCACGACGCGCTGGTCGGGCTGGGCTGGTCTTCCAGGCAGGCCGACGACGCGGTCGAAGCCGTGCGGCCCGAGAGCGGCAACGGGTCAGATGTCTCCGCCCTGTTGCGTGCAGCCCTGAGGGAGCTGGGCCGGTGACCGGGCGAGGCTCAGGCTCCCCTGACGGGAGACATGGTGGCGGCCTCAACGAGGCGGACGACGGCAACAACAGCTCGGCCGAGGCCACGGCGCGACTCGTCGACTCCGGTGGCGATGACGACGAACGCAGGGTGGAAGCGGCGCTGCGTCCCCGCCGGCTCAGTGAGTTCCCCGGCCAGACCAAGGTCTGCGACCAGCTCTCTCTCGTGCTCCAGGCGGCCAAGCTTCGCGGCACACCACCGGACCACGTGCTGCTGTCCGGGCCTCCCGGTCTGGGCAAGACCACACTGGCCCTCATCGTCGCCGCCGAGCTCGAGCAGCCCATCCGGATCACCAGCGGTCCGGCGATCCAGCACGCCGGTGACCTGGTCGCAATCCTGTCCTCGCTGGCCGAGGGTGAGGTGCTGTTCGTGGACGAGATCCACCGCATGGCCAGTGCCGCCGAGGAGATGCTCTACCTGGCGATGGAGGACTTCCGCGTCGACGTGATCGTCGGCAAGGGCCCGGGTGCCACGGCGATCCCGCTGGAGCTTCCCCCGTTCACCGTCGTCGGCGCCACCACCCGTTCCGGGCTGCTGCCCGCACCACTGCGAGACCGCTTCGGGTTCACCGGTCACCTCGACTTCTACGCCGTCGCCGACCTGGTCCGCATCCTGCGACGCTCGTCGGGGCTGCTCAAGGTCGAGGCAACCGACGCCGCCATCACCGAGATCGCCGGCCGGTCACGAGGGACACCCCGTATCGCCAACAGGCTGCTGCGCCGGGTCCGCGACTGGGCTCAGGTCCACGGCCAGGGCGTGGTCGACGTCGAAGCCGCGCACGCCGCACTGGCCCTGTTCGACGTCGATGGCCGCGGCCTGGACCGCCTCGACCGGGCGGTCCTGGACGCCCTGTGTCGCCGATTCGGTGGTGGGCCTGTCGGCTTGAGCACCCTTGCGGTCACAGTGGGTGAGGAGTCAGACACCGTCGAGACCGTCGTCGAGCCGTTCCTGGTGCGCGAGGGCTTCATGATCCGCACTCCGCGCGGCCGGGCCGCTTCGCCGTCTGCCTGGCAGCACCTGGGTCTGACGCCGCCGCATCCGCGAAACCCGCAGGCCCTGCCGCTGCCCTTGTCCTTGCCGTTGGGTGAGGGGGACGGCCGCTTCGGCGGCTGACCCGGGCATAGCGGTCTGACTAAAATAGTTGCCTTGGGCATGGTGCGTTAGTTCCTCCAGGGTGGCTCGCCTAGACTCACCCCGGATACCCCAGCGTGCGCTGGTGCTCTAGCAGCGTGCGCTGGTGCTCTTGCGTGTCCACTCAGTCCCGTGGATGCCCGGCCAACTCTTCATGAAGGACCAACTGATGTCTTCGCTTGTCGCGGCAGGATCACCGAGCGGTGGGTCCAGCAGCCTGCTGATCTTCGCGTTGCCGGTGCTGTTGATCGGGTTCATGTTCTTCTCCCAGCGACGTCGGGCGAAGGTAGCCCAGGCGATCCAGTCCAACCTGGGTGTCGGGGACGAGATCACGACCACCTCGGGCATGATCGGCCGGATCAGCGCGCTCGATGGCCGGATCGCGACCCTTGAGGTCAGCCCCGGCGTCCGGGTCCGTTTCGACCGCCGCGCCATCGCCGGCCCCGCACCCACCCCGCCAGCTTCGAGCGACTCGAGGACCGACGTACAGTCGGATCCGACGAGCCTGAGCGACTAGGACATCCCCGTGGCAACCAACGCCCGCAACCGTGGACCCCTGCGCACCCTGGCAGCGCTCATGGTCATCATCTTCGGCCTCTACGGGCTGCTGACCGCCGCCAGCATCTGGGGTGAGGCCCAGCGCACCCCGAAGCTCGGCCTCGACCTCGAGGGCGGCACACAGCTGATTCTGAAGCCCAAGATCGTCGGCAACCAGAAGCCCAGCGAGGGGCAGATCCTGAAGGCGGTAGACATCATCCGCAACCGGGTGAACAGTACGGGTGTCTCCGAGGCTGAGGTGACCACCCAGGGTGGCGGAAACATCGTGGTCTCACTGCCGGGCACTCCAGACTCGGCCACCATCGCCTCGCTGCAGAAGTCCTCACAGCTGCGGGTTCGCGCCGTCCTGGTCGAGGGCTCCGCCGCCCCGCTTCCGGTTCCTGCACCGACCGGCACGGCCACAGGCAAACCGACGACCAAGCCCACGAGCAAGACGAAGACCACGGGCAAGGCCACCAGCAAGACGACGTCCGCTCCCAAGTCGGGCTTTCCGCGGGCCCTGGCCGCGGCCACGACGCCGGCTCCCACGGGCAAGCCCACAGCGAAGCCCAAGGTCACACCCAAGCCCAAGGCCACAGCTCCTGCCACAGCCCCCACCGCCAAGCCCAAGGACGCGAGCGACCTGGCGTGGGTCACCCCAGACATCGAGAAGACGTTCACTGCCCTGAACTGCGCCAACCCCAAGGCCATCCAGGACATCGTCGACGACCCGGCCAAGCCCATGGTGACCTGCTCGCAGGACGGCAGCACCAAGTACATCCTCGGCCCCGCAGAGCTGGCTGGACCCGATATCACCAACGCCACCTCGGGACTGCAGCCCGGCCCGAACGGCCAGCCCACCGGCATCTACGAGGTCCGGCTCGACTTCAACGCCACAGGCAAGAAGGCGTTCTGCGACGTCACCACGCGCATCATCGCCCTTCCCTCTCCGCGCAACCAGTCCGCCATGGTGCTGGACAACCGGGTGATCTCCGCCCCCGTCCCCGAAGTGGTCTTGTGCTCGGGCCAGGTGAGCATCACGGGCAGCTTCACCGCCGCGTCATCCAAGGTGCTGGCCGACCAGCTCAAGTTCGGCGCCCTGCCCATGTCCTTCGTCCAGGAGACCCGCGACGACATCACTCCCACGCTCGGTGGAGAGCAGCTCAGTCGAGGCCTTCTCGCCGGTGCCATCGGTCTGCTGCTCGTCGTCCTCTACTCGCTGTTCCAGTACCGCGCGCTCGGGCTGGTGACCGTCAGCTCGTTGCTGATCGCCTCGGCACTGACCTACGCGGTGGTCACGCTTTTCGGCTGGTCCATCGGCTTCCGCCTGACCATGGCGGGCGTGGCAGGTCTGATCGTCTCCATCGGTATCACCGCCGACTCGTTCATCATCTACTTCGAACGCGTGCGTGACGAGGTGCGTGATGGGCGAGCGCTCCGTGCCGCAGTCGAGACCGGCTGGAAACGCGCACGGCGCACGATCCTGATCTCGGACGCGGTCAACTTCCTGGCCGCGGTCGTCCTGTACGTGCTGGCGGCCAGCAATGTCCGCGGTTTTGCGTTCACCCTGATGCTGACCACGGTCATTGACATCGTCGTGGTGTTCCTGTTCACGCACCCGCTGCTCTCGATCCTGGCCAACACCAAGTTCTTCGGTGAGGGACACAAGTGGTCCGGTCTGGACCCGAAGCGACTGGGGGCCAGGACCGTCACCTACGCCGGGCGTGGTCGAGTCACGATTGCCGCGCGGCGCGCCGCGGCAGAGGGGAGCCAGTCATGAGCAGCTTCGCCGAGTTCGGTAACGACCTCTACACCGGCAAACGCTCGATCGACATCGTGAGTCGTCAGAAGACCTGGTATGCCGTGTCCGCGGTGCTGCTCGTCCTGGCCACGATCGGTCTGTTCGGGAAGGGTCTGAATGTGGGCCTGGAGTTCCGCGGAGGCTCCGAGTTCCGCGTCTCCTCAGTCACCAGCACTGACGGTTTCGAGAGCCGTGGCAAGGACGCCGTCCGCACCTTGGACGCCGGCTCCGATGTCAAGGTCAGCCGTCTCGGCACCAACACGGTCCGGATCGAGACCGAGACCTTCGACAGCACCAAGACGGACCAGGTCAAGGTCGCCCTGTCCCGCGAGTTCAAGGTGCCTGCCGACAAGATCACGGCATCCACGATTGGGCCGTCCTGGGGCGCGTCGGTCAGTCAGAAGGCCATTACCGCCCTCATCTGGTTCATGGTCCTGGTGTCTGTGGTCCTGGCGCTCTACTTCCGCACCTGGAAGATGGCGCTCGCGGCGTTGGTCGCCCTCGCGCACGACCTTTTCATCACGGTCGGCATCTACGCCCTGGCCGGCTTCCAGGTCACGCCCGCGTCGGTGATCGGCTTCCTGACGATCCTGGGCTACTCGCTGTACGACACCGTGGTGGTCTTCGACAAGGTCCGGGAGAACACCCTGGCTGCGGAGGGGAACGGCCGGCTGTCGTACTCGCAGGCCGCCAACCAGGCCGTCAACCAGACGCTGGTGCGCTCGATCAACACCTCGGTGGTCGCGCTGCTCCCGGTCGCGTCCATCCTGTTCATCGGCATCTGGCTGCTCGGCCCCGGCACGCTGCTCGACCTCAGCCTGGCGCTGTTCGTCGGTATCGCCGTCGGCACCTACTCCTCGATCTTCATCGCCACCCCGGTGCTTGCGGACCTGCGCGAGCGTGAGCCGGCGATGCAGGAGCTCAAGAAGCGGGCCGAGCGCTACCAGGCAGCGCAGAGCCGTCGGGCAGCCACTGTTCCCTCGGTCGCCGGTCTGGGCGCGCAGTATGGCGAGGACCTCGACGGCACAGACATCCAGGACACGGTCCCGGTTCCTGCGGGGAGCCGCGCCTCGGCCTCCGGACGACCCCTGCACCCCTATGCGCAGTCCGGACCGCGCAACCAGCCCAAGCGCCCGCCGAAGTCGAAGCGCTGATGGGCACGGCGTCCCTGGAGACAGACCCGTCGACCGTCCCGATCGCTGAGCTCGTGGTCAGCCGACTTCGTGACGTCCCGGACTTCCCCATACCGGGAGTGACCTTCAAGGACTTCACCCCTCTGCTGGGCGACGGTGCTGCTCTGCGGGCCGTCGTGCAGGACATCTCCAGCCGGTATGCCGGTCGGGTCGACGTCGTCGTGGGCATCGAGGCGCGCGGTCTGATCCTGGGTGCCGCGGTCGCCTACGACCTTGGCATCGGGTTTGTCCCCGTCCGCAAGGCGGGCAAGCTACCCGGTGTGACACACAGCGCCAAGTACGACCTGGAGTACGGCAGCGCCGTCATCGAGGTGCATGCCGACGCCTTCCTTGGCGGCAAGCGGGCTCTGGTCATGGATGACGTCCTGGCCACGGGTGGCACCGCCCAGGCGGCCTGCGAGCTGGTCGAGCGCGCCGGGGCCAGCGTCGAGGCAGTAGAGGTGGTCCGGGAGCTGTGCTTCCTGCACGGCCGCAGCAAGCTGGAGGGTCGCCCGGTGCACGCGATGGTCTCGCTGCAGGGCCCGTAGACTGCACCAATGAGCGAGGAGATCGTGCCAGGCAGCACGATGCCGCCGCCTGCGCCTGATCAGCCGACCGTTCCCATCCCCACGTCATCCCGGGTCAGGGCCAGGTTCGCGCGATTCGGGGGACCGCGCACCGACACCGATCCGGTGCTGCAGCCGTTGCTGCGGACCGTCCGGTCATCGCATCCCAAGGCTGACACATCAGTCATCGAGCGGGCCTACGCCGTTGCCGAGCGGGCTCACCGGGGCCAGCTACGCAAGAGCGGTGACCCGTACATCACCCACCCGCTGGCCGTGACCACGATCCTGGCCGAGCTCGGGATGACTCCCGACACGCTGGCCGCAGCCATGCTGCACGACACGGTGGAGGACACGGCATACGGCCTGGAGGCCCTCACCCGCGACTTCGGCGACGAGATCGCGATGCTCGTCGACGGCGTGACCAAGCTCGACAAGGTGACCTACGGCGAGGCGGCCCAGGCCGAGACCGTCCGCAAGATGGTCGTGGCGATGGCTCGCGACATCCGCGTCCTGGTGATCAAGCTGGCCGACCGTCTGCACAACGCGCGTACCTGGCGCTACGTCTCCGAGGAGTCGGCTCAGCGCAAGGCTCGCGAGACTCTCGAGATCTACGCGCCGCTGGCCCACCGGCTGGGGATGAACACCATCAAGTGGGAGCTCGAGGACCTGTCGTTCGCGACCCTCTACCCCAAGGTCTACGACGAGATCGTGCGGCTGGTGGCGGAGCGGGCACCCGCTCGGGAGGAGTATCTCGCCAGCGTGCGCGAGTACGTCACGAACGACCTGGCAGCGTCCCGGATCAAGTCGGTGGTGACCGGCCGGCCGAAGCACTACTACTCCGTCTACCAGAAGATGATCGTGCGAGGCCGCGACTTCGAGGAGATCTACGACCTGGTCGCGGTGCGGGTTCTGGTGAACTCGGTGCGTGACTGCTATGCCGTCCTGGGCGCCCTGCATGCACGCTGGAACCCTGTGCCCGGGCGTTTCAAGGACTACATCGCGATGCCGAAGTTCAACATGTACCAGTCGTTGCACACCACGGTGATCGGTCCTGAGGGCAAGCCGGTCGAGATCCAGATCCGCACCCACACCATGCACCGCCGGGCCGAGTACGGCGTGGCCGCGCACTGGAAGTACAAGGAAGACCCGCGCGACTCGACCCCTGGGGCGCAGACGGGGCGCGAGGGCGACACCCCGGTCAACGACATGGCGTGGCTGCGTCAGCTGCTCGACTGGCAGAGCGAGATCTCCGACCCGGGCGAGTTCCTGGACTCCCTGCGCTTCGAGATCAGCGCGCGCGAGGTCTACGTCTTCACCCCCAAGGGGTCCGTCGTCGCCCTGCCGGCCGGCTCGACGTCGGTGGACTTCGCCTACGCCGTGCACACGGAGGTCGGGCACCACTGCATCGGCGGCCGGGTCAACGGGCGACTGGTCCCGCTGGAGAGCCCGTTGGAGAACGGCGACGTCGTCGAGGTCCTGACCTCCAAGGCGGAGGGGGCCGGGCCCTCACGTGACTGGCTGACGTTCGTCAAGAGCCCTCGCGCCCGCAACAAGATCCGCCAGTGGTTCTCCAAGGAGCGACGTGAAGAGGCCATCGACGTCGGCAAGGACGCCATCGCCAAGGCCATGCGCAAACAGGGTCTGCCGCTCCAGCGACTGATGAACCATGACACGCTCACCGGGCTGGCCACCGACCTGCGTTACCCCGACATCTCCAGCCTGTATGCCGCGGTGGGCGACGGTCACGTTTCCGCCCAGCACGTGGTGAGCCGTCTGGTGGTCTCCCTGGGGGGGGAGGAGGGCGCGAGCGAGGACCTCGCCGAAGCGACCATGCCGTCCTCTCGGCTGGCGCGCCCACGCAGCGGAGACCCCGGTGTCGTTGTCGTAGGGGCAGCAGACGTCTGGGTCAAGGTGGCCCGGTGCTGCACTCTGGTTCCGGGCGACCCCATCATCGGTGTCGTCACGCGTGGAAGCGGTGTGTCAGTTCACCGTTCGGACTGCACCAACGCCCAGTCCCTGCTCTCACAAACCGACCGGCTCATCGAGGTCGAATGGGCTCCGTCGGCGGGCAGTGTGTTCCTTGTGCAGCTCCAGGTCGAGGCGCTGGACCGCAGCGGACTGCTGTCGGACGTCACGCGGGTCCTCTCCGACCAGCACGTCAACATCCTCTCGGCCAACGTGCACACCTCGCGGGACCGGGTGGCTGTGTCCAGGTTCACCTTCGAGATGGGCGACCCTGGACACCTCGACCACGTGATCAAGGCGGTGCGCAAGCTTGACGGCGTGTTCGACGTCTACCGTGTCACCGGCGGCAAGACCACACAGCCGCTCTAGCCGTCAGCCGCTGAACTCCTGGACGCCTGCGCGGGCCTGCGCCAGCCACTGCTCACGGGCCTCCAGTGCTGCCTGGGCGTCCGAAACCTTCTTGGGATTGCCCGACGTCTGGGCCTTCGTGAGGTCTTTGCGCAGCCCCTCGACGGCTGACTCGAGCTGGTCCGCCAGGCTCTGTGCACGCGCTGCCGCCTCGGGATTGACGCTGGCCCAACGCTTTTCCTCGTTATCTCGCACAGCCTGCTCGACGCGGCGCATGGCCTTCTCGATGCGCTCCATGTCCGCACGCGGGACCTTGCCTGCGTGTTCCCACTTCTCCTGGATGACTCGCAGGGTTGCTTTTGCAGCCTCGATGTCGGTCACCGGCAGCACCGACTCGGCCTCGGCCAGGAGGGCCTCCTTGACCACGAGGTTGGCCTTGAACTCCTCGTTCTCGGCCGCGACGAGCGCGTCCTTGGCGTTGAAGAAGCTGTCCTGTGCGGTCTTGAAGCGAGCCCACAGTGCGTCGTCGTCGGTGCGCGAGGCGCGGCCAGCCTCACGCCAGCGGTCCATCAGGCGCTTGAAGGCCGTGGCCGTCGGGGCCCAGTCCTTGCTCGTGGCGAGCGCCTCAGCCTCCTTGGCCAGCTTCTCCTTGGCTGACCTGGCCTCGGACTGGGTGTCTTCGAGCAGGGCGAAGTGGACCCGCCGGGCTTTGTCGAAGGAGTTGCGAGCGGCACTGAAGCGGTGCCAGAGGGCCGTCTCGGCCTCCCGGTCCAGCTTGGGGCCACTGCGTTGCAAGGACTTCCACTCGTCCAGCAGCGCCCGCATACGCGTGCCGCTGGTCTTCCACTGGATCTTGGCTTCTGGCTGACCTGCGATTGCCTCGGCCTCGAGGACGAGCTCCTCGCGCTTGGCCCTGCCGGCCTCGCGCGCCGCGCTGCGCTCAGCGGCCTCGGTGGTCTTCTTGGCCTCAATGGCGGCGGCGATCTGCGCGATTCGGGCGTCCAGGGCGGCCAGGTCACCGACGACACGAGCGTCGTTGGTCTGCTCAAGCAGCTTGGCGAGTCCATCAGAACCCTCCCGTGCATGCAGGTCCGTGTGTGTCACCCGTTGCAGGAGAAGCTCAGCAGAGGCGAGCAGCTCGTCGTACTTGCGGGTGAAGTAGCCCAGCGCGTCGGCGTTGCTGGCACCCGGGTAGGAGCCCACCTCTCGCTCGCCATCGGCGGTGCGGACGAAGACCGTGCCTGACTCGTCCACCCGGCCGTGCTGCGATGGCTTCGGCGCTGCGCTGCCATGCAGCCGTCCGGCCAGGGCTGCGGGACTGGGAACAAGAACCTTGGGCGGCGTGGGCACCGCGGGAACCGGTTCCGAGCTGGGGACCGGGGGCACGGGCTCTGGGGTGGGGACCGC
>Ga0157378_10005445_pt1 | contig 11155 bp, 10 predicted proteins | sample M65metaG_FD_115309 | JGI IMG/M metagenome (GOLD analysis project Ga0157378, IMG submission 115309) | Miscanthus rhizosphere microbial communities from Kellogg Biological Station, Michigan, USA - M6-5 metaG | ecosystem: Host-associated > Plants > Roots > Rhizosphere > Soil | place: USA: Michigan...
AACCCGACCAGCCTCGCGCGTCGCCGTCGGGCGAGGCGACGGCGCCAGACCGCCGAAGTAGCATCCGGGGGTGCGCGTCTTCGACGACGAGTACCGGATCGAGCCGCCGGGTGACCCAGACGACGAGCAACCGGCGCGCCACCGCACGACGAGGTCGTGGCTGGTCGCTGCCGGGGTAGCGCTCGCCGTGGTGTTGGCTGCGCTCGCCTTCATTCGATCGAACGACCGTCCCTCGACGCTCACGCCGGAGCAGATCAGCAGCACGATCAGTTCGGAAGTCGCCAACGGAGTGGACGCGGCGTTGAACGTGCCGCCGCCGGGCGAGACCGTGTTCAGGACGATCCAACCGTCGGTTGTGTTCATCAGCGCCGCTCCCGACGGCGCCGGCCCGGACGAGGCGGCTTCGGGCGCCGGCGTCGTCGTCGACGCCAATGGTCAGATCCTCACCGCTCGGCACGTCGTCCAGGGCGCCACGTCGATCGAAGTGACGTTCTCCGACGGAACGAAGTCGGCAGCGACCATTGTTTCGGAACAGCCCGACAACGACATCGCCGTGCTCAAGCCGGCGCAACTCCCGGGCATTCTCGTCCCGGCGGTGCTGGGCGGCGGAGTGCAGATCGGTGACGATGTCTATGCGACCGGCCATCCCTTCGGGTTCGCCGACTCCCTCAGCGCCGGTGTGGTCTCCGGTTTGGACAGAACCGTCCCCATCGCCGAAGGACAGACGCTGAAAGGCCTCATCCAGTTCGACGCCGCCGTCAACCCTGGCAATTCGGGCGGGCCACTTCTCAACCGTGCCGGGCAAGTCGTCGGGATCGTCACCGCGCTCGCCAACCCGGCGGACGAGAAGTTCTTCGTCGGCCTCGGATTCGCGGTCCCCATCGGAACGGCCGGCGGCGCAGCAGGCGCACCCCAACAGTGAACACCGACAGACAGGAGCCCACGTGACGATGCCACCCCCCAAGACGGCGCCGATGGAGCACGTCGTCTTCCAGGTCAAGAAGCTGCTCGTCGGCCAGGACATGCTGCTCGAACGGTTGATCGTGGCCTTGTTGGCCAGGGGCCACGTGCTGGTCGAGGGTGTGCCGGGCCTGGCCAAGACGATGGCCATCAAGACCGTCGCCCAGACGATCGGCGGCGACTTTCAACGCATCCAATTCACTCCCGATCTCGTGCCGGCGGATCTCATCGGCACGCGTATCTACAACCAGAATCTCGGCGAGTTCCAGACCTCGCTCGGCCCGGTGCACACCAACTTCTTGCTCGCCGACGAGATCAACCGCGCCCCGGCGAAGGTGCAGAGCGCCCTCCTCGAGGTGATGCAGGAGCGCCAGGTCACGATCGGGCGGGAGACCTACCGCGTCGGCGATCCGTTCCTGGTGATGGCAACCCAGAATCCGATCGAGTCGGAGGGCACCTATCCCCTCCCCGAGGCCCAACTCGACCGTTTCATGCTCAAGGTGCTCGTCGACTACCCGACGCCCAACGAAGAGTTCGTCATCGTCGAGCGCATGACCACCAAGATCGACCCGCCTCAGAGAGTTCTCGGAGCCGACCAGCTGTTGCAGATGCAACAATCCGCCGATTCTGTGTACGTCGATCCTTCATTGATGGACTACGCGGTCCGGGTGGTCAACGCGACGCGCCATCCCGAAGCCGTCGGCTTGCGCGAGCTTTCCAACTACGTCACCTTCGGAGCCAGCCCGCGCGGCTCGATCAACATGATCCTCGCTGCCAAGGCGCTCGCGTTCCTCCGCGGCCGCGACTACGCGCTGCCGAAGGACGTCACCGACCTCGCGCTCGACGTGCTCCGGCACCGCATCGTGCTGTCGTACGAGGCCCTTGCCGACAACGTCACCGCCGACAGCATTCTCAACAGAGTGATCGCCGCGGTATCCGTCCCCGACGTGCCGCTGCGCGAACCACGAGTCACCTACGATGACGCCATCTTCCGTCCAGACGCCTGAGCGGTTGCTGCGTCGCTTGGAATGGCGGGTGATCCGCCGCCTCGACGGACAACTCCAGGGCGACTACCGCACGATGTTCCGCGGCGCCGGGATCGACGTCGCCGATCTGCGTGAGTACGAACTTGGCGACGATGTCCGCCACATCGACTGGAACGTCACGGCGCGCACCGACGTCCCCCATGTGCGCACGTTCCTCGAGGACCGCGAGCTGACTGCATGGCTACTGCTCGACCGCTCGCCGTCGATGAGCTTCGGCCCCACCGAGCGGCCGAAGGAGACCGTGCTCGTCGAAGTGGCGACGGCTCTGGCACGAGTGCTGACGCGAGCGGGGAACCGGGTCGGCGCGATCCTCTACAACAATGCCGTCGAGCGCATGGTGCCGCCGCGCAACGGACGCCGGCAGGTGCTGCAGCTCGCCCACGAGTTGTTGCGGCCGCCGGCAGCCTCCACGGGCAGCACCGACCTCAAAGGCCTGATCGAGGCAGGAGCCGCCCTGGCGCGGCGTCGTTCACTGGTGTTCGTGATCTCCGACTTCATCAGCGAGCCGGGCTGGGAGCGGTCGATGGCGCGCCTGACCGAGCGCCACGAGGTGATCGCGATCCGGTTGATCGATCCTGGCGAACTGGAGTTGCCCGACACCGGCTGGATCGTGGTCGAAGACGTCGAGACCGGTGAGCTGCTGTCCGTCGACACCAGCGACCCGGAGTTCCGACGCCGCTTCGCCGAAGTCGCCGCGGACCGAGAGACCGAGATCCAAGGGCTGGCGAAAAGCGCGGGCGTCCCCCTGTATGACGTGTCCACCGAAGATGACCTCGTCCGCGCCCTGGTGCGGATGGTGCAGAGTCGCAAGAGGCAGCGCCGCTGATGTCGTTCATCTGGCCGCAGATGCTGGCCCTCCTCGTGCTGCTACCGGCGGCGATCGTCGGCTACGTCCGCCTCGCCAGACGGCGCAGCGCGCGGGTCGCCGCGTTGGCGGCACGTGGCTTCGCCCCCGCTTCAGGTGCCGGCAGGCACCGCCGGGCGCGGCACGTGCCGGCAGCCCTCTTCCTCGCCGCGCTGGGGATCATGATCGTGGCGCTCGCCCGACCGCAGATGAGCGTCGGTCTCCCGCATCGCGAGGGCGTCGTCGTCCTTGCATTCGATGTGTCGAACAGCATGCGGGCGACCGACCTGAAGCCGACGCGCCTCGACGCGGCGAAATCCGCGGCGAAGTCGTTCGTCGACGTGCAACCGAGCTCGATCAAGATCGGTCTCGTCGCTTTCAACAACGGCGCATTGATCACCCAGCAACCGACGACCGACCGCGCCGAAGCGGAGTCGGCGATCGATCGACTGCAGACCGCGGGGGCGACATCACTCGGACAGGGGATCTTCGCGGCCCTCACGGCGATCGCCGGCAAGCCGATACCGCTTCCCGACAACCCGACGCCGGCCGATCTCGACAACGTCGACATCGGCTACTACGGCTCGGCGGCGATCGTCCTGCTCTCCGATGGGGAAAACACCGCGGGCCCGGATGCGACGGCCATCGCCCAACTCGCCTCGACGGCCGGCGTGCACATCTATTCGATCGGTGTCGGAAGTCCGGCCGGGACGGTGCTGTCGATCGACGGATTCAACATCGCCACTTCACTCGACGAGAAGACGCTCACCAACATCGCGGCCGTCACCAACGGGTCGTATCACAACGCAACCGACGCGGAAACGTTGACGCAGGTGTACAAGAACCTCGATCTGCGGACGGTGATCGACCCGCAGGAGACCGAGGTGACCGCACTGTTCGCCGGCGTCAGCATCCTGCTGCTCATCATCGGAGGGATTCTCTCGATGCTGTGGTTCGGAAGGCTGATCTAGCGATGTCGTTCGCCTCACCGCTGGCCCTCGTGGGGTTGCTGATCGTCCCGTTGCTGCTCGGCGGATACCTGTGGCAGTTGCGCCGCCAACGACGCAACGCCGTGCGCTTCTCCAGCGTGGCGCTGGTGCGTCAGGCCGTCCCGAAGCGCTCGCGGTGGCGCCGTCACGTGCCGATCGGCCTGTTCCTCGCGGCCATCGCCGCGCTGGCGGTCGGCGCGGCGCGGCCGCGGATCACTCAGGACATCTCGATCAACAAGACGTCGATCATCCTCACGCTCGACGTATCGGGTTCGATGTGCGCGACCGACGTGTCGCCGAACCGGCTCACCGCTGCGCAGGAAGCAGCGAAGGAGTTCGTCAGGAACCAGGTCTCGGGAACACGGATCGGCATCATCGCCTTCGCCAACTTCGCCCAACTGATCGTGCCGCCGACGCGCGACAAGGGCGACCTGATCCGGGCGATCGACGCACTCACGACGGCGCGTGGAACAGTGATCGGCGCCGCCACGTTGCAGGCCATCGACACGATTGCCTCGATCGATCCGAACGTTGCACCCGTCGACCCGCAGATCGCCGCGAACGCCAACGACGGCGAGCGCGACGGTGGCCGTGCCACTGCCGCCGATGTGGTGCCGGCACCCGTGCCACCGGAGGGCTATGTGCCCGACATCGTCGTCGTCCTCACCGATGGCGCCAACACACGCGGGATAGCGCCACTCGATGCGGCGAAGCAGGCTGCGGCCCGGCGCGTACGGGTGTACACGATCGGGTTCGGCACAGATCAGGCCACGGCTCTGGTGTGCTCGGCCGCCCAGCGCGGCGCCGACGTGTTCGACGGCGGTCCCGACAGGGGTGGGCCGGGCTTCGGCACAGGTGGCGGCCGGCGCAACTTCCTCGATCGCGACGAGACAACGCTGAAGGCGATGGCCGCGGCCACCGGAGGCACGTACTACCAGGCCGAGGACGCCGACCAGTTGCGCGACGTGTTCGCCAAGTTGCCGAGCGACATCCACAACCAGCACGAGGAGCACGAGATCAGCGTGTGGTTCGTGTTCGCCGGTGCGATGCTCGCGGTGACGGCACTCGGCCTGTCGTTGTGGTGGAATCGCACCTGACTCTCGCCCTATGCGCATTCTCCTCGTCGCCGACCTGCACTACACCCTGCCCCAACTCGATTGGTTGGTTGGCGCCGCCGATCAGTTCGACCTCGTCGTGATGGCGGGTGACCACCTCGACATCTCCTCTGCCGTGTCGCTGGAGTCGCAAACCGTCGTGATCGCCCGTTACATCGAGTTGTTGCGGAAGGTCGGACCCGTTGCGGTCAGCTCGGGCAATCACGATCTGACCGGGCCGGACTCGAACGGCGAGCAGTGCGCGGGCTGGATCGACAGGGTGCGCGCCCCGGGGGTCGTCACCGACGGCGGCTCGATGAGGATCGGCGACACGTTGATCACCGTTTGTCCCTGGTGGGACGGCGAGCACGGCAAGACAACCGTGGCCGCCCAGCTCGCCGCAGACGCCGAGCTACGGCCGACGAATTGGGTGTGGGTCTACCACTGGCCGCCGGACGACTCGCCGACGTCGTGGACGGGCCGCGGGCACTACGGCGACGGCGATCTGAGCGAGTGGATCCGCCGGCACCAACCCGACGTCGTGCTCAGCGGGCACGTCCACCAATCGCCGTTCAAACCTGCGGGCGGCTGGGCGGACCGTGTCGGCGACACATGGATCTTCAATGCCGGTCGGCAGATCGGACCGGTGCCGGCTCGAGTCGAGATCGATCTGGCGAGTGGTACCGCGCAATGGGTGTCGTTGCTCGGCGTCGAAGCGCAGGACCTCGGCGACGCGGCAGCGGCCGAACGTTCGCTCGTGTGAGCGGAGTTCAGTATTCCGGATCGGGGTCGCGGGCCGATCCCGGACGAGCGGGCGGATCCTGACGGGTCACCAGCTCGGTCACCACGGCGTCGATCATCGCCAGACCGGGAGCGTCGCCGTATTGATGCTTCAGGTCCGCAAGGTATGTGGAAACGAAGTCGAGCCGTTCGGCCAGACCGGCCGCCACATGTGTGGTGATCGCCGGCTCACTGCGAAGCAACGCGGCTCCATCGACGGCGAGCCGCAGCGTCGAGCGCTCTCGGGCGGTGACCGTCGCTCCATGGCTGGTGCCGAGCAGCACGGCGACTTCTCCGATGACGGCGCCCGGGCGGCCGATCGTGCCGACGACCTGTCCGTGTTTGGTCACCGTCAGCTCGCCGGCGACCAGGACCCACAGCGAGCCACCATCACCACCCTGCTCGCACAAAACGTCGCCCGCACCGACGTGAACCTCCGGCAGGTGTGCGACGAGTTCCAGCATTTCGGACATCGGCGAACCCTAGGCGATGCGCCCGGTCCGATTCCCTTACAGACGGTGTGCTTCGGCCTTGTCGCCTGGAGTGTCGGATTCGCGCCGCACCACACGCTCGCGCAGCAGCGCCCGCCGGGCCCGCTTCATCTGGTACATCGCATCGTCGGCCGCGGCGAGCAGTTGGGTCGCGTTGCTGCCGACCTTGCGTGTGTCGGCGGTGCCGACACTGGCGGCGCAACGCACCGACAGCGTCTCGGTGATGTTGATGGGGCTGGACAATGCAGTGTCGATGCGGTCGGCAAGGCGGTCGGACGACGGATCGTTGGGCTCGTACACGACGACGAATTCGTCGCCGCCGACCCTGGCGACCACGTCGACCGCACGGACGATGGAGGACAGTCGGCGGGCCACCTCGCGCAGGACGATGTCGCCCGCGTCGTGCCCGTACGTGTCGTTGATCTCCTTCAGCCCGTCGAGATCGATGTACGCAACGGCGAGGGGAACTCCGGTGCGACGAACGCGCGTCAGTTCGGCGTCGAGCAACTCGTCGAGGAGCCTGCGGTTGGCGAGGCCGGTCAACGGATCGCGCAAGGCGAGTGCGGTCAGTTCTTCCTGAAGGCGGCGGAGCTCGGTGACGTCGCGACTGACCCCTTGCATCGCGTCGCGCAGAATCGTCGTGCGCGTCTCGCAGATCACGATGGAACCGTCGGCGTGGCGCAGGTGGAAGTCGAAGTGGTCGATGGCCTGCTCGCCGCGAACCGCCCGGTTGATCTCCGCTCGGCCGACGTCGTCGAGGATTTCCAGCGTGCGGGTGAAGTCGTCGAGGAAGTGCGATTGGGGGTAGCCGAGGATGCTTTCGACGGAGGGACTGACGTAGTCGAAATGCGGCCGAGGCCCGGAGACGAAGTGCCAGACGATGTCGGACGACTTGTCGGCCAGATCGCGGAAGCGGGCTTCGCTCTCGGCAAGGGCGACCTCGGCGATGTGTCGTTCGGTGACGTCGCGGCCGATCGACAGGACCTCCGGCCCGTCGGGCCCCACGAGGTAACGGTCGACCCACTCCAACCACTGGCCGGGCGCGTTGGGCGCGGCACGGGCGACGCTGTCGACGACGATCGGATTGTCGGGTCCGAGCACGGCGAGCTGGGAGTGCAGACCTTCGACATCGTCGTCGGACAAGAAGCGATCCAGCGGCTGGCCGATGGCCTCGCGAGGATCGATGCCGTACTGCGCGGCCCACGCCGCGTTGCAATACGTGATGGCCAGGTCGGCGACGCGATAGCGGTTGACCCGCTCGGGAAGGGCGTCGAGCATGGCCGCCGCGTCCCACTCGCCGACTGCCCCGCCGGGGCGCGCGCCCGCAGCGTCGTCTCCGCCGCCCTGAGTCTGCGACAAGCTGTCCGAAGGAATCCCGTTCATTTCCGCAACCCTTATATCGGCTCGGCAATGCCCATTGTTGAGTCGGACCAGCACGAATGGAGGATTTGCGCCCTTTGACCTATTGCATGCGTCTCGCGGCGGGTGCTACTTCGCGGTCACGGTGAAACCGGCGGACAGCGGGGTCGTCGAATCGCCGCCGATACCGACCTGGAAGGGGGCGGCGTCGAGCACCCAATCGCGCACCGCGGCGTTCCAGTACTGCAACTCCGGGCGACCGAGGGAGAAATCGACGTGGGCAGTGGCTCCGGCCTCGATCGACACCCGCCGGAAGCCCTTCAGCTCGCGGACGGGACGCGACGAAGTGCCGTGGAGCTGCCGCACGTAGATCTGGACGACCTCGTCGGCGGCGCGTTTTCCGGTGTTGGTGACATCGACGGACACGGTGATCGTCTCGTCGGGCGTGATGCTGGCGCGGTCGATCTCGGCCGGCCCGTACTCGAACGTCGAGTACGACAGCCCGAAGCCGAACGGGAACAAGGGCGTTCCGTCGAGATCCCAGTAGCGGCGGGTCTGGTTGGAGGGATCGTGGCTGGTCGTGTGGTTGTAGACGAGCGGGACCTGGCCCACGGTTCGCGGCCACGTGAACGGAAGGCGTCCCGCCGGCGAGACGTCGCCGAAGAGGACGTTGGCCACGGCGGTGCCACCGCTCGTACCCGGGTACCAGATCTCGAGGATGGCCGGAACGTGTTCGGCCGCCCAACGGAGATCGAGCGGGCGACCGTTCATGACGAGGACGACGGTCGGCGTACCGGTTGCGACGACGCTCTGGAGCAGTTCGAGTTGCCGGCCGGGCAACTCGAGTGATGAGCGCGACGCGCCTTCGCCGATCATGTGCTGCCACTCGCCGATCACGACGACCGCGGTCTCGGACGAGGCGGCGAGGTCGATCGCTCGCCGGAACTCGGCGTCGTCGTCGAAGCCGGCGGGATCAACTGGCGTGTTGCCCGGGAAGATGTCGAACATCGACGGATACACCCGCCGGGCAGCCCGAATGCCGGGCGCGAACTCGACCGTCACGGAACTGCCGGCACGCGCCCGGATGCCGTCGAGGATCGTGACCGACTCGTCGAGGTCGTGGTCGAAGACCCACGGCCCGAGCACGTCGCGTCGCGAGTCGGCGAGCGGACCGACGACAGCGATTCGACCGCTGCCCTCGGGATCGAGCGGGAGCATCGCTCCTTCGTTGCGCAGCAGCACGATCGAACGTTCAGCGGCAACTCGGGCGACCTCACGATGCGACGGATCGGAGAGGACCTCGCCGGCCGCCGCTTCGTCCACATAGGGCTCGTCGAACAATCCGAGCTGCGCCTTCACGCGCAGCACGCGGCGCACGCTGTCGTCGATGTCTTCGATGCGCACGGATCCGTTCTCCACCGCGGCAGGCAGATGGGCGAACGCAGGATCGACGATCGCCATCTCCATGTCGCAGCCGGCGCTGATCGCTCGGGCACCGGCGTCGGCGAGATCGGCGGCGAACCCGTGGGTCACCAAGTTGTGGACGGCAACCGCGTCGCTGACGACGAATCCGTCGAACCCCCACTTCTCGCGCAAGACCTCGCGGAACAGCCACGGGTCGCCGGTTGCCGGGATGCCGTTGCGGTCCATGTACGCAGTCATCACGTTGCCCGCGCCCGCGTCGATCGCCGCCTTGAACGGCGGCAGGACGACGTTCCACATCTGGGCGTCGGAGATGTCGACCTCGTCGTAGTCCCGGCCGCCAAGCGCGAACCCATATCCGGCGAAGTGCTTCGGGCCGGCGATGACATGGCCTTCAGTGACCGTTGGGCCACCCTGGAAGCCGCGCACCTGCGCGGCGGCGACTGCCGCGCCGAGCACCGGGTCCTCTCCGGCGCCTTCGATGATGCGACCCCATCGCGGGTCGCGGGTGATGTCGCACATGGGCGCGAAGGTCCAGTGGATGCCGATGGCACGCGCTTCTCGTGCAGCGACGCCTTGCGCCCGCTCGACGACGTCGGGGTCCCACGACGCAGCCATCGCGATCGGCACCGGCATGATCGTGCGCAGGCCGTGGATCACGTCGAACCCGAACAGTGCTGGGATGCTCAACCGGTTGCCCTCGATGGTCAGTCGTTGCAAGCGGTTGGCCTCCGAGGCCTTGCGCACGAACAACAGGGAGCCGACCTGGCCGGCCGCGAGCGCCCGTTCCACCAAGGCGGGTTGCTCGACCCTCTCGGATTGGCCGACCTCGTCAGCGGCGTTCGCATCGATCCCCGAGAAGTAGAAGAACTGGGTCAACTGGCCCGCTTTCTCCTGGGTCGTCATCTGTGACAACAACTGCTCGACGAGCTCGTCGTGATCTGTGCTCATGGTGGATCTCCAGTTGGTGGTCGTCTCACCGTTCTAGTCGGTCTGCCCTGATCTGAGGGCATTTCCGGGTCATTGTGGACGACTTGTAACCACGGCCCCGAGTTTGCATCCGACCCGCAAACGCGCTTCTCGACACGCGCTGCCGAGTCGGAGCTCCGGTGAACTAATCCGTCAACTGTTGCGTGGTATCCCTGAGACGTTTGGCGACTGCTTCCAGCATGCGCAGCAGTATCGCCGGGTTGTGGCCGGCGACGGCGAGGAAGCTCTGTCGCGAGAGCTCCACCGAGACCATCTCGCTCGTCGTGGTCACGGTGGCCGAGCGCGGTCCGGGATCGAGCAGGGCGATCTCGCCGAAGAAATCACCGGGGCCGAGCTTGGCGATCGTGCGCCCGTGCCGGCGAACGTCGGCCGTACCTTCGACGATCACGTAGCACACTTGCGACTTGGTGTCCTCGGGCACCACGCAGCACTCGTCCGGCCAACGACGGCTGATGCTTCCTCGAGCGATGTCCTGCAGCTGCCGCTTCGACAATCCGGCGAAGAGCGGTACTCCGGAGAGCACCTCGGTGCGGGTCTTGATCGCCAGCTTCACGTTGTGCGCGTGTACGCCGCCGCCGGGAATCGGTTTGTGGACCGGCCAGGAACTAGGACTGTACGTCACCAACGACCTCCCAAGACGACGACGCGTGGAACATAGCACCGCTGTCGATCCGTGGACTTGGTACGACCCCGCGACGCGATTCGTCAGACGGCCGCGCCGACCACGCGCGACAGATCGAGTTGCGCGCAGACCGCCAGCGCCAGCTCGGGACGATTCAGCGTGTAGATGTGTACGGCGTCGACGCCGTGCTCGACGAGTTCGGCGATCTGCGACGCAGCCATGTCGGCGGCGACCCTGCGGGTGGCTGCCTCGTCGCCGTCCAGCCCGCAGAACCGGTCGGCGACACACGGCGGAATCGTCGCTCCACATCGCTGCGCGAACCGTGACACCGTCGGGAAGCAGTGGATGGGAAAGATGCCGGGGACGATCGGGATGCCGATCCCGCAGGCGTCGACACGGTCGCGGTAGCGGAGGTAGTGAGCGTTGTCGAAGAACATCTGCGTGGTCGCCGTGTCGGCACCGGCGGCGGCCTTCTCGGCCAGCATGGCCAGATCGTGGTCGTCGCTGGGCGATTGCGGGTGCCCCTCCGGATAGGCTGACACCGTGACGTCGAATCCG
>Ga0157378_10005446_pt1 | contig 11154 bp, 12 predicted proteins | sample M65metaG_FD_115309 | JGI IMG/M metagenome (GOLD analysis project Ga0157378, IMG submission 115309) | Miscanthus rhizosphere microbial communities from Kellogg Biological Station, Michigan, USA - M6-5 metaG | ecosystem: Host-associated > Plants > Roots > Rhizosphere > Soil | place: USA: Michigan...
CGGGCTCGTGGGACTGCCGATGGTCACCCGTGTGTCGGCGTTGAACGCTGCTGCGGGCAGCGCCGTCGACAGCACGACCAACGCTGCCGCGAAGATCAGGAGAGACGTTCGTCTCACCATCGCCATGCTCCTTTCGTCGGGGGTCCGCGGAGCCGCGGGAGACTCGGCGACCGTATCGACGCATGCGCGTAACCGTCAAGCAGCACGCCGGAGCAACAGCACGCCGTCGCGTGTCGGATATCGTCGCGACCACGAGACCGAGCAGGGGTGTTTGCGATGCGACTCGCGGGCAAGGCAGCGTTGATCACTGGGGCGACGTCGGGCATCGGCGAGGCGACGGCGGTGATGTTCGCCGAGGAAGGCGCGGCCATCGCGGTGGTCGGTCGGGACGCCGGTCGCGGTCACGCCGTCGAAGAAACGATCGTCTCGGCCGGCGGGCAGGCGGTGTTCGTTCAGGCCGACGTTCGCCGCGCCGGCGATTGCGAACGAGCGGTCGACGAAACCGTCGGAGCCTTCGGACGGCTCGACGTCCTGTTCAACAACGCCGGCGTCTACCTCGAGAACGACACGATCGGCTGCTCGGAGGAGGAGTGGGACGCGCAGGTCGACACCAGCCTCAAGGGCGCGTTCCTGATGTCCAAGTTCGCGTTGCCGCACATGGTGACCCAGGGCTCGGGCTCGATCGTGAACTGTTCGTCGGGCTGGGGTCTGGTCGGTGGCGAGCGGGCGGTCGCCTACTGCGCGGCGAAGGGCGGCATGGTGGTGATGACCAAGGCAATGGCGCTCGATCACGGACGGCAGGGCATCCGGGTGAACGCGGTCTGCCCCGGTGACACCGATACGCCGATGGAGCGCGAAGACGCGAAGGCCAAGGGCATGTCGTGGGACGAATACGTCCGCTGGGCCGGCGAAGGCCGCCCGATCGAACGCATCGCCTCACCGGATGAGGTCGCTCGCGCCGTGCTCTTCCTGGCCAGCGATGAAGCCTCCTACATCACCGGCGCGGCGGTTCCCGTCGACGGTGGCGGCGTCGCGGGTTGAGGGGCGAGGCTCCGTGTCGAGGGTCGTGCTGATCACGGGCGGAGCCGGCGGGATCGGCCGCGTGACCGGCGAGCGATTCGCCGCCGCCGGCGACACCGTCGTCTACGCCGATCTATCCGCGGAGGCGCTGGCCTCGTTCGCGCGGCCGACCCACAGGGTGGTGGCCGACGTCACGGTGGTCGCCGACTGCGAGCGGATGGTCGCCGAGACGGTCGAACGCCACGGCCGGCTCGACGTGCTCGTCAACTGCGCCGGCGTCTGGGTCGAGGGACCGACCGCGGAGATGACCGAGGAGGAGTGGGACCGAACGATCGACGTGAACCTGAAAGGTACGTTCTTCGCCTGCCGGTTCGCGATCCCGCACCTCGAGCGGACCGAGGGCTGCATCGTGAACCTCTCCTCCGATGCCGGTCTGGTCGGCACGGCCGAGACCGCGATCTACAACGCCTCGAAGGGAGGCGTCTCGCTGCTCACGCGCTCGCTCGGCCTCGAGTTGGCGCCCAGAGGCGTCCGCGTGAACGCGGTCTGCCCGAACGACGTCGAGACGCCCATGCTCGCGGGCCAAGCACGCGACTACGGCGGCGAGGAACCGGAGGCGTACCTCGCCGCACTGCTGGCGAACTACCCGCAGAAGGGCCGCGCCCGGTTCATCCTTCCCGAGGAGATCGCGGCGCTGATCGTCTACCTCGCCTCGCCCGAGGCGGCCCCCATCACGGGCGCGTGCATCCCGATCGACTTCGGTAGCACCGCCGGCTACTGACGACGCCCACGCCGGGCGCCGAAGAGCTAGGGTCACCGTGATGGACGAGATCCATGTCTGCGACCCGCCGATGGAGCAGCGGCCGGCCTCGGCGCCGACCGAGTGGCAGTGTCCGGAGTGCTCGACCTGGTGGGACCTCCAGCCCAGCGTCCCTCCGGAATTGGCCCCGACCTACGACTTCCTGACGCACCAGGGGATCGTGCCCGCGAAGTGGGTGCGCAGGGACAGCTGAGTGCCTGGTAGGCGGGCGAACCCGTCCGTCAGGACTTGGTCGGCAGGGAGCGGGCGTACGTGACGCCGCGCTTCACCCACGCGGCGAGCTGCCGCTTCTCGCGGACGTGCTCGGGGTCGACGCGGAGCCAACCTTTCATGACCCGCCCACGCCGCATCACCATCGGTTCCGCATTCGTCGAGGAGACCAGCTTCGCCGACGCCGCGGGCTCCACGCGCACGAGGATCCCGCCCTGACCGCTCGCCGCCACGGCCATGTTGCCGCCGATCAGGAAGGCGAGGCCTCCGAACATCTTCTGCTCGGTGAGGCCCTTCTCCCCGGCGACGAGCTCGCGGATCCTCTCGGCGAGATCCTCGTCGTACGCCATCGCACGACCACCCTATCGAGTGGCGCGCTGGAGCCAACCGCGAACGGCCGAACGCCAGGATCGGGTTCGAAGCCCTAGGCCGGTGCCGTGAACCCGACGTCCTGCATCCGGAGTTCCAACGTCGGGTTCACGGTCGACCCGACGACGTTCTTCTGCATCAGGTAGTTGATCGTCTCGTAGTGCACGAAGATGATCGGCGAGTCGTCGAACACGATCTGGCGCAGCTGCTTGTAGAGGTCGAACCGCGCCGGCGTGTCGGTCTCGGTCCGGGCCTGGTCGATCAGCGCATCCGCCTGCGGGTTCGAATAGCCGGTCGTGTTGATGTCGCCGCCCGAATGCACGACCAGCGCGTAGAAGTTGTCCGGGTCGATCGTGCGCTCCTGATACGCCGACGTGATCTGGTAGTTGCCCTTGACGAACGCGTCGAACCAGACGCCGACCTCGACCTGCTTGATGGTCATCTTGATGCCGACGGCGTCGAGCTGCTGCTGGATCACCTCGCCGGTCTTCAGCAGCTCCGGGTACTGCGGCAGGCCCAGGTACTCCACCTCGATCGGGGTCGTGACCCCCGCCTGCTGCAACAGCGACTTCGCCTTCTCGGTATCCGGCGTGACGAGCGGCGTCCCGTCGTACCAGCTGGATCCGGTCGGGACCTCCTCGATCCCGGACTCGCCCGCCCCGAAGTACGCCACCTGGCGGATCGCGTCGCGGTCGAGTGCCGCGTACACGGCTTGCCGTACGAGCTTGTTGTCGAAGGGCGGCTGGGTCGTGTTCATCGCGATGTAGTCCGGGATCCCGGCGGTCGCCGACGTCACGTAGTTGAACGACGGGTCGCTCTTCAGCGTGTTCAGCTGCTGGAGCGGCACCGCGTCCGACCAGTTGAGGTCGCCCGAGCGCAACGCGTCGACGCGGCTCTGGTCGACGTTCAGGAACTTGAACGTGATCCCGTCCAGGTAGGGCTTGCCGCTCAGGAAGTAGGTGTCGTTCTTCTTGAGCGTGATGTGATCGCCCTGGACCCACTCGACGAACTCGAACGGACCGGTGCCGACCGCGTTGCGCGACGGGTCCTTCGATTCGATCGCCTTCTGGTTCACGATCTCGCCGTTGTTCGCGAGGTTCGAAAGGAACGGCCCGAATGCCGTCTTCAGGTGGAAGGTCACCTGGGTAGGACCGGTGGCCTCGACCTTCGAGATCGCGTTGTACAGCGGGGCGTACGAACTTGCGGTCTTGGGGTCTAGGATCCGCTCGAACGTGTACACGACGTCCTGCGGGCCGAACTTCTCGCCGTTGTGGAAGGTGGCGGTGTCGACCAGGTCGAAGACCCAGGTCGTGTCGTCGGACGCGGTCCACTTGGTGGCGAGCTGGCCGTAGAAGTTGTTGGACGGGTCCAGGTCGATCAGCTTGTTGAAGATGTTGTCGTAGACCTGCGCGCCCGTGTAGATCGTCGACGTCGCCGGGTCGATCGTGTCGGGCTCGCCCGTCAACGCGGCCTGCAGCGTTCCGCCGGCCGCCGGCGCGCCGGTCGCCGCTCCGCCGCTGGGGCCTGCCGACGAGCTCGACGATGAACACGCCGTGAGCACCGCGCCGAGGCTGGACGCGCTCAGCGCTGCGGCGCTGAACCCCGCGGCCCGACGCAGGAACGACCGGCGCGACAGGTTGCCGTTCAGGAAGCTCCGCGCCAGGCGTTCGGCCCGCTGTTCCTCGTTGTTCCGATCCATGATTCCCCTCCTCCGTGCGCGCGACTCAGGCGTGCTCGCCGAGCCATCCCAGGTACGTCCGGTTGAACTCCGCCGGGTGCTCCCACATCGACGCGTGACCCCCCTTCGACGTCGCCCAGTCCGCCCCGGGGATGCCCTCCTGCAAACGTTTGGAGAGTGAGACGGGGATCAAGATGTCCTCGTCGCCGGCCATCACCAGGACGGGGTAGCCCCTGATCCGATCGAGCCGGTCGGTCGTGTCATGCGTCTGGATCACGTTGAGCTGCGCGAGGTACGCGTCGACCGACATCGGCAACGACGCCATCTCGGCCTCGAACTCCGTCAGCTCGTCCTCCCGTTCCTCGAAGAACGGCACCGTGAAGGCCCAGAGCGTCACGTCGCGCATGATGAACGGGACACCGTTGATGCCGGCCATGTCCTGCCACATCGAGAACATCCGCGAACAGAACGGGCCCGGCGACGCGTACGTGCTCGAGAACGTCGCACTCTTCAGGTCCGAGCCGTAGTTGATCGCGTACTCCTGCGAGATCATCCCGCCCATCGACGTTCCCATCAGGTGGAAGCCGGAGATCCCAAGCTGGTCGACCAGCGCCTTCGCGTCGTCGGCGAGCATCCGGCTCGTGTAAGGCCCGGGCGGCGTGTCGGTCTTGCCCACCCCCCGGTTGTCGATCCTGAGCACCCGGTAGCCGGCGCCGAGCAGGTCGTCCATCTGGAGCACCCACGTCTCCAGGTCGTCGGCCAGCCCGTTGATCAGCACGACCGTCTGCGGGCCGTCGCCCTCCACCCGGTAGTGCATCTGGATCCCGTTCACGCTCGCCATGGGCATGGTCTCGCTCCTTCTCTCTCGTCACACCGAGGCCTCGAGCTCGGCGCGCGCGACGTGGCACGCGGCCGTGTGGCCCGTGCCGAACACGGTCATCTCAGGCTCCTCGACGGCGCACCGATCGATGGCGACGGGGCACCGTGTGCGGAACCGGCAGCCTGAGGGCGGTGCGATCGGGCTCGGGATCTCGCCCTCGAGCACGGAACCGACGAGCCGCCGCTCCGGGTCGGGATGGGGGATCGCTTCGAGCAGCGCCTTCGTGTACGGGTGGCGCGGGTCGCGAAACACCCGCTCGGTGGGGCCGGTCTCGACGATCTTCCCCAGGTACATCACGGCGGTCCGGTGGCTGATGTGCTCGACCACGGCCAGGTCGTGCGCCACGAACAGGATCGCGAGCCCGAGGTCGCGCTGCAGGTCGGCCAGAAGGTTCAGGACCTGCGCCTGCACCGAGACGTCGAGCGCGGAGACCGGCTCGTCGGCCACGATCAGCCTCGGCTCCGGGGCGAGCGCGGCGGCGATCCCGACGCGCTGGCGTTGCCCGCCCGAGAGCTCGTGCGGGCGTCGCCGGGCGAACGACGGATCCAGGCCGACGCGGTCGAGCAGATCGACGACGCGCTCCTGGCGCTCGGGCTTCGTTCCGATCGAGAAGGCGTCGAGCGTCTCGGCGACGCTCCGGCCGACCCGCCACCGCGGGTCGATCGAGCTGAACGGGTCCTGGAACACGGGCTGGACCTGCTGACGGAATCCCGCGAGCTGCCGCCCCTTCAGCGCGGTGACGTCGCGACCGTCGAACACGATCCGCCCCGACGTCGGATCGATCAGCCGCAGCACGCACCGAGCGAGCGTGCTCTTGCCCGAGCCCGACTCGCCGACCACCGCCAGCACCTCGCCCGGGTGGATCTCGAGGTCGATGCCGTCGACCGCGTGGACCACCGCGCCGCTCGCCATGAGCCCCCGATCGGTCGGGAAGTGCTTCACGAGCCTCTCGACCCGCAGGATCGGCCCGCCCGGTCGCACCGGCGCGACCTCGTTCGACGAGAGGACCTGGCTCACGCCGCACCTCCGGCCGTGGCGTGATCCGGCCGTCCCGCCTGTTTCGTCGCCTCCGACAGCCAGCACGCGATCAGATGCTCGTCGGTCTCGTGGGCGAGCGGCGGCACGGTCGCGCAGACGTCCATCACGTATGGGCACCGGGTGGAGAACCGGCACCCGGGCGGCGGGTCGGCCAGGTTCGGCACCCGCCCGGGGATCACCCGGAGCGACCCCGGTACCTGCTGCTGCGTGGGGAGGGCGGCCAGCAGCGCTTGGGTGTACGGGTGCCGCGGTGAGCGGAAGATCTCCGCGACCGGCGCGACCTCGACCAATTGCCCCGCGTACATCACCCCGACCCGGTCACAGATCTGCGCGACCACACCGAGGTCGTGTGTGATCAACACGATCGTCGTCTGCAACCGCGTGCGCAGATCCCGCAGCAGATCGAGCACCTGCGCCTGGATCGTGACGTCGAGGGCGGTCGTCGGCTCGTCCGCGAGCACGAGTGCGGGCTCGTTCGCCAGCGCCGTCGCGATCACGATCCGCTGGCGCATCCCGCCGGAGAGGCGGTGTGGCGCGTCGCCGAACCGCCGCTCCGGCTCGGGGATGCCGACCTCCCCGAGCAGCCCGAGCGCGCGTTCCCTCGCCCGCGCGTCGTTCACGTCCCGGTGCGCCGTGATCGTCTCCGCCACCTGTTCCCCGACCGGGAACGTCGGGTCGAGCGACGTCATGGGGTCCTGGAAGATCATGCTGATCCGATCCCCGCGGAGCTTCCGCAGCTCCTCGGGCGGAAGGTCCAGCAGCTCGAGGCCTTGGAACCGGACCGACCCGGCGACGTGAGCGGTCGCCGGCAAGAGCCCCATCAGCGCCATCGCGAGCGTCGTCTTGCCGCAGCCCGACTCGCCGACGAGCCCGAAGATCTCGCCCTCGGACACCGACAACGACACGTCGCTCACGGCCGACACGCGCCCGTCCTCGGTCGCGAACCCGACGTCGACGTGCTCCAGCCCAAGCAGGTCGGTCACTCGGTCACCCCCGCCGGGTCCAGCCGCGAACGTAGCCCGTCCCCGAAGAAGTTGAACGCGAGCACCGTGATCGCGATCGCGAGGCCCGGGAAGACCTCGACCCAGGGCGCCTGCGTCAGCACGTCTCGTCCGTCCGCGAGCATCACGCCGAGCGAGGACGTGGGCGGTTGCGCGCCCAGGCCCAGGAACGAGAGCGCGGCCTCGATCTGGAGCGCGAAGCCCATCAGGATCGTCGCCTGCACGATCGCGGGGCCGATCGCGTTGGGCAGCACGTGGCGGGTGATGATCCTCCGTGACCGGGTGCCGCGGGCCCGCGCCGCCTCGATGTACGTCTGCGAGACGACGACGAGCGTCGAACTCCGCACGACGCGCGCAAGGATCGGCATGTAGATCACGGCGATCGCCAGGGCCGAGATGTTGCTGCCCGGTCCGATGATCGCGATCAGCGCGACGGCGAGGAGCATCGCCGGCAGCGCCAGCACCATGTCGATCGGGCGCATGATCGCCGTGTCGACCCACCCGCCGTGGTACCCGGCGTACAGGCCGAGCGGCACGCCGACCAGGAACGCCAGCAGCGTCGAGCCCACGGCGACCGCCAGCGAGACGCGGTACGCGTAGATCACGCGCGAGAGCACGTCGCGTCCCAGGGCATCCGAGCCGAACGGGTACGCGAAGCTGGGCTTCGCCAGGATCCTCGTCGCGTCGATCGCGTTCGGGTCGTGCGGCGCCAGCAGGGGAGCGAAGATCGCGATCAGCGCCAGGCCCGTGAGGATCCCGAATCCCCACCTCCCCTTGCGCGACGCGAGGATCCCACGGCGCCAGACGGTCCGCGGCGCGGCCCCCGAGGTCGTGACGGCGACGCTCACGTCGCGGCTCCCTCTTCGGTCCGCGGGTCGAGCCATCCGACGACCAGGTCGGTCGCGAGCGTCACCAGGATGAACAGCACCGCGACGACGAGGACCCCGCCCTGCACGACGACGTAATTGCGCTGCTGGATCGACGTCACGATGAGCCGGCCGACGCCGGGCAGGGCGAACAGCGACTCGATCACGATCGCGCCGCCCAGCAGCACACCGAACTGGATCCCGATCACCGTCACGATCGGGGGAGCGGCGTTGCGGAGCGCGTGCCGGTAGACGATCCGCCGCTCCGCGATCCCCTTCGCGCGCAGGAACAAGATGTACTGGGTCCCGAGCACCTCCTCCATCGCGCCGCGCGTGGTGCGCAGGATGTACGCGGCCTCGCCGAACGCGAGCGCGAGCACGGGGAGGATCAGGTACCGGAGGTTCGCGACCGGGTCCTTCAGGAACGGCACGTATCCCGAGGGCGGCAACACCTGCCAGATGCCGGCGAACAGCAGCACCAGCATGATCCCGAGCCAGAAGTCCGTGATCGCGATCCCGGCGACCACGAAGCCCTCCGTCGCCTGTCGAACGGCGCCGGGCCTCGCCGCCGCCCGGACACCGAGCGGCACGCCGACCGCGACCGCGAGCGTCATCGAGAGCAGCGTGAGTTCGATCGTGACGGGCAGGCGCTGGGCGAGCAGCGTCGAGACCGGCGTGTGGCTGATGAAGTCCTGCCCGAAGTTCCCGTGCAGGAGGCCCCCGGCCCAGGTCAGGTACTGCGCCAGCAATGGCCGGTCGAGGCCCAGCTGCGCGCGGACCGTCGAGACGTTCTCCGGGGTCGCGCGGAACCCGAGCATCGTCTGCACGGGGTCGCCGGGGACCAGGTGGATCATCAGGAACACGAAGATGCTCATCGCGACGATCACCGGGATCGCCAGGAGCAGGCGACGGACGACGTATCGCGCGCGCGGGCTCACGGCTGCGCTCCGTTCGCACGCTCATCGATCCGGGACACCAGGTCGCGCAGGACCGTCTCCGTCAGCCGGAAGTGACGCTCGGCGATCCGGCCGGCCGTCGCCGCCTTCCCGCCGATCACCGCCTCGGCGAGCGCGGTGTGGTCCTTCACCGCGCGGGCACGGATCGCTCGGCTATACGGTTCGGCACCGAAGCCCAGGCTGATCTGCCGGCGGATCTGGCCGCTCAGGCTCGCGAGGTACGGGTTGCCGGTCGCCTTCGCGATCGCCGCGTGGACCGCCTGGTCGGCGGCCCGCGACGCCTCGCGATCGTCTCCAGCGTCGACGTACTTGCTCAAGGCGTCGCGGATCGCGGCCGCGTCCGCGGCCGCGGCTCGCGACGCCGCCGTCCGAGCGATCAACGGCTCGATCAGCTGCCGGAAATCCAGGAGGCCCTCCAGGTTCGACCACTCGGGCAGCAGCGTCCGCCGGATCATCTCGTTCGCTTCCGGCCCCATGCCCTCCAGGACGAAGGCGCCTCCGGTCCGGCCACGTCGCACGTCGACGTACCCGAGCGCGGCCAGCCGCTGGATCGCTTCGCGGACCGTCGTGCGGCTCACCCCGAGCGTGGACGCGAGTTCGCGTTCGGAGGGCAGGCGCTGGCCCGGCACGAACTCGCCGAGCGCGATCGCCGTGACCAGCCGGTCGGCCACGTGCTCCCCGCCGCTGCGGAGCTTGACCGGCTCCAGGATCGACAGGCTCGGGACGTCCGACATCAGCGCGCGTCTCCGTACCAGCCGGCGATGAATCGCGCCAGCGTTCGCGCGCCTGCGACGATCGACGAGAGCTCGATCGATTCGTCGATCCCGTGGATGTCGTGCGCGGCCGGTCCGTAGCAGAGCGCCGGGACGCGGAAGTCGTTCAGATAGAGGCGCGCGTCGGTCGTGCTGGCAATGGGGGTCGCGCGGGGTCGGACGCCGTGTGCGGCCTTGTGCGCCGCCGCCAGACGCTCCGCGAGCGGATCGTCCGCCGGCAGCGCGTACCCCCGCGCTCGGAAGCCCGAAGGCCGGATCGCCGGGGGGTGGTCCCGGAGCCACGGTTCACCGATCTCGTCGATCGCCCTGCGGACCCGGGCCTCGGCCTCGTCGGCCGTCCACGCGGTCGGGTGTCCGACGCGCAGCCGGAGGGTGGCGATCGCCGGCACGCTCGAGGGCCAGTCGCCGGCGGCGAACGTTCCGACGTTGATGTTGTACGGGTGTGCGACGCCGTCCATCGAGAGCTCGATGTCCGCGTTCATCTCGCGCTCCAGATCCCGCAGCGCTTCGACGACCGGGATCGCCAGGTCGACGGGGTTGACGACTCGGTCCGCCGCTTCGGCGTGGGCGGATCTCCCCGTGATGACGATGTCGAGCCACAGGATCCCGACCCCGGCGAGCAGGAGCTCCAGTCCGGTCGGCTCCGGGAGGATCACGGCGTCAGCCAGCACTCCCGCCCTCGCCGCCGCGAGCGTGCCGTTGCCGGTGCACTCCTCCTCGATCACCGAAACGAAGGTCAGGGGCCCGGCGATCGCGTCTCTGTCGGTGGCTCGGAGCGCGTCAAGCGCCAAGGCGGCCATCGCGAACCCGCCTTTCATGTCGCCGGCGCCTCGGCCGTAGAGCCGGTCCCCTTCGCGGCGGGGTTCGAAGGGCGGCGACGCCCACCGGTCGGGCTGCTCGGCGGGGACGACGTCGATGTGCCCGTTGAGCAGCAGCGACGGCCCCTGCCCGGCGCCGGAGCGACCGATCACGTCGAAGCGACCGCCGTAGGAGAGCTGGGGAACGCCCGCGAGCGGATCGGTCGCGATCCCGTCGGGGATCGGGAGCCGCTCGACCTCGAAGCCGAGCCGCTTCAGCTCCTGCTCGACGACCCCTTGCGCCTCGTGCTCACGGCCCACCGTGCTGGGGGCCGCGACCAGACGCTCGAGGAACGAGAACGCTGTCTCGGCACGTTCGGTGATCGCGTCGTCGAGCTCCTGCGGGTCCAGACCGCGCCATCCCTCAATGGTCGAATGTCTAGTCCAAATACCGCGATGACCATACACCCGAGGCGGCGCCGAACGCCAGGGACGCGCCCCTGAAGCCCCTCTCAGCCGATCGTGCGAGGATCCTCGCGGGGGGAGAAGCGTGGATCAGCAGCACGAAGCGGCGGGCTCGTCGGCCGGTATCGCGGTCACCACGAACCGGCGTCGCCGGCCGTCCGGTACCGCGCCGCCCTTACCCAAGCAGATCGGTTCCACGGGCTGGGTCTGGCTGATCGCGCTCGTCGCCGTCGTCGTCACCGGCTGTCTATGGCTCCGGGCCGACCCGGGTCCGCTCGATC
>Ga0157378_10005448_pt1 | contig 11148 bp, 10 predicted proteins | sample M65metaG_FD_115309 | JGI IMG/M metagenome (GOLD analysis project Ga0157378, IMG submission 115309) | Miscanthus rhizosphere microbial communities from Kellogg Biological Station, Michigan, USA - M6-5 metaG | ecosystem: Host-associated > Plants > Roots > Rhizosphere > Soil | place: USA: Michigan...
CACCGGTCGAACGAATAGTCGACGTTATCCGAGCCCTTCTCTTCACCTGTTCGCGCGATTCCGCTCATCCCGCACAGCTCCACAATGAAACCGTGTCGATGATTTCCGTGAACGCCGACCTTCCGCAATCATGAGGCTGGTTCTATCCCCGTGTTTTGGTTTCTGTTATTTTGGTTCGTTCATGAAGACTCTTCAGCCCCTCAATTGGAATGCAACTTGCTCGTCGAACATTCCAACGTGGGAGGGATACATGCTCAATCAAGGGGTCGCCAAGCAGATTCTCGACGTCGTGAAGGCTCATCCTGGTTGTGGTCTGGATGAGCTAGCATCGCTCCTGCCGGATTTCAGTTGGTCTGAGATATTTGTGGAGGTAGATCGGATGAGTCGTTCTGGTCAGCTGCGACTGACGAAAAATGGCTCAGAGTTTCTGGCAAGGGTTCACGCGATCTAGGTCTTCCGTTCAGCGTCACGTGCACGACTCATAGCCTACAGGGGCAGGAGGTCTTGTATGAGACCACGGATCTCAATCATTACACTCGGTGTCGACGATCTTGAACGTGCACTGACATTCTATCGGGATGGACTTGGGCTGCCCACACGAGGCATCGTCGGCACCGAGTACCCGCATGGGGCCGTCGTATTTTTTGATTTGGCGAACGGCCAGAAGTTGGCGGTATGGTCCCGCAAGGACATGGCCCATGAGGCGAAAGTGCCTCTTGGCCCGCGCAGCGCGACCGAATGTTCGCTGGGACATCTTGTGCATAGCAAAGCTGAGGTCGATGCGCTTATCGACCAAGCGAGGCAGGCAGGAGCCGTCGTGACCGATCCGCCGCACGACGCGTTCTGGGGCGGGTACACCGGCTCGTTCCAGGACCCCGACGGCCACCTATGGGAAATTGCCTGGAACCCCGAGATGGATCCCGGCGACTGAGGGGGTGCAGACATAGGCTTCTCTGGAACCAGAAACATTGAGCGCTGACCATCTCATTGGCCGGACGCGTGTCGCGCAAATACCACCGCGACTGTGTTGACGAGGACACAGAGCCTGCCGAGATCCGTTGGAATCTTGTTTCGCCCTACCGTATCTCGTCATAATGACGCCCCACACGCAGGATCTTGAGTCCTTCTCAAGTCTGACTCCCGAGGAATGCGCTTTGCTCTCGTCCTGCGGTGAGGAGGACCACCACATGCGCGATCCCGCCTTATGGACAAGCTGGTACGTCGTTCTCTTGCTATTCCCGTTCATGATCATCATCTTGCTGCTTTGTGATTTCCTCACCGGCCGCGGCCGCCGCCGCTGAATGATCCCGGGCCCGGTGGCGAGCGTTGACTTCGCTGATGAATCGTCACACACTGGCCAAATGAGCGGTGAACTCATGCGTTTGCCGTAGCCTGGGAGTCACACTGCGATGAACGGGAGATCTCCGGTATTGATCACGGCATGGACGATGCTGATGACTCTGCTGGCATGTCTCAACGGAGCGCAGGGAGCCGGGAAAACCGAAGTCATGCCGATGGTCAAGGCAGCCCCAACAGCGGTGGTCATTGAAGCGACCGGGAACGAGCCGGAGCTTCGCAAGCAGCTACGGAGCAAAAATGCTGTCACGGAACTCGGCACCGCACGTGTTCCGTTTTCCCAGGCGCCGATGGGCAGCTACGGATTCATTGCGCCGCAGGCTCTCGGGTTGGGCCTGGTGACCCAGAGTCCCGATCTCCTGCTGGAACGCAGCGCTCCTTCGTTCAACGCCTACGAAATTCACAAACTTGCAGACGGCAACGGCATGGTAGTGGGATTCATTGAGAAGGCACTCATTGCCCAGGTGACGCCGGAGAGCCGGCCTCACCACATTCGGATTGCACTGTGCTCGAATCGATCGGATAAGGCGCCGTACATCGCCGCCGTGCCGCTCACTAAGCTCATGGTCGATCGGATGCCAGTCCGATTGGAGCCTAAGGTTGAGGATGGTCCGGTCGTGCTTGAGATGGATTTGCAAGGGACGGCCAACCGCAAGTCCGTGCCAGGGATTCAGTAGGGGTGGACCTTCCTGGCCTCCCCTCGCACGCTGGCGTTTTTCAACAGACACTCGCCTCACGTTCAGACCTCCGGCGGCACCAGCCACGGCTAACTCCGTACAGATGATCCTGCCCGGCTGCCTGCCTAGAAACCAAGTTCCTTTTCGAGATCCGATTGGCCCTTCTTGAATTGTTTCTTTTCCGTCGCGTCTTTCTTCTTCGTCAGCGAATCCAGCTCCGCTTCACGCTTTTTTGCAGCCTCTTCCTCTCTCTTCGTTGCCGCCTGGCGCGCCTCTCCCTCCTTTTGTTCCTTCAGAGATGCGACTTGTGCGGCTCTGATGGCGTCGTCCGACACGGTCGACCACGACAGGCGGTAGCCCGGCCGCTTCAACAGGAGGTCCTGATAGAGGACGACATAGCGTGTTGGGTAGCTGCGCTGGCCGATCTGGCGTTCTTCCAGCACATAGACCGTTGGAGCACCGAAGAACTCCGGTTGAAATTGTTGGCGAATCATCGTTGCCATACGCTTGACCGTTGCAGACTGTAGCTTCTGGAAATATTCCGTCGTGGCTTGCAGGTTTGCGGGATCGGGCACCTTTTCTTGCTCGAGTTTTTTGATCTCTGCTTCGGTAGCTTTATCGAGCGCTTCTTGCTCGTCTTGCAACTGGTAGCGATACGTGCCTTGAAATTCGTCGAGCTTGAGTGGACCCTTTTTCGCCTTCCCCTTATAGAAAGCCGCCGCACCGTCCGTTCCTTTGCTCACATACGATAGCCAACCGAGGGTTGGGTCACCTTCGTAGAACAGAGGGGTGGTGTCAGGTGCCACCGGCATCGAGAATTTGGAAGCATCAGGGGGTACATCCGGCGTGAGTCCGGTTTTTTGTTGTGACGACGCGACTCGGCGTCCCAGCAAGGTGATGACGCTGCCTTTCCCGTGCATGATTGCTTGCGCAACAGCTCGCCGCACGTCTGGAACCGGATCGTTGGCCGAAGTGGCAAGCGCGTCCATATCCTGATCCTGCGGTCCGATCATGCCCATGGCATCAGCCGCGGCAATTCGTAGCACGACCTCATCGTTCTTGAAGAATTTCACAATGGTCGGCACATACGCGCGTTTAGTTGACGAGCCCAATGTATGCAAACTGTCTTTGACGATCCCCACCACGTCTTTTCGTAACGTATCGCAATTCGCCTCCTTCGCTGGCTTCTTCCCGCAACTCTTCACATACTTCTTTACGACCTGCCGTTTGGTCAAAGGTGGGGGTTGCGGCGGCGGGCTGGAACTCGGATCGGTCACGGGACCTTTACCCGATAGAGAAGTGGCTACGGCAAAGCCGGGAATGAGCACGGCGACGGCCATCACTAAGATAATTGTCAACGGCGTCTTCATGAGTCTTCCTCCCGACGTATCCATAAGCACCATGTCAGTTGAAGAGCCCTAGGAACCAGTCCGCGATCTGCTGTGCTTCCTGTTCCCGCTCTTTATCATTTGCGATGTCCTGCAGCGCTTTTTTGGCGCTCGGATCGAGTTTGCAAAAGGGCAGCCGCTTGTTTCGTTCTTCGAGCAATCGCTTTAACTCTTTGTCATAGGCGACTAATTCTTCCTGTATCCAATCCTCGACTGTTTGGCTATACCGCCAATCAGCTGAGCTGTGGGCGTCACAGGCGGCTCTGTGCACCGACTCATGGTCGTCGATGGCTCCACGCAGGCAGGGGGTTGCGGCAGAGTCAATGAGTGTGAAACAACCGAAATCATAGGTGGTTGCACCAGCAACTGTGGCCTTGGGATCCTTCACAGCGTTAATTCGTTGATTGACCGCTTGAGAAATCGTGCTTCGAATCGCTGGAGTCAGCGTCTGTTTGCTCCCGCTATAGGGCTGCTTCTGCGTCTGGAATTCCTGGAGTATTGCGTACAAGCTGTTAATGCGGCTATCGAGGTCGCGTTCGTCCTGTACGCTGCAGCCGCAAGCAATCGGGGTGTTCAGGTTCTGTTGAATCTGGGCGTCCAATTCTTCCTTCGTGAGGCCTTGCGCATTGGCTTGCGTATCGGATGAAAACAGTGCGAAGACCATCAACAGCCACAGAGTGTATGTCCGTGAATTCAACATTCGCATGGATTCCCCCTATATCATCACAGCCCGTTGCAGTATAACGATGGCGTGAATCGGCTAACGTTGCGCACGTTGTTTGTCTGTGCCACTCTCCTCGCGGTGACCGCGGTTTCCTATGCCAACGCGCTTCGGGGTGCCTTTCAATACGACGACTTTTATACGATTCTCATAAACCCGCATCTCAGAGACTTGCACACGTTTATCGACCATCTGGATCACATGGTTCGTCCGGTATTGCATGGAACCTTCCTGCTGGATCGGTTCCTTTATGAAAATACCCCCGTGGGCTACCACCTGCTGAATCTGTTGTTGCACCTCGCCTCCGGTTGCCTCGTATATCTGATTCTCACCTGGGCCGTAACAGACGAGATTCCGTTTGTCCCGTTCTGGACTGCTCTCTTATTTCTTCTCCACCCCCTCCAGACGGAAACCGTGACTTATATTTCCGGACGGGCCTCGGGTTTGATGGCGTTTCTGTATCTCTTGGCCTTCTTTTTGTTTATTAAGGCCTCTGTCAAAAGGAATGATGACGCGATCAACCGACTCTACTTATTGGGCGCGATCGCCTCATTTCTTTTGTCCCTCGGCTCCAAAGAGACAGCTATGACATTTCCCCTTGCTCTGCTCCTCTGGGATGTCGTGATACGCCGGCTCAAGGGTGTCGCTTTACGCAGAGCCTTTCTCTTCTGGCATTTACCGTTTTGGGGCGTGCTGCTCGCCATAGCTGTATGGGCCTGGTGGCATCCTCGTTATCGTGAGCTCGCCCAGTTCAGTCTGGAGATTCGGCCCTTTTGGGACAATCTCTTGAGCCAAGTCCATGGAACCGTCTATGCGCTTATGCTGTTCTTCTGTCCGTGGAAGCAGAATTTCGACCATGACCTTTCGGAGTTCCACTCTCCGTTCCAATGGCCGTTGCCTCTCGAACTCTTAATTCTTGGCGGAATGGTGACAGCTTCGGTGGTCGCCGCTCGACGTTTCCCTCTCATCACATTCGGCCTGGGGTGGTTCTTCATTCAAATCCTCCCCACAGCGCTGATTCCGCGTAATGACCTGTTAAGCGAGCGCAATCTTTACCTCGCCTCAGTCGGTCTGATGCTGGCGATCGTCATGCTCGGCACTCGCGTCGGGCAATGGCTCCCCACATGGTCACCCCGTCCTCACCTGGTTCGGCTCGGCGTAAGCGGCGTCTCACTGACGGTTGTTCTGGTGCTCTGCCTTGTGACGTTCCAGAGAAATGCTCTCTATCGCGACCCAATCTTGCTGTGGTCCGACACAATTACGAAATCACCGAAAAAGGCCAGGCCGCATAATAACCTCGGACATGCGTATGCACTTCGGGACGACTGGGAACGAGCGATCGACGAATTTCGCATTGCAGTTCAATTGGACCCCGATTATGCGTTTGCAAAAAACAATCTGCGTGACGCCTATCTCCACCACGTTGGACGACTGTAGGTGCGAAGCTATCCGTTTCCCAATGCCATCTGACCATATCGCAACAGCCTGGTCGCCTGCTCCCAGCGATCCATGACATTGAGTCCTACAAGAAGTAATCGCTGTCCGCCTTTGAACATGCTGGCGATAAGACAGCGGCCGGCTTTGCTGGTGTAGCCCGTCTTCACGCCGTTCACATCCGGATCGACCAGCAGTTCGTTCGTGCTGTGCAGCGACATCTTTCTGGCCCCGTCCACCGTGGCGATGTCACGGACCAGCGTCCGAACCATCATGGAAAAAAATGGTTGTTGCAGCGCCTGTTCGGTGAGCTTCGCCAGATCGGCCGCCGTCGAATAGTGCTCTGGAGCGTCAAATCCGCAGGAATTGACGAAATGTGTGTTCGTGAGTCCCAGGTTGCGAGCCCGTTCGTTCATCATGGCGACGAATCGCTTGTCGTCCCCTCCAATATGCCAGGCGACGGCCTCGCAGGCATCGTTCGCACTCGCCACGAGCATGGCCGTCAACAGATCCCGCAGGAGGAACTCTTCTCCGGGCTGGAAAGAGAGGGAAGAATGATGAACCAGCGCGCGGTGGTCGATCTTCACTACCTCGTGAAGCGGCGCGGATTCCAACGCGACCAACGCGGTCATGATTTTTGTGAGGCTGGCCGGCGGAAGCCGTCGGGTCGCATTCTTCTCGAGCAAGACGCGTCCTGAATTGAGCTCGACCATGTACAGGGCGGCCGCCTTGATGACTGGTCGTTCCTGTCGATCGGTGAGGGAGTCTGCAGCGAGGCCGACGCCAGGCGACACCGGCGCCTGGGCCATCATTGCCCAAGCGACCAACAGTGCCCTGCCCAGCAGCCGCCAGTCCATGCCGCCGTTCGCCTAGTGTCCGAACAAGCCCTTCATGAAATTGGTCGCCTTGTCCACCCCTGATTCGGCCGGCGCTTCAGGTTCCGGCGCTGGAGTCTCTTGTGGCGTCACGACTTCAGGCCGCGAGCCTGACTTCCTGGCGCTGGGGGGAGGTGTCCCGCCCATGTCTGGACGCACGGGCGGTTGACAAGGACGGCCCATGCCCATACCGCCCATCATGCCGGCCATGTCGAATTTCGTGAACCCATCAGGAATCTCGAAGAGCTTTGGATCTTGTCTGCCGATCTGGAGGTTACTGAGTTCAGTCAACATCCGCTTCTTGTCGTTGCCTTCCTTGTACAGGAGATCCTGTTTGACGTTGATGCCCTCTCTTGTCCGCCATGAAAAGCCGCCATATTTCTTGCCATCCGTGCTGGTCGCGATGGTCTTGTACTTCGTCACCCTGACGCCGCTCAATGTTTCTTCTCCCATCACCGTGTCTTCGTAGGTCCATTGCGACGAATCATTTCCTTTAGACGGACCTCCTCCGATCGGATACTCCATGTACATGTGCTCGGACGGCATGAGCATCCACATCACTTTGTTGTCATACCGAAATATCTGCACCGCTCCCTCGCCGGAGCCTGTTAGCATTTCCGTGCGCTCTTTGGTCGGCGTCACAAAAATCTTCTGCTTTGTCGTGCCTTCTTCATTTTCAATCGTGGCATCGGCCGAATATTCGGCTTGAGGACGATTCATTGGCGCCGCCTGCGCAGGCACCCAGGCCGAGAGCGTCGCAAGAGCGATCAGGGCGACGAGAATCTGTGGCATGGCAAACTCCTTTTAAGTTTGTTGAGGTGGGTCCAGTCTGTTCAGTCGAACGGTGTTATCGAATAAAAACGGACGGCGAAGGGTATCGCTGGAAGGACAGGAAGTAAAGTGGGTATTTCAGTAGGAAGAAGCTACGGGGAATAACCAATTGGTGCCCGCATCACTTTCCCGATTGCTGAATCAGCTTCGCCACGAGTCCAGTCCAGCCTGTTTGGTGGCTGGCGCCAATTCCGGCGCCGTTATCTCCGTGAAAGTACTCATAAAACAGGAGATGGTCCCGCCACTGGGGATCCCTTTGAAAGAGCGCTTCTCCGCCGAACACCGGGCGCCTCCCTTCGGCATCGCGAAGAAAAATGCCGATCAGCCGTTGAGAAAGCTCTCGTGCCACTTGCCAGAGCGTCGCGCGCTGTCCTGAACCAAACGGATATTCCACCTGGTACTGATCACCGAGAAAGTAATGAAACTTTTGCAGCGATTCGATCAGCAGGTAGTTGACGGGAAACCAGATCGGGCCACGCCAGTTGGAGTTCCCGCCGAACTGGTGAGTGCTCGACTCCGCCGGCTCGTAGTCGACCCGGTGTTCATGCCCCATGACGTTCAGCACGTAGGGATGATCCTTATGGTACCGAGAGAGAGCGCGGATGCCGTAGGGGGAAAGGAACTCATTCTCGTCGAGCAGATACCGCATGACCGAGCGCAGCCGGTGCCGGTTGACGAGTGAGAGAAAGCGACGCACACCGCCCTGATAGGTCTGTGTTTCCACGTGCTGGGAAAATTCCGGCCGATTCTCGAGGAACCACTGCATCCGATGTTTGAACCGCGGCAGACGGTCGATCAGCGTCGAATCGAGGGTTTCCACCGCGAACAGCGGGATCAATCCCACCATGGAACGGACTTTCATGTGGGTCGTGTCTCCGTTTGGCAGATGCAGCACATCGTAAAAAAAACCGTCAGTGCGATCCCACAGCTCGATGTGCTTGCTGCCGATATTGTTCACAGCACGGCAGATGTATACGAAATGCTCAAAGAATTTGCTGGCGACATCCTCGTACGCCCTGTTGTCACGGGCGAGCTCGAGCGCCATGCTCAGCATGTTGAGGCAGTACATGCCCATCCAGCTCGTGGCATCGGACTGTTCGAGGTGCCCTCCCGTCGGCAGCGGGGCGCTGCGATCGAAGACCCCGATATTGTCCAGGCCGAGAAAGCCGCCCTCAAAAATGTTCTTCCCCTCCGTATCCTTGCGATTGACCCACCAGGTGAAGTTCAACAGCAGTTTGTGGAAGACTCGTTCGAGAAAGATCCGGTCGCCGATCCCTTTGCGTTTTTGCTCGATCTTGTAGACTCGCCACGCCGCCCAGGCATGCACCGGGGGATTGACGTCTCCAAAAGCCCATTCATACGCGGGGATCTGACCGTTGGGATGCATGTACCACTCCCGGAGCATCAGCACGAGCTGTTCCTTGGCAAAAGTCGGATCGACGAGGGCGAACGGGATGCAGTGAAACGCCAGGTCCCATGCGGCATACCACGGATACTCCCACGTGTCCGGCATGGAGAGGACGTCCGCATTGTAGAGGTGAGTCCAGTCGGCATTGCGGCCATGCTCTCGCTCGGGCGGTGGTTCTGGTCCGGTGGGATCGCCCTTCAGCCAACGACTCACGTCATAGTGGTAGTACTGCTTGCTCAGCAGGAGACCGGCGAAGGCTTGCCTCTGGACGCGTCGGGCGTCTTTGGACAGGCGGCGGGGAGCCAGCGTGTCGTAAAATTCGTTCGCTTCATGGATCCGGGCATCGAAGACCGCCTCGAAATTCTGCCGCGCGAAGGTACCCGCATGCGGCAGAGCCTCATTGGTGAGGCGCAGCCGGATGCTGGCCGTGCCGTTAGGCGGCAGGGTCAGTGTGTATTGGGCCGCGGCTTTGCTGCCGACCTGGTCAGGATTGATCGCCGCCTTCTGTCCATTCACGACATAGTCATGAAAGCCGTCCTTGGAATACTGAGGGCCCTCTTCGTCGTCATACAGGCGTCTCGAGTTCGTGTCGTTTTCGGTGAATAGGAGCGTCGGGTGTTTCTCGCAGAGTAAGCGACGCAACCCGTAGTATTCGTGAACGGTCTCGATGACACTGGCATCCTCAAGCGGCTCGCCTGCATGAAAACGCGGACGTCTGATATCGGAGCCCCACGACCAGGTGTTGCGATACCAGATGGTGGGCAGCACCGTGAGTTCTGCTGTGTCAGGCCCACGGTTGACCGCCTCTATGCGTATGCAGATGTCTTCGGGAGACGCCTTCGCGTAGTCGACGAAAACATCGAAGTAGCGATGCTCCTCGAAACAGCCCGTGTGAATCAGTTCGTACTCAGGCTCGAGGCGGCTACGACGTCGATTCTCTTCGACTAACCGTTCATAGGGAAAGGCCGTCTGCGGGTACTTATAGAGGTACCTCATGTAGGAGTGGGTCGGCGTGGAATCCAGATAGAAGTAATACTCCTTGACGTCCTCGCCATGGTTGCCCTCATGGCCAGTGAGGCCGAAGAGGCGTTCTTTCAAGATCGGATCATGACCGTTCCAGAGCGCGAGGCCAAAGCAAATGTACTGGTGACGGTCACAGAGGCCGGCGAGCCCGTCTTCATTCCAACGGTAGGCGCGTGATCGCGCGTGCTCATGCGGAAACGCTTCCCAGGCGGTGCCGGAGGCACTGTAGTCTTCGCGCACGGTGCCCCAGGCGCGTTCGCTCAGATAGGGACCCCAGCGTTTCCAATGCTGTTCGCGCCGTGCGTTCTCTTCGAGACGTTGCTCTTCGGCTGTGAGAGGGGAACGTGTTTTCAGACGGGGTTGTCGGCGTGAAGCCATCAGGCACCCTTCGCAGGAGGATGACAAGACATCAGTTGGCCAGTCACAATAGAGACAGGCAGCCTAGTGGCGCCTCCAAGTGGAGTCAAGCGACCAGTGAAAGGCAAGAACGGCTCAGAAGACTCACTGATCGTTCCCCCAATTCGCTAGAATGTTTCCTAGTTCTGCATTTCCTGAACCGGCGAACAAATAGGATGAGGTCATTATGATCGAAATAGTGATCGTCGTGCTGTGCCTGCTCGCCAATGCGCTCATCGCCGGCGCTGAAATGGCTTTTGTTGCCGTTTCCCGTCCGAGCCTCCGCGAATTGGTCCGTCAGAGACACACGAAGGCCGACATCCTGCTTCGCCTGAGGGAACGTCCCGAACGGACGCTCGCTGTCATGCAAATCGGCATCACTCTTGTCGCCGCACTGGCAGGAGCCGTGGGGGGAGCGGGCGCCGAGGAACAACTGAGCCCTTTGTTTGAGAAATTGGGCGTTAACGAGAGCACGGCGGATACGCTGGCCATTGCCGCAGTGGTCGTTCCACTCACGTACTTCACGGTCGTCATCGGGGAACTCATCCCGAAAACACTTGCGCTCAGACACTCCTTGACGGTCGGATTGGCAGCGGCTCCATGGCTGTCGTTCTTCGATCGCGTGCTTGGGCCTCTCGTGACCATCTTTGAATGGTCGACCAAGAGCTTGCTCCGCATTCTTCGATTGACGAGGGCGTCGCAAAGCGCAGGTCGCGGTGAGGAGACGCAGGTAGCTACGGTGGAGCTTGGCTTGCTTTCCAGCCAACACCGCCAGTATGTGATGAACCTCGTTGATCTCGAGCGCAAGCGGGTGAAAGACATTTATTTGCCCTGGAAGCACGTCGTGAAAGCCGATGTCCGGCTGAGCGCGCGTGAGGTGGAGACGATCCTGCTCGCCTCCGGCCACACACGTGTGCCGGTGCTCGATGAAGAGGCACTGGTTGGCATCCTAAACGCGAAGGAGTTTTTTGCCCTCCATGCCACGGGATCGGAGCAGTGGCTGTCCCTCGTGCGGTCGGCCGTCGAACTGCAGGACCAG
>Ga0157378_10005449_pt1 | contig 11148 bp, 10 predicted proteins | sample M65metaG_FD_115309 | JGI IMG/M metagenome (GOLD analysis project Ga0157378, IMG submission 115309) | Miscanthus rhizosphere microbial communities from Kellogg Biological Station, Michigan, USA - M6-5 metaG | ecosystem: Host-associated > Plants > Roots > Rhizosphere > Soil | place: USA: Michigan...
GGATGGTGGGAAGCACTACATGCACGTCTCTGAGAGCTACCTGGCCAGGAGGCGCCCCGACAGCGCCCACCAGGTGGTGGAGCAGGCCGTGAAATATGCACCCCGCGACCACAATGTGCTCAACGAGATGGGTATAGTGCTGTGCATGGAAGGCCGCATACCCGAGGGTATAGGCTACTACAACAAATCCCTGGCCCTGAAAAAAGACGACCTCAACGCCTACCTCAACCTGCTGCGCGCCTACTACGACCTGCACGACAAAGACAACTGGCTGAAGACCGCCGACACCGGCCTCAAATACATTCCCGGCAACTATATACTGCTCAACAGCAAGGGCTACTGCCTGTACATGAAAGGCGAATACATGGAAGCCATCAAATGCCTCAATGCCGCCCTCGATAAAAAGCCCGACTACGAGCCCGCCAAAGGCAACCTCGATAACTGCTACAAAGCACTGAACGGCGGGAAAACCCCAAACCCCTAAAGGGGCTTCACAGGATCAAGTCTGCCGGGCTACGGTGCGGTTGCCGGTTTTCTCCTACTAAATTGCCCCCCGCCTGCACCCTGTCCGCACCCCATTTACACCCCATTCCGGGCCTCTATTTTTGATTTTTGCACAGTGTGCAAGAAAAAATTATTGCACAACTTTGATTGAGGATCAATGAATTGGAGCAGATTTTTGCACAGGTGTGCAATTCTTAGCCATCGATTTGGTGGTCGTTACACCCCATTTTGCGTGTGTTCGTTTTTATCATTTTTTGGGGTCTGAATCACGGATTTATTCGATTTCGTATAGACCACGGATTGTGGTGGAGAACGTTTTTCTGGGAGACCCCATACATACCCTAATTGCACCCTACTCGCACCCCATTTACACCCCATGCAGGGCCTCTATTTTTTGATTTTTGCACAGTGCGCAAAATAAAATTGTTGCACACTTTTGGTAACGACACAGATAACTGTACCAAAATAAATATAAATATGTAGTGGGTTGCAGCGGTGTAAATTACCGCTTAGGGATTTTCGCCGGTGCGCTGGGGCTAGGGCGTGACAGCATGGCTTTTATTGTTGATTCAAATTCGGGGGCTTTTTCGCTCCCGTACTTTTTTAATAGAGCCTGCATGTCTAATTCCCGCTTAGATTCCCGTATGACGGTTTTCTTAGGCATAGAGTAAAGTTACGAAAGGATTTTTATAGGTCATAAAACTTAGTCCAAACTTTATACTTCTTTAGGTAATACGCAATACGGACAAACAACTCATTGCTAACCGGTAGAACGCTATTGCTGTGTTTCACAACCAAAAATATTTTCCTAAGAGGTGGCAATCTATTGTTGCCCTTGGATTTGTAATAAACTTCAATAGCCAGCGCAAAGCTATCGGATGCGACAGATAAAGCCCCGCCCCGATCTAAAAACAAACTTTTGGCATGCACCGAATGTGGAACGCCAACCACTTCTTTCATTATAATATCCGTTTGGTTTGTGCTGTTTGTTAGCCAACTCTTTGGCGTTTCAACCAAACGCCCATCCTTAATATTTGCAGAAGCATAGCGAATTTCCAGTAGATGCGCATCTGAATTAAAGGACTGCAAAATATAGGTTAGCAATCTTTCATTCCCCTGGCTATCAATAGTAGGCATACGGTCAATAGTTAGGGTTGGCGGTACTTCATCTTTTCTGGTTATTATACTATCCCTCATCGTTAGCCCCCATTTGTCCAATTGTTGCATTATCACCGTATCTCTTCTAACTGACCCTTTATCAATATTCTCCAATTTCGCGACATAAACACTATCCGACCTCTTTCTATCCCTTTCAATGTTTTCATTCTGTTTTTGAAATTCCAGATTTGCTTTTTTCTGATTATTATCTTTTTCATTTGAAAAACAATAAGATAATCCAACAAAAGCAATGAAAGCCCAGCCAATTAAGGTTGGTTTCTGAATGAGAAATTTTAACTGTCTATCTAACCGCATTTTTAATACGTCTCGTAATTGAATCTTTCTTTCATGCATCAAATCTTTACTGAACAAAACCCCGAGTACGCCACCACTCCAATATGCTATATTATACAACCTATCAGCATTCTCGTGCGTGTATGTGTCAATAAGATGCCAACAACCATTCAACCAGTTCATGTAAAACGCATTAGATTTTTGGCAAACAAAATTTGCCCGACAATCCAAAGTGTTTTAACTTTGAGCTGTCAAGCGACAATTTTAATCAGCCAAGATTAATAAAGATATTTGAAAGCCACCCTGCAAGGTGGCATTTCGCATTTATAAAGGTAGTTGATATTTATTACATTTAGAACGCCAAACTAAATGTAATTATGACCGATTATGAATTGGTGAATAGCTTTGCTTCAAACACCAATGTTGCCCAACACGGAAAATTCACTAAAGAATCTCTTTGCCGAGCATTTACAACTAATTTTTCCGACATTGGAGCGCTGGCCCGGCAAGGATTAGTAGATGTTGATATTAGTCAAACCAATTTACATTCGTTCGAAACTTATTACTCATTCAATAGTAGATGGCGACAGCTCATAGCTAAGGGGTCGATAGAATCTCTTATAGATTGGGAGCGCGAAGAGGCTCAAAAGGATAGATTAAAAATTGAATTTGAGCGGGAATTTATAAAAAAACAAAATGACTTCATTGAAAGGCAGAAAGAACTTATTGAAAGTCAAAAAGAGGCAAATAGTAACGTTATATCCACTAATAAAAGGGTGGTGGTGATATTAATTATTACGGTTTTAATTGCAATAATTGCACTTATACCGCCTGCTTATACTATTAAAAGAGATAATGACAAAGAGCGGGCCAAAGACACCATAGAACAAAGGAGCAACACAATAAAGTCATTAGAACTAAAATTGCAAAAAACGGAAAAGAAATTAGACTCCGTATATAGGATTTTAGAACATCCCAAAAGTTAGCCATGAGGCTTACATTGGTTTGATTTGGCATAGCAAAGGTACATAAATTACGGCGCACAATATTGTGCGCCGTTTTACATTAATCGCCAAACCAATGTAAGTTACTTCGCTATCAAAGTAGCATATTCCAATTTCACGCCTACGGTGCGAACCAAAGCCATATCAAAACGCATCTTATCGGTAATCTTGCGGTTGTTATACCTGAATCCCATTTCGTTGCAATAGGCTTGCATGTGCTTAGAAGTGATGTTGTGGTATGTTCCTATTACCATGCGGTCAAAGTGGCTAAATGCACCCTCTATGGTGTTTGTATGGATAACCTTATCCTTTACATACTCACCTTTGCTATGGTCAACCGTACCGTGATAGGCGAAGTCTTTACCGATCAGGTGAAAATTGATTGCGCTATCAGTCATTAATGCACTGCTTTTGTCGATGTGCTTTGCAACGTTGCCGCTCTCTGTTTCCTCACCATCTACCACGTCAAAACGGATATTACCTGAACGTTCAACAATACCTACAACACGTGTTTTATTGGCGTTCTTACCCCTCTTAGATAACTCCCTACGCCTTTTGTTGGTCATGTTTATAGCCTTACCACCTACATAGGTAGTATCAGCCTCAACGACACTGCCACCGCCACCCATCGGGGTATCATTAGCATCTGTAAAAGCCATGCGCAAACGGTGTAACATAAACCATGCTGTTGCCTGTGTAACATTGATGTCACGGGCTAACTGGTGGCTGCTGATACCTTTCTTATGAGCGGAAAATATAAACGTAGCTATGAACCATTTTTGCAGTGGTATAGGTGAACCCTCAAACATAGTTCCGAGTATAACGGTAAACCTTTGTTTGCACGAACGGCATTTGTACAATCCTTTAAATTCACCCTTTACATTCAGCTTGTAATGCTTTTCATCTACCACACCGCAATGTGGACATACTGGAACACCGCCCCAGCGTTGCATTTCAAGGTATTCCCGACATGCGTTATCCGTAGGTAAAGCCTTAACCATTGATGCGAAAGAATTAAAGTTCAGTGTCATTGTCTCTGTTTGTTAGACAAATATAGACACTAAATTTGGTACAACCTACTAGATTAACAAATATCTTTAAAAATATTTATGCTAATTATTTTTGGTACACTTAACTAGATTGTTACCACACTTTTATATTGATAATCAGGTGTTTAAGTGATAATTTTTGCACACTTTTGCACAGGTGTGCAATTCTTAATCCTGGATTTTGGTTCGTTACACCCCATTTTTTTTAATTGGGGTTTTGGGGTGCAAACCATCGCGCTTCAGGGCCTTTCAGAATTCTCTTTTTTGCTAAAAATTGAATTGCGCAGTTGCGCAAAAAATAAAATTGCACACATTGCTATTGAAAGTCAAAGAATTATGCAAGGAAATTGCACAATTTTTGCACGGTTGTGCAATTTTTCTTCCTCTTTGAAATCAAATGCCACGAAAGACGGTTGATGGTGTCGCAAATATAAGGCATGCTATTGTAATTTCCAAATATTTAGTCATGTATATTTTGAGAAGAATTGTTGTCAGTTATCATATACCGGTGTGCAAAATAACAGGTATTCGGTAAGTTCGTGGAGGGGTTTTTCTGTAAAGGACTTTTGAATTTATGGCTGACGTCCATGATAAGGAAACACGGAGCTACAACATGAGCCGCATTAAAGGCAAGGACACCAAGCCTGAAATGCTTGTGCGCCGGTTTCTGCATGCCAATGGTTATAGATACAGACTGCATGTTAAGGACATGCCCGGCAAGCCGGATATTGTGCTTCCTAAGTACAGGACCGTTGTATTTATACATGGCTGCTTCTGGCATGGGCACCAGGGATGCAAATATTATGTTGTTCCCAAAACCCGCACCGAATGGTGGCTCAATAAAATCAAGGGCAATCAAATGAACGATGCCATATTTCAGCAGCGAATCAGAAGTGATGGCTGGAAAGTTATTGAAATTTTCGAATGCGAATTGAGAAGGGACAAGTTTGAGTATACTATGAGCAGGCTGATTGAATCAATTGAGTCGAAATAACCTCGTTCATGATTTAAAGTCAACAACGGAAAGAGATATCCGATCCCATATCAGAGAATTCTTAGGCGGAGTTTGGTCCATCGCTGAATGGATGCTTATCTGATAACTCCTATCAAGATTGGCTTCGATTAATTCATCGAGGGAGATATAAAAATCACAAGCTTTAACCATGGTATGCAAAAGTGGGGTTTGCCCCTTCTGCATTAGTTTCTGGTCTTCGATCATTAACGATCCATAATCAGCGTCAAGTTGATTACTAATTCTAAAATTGGTGAATGTGCTTACTACAGTAACTTTATATTTCGACAAGATACCATAGAGCAGTGGCCAAACCATATCGTTGTCCTGAAGGTTTTTGAACTGAAGAAACACATTGTGAAGTCCATCCAATAAGACCCCTGTGAATGGTTCTCCTTCAAGAATTGCTTCATCAAGCGCCCGAACTATTTTGTTTACAAAATCCTCAGCTGTAAGGTACCCTGGAAAAAAAGCAAGCGATTTGAACCGGGGAGGTTGGATTGATTTATTTATCCTTCTCAACGAAGGAATGACTTTATTTGAAATGAGCTCTTCATAATATTCTTTTGGGTATAAAAATGAAATTATGAGTATTTTTCTCTGATAGTAAGTATTTGAAAATTTCGCGCCCATTAATTCCTTCTCAATAAAATTATCGTCTTTTTGGTTCGTGATTTTATTGAAATCTCTAATTCGGGTTATAGCGGGAGTTGATAGAATTTTTAATGCAAGTCCTGCCTTGCCGGAACTTCCTTGACCATGGATTAAAATCTGGCTATAAGGAAATATCTTGAGGTATTGAATATAATGGACTTCATCTTTTTGTTCCAATATGTTGAGTGTTGGAATGCATTTTGTCTTGTCAGCAAGAAGCTTTTTTAAATTTTCCTTTTTATCTGTCAGAGAGGGTATCTGGATGCTTATACGAAATCCCTCAGAACCTGACAAGTGAAAAATATGGGAACCCTGCCTGGATACCTGATTTCTAGTTTTATTAAGTTGAAAAATCCTAATGGGCTTAATAAGATTGCTCTCGGTGCCAGTCTGTTTAGTATGAATTGATATATCGACTAAGTAGCTCAAGTTAATTTTCTCAGGAACATCTTCCGATGAAATGAGCAATACCAAGGCACCAAGTTTTCTGCAAGAAATAATAAACTCCTCAAGCGCGCTATAGCTTTCCATATCGTCCTTGTATCCGGCGGCAAGCTGATTTATATTGTCGATGACAACATATAACGGACATGTAGCCGGAATTGAAACTCGGCTATCAGACTCGTTATTTTGCTCGTCAATTTTCGCCTTCATTAAACTGATTATTTCTCCCAGTTTCTTAAAAGTCAGATTATCGTCAATCTTAAATACCGAAAACCAATCGGTACTATCAATTCCGCCAGGTTTCAGATAAAAACTAAGTTCCTTTATGTATTCGGGAATAAGAGTCAGCAACCTCTTATATAGGTCCTCCGGTTCTTCCTCGAGGCTTATGTACATGCTTTTAGTTCCAAACGGAGACAATAGAGCTGCGATAGATAGAGCGATAGATGTTTTACCAACGCCAGGCTTCCCGCTTAAATTAACAACAGCTCCGCCTGCGCTTGTTGTTTTCAGGCCGCCATGAAACAAGATATCTCCACCCCTAATGGGAAGCGGAATTCCAAACATTGAATTAATGACTTCGCCATGCTCGGGCAAATCAATGTGTAACTCAGAAATTCTAAATCGGTATTCGGGCTCACGATACTTCCTTGCAATTTCAGAATGAGACAACTCAGGATCGCCACACAGAAGGAAATTCCTGAGCGATTCCTCTGAATTGAACCACAGATAAGAGAAGCCCTTCATTGAGAGATAATGACCAACCAGGAAATTAATTCGCGTTGACAAGCCTGTTACTGATCTATTTTCCCTTTGATCCGGCCAACGAGCCTGGATCTTCACGTATTTTCTAAAAGACGAAAGACTATCTATTATATCGCTTTCCTGAAAACAGCTAAAATATTCGTCATGCGCCGACAACTCTCTTGATTCCGGATGTAGCTTCATAAAATGGAACAACATACTTCTACATAGAAGCTGAGAATAAGCAGCACTCTGCTGTTCAAATGGAATGGTCAAAGCCTGATAGAGTATATATAGCGGAGAAGGAACGATTATACCCTTAAAATTAGCGTTCCTGGTGATTATCTGAGCTTCTCTATAACACTGTAAGGTAAGGTTGGTCAACCGCGGCGACATTTTATGCCTGCTCTGATGAGTTTTCGAAAGACCGGTGGTAATGTGCTTATTGATACCCGAAGGGTAGAATTTTTCAAATCTCGAGAAATGATCTGTGATTTTCTTTTTAGAATCTACTGAAATAGTCTCTAAAGTATCCGTTTTATTTAAGGTGTAACATTCAAGCAAGGCATTATGCACACCCGAGAGCAGGGGATAAAAAATTTCTGAATACGGGAGGGTATGGTTCATTATTTTTTTTGAACACTATATTGCAATCCGTTTGCGCACACCCGATAAAAGGGATTCAATATTTTTTGCCGCAAATATTTCTTTCGACTTTCTTAAACCGGAAAACTCGACAAATATCTTCTGACTGAATATTTCTTCAGATTCAAATATTTTCCCATCAGCATCAATCCAAAGGAATCTCTCTTTTTCAACAACTTTCGGATTCGCCAGCCGAATTATCTTTCCCTCTGCTATTTCTTCGCTTAGTTGATCTTCCGTTAATCTGGTTGAACCATTATATCCCCAAAAAAATACCCTTGGATAGTTCTCCTTATTCGACGTAAGGAAACTCAACTGTTTGAATCCTGTTTTCGGTAGCCTTTCCGCTACAATATGTGTGATGTAGTAACTCATTTTGTCAGCTTAAAATCAACTTTGCTAACTGGGCACTATCGGGAAATATCCCTTTTTGAAAATAATATGCCAAAGCTAAGTAAGAGGCCTCAACAAAGCAAATTTCAGGCTTTCTGAGATCAAGATCGTACGTAATAAATTTAATTTTTGTTAATTTTCTCGAATAAATCTTGAGGTCATCATATGTTCTCGAGTATTTTTCCTCCACTCCATCGATTTCGTCCAACCATATCGGCCACAATACTGCTTCAATATCTTCTAATTTTAGTCTTTCAAAGAATCTGAACTCGGCCTTTTTTTTCCATGAATTCGTTGCATACTCCCCGTCATTCCAGAAACCATTGTTACCATAATAGTGCCAGAATCGCTCCAATTGGCTAGGTGAGCAATTGTGATCTGGATCATTACATACCTGATAGGCCATTAGGAGCCTCGCATCCTTTGGTAGTAAAAACTCCAAGTCAGTTTTCTTTTGATCCACATCATCGTTGTTTTTCCCCACATCGCGCCGAGAAGCATGGTTATGGGGGAATTTTTCAGTTTCGATGGACAACAAGGGATTTTTCACGAAGATCCCAAACGGCTTTGAATTTAGTCCTATTTTGCCGTCGTTCTTTCTCGCATAATAGGGCTGGTGTATACCCAGGTATGTAAACACATAATTCTCCAATCCTTTCGGGATGTTGCGGCTGCTTTTATCGTCGTCTGGATTTATTTTTAATAATTTTCTGTATCCATTCGACAATACTCCATTGTGATCCTTACTGGAAAAAATAGATTCGTATGGAATAACATCTCCCTGGGGAGTGATCTTTTCAAAGGGGAAACAGTGAGTTGTGAATAACTTTTCGTTAAATAAATTTAAAATCTCTGGTTCAGGCTCATTACCTTTGTGGATTTTTGCTTGCCAGGTTTTAAAGTTATTTTCAAGTTCATTTTGCAAAAGCGATATTGGCTCCAGTCTCATTTTGCTAAAGTAAAATAAAATTGAAATAAAATTATATTATTTTAAAAAGATAAATATATAGTATTACAGAATACTATCACTGTCACAAAACAAGAATATAGGAGTCATTGCCAAAGCCATTTTGTTGCATTTGAATGATAAAAGAATGTCTATACCAATAATTGACCTCTTCGCAGGTCCAGGTGGGCTGGGGGAAGGATTCACGTCGGTTCTAGACGAGAATAATAAAAGAGTTTTTAGAATTGCACTGTCGATAGAGAAGGATGAATTTGCACATCAGACACTGACACTTAGAAATTTCACGAGGCAGTTTGAATACAGAAAGTTTCCAGCAGAGTATTATCGATACATGAGAGGCGAAATAACCCTTGATGAATTGTATGCGAAATACCCAAGTCAATATAAAGCTGCAAGCCAAGAGGCCTGGTTAGTTGAGCTAGGCCCTAAGACCTCGCATGAATTGGTTGATGCCAAGATTGCCAAAGCTCTAAAAGGTGAGAAAAATTTTATAGTCATCGGTGGGCCACCATGTCAGGCTTATTCACTTGTCGGGCGAGCGCGAAGGCAGCAATTTGAGGGTCTTAATAAGGAAGACCCCCGTGTATATTTATACCGGGAATACTACAGGATTTTAGCGGCACATAATCCATGTGTCTTTATCATGGAAAATGTAAAAGGACTTCTTTCTTCCAAGGTGGATAATGAATCCGTTTTTAATGAAATAATTCATGATCTGCAGAATCCTGCTGAATCATACGTTAAACTTGAAGGGAAGGGAAAACTGGTATTTAATTGTCCGGGCTATACCTTGTATTCATTAGTTAAGCGACAGGGCAGTGATGATTTAATTAGCGGTAAACCCGTTTTTAAACCTGCTGATTTTATTATCCGTACGGAAGAATATGGGATACCTCAAACACGTCACCGTGTTATTTTGCTGGGCGTCAGGAATGATCTTAAAATCACGCCGGATATACTTCAAAAGGCAGAGGCGCAGATAGTCATTGACAGGGTGCTGAGTGGCCTGCCAAGGCTTAGGAGCGGCATTTCCAAGGCCTCAGATAGCGACTCGGAATGGAAAAATGCGCTTGAAAATTTCTTTGCTAACAATGTCACGAATGAAATTGATCCGGAGGTCTTAGAGAAGATCAAGAGTGTAATTTTGAAAATCACTTTGCCGCAAAAGAAACGAGGTGGACAATATATTGCATGCAGTACAAATGTGGAATATAATGCAGCCTGGTATCTTGATGAAAAAATATTGGGAGTCTGTAACCACGAAACGCGCAGCCATATTCTGAAGGATCTGTACCGTTATTTGTTTGTGGCTTGCTATGCCGAGGTAAAAGGCCATTCGCCGAAATTGTCAGATTTTCCTACGTCACTATTGCCGGCGCATCTGAATGTAGATAAAGGGATAAGCGAGAATAAATTTGCTGACCGTTTCAGAGTGCAGCTATATGGACACCCCTCAAAAACGGTAACGAGCCACATCTCTAAGGATGGGCATTACTTTATTCACCCAGATGCATCACAGTGTAGGAGTCTGACTGTGAGAGAAGCTGCAAGGGTACAAACCTTTCCGGATAACTATTATTTCTGTGGGCCAAGGACTTCACAGTATACACAGGTTGGGAATGCAGTACCGCCCTTTTTGGCTTATCAGATTGCGGAAATAGTTGCAAAGATATTAGCGTAACCATCTTTTAAATTCGTTGGGAAAAAGATCGATGATATTGCCGCCGTCCATCGAATTAAGGTCGTAGGTTACCTCGAATTGACCGATTACTTTTACAAATCGTCTGGATGTTCCATTCCCTTTTGAAGAAGCTCCTCTTTTAATCTTGTTTTTAACTGTATCCCAGTAAAGTAAATCTGCGGCTTGTACGATCCCCTTGTTAAATCCAATGTTCTGATAGGCTTGTAGTTGCTCCACAATCTCACCTCGCTCCCATAACGGTTTTGTAAGAAACAATCTACCGGCTTCACCAAGTTCAGTATAAATTTTAACTGGTCCAGCCAACAAGTGACGGTAGTATCTTCGATGATCTTTCGGATCTCTTAAGATAAGTCTGGCATCTTCACCACTTTTCCTTTTCCCTTTTATTACAGGGCACACTTGTTCAAAATAGAAAGCAGCTAACCAAGTCCATAGTTCCTTATTATAATAGAAGCCTTTATTCTCTCTCATTTTTAATCTTTCTGTTAGATAGGTCGCCGCTTCATATTTTTCATCGAAACTAATATTATCAATCTCAAATTCCCCTGGAACTTCATCTGTGAATTCCTCGCCGTGTA
>Ga0157378_10005450_pt1 | contig 11147 bp, 11 predicted proteins | sample M65metaG_FD_115309 | JGI IMG/M metagenome (GOLD analysis project Ga0157378, IMG submission 115309) | Miscanthus rhizosphere microbial communities from Kellogg Biological Station, Michigan, USA - M6-5 metaG | ecosystem: Host-associated > Plants > Roots > Rhizosphere > Soil | place: USA: Michigan...
CACCCCCTCGCCCGGCGGCGTCGCCTCGAGCTCCGCCATCGCCTCCGCGTCCAGCGTGCCCAGCGCCCACGGCGTCGCCTCGAATCCACCGGGCCGACGTCCGGCGGCACGCAGACCCCGTGCTGCCACGATGCCCAGGAGCGTGAGGGCCACGATCAACGCCCATGGGAATTGCCGGTAGTCGACACCGCCGACGATCGAGAAATCGGCATTCGACGTATTGCCCGAGTCGTCGGTGGCGCTCAGCCGGATGTCCTGCGGCCACGGCGCCAGGCGCGTCACGACCGTGAATCGGCCGCGCTGGTCGACATCGATGGCCGTGCCGTCGACGCTCACCTTCGACCCTGGCTCGGTCCGGCCCGAAAGGTCAGTGAGGAACGGCCAGACCGGGTTGGTGAACGGCGTCTCCAGGTTGAGCGTCGGGCCCGTGATGTCGCGGGTGACGGTGCCCACGACGGGCTCGCCGACCTCGCCCCAGTCGTTGATCGCGACGACCTGCACACCCCAGCGGCCCGTGGAGGTCGCTCCGGCAGCCTTGATATCGCCGAGCGACAGCGTCGTATATGCACCATCCCTGCCGAACTCGTTCCCGGGCGGGACCGGCACGCGGGCGATCCGCGCCACGGCGTCGCTCGAGGTCGGCGCGACGAACGCGTCCCGCATGCCCGGCACGGTCGTCGATCCATCTTCGTCGTCGGTGAGTGGTTGCACCGTGACGAACATCCGCGTGCCGGTGAACCCGGGCATCGTCGTCATGCCGTCGCGACCGGTGGTCGGCTCGATGGTCGTCCTCGGGACGGGGAAGTCGTGGAAGTAGACGACATCACTGGCGCGCGTCTCGGAGATCACGAACGGGGTCGACGGGCCGTGGCGCCACCAGCCGGCCGGCGCGGCCGCCCATGGCGTCGGGCTCGTTGGCACACCCGCCTTGGGATCCCAGCCCATGCCCGCGGCGACGAGGGCCGTCCGCCGACCATCGATGGGCAGGATCGCCAGAAGGCGCGTCGCCACCCACGACGCGCCCGACCGGAGCTGGACGGGACCGCACGGTTCGATCGCACCGGGCACGACCAGGTCCGGGCAGCCGGTCTCGGCGAGATCACCGAGCCACGCGCTGGCGACACCGTGGGCGTTGAGGTCGTTGGCCGTGCCCGCGACGATCAGCGGCCAGCGCCCGGCGCCGATCTGATCCGGCCCGAGCGAACTCATGTCACGCACGTGCGTCGACCCATCACGACCGATCCGCAGGTGCGCGGAATGCAGACCGTCGTTGGCCAGCCATGCCAGGCGCGCGCTGCCGTCAGGGCCGGACGTGTCGGGCCCGGCCACGATCGGGACGCCAGGACCGGGGGCGATCATCCGCGGGGCATGACCGGAGCCGTCAACGAGCGAGACGCCGTCGTTCAGCGCCACCACAGCGGCGTCACGACCGCCCGCCTCCGGCAGGCGGAGCGGCGGGGGCATGGCCGGGACATCCGGCGGGGCGATGCCCGGTCCGATGGTCGTGACGGTGCCATCGCGCAACCGGATCACGACCAACCCGGATCGGCCTTGACCGCCCGGCGGGCAGTCGGGAGCGGCACCCACAAGGAGGTCGTCGCCGGGCACGGGGTCGAAGCGTCCGATGACGCCATATCCCAGCTGCCCGGGACGCTGGATCGACCGCCGGACGGCCAAGTTGGCCGAGTCGAGGATGTCGAGGGTCGTGGTCCCGCACGAGCCCGACGCGTCGTACCTGGGTCGCAGACCGAGGACGAGCTCAGGGCTGCCGAGCCCGTCGACGTCAGCGGCCCCGGCGTCCTCCACGGCCCGGTCGATCGTCGACCGACCGGACTCGACCAGTGTCGGCGCTCCACCCTCATCGCGAACCTGGACGCCGACGACGACAGCGCGGCCATCGCCGGGGGCGGTCGTCGAGCTCGTGGCGATGAGCGCGTAGCGACGGTCGCCCAGGGCGATCAGCCAGCGGGCGTCGAGGTCGCTCTCGCCGAGCTCGATGTCGTGGACGGCGACGCGGTCCCAGCTGCTGGCCCGTCGAAGGATCGAGACGCGCGCCTGGTTCGGCTCGATGGGGTCGGCATCGAGGACGAGCAGGTCGGGCGTGGTGTCCGCGCTCGAACCTGGCGCCGACGGGATGACGGCCAGGTCGGCCATCGGTGATTCGAGGCGGCTCTGCGGGGCGGGCGGGTCCGCGGCCAGCGCCCCAGGGACGACACCGAAACCGAGGGCGATCCCCAGAGCGGCCGCCCAGCCACAGGTTCGTCGTGCTCGGTTCGGAGCGGTCATGGCGCCCTCACTCGCCGGCCATCGTACCCCCGGCGGCGCCAAGCGCCCCGCGATGCTAGCCTCGGCCTGTGGGTCCCTTGCGCGTCGCGACGCTCGCGTTCCTCGCCGTGCTCGTGCTGGCGGGTTGTGGCTCGGTCATGGTCACCCCGCCGGCGCCGACACCGGCCGACTTCACCGGCATCGCGACGGAGCTGACGAAGCGGGGACTGGTCCTGGACAAGCTCGTCTCCGGCGATGCTGGCTGTGAAGACCCGACGCTGATCCAGACCGCGATCGGGTTCGATGGAAAGGGCCTCGATCAGGCAGACCCTGTCCGACTCCGCATCTACATCTTCCGGAACCGCGACGCGTTCGATCGATTGCGCTCCACGGTGGATACGTGCGCACGGTCGTACGTGACCGATCCCGACACCTATGAGGCGTTCGAACAGTCGCCGTACGTGCTGACTGGCGTGGGCCCGTTCCCGCCGAAGTTCAAGGCGGTCCTCCAGCAGGCACTGGAGGCGGCCGCCGGCGACGGGGACTAACGTCAGGGGCCCCACCTTCCCATCCCCGATGGGACGTCCGAGCCACGGTCTTTCCGGCGTGAGGCCGGGAACCTGTGGTCATGCCCACCGCCCCTCGACCCGTGCGGTCGTTGCTGGCTCTCGCTCTTGTCGCCAACCTCGTCGCGATCACCGCCCCGACCGCGGCGCTGGCCCTTCAACGGGTCGGTGACGAGCGCGGATCGGTCGCGCCCGCCGCCTGGCTGCCGGTAGCCGCCGATGCGGCGGATCGGGTCGAGGCCGCGCTCGCGGCGGAGACGGTATCTGCCGAGGCTGGGCCCATCTTCGTGCCGATCCCCGCCGGCTGGACCGCCCGACCGACCCCCAGCGTCCCGACGCCGAAGCCCACGACCGTCAAGAAGGGCGCTGCCAAAAGCACCCTGGTCCGATCGTCGGGCTTCCACGGTCGGAACCATGTGTGGATCCCGGCGCTCGGCATCTCGCGCTCGACGACCGGCTACTCGTGCTCATCGTCGTTCTACCCGGGCAACCGCGTGTATCGCTGGGGCTGCGCCGGGCGCAACAACGTCTACCTGTTCGGGCATGCGCACAGCGTCTTCAAGCCGCTTCACGATGCGTATGTGAGGGGCTCGCTGCGCAAGGGGATGAAGGTCTACTACGCCGACGGCAGCGGGCACGTGTCGACCTATGCGGTCCGCTGGTGGCGCCTGACGACGCCGGAGAACGGTGCCTGGGCTTACGCGGGTCAGTCACGCCCGACGCTCACCCTCCAGACCTGTGTGGGCTCCCGGAGCCAGTACCGCCTGATCGTCCGACTGACACGCGTCTAGCTGGGCGCGGGTCTAGACGACCCGCAGACCCAGGATCTTCCTCGCGATCACCAGGCGCTGGACCTGACTGGTCCCCTCCCCGATCTCCGTCAGCTTCGCGTCACGCAGGTAGCGCTCGACCGGGTAGTCGGTCGTGTAGCCGTAGCCGCCGTGGATCTGGATCGCGGCGTTGGTCGCACGTGAGCTGACCTCGGACGCGAACAGCTTCGCCTCGGCTGCGACCAGCCCGTAGTCGCGGCCCTGGTCCTTGAGCCAGGCCGACTTCCCGACCAGCGACCGGGCGGCGTCGATCTCCGTCGCCATGTCGGCGACCATGAAGGCCACGCCCTGGAAGCTGCCGATCGGCCGGCCGAATTGCTCGCGCGTCTGGGCGTAGGGGATGCTGGCGTCGAGCGCGGCCTGCGCCAGACCGACGGCCAGGGCACCGATGGAGATCCGCCCTCCATCGAGGATCTTGAGGAACGTCCGGAATCCCTCGCCCTTGGTACCGAGCAGGTTCTCGGCGGGGATCCGTGCGTTCTCGAACCGCAGCTCGCCGGTCGCCGATGCATGGAGCCCGAGCTTGTCCTCGAGTCGACCGACGCTGAACCCCGGCGTGTCGGCGGGGACGATGAAGGCGCTGATCTCCGCGTCGCCCTTGTCGGTCGTACCGGTCCGCGCCGTGACGACGTACGTGCCAGCGTGGCCGGCGTTCGTGATGAAGCGCTTCGAGCCATCGATAACCCAGCAGTCGTCCTCGAGTCGGGCCGTCGTGCGGGTGCCGCCGGCGTCCGAGCCGGCTCCCGGTTCCGTGAGTCCGTATGCACCGAGGACCTTGCCGCTCGCCATCGGGACGAGGTAGCGCTGCTTCTGGTCGTCGGTGCCCGCGAGGTGGAGCGGGCCACAGCCGAGGCTCGTGTGGGCCGCCACGATAAGGCCGAGCGAGCCCCACACACGCCCGATCTCCTCGACGGCGATCGCGTATGCCAGCGTGTCGAGCCCGGCGCCACCTTCGTCCTCCGGGATCGGGATGCCGAGCCAGCCGAGCTCGCCGATCTTCGTGACGATCTCGGTCGGGAAGCGCCGTTCGCGCTCGTGCTCGTCGATGACCGGCGCGACCTCGGTCGTCATGAAGTCCCGGATCGTGGCACGCAGCAGTGCGTGCTCCGGCGCGAGGTCGAGGTCCATCGCGGCCGAGCCTATCACCGGAGCAGGTCTCCGGTGCCGGTGCTAGCCTTCCCGGACGATGTCCGAGCCGCGGAGCGCCCACGACGCGCCGGCCGCCCTGCCGCCCCTCCCGGGAGCGATCGGTGGCACGTCAGGACTCAGGCGCAACCTGTTGATGCGACTCCGCCACGAGGGCCCGTCGGCGCCCGAGGAGCTGGCGACCGCGCTTGGCGCGAGCCGCACGGGCGTGCTCCAGCAGCTCCACGCGCTCGAGGCCGCGGGGCTCGTGAGCCGTCGATCCGTTCGTCACGGCGTCGGCCGGCCACGCCACGTCTACGACGTGACCGAGGCTGCGCAGGACCTCTTCCCGACGAACTACGACGGGCTGGCCGTCGGGCTGCTCGCCGCGATCCGGTCGATCGGCGGGGACGGCCTCGTCGATGACGTCTTCGAGGAGCGTCGCCGCACGACGACCGAACGCGTCCGGCGTCGCCTCGCCGAGCGGCTACCGGCCGACGCGCCGTTGGTCGACCGAGCGCGCGAGCTCGCCGTCATACAGGACGAGCAGGGCTACCTCGCCGAGATCATGCTCGGGACCGATGGGGTGATACGCCTCGTCGAGCGCAATTGCGCGATCCACCGCGTCGCCGCTGATACGACGGCCGCTTGCCGCGCCGAGCTCGAGCTGTTTCGCGAGCTCCTCGGTCCCGACGTGGTTCGCGAGACGCACATCGCGACCGGCGACCGCTGCTGCACCTACCGGATCGGCGGCGCGAGCGCCTGATCGCGGAGCGCGTACCGGTGGTGTGAAGGGCTCTCGATGTAAGCAGCCCGCAATGCCTCGTCCGGCGAGGGGAGAACCCGAACGAGGTTCCGGGACCTACCGTCTCCACCATGGGGACGTATACGAACCCGGGCATCGTGGACCTCGAGCGAGGTCCACGCATCGTGTGCATCCCGTCGGCGGATCACGAGATGTGCGACGTCGTCCGCCGCGTCTATACGTCGAGCCCGTGGGTCACCCCCGAGAGGCTCCAGGCAGCGCTCCGAGCGATCTACCCGACGGCCGTGGTCCGGCGTCGCGAGCTATCCGGCGAGCCCGTGCCTACGTGGTACGTGTTCCGGGAGCGCGCATAGCTAGACGTTCAGGACGGACAGGCGTCGCCGACAAGCCCTTAGAACGGACTAACGTCCCATCGACGAACGCGTTGGGGCGTCGAGACCCCCGGTGACCACCGCCGGGGGAACGATCGTCCGCCCGGAGGTCTCATTGGGTAGCAACGTTGCTTGCGCGTGTCCGTTAGGGCATGCCGCAGCGCAGCCGCTTCACACGAGGCCCTTACGACTGACTCCTCGACGGGGCCGAAAGGCGGATCGCTAGGTATCCGGATCAGACGGTCGCGTGCCGCGATCTTCACCCCTATTTCGCAGACCCGCCACTCATAGTGGGTGAAGCGTCCTGCCCAGGGACGCGGAGATGGGAGCCTGATGGATGGACCTCGCCCTCGTCGAGGCGGCACGGTCCGGGGACGAAGAGGCCTTTGCCTCCATCGCTCGTGGCTACGCTGACCGGCTGTTCGTCGTCGCGCATCGGATCCTGCGTGACGTCGGACGCGCCGAGGATGCCGTCCAGCAGACCCTCGTCACGGCGTGGCGGGAGCTGCCGGCACTTCGAGATACGTCGCGCTTCGAGGCCTGGATCCATCGGATCCTGGTCAACGCCTGCTACGCCGAGGCCAAGCGAGCGTCGAAGTGGTCCGCCAATGTCGTGGTGCTGCCCGTCGACGGGCCCGCGTCGCGCGACACGACCCAAGACGTCGTCATAAGGGATGCGCTTGACCGCGGGTTCCGCCGGCTGCCGACGGAGCAACGAGCAGCCTTCGTGCTCCACCACTACCTCGGCTGGTCCGTTGCCGAGATCGCCGAGAACCTCGGCGTCCCGGCCCAGACGATCAAGTCGAGGATCCGCTACGCGACATCCACCCTCCGGGCCGGACTCGATGCCGATGCCCGAACGACCAGCCTCACATCCCGGGAGCGGATGGCATGAACGACAACGACTTCGGCCTGGCCGCGCGAGCGTGGCTCGACGACGGCCCGACCCGGATGTCCGACCGTGCCGTGCTGTCCGCCCTCGAGCAGATCCACACGACTCGACAGCGCCGTGCCCTGAGGCCGACGTGGAGGTCGACACCTGTGAGCATCTTCGCCCGCGTGGCCGTCGCCGCGGTCCTTGTGATCGCGGTCGGCCTCGTCGCCGGCAACATCGTCCGGCGCCAGCCCGACGTTTCGGGCGTCGGTAGCTCGCCTACACCTAGCCCCACAGCAGTCTCGACGCCAAGCCCGTCCCCGTCAGCTTCGCCGGCCGCGCATGTCTTCCCGGCCCTGTCGTCCACGTTCGTCTCACCGACCAACGGCTTCACCTTCGGGTACATCGACAGGGGAGGACTCAAGACCGCGAAGGAGCTCTGGGATCCCGTCACTCAGCCACGCCCGGACAACACCGGAGCGCACGACGAACCCTTCGACGTCGTGGAGACCGGCTACAGCGCCGTCTTCAAGGGCGCGTCGACGGTGATCCCGGACGGAGTCTCGATCGACGCATGGGTCGACGAGTACCTCTGGCCCCGCGCCTGCGGTATCCCTCGCAGTGAACAGGCAGACATCACCATCGATGGCCATTCGGGCAAGATCGTTGAGTGTGCGAACCACATCGAAGGAACCGTCGTCGCCGGCGGGAGGCTCTATCTGTTCCAGCTGCTGCACAGCCGCAGTGACGCCAGGGCGTTCTTCGACGCCTTCGTCGCGACCATCAAGCTGACGCCTGAGGATGCAGCGGCGCCGACGAGTACGCCGTCGTCCTGATCGACGGTCACGCAAGCGAGCCGGCCGCGAGCCGGCTCCGTCGTTTCAGGAGCCGCTGGGTGTAAGGGCGCCATCATGGCAGTGTGTCCTGGCACTCCAAGGGCGACGACCCCGGAACGACCAAGATCGGCCTGACGTTCGACAAGCTGACGTCCGATGACCTCGCGTTCCCGGAACACACCGTCGTCTGGGGTGTGCCCGGCGGCCGCTGCGGGATCGTCCTCGAGGCGTTCGGCGTGTGCGTCGTGGAGCAGGCCGGCACGGCGGATCTGCGGCTGGCGTCCCGGAACGCGCTCCCCACGATCGGGCCGATCGGAACGTTCGGCCCGATCGTGCCGCTCTATTCGTTCTCGCCCTGAGCTCGTCGCTGAACGACCAGTCCGTCAGACGGGTTCCCGGCGGGCCCCGTCCACGATGTCGCCGATGAACCGCGGCAAGGCGAAGCTGGCCTTGTGCAGCTCCGGCGTGTAGTAGCGGGTGTCGAGGCGAGCCGCGTCGAACCGCTCCTGAAGCGTCGTCTGCGGCACGGTCCGGAGCCCTCCATCGTCCGTGCCCCAGCCGAACGCCATGAACCCACCGACGTACGTCGGCACGACCCCGAGATAGCACGTCGCGTCGGCGAACAAACCGTTGAGGATCCGCATCGTCGACTGAAGTTCCTCGGGCTGGAAGAACGGGACCCCGTTCTGCGTCACGAGGACACCTCCCGGCTGGAGTACTCGCTTGCAGTTCGCGTAGAACTCGGAGGTGAACAGGGCCGCCCCCGGACCGATCGGGTCGGTCGAGTCGACCACGATCACGTCGAAGTGCCTGTCGGTCGTCGCGACGAAATCGGCGCCGTCGCCGAGCACGATCTCGACGCGTGGGTCGTCGAATGCCCCGCGGCTTAGATCCCCGAGGTGCGTCCGGGCGAAGTCGATGACGCCGGCATCGAGCTCGGCGATCGTCACTCGCTCGACCGTCGAATGTTTGAGGACCTCTTCGACGAGCCCGCCGTCGCCGCCACCGACGATCCCGATATCGCGTGCCGCCCCATGGGCGAGGATCGGGACGTGCGCCAGCATCTCGTGGTAGACGAACTCGTCCGCCATGGTCAGCTGCGTGACGCCATCGAGCGTGAACATGCGCCCGAAGCGCTCGCTCTCCGCGACGACCAGATGCTGATGTTCGGTCTGGCTGTCGAACAGCACCCGATCCACCTTGATCGACATCCGGACGTCGTCGTACAGCGTCTCAGTCAGCCAGATCTCCTCAGCGTCCATCTCGGTAGCGTACCGGCGCGGACTACTCGTTCGAGTTCAGCTGAAGAAGGCGTTGGTCGACATGCCTGTCACTGACCGAGCCAGCCGTGCACATCCTCCGGGATATCGACGCCCACGCCGTAATGACTATCGACGATGAGCGTGAATGGAGCGCGGCCCGTCGCCCCGATGGGAAAGTCGCTCGCGAGGAAGTACAGGTTGGGCCCGTCCCCTGTATCGACCCACACGCCCCAGTCGCGGTCGCCAGGGAGCACCAGGGTCGCGTCCTGGGCGGTCCGCGGGCCCACGATCTCGGGCGTGACGCGTCCGCGGGCGGGGCCGGGATCGAAACGAGCGCCGCTTGCGATGAGCACTCGCACCGGTCGATCGCTCCTGTTGTCCACGTGTACGACCAGCCCTGCTCCGGGAAGGAGCCCGCAGGCCGCGACCACCAACGCCAGTAGGAGCGGCAGGAGCCACCGCGGCGCCGAGTGGTACACCGTCATATACCGCCGGGATCGCGCGTGAGGCTCCGCTTGCGACCTCGAGCACGTGACGCGCACTCCACAGGATGTGAGGGTACGTGACACGACCGAGCGAGTAAGGCGTGATGTCGCGTGATCCGGAACGCCGGGCGGGATCAGGCCTCTTCGCGCTCCACGACGACGCGCGCCGCGGGCTGCAGGCGAGCTGCCGGCACGTCGGACACGTTCGGGACGAAGGAGGCGGCGAGCGACGTCGCGGCCGCGGCTTCCTGATCCTCGACCGAAAGGATGCCCAGCCGGCCGAGGGTCGCCATCTCGTCGCGGATGTAGGTCTTGAGCATCTCCGGGCCGTCGGTGTTGATCGTGAACCTCACGCCGTTGCGGCGGAAGGTGTCGAAGATCCAGCGGAACTCGTCCCACCCGGAAACGACCTTGGTGTTGATGTTCGACGTCGGGCAAAGCTCGAGGACGATGCCCCGCTCGCGGATCATCTCCATCGCCCGCGGGTCGTAGGCGGCCTTGACCCCATGCCCGATCCGATCGGGCTCGAGCAGCTCGACGACCCGGGCGATCTCGTCGACCGGGCCGGCCTCGCCGGTATGCACAGTGATGCCGAGCCCGTACTGGCGCGCACGTCGAAAGAGGCGTCGGTAATCAGCCACCCGGAAGGTCGATGACTCAGGGCCGGCGATATCGACGCCGACCACGCCTCGGTCGCGCCAGCTGATCGCCTTCTCCGCGATGATCTCATTGAGCTCGAATGGGAACGCGCGGTCGAGACAGAAGATCAGCCCGGGCTTGACGGGATACTCGAGTGTCGCCTTGTCCATGCCGCGGACGGCCGCCGCGATGATGTGGTCGAGATCCTGCTCACCGCCGCGGTTCCGCTTCATCGGGTTGAAGCGGAGCTCCATCGTCGTGACGTTGTTCTTGCGGTAGGCGCCCCCGACGACCTCGTACACCGCGCGCTCGACGGCGATCGGCGAGCTCTGGATCAGCTCGGTCCAATGGAACAGCTGCAGGTAGCCGTCGAAGCTCTGGGACCGCTTCGAGACCGTGATCATGGCTCGGAATTCCCAGTAGTCCTTGGTCGGCAGCTTGATGCCCTGCGCGTGGGCGATGCCCCACATGATCGCCGGGGTGACCGCGCCGCCGAGGTGGCAATGCAGCTCTGCGAGCGGGATCCGGCGGGAGAGCTGACGAACCATCGACCCGAGGATACCGTCCCGCGCGACGCTCGGCGGGACGCGTCGCCTAAACGGCGAAGGGAACGACCCTGCCCTCCGCATCGACAGTGGCTTCGCGGCGCTTCGCCTTGAGCTCGGCGTCCGGCACCTGGTCGCGGGCGTGATAGCTCGAGCGGACGAGTGGCGCGGCTTCGACGTGCTTGAAGCCCAGGGCTAGGGCCGCGGTCTTCATCTCAGCGAACTCATCGGGGTGGTAGTAGCGCTCAAGCGGCAGGTGCTTGAGCGAGGGGCGCAGGTACTGCCCGACGGTGAGGATGTCGACGTCGTTCTCGCGCAGCGCCTCGAACGCCTCCTGCAGCTCGTCGCGAGTCTCCCCGAGACCGACCATGAGGCTCGACTTCGTGTGCACCGCGTAGCCGATCTCGACCGCCATCTCCTTGGCTCGCCGGAGGACGTACAGCGACCGGTCCCAGCGGGCGCGCTTGCGGACCGGCTTCTGGAGGCGGCGGACGGTCTCGAGGTTGTGGTTGAGGATGTCCGGGCGAGCGTCCATCACGGTCCGCAGCCGATCGTCCGAGCCGTCGAAGTCGGGGATCAGGAC
>Ga0157378_10005451_pt1 | contig 11147 bp, 10 predicted proteins | sample M65metaG_FD_115309 | JGI IMG/M metagenome (GOLD analysis project Ga0157378, IMG submission 115309) | Miscanthus rhizosphere microbial communities from Kellogg Biological Station, Michigan, USA - M6-5 metaG | ecosystem: Host-associated > Plants > Roots > Rhizosphere > Soil | place: USA: Michigan...
CTGCAACCCTCGCACTTGAGCCACAACCCCTCGGTGCGGACGCGCTTTTCGCCTTCGCCCTGCCCCTCTGCCCCCGAACGTTCACGCGAAAACCACGCCATAGTGAGTTCTTCCTAGGTTAACAGGCGTCCGCGGGCGGAAGCCAATTTGCGGTCACTGTATTGCACCCCGCAGCTTCTCCAGCCATTGCTTCCACTTGTCGCATTCGCCCGTATACCGGCGCGGCTGACGTGCCGCATCTTGATTCCGTAAGAGCCGGCGCCTCCCACTGGGTAACCCGGCCGCGCTCGGCGGAAGTCTGCAGCTACCCCGCCGGACGCACAAATCAGCGTGGTGGTTGTGGCGAGCCATAACGTCATCCCTGGTTGGAAAGGGTTACAAACCAGCTAGGAGCGCTCCGAATTTAGAATGCAGAGTAAAGAACGCCCGCTGAGGTCAGAACGATCCGTCGTAGAGTTCCAGACGCACGTCTGTCACTTTTGGGCCCAAGCGCACCAGCCACGTCTTGCGGCCCGGAAAATGATTCAGCAAATCCCGATTCTCGCGGGTCGAGCGCAGGTGTGCGAAGATCACCGGACTTGCATCCAGATCCGCCCCGTTATACACCCACTCGTGGACGGCATCCCAGTTCTCCGAGTAGTCGACAAACACCAGATGACGCCCGCCTTCCGCTCGAAGCTTTTGAACCAGACGCCCCCGCTCGTTCGGTTGCGCTTGGATCGCGCCGGCGTAACTGATCGCCAAGGGAACTAGCAAAACGATCAGCAGGGAAACGAACGCCAGCCCGCGTGCCCGCGAAGCGGCGATGCGATACCACAGCGCCCGTGCCGCGGCGACAATTAGAATCAGCTCGACAATCGTATACGGCGCCGTGTAGTGCCCGCGCATCCAGACTTCGGGAAGCAGCGCTGCCAGACCTGCCGCCAGCAGCAGCACCAGCCACTTCTTGCGTTTCCACGCCCGCGCCCATGGAACCGCCGGCAGCAAGAAGCCGAAAGCCAGAAACTGGAGCCAAACCCCATTCAGGAATATATTCACGGCTTGCAGCGCCAGCGTCAGCGGAAGGCTGGCATCGTGAAATCGCCGGTAGTCGTCGATTTCGGTTTGATGCGCCGCGCGCAGATTGGCGTTGCTGTACTGTTTGGGAGGCAGTGGCGCGAGTGGCCAGAACACCGGAACAGGATCGTACTGCTGCATGTGTTCCATATATGGCAGGCGCGTCGCGTGACCGGTGATCTTTAGGTTGTACCAGCCGATCAACGGAATCGCCACCAGCAGTACCGCGACATTCGGCAGGATCACGGTTCGCAGCCAATGCATCCTGACGAGGGCGTCCGATTTCAAGAATTGAATCGCGAGAATCGCCAGCACAGCCGCACACAATACTCCGCCCTCGTAGGGGCGAGTCGCATAAAGGAGTAACGCTCCTGCCGCGAGGCTGAAACGTGCAGGTTTAAGGTGGCCGCGAAGAAGGTAGCCCAATCCGCCCACTACCAGCGCGCCTCCGCTTGCCGCCAAGGCGCCGCCCCAGTAACTGGTGAACCAATAGCTCGGGATGAAGAACAACACGGCCGCCAGTCCCCCGGCGATCAGCGACCACTGCGGAGGCAGCCATGCATCCGCCGCCCAGCAGAACAGATAAACCATCAGCGCGCAGCTCAGAACCACTCCCCAATAAGCATGGCCTGCGACTTTCTGCCCCAGCGCAAGAATCAGGCCCTGTCCCGGCTGATATTTCGAAACGTAGACCGGTTTGACCAGGATATGCGGCGATTCAAAGAACTCCGGATCGGGAGGCGAGGGATTCGTCACGCGCCCGTGAGCGAAGGTATCTGCCGACAGCAGATAACTGAACTCGTCATGGACTACCGGCTCCGGCACTGGAAGAAGCGGCAGCAGCGCCACCCGGCAGACGATCATCCCCAGCGCGAGCGCGCTCCACCACAATTGCCGCCGTTCCGAATAGCGGCGCAGCAGAACGGGAAGGCGAAAATCCCGATGAACCCGGTGCGCCAAAGGCTTGGGTTTCCCAACCCGCGCACCCGAATTCTGCGGCATGAGCTCAAGTGTATCCACAGGCCGAGGAATCGTTGTGCGCGCCATAAGGGACCTGATGGGCCGGACAGTAGCTTAATCGGCGGCGAATACGGGAAACCTTAACCGCCTGCCGGCACGCCTACCACGAATCCCAAACGTAGGCCGCGAACTCACGCCGGTCGCTGAAGCCCATTTGTTCATAGAGGCGGATAGCGCTGGTATTCTTCGACGTCACGGTCAGGCCCACGGTGCGGCATCCTTGCGCCGCCAGCGCCAGCATGGATCGCCGCAGCAGCGCGTATCCGATCCCCTTGCCGCGCTGCGACGGCGCCACGCAGATCTGCGTGATGTGGCCCGTGTCGCTGGCCACCAGACTCGCCAGCGAAATGCCGCACAACTCGCCCCTGGCTCCATTCGAAGCAAACGCCGCGAACGATGCCTGCGGGAAAAAGTTCCCGCATCCCGGATACTGCACGATGTTGCTCAAGAAACGCCGCGACCCACTGGGCGAACGGTATTGGTCATTGATCTCGCTGTCGATGTGCCCCCGATAGGACGACGCCACCAGCCGCGCCGAATCGTCCTGCTGCGCTTCCGTCCAGGGCGTGATCGCGACGCCTTCTATCTCGCGCGCTTCGAGCTCCAGAACCTGCCTCGCCGGGGCCTCCAGGAAGCGGCGCGGATAGGGTTTGAATCGCGACGCGAACGGCACCTTGCGCTTCATTGGCGAATCGAGCAATAGCAGCTGCGCTTCCACGCGGCGCACGCCGGGGGAGCGCCATAGTGCTTCGAGTGTAGCCTCGATCAGCGCATTCTCGCGTTCAAGGGTGCGCTCTCGCTGGCTCACGTATAAGTCGCCGATGAGCCCCTTCTTTTCTTCGCGAATGTAGTAGGAATAGCCGATGATGCGCTCGCCTTCGAGCAGCGCGAAGCCGTTCAGCGCCTGCATCCCCACGAAACGCCGCACTAATTCAGCAGAGGGTTCGAAGTCCCAATCGAGCGCCGCCCTCCACACCGTAGTCTCTTCATCGAGCAGGGGAGCCATCTCCGCCGCCGAGATGTTTCGCAGCTCGACGACAAGGTGGTCCGGTGATTCCAGCCAGGCAGCCATAGCCGACTACATTATGTCAGAACGCCGTCGAAATCCTCAGGACGCTATAACCGGAAGATCCGGCCACCGCGCGCCAGTCCGCCGGCGCCGCGTGGAGGGGCCTCTCTTTGGCGATCAGCGCCGTGACTCTCAGTGCACGCAGGTGCGCTGTGACACTCTCCAGTGCAGACGGATCCAGACTCCGGAACTCCTCTTCACCCGGTAACTGCGCGACGATCTTGAGACCGGCGATTTGCGCGTAATAGGCTTCGAATCCCTCGCCCACGATCGCCACGCGATCGCCTTTACGAAGACCCATCGCTTGCAAATCCGCGGCGGCTTGTTGCTGCGGCTCGCCCTCCGACGCGTCGGCGAACTTAAAACGCGCGATCGTGCCGGCTACCACCATACTGGGGATGAGCATGATAGCAATCACGGCGGCCACGATCACCTTGCGGGGAGTCGCAGCCACGCGCGACATCAGGATTCCGTAGACCGCCAGCCAAAACACGACGCAAAAGGGCGCTACATAGCGGGGGTCGATGAACACCAGCCAATACACGGAGATGACAGACAACGGCCAAGCCAATTGCCAGGCCCAGCGGCGCTCGGGCTTCGCAAACTTCCGGTCGCGAAGCACCAGGACGGCGAGCAGAAAGGCTCCGGCCAGCAGAGCATTCATGAAGCGCAGCAGTTGCAGGTAAGCCTGGGCATTATCGGTGATCACCGCCCATTGCTGCCGCCAATCGAACTCGGCTTTCACGCCGGCGTACCAATAGCCGGGATCGTACCACAGCGGAAATGTTCCGCTCACTGGTTCGGCAAACTCCAGCAGCTCGGGTTTCTGCATGAGTTTTCGCGGAGGATGCAGCGGCGTCCCATGCTCACCGGCCTCTGTCCATCCCGTGTGCAAGTGAAACCGGTTGACGAACCAGACGTAGTTCAACCGTCCCGTCTCTCCAATGGTCGGCTTACCGGATTGAAAACTTAGGGCCACCGCCAGAGGCGCGGTTACGATCAGAAAACTCAAGGCAGCGAAAGCGATGTAGCGACGCCTCACGAGGCGCGTGGGAGGCATGATCCAGAACACCGCGAGTCCCAGCAACCCGATCGGAAACATCGCGCTCTTGAAGTAGTATCCCAGGCCCAGAATCGCGCCTAGCGCGGCGTAATTTGCCAGGCCGCCGCGTGAAATCGATACGCGGCAAAGTATACCGGCGGCCAGGAAGACGACTCCGGCGACGCACAAATCCGGGACCACCGCCGCCATGCCGATCAATTCCATGGTGTGCCACAGAAATACGCTGAAGCCAAATGGAACCAGCCAGGCATCGGCGTCTCTGGGATCGCCCTTCGCATCCCACGACGCGACCCACTGTTTCAGAAAGAATGCAAAACTCAGCATGACCAGGCCGAAGATGCAGAAGTTGGCGAAATGGACCACGGGATAGGCGCCTTCGAGAGAGGGCCGGAAGACCGTTAAAAAGACCGCCAGCACCGCCGGATATCCGGGGCTCCAATAACCGTTGATGAGTTGTCCCGGTCCGCCGCGCACCGCGTTGGAGGCAATATCCACGTAGCTCATCCCGTCCGGGTTCATGGTGTAGCGATCCGTGAAACTGTAAAAGGCAGCCCACAGCAGACCGAAAGCCAGCCACGTCCGGTGAGAAGTGAGCACGCGCTCAGCGGCTCGCCCCAAAGTTCTCAGGGACTCCCTTCGGTCCGATACTGGCGGAGCTTCGAGCGTCGTCACGTTTACACTAATTGCGGCGAAATTCTATCACTACAAAATCGTTCACCGGATGCGCTTCAGCGTGAAATCCGATTTGTTGCATGTAACTCGACATCCACGCCACCAGCTCCGAATCGGTAACTGCCAGAAGAAAACAGCGCTCGCCGGTTTTGTAATTCGCGAGATGGCTGTCGCGAATAAAGTCCTTGGCTCGGTTGTCGAATTGATACGGCAGTGGGATCGTGCGATTCTTAATCGGGTACGCGGTCAGCGCCGCGAACAACCGGCTGCTAGCGGGATCGGCTTCGGTCCAACCGAGGGCGCCCGATTCCACGATTCCGCTCGCCACAAACACCGGCGGAAGCTGTCCATCGGACTGCGACGCAATCAACCGCAATGGTTCGCGCCAACTCGACGGGGATTCGCGAAAGGCCAGCAGCAGGCTGCCGGGGTGGAGCACCGTGCCCGCGAATATGGCCAATAAAATCAGGAAGCGCCACTCGCATCTTTCGAATCCGGAAATGATCAAGACGACGAAGAGCACCGCCGCCGGCAGTGTGAACAGTAAATACCTGGAGGCAAATATACTTTGGCCGGTCAGGCGCGCCGCCATGAAAAAGATCACCGGGGCGAGCGTCGCCCAAGTTGCCAGCAGCAACACCAACTCGGGCTGAAGCGGCACCGGCCGCCAGCGTGGATTTTTTGCTGAGATCCACAACAAAAGTAGGCCGAGTGCGGTTGTCAGGAGAAGCGCGGGAGGAAAACAGATCTGCAATAGCTGGGCGAACGTCGGTGGAATCGGGTGTGCAAAGCTACCCGCATGATTTGCAGACGAGCGCAGGACTCCCAACAGCGGCAGCATGCTCGCCGGAAGCAGAATCACCGACGCGAGCGGCAGGCCGATGCCGGCCTTTCGTCCGAATACGCGGCACCCCACGAGAAACGCCGCCTGGATGACGAAGATGAATCCGAATAAATAGTGGAAGTGCAGCGTCAGCGCCGATGCGATCAGATATTTCGCCGCCGTCTTCCGGTCCGGTGATTGCCGCCATTCGAGCAAATACCGGAAGGACGCGATGGATGCCGCCAGCGCCAGCGCGTAGGGCCGCGCCGAGGTGCCGAAATTCACCATGTCCGGCGCACAGACCAAAGGAATGATGGCGAGCCATCCGGCGCGACGGTTTATGGCCAGCTCCGCGAGGCGCTTCACTTGCCATGCCGCGACGACGCTCGCGAGCACAGAAGGAATGCGCAGCAGCGGCTCTTTCCAAAAGCCCGCCACGAAAAAAGATTCGATAACGCTGTAAAGAATCGACTGCCCGGGCCAAGTTGCGGTGCGGCTCATGGCTGCGCGCCAGCCCTTGCACGCCATCCAGAAAGTGCCGGCTTCGTCGGTCCAGAAGCCCCAGCGCAGGCGCGGCAGCCATGCCAGCAGAAACGCGGCGGCGCATAAGATCAAGATGCGAAGCGGCAGGTTGATGGCAGGCGGAGTTTTGGGCTCGATCTCGCGTGCCGGCTCCACGAGGACGCCCGTGGTCGTCGCAGTGTCCATCAGGCGTCCCGATGCTGCGGCGCCTGCGCGCCTTGCAGAGCCACCTGGCGCGCCACTTCGGTCAGTTTCTCTTCCATGGCGCGATTCTTCTTGTACAGCTTGAGAAACACCGTGACGCTTGCCAGGCAAAACAGATATAGCAACAGATCCGTGCCGCGGCCCACTCCCACGCTGTGTGCGATCCGCGTGGTCAAATCCGGATTGATGACGAACACGACTCCCGCTGCCACCAGGCTTAGCAACGCCAGCCGGGAGACCAGCCGCGACGACAGCGCAGTGAGGTAGATTCCTCCGATCAGGAGGAGCAGCGCGATCAGGATGGCCTGAATGGGCAGCATCTAGAGAACTTTCCGCAACAGGACGTCGATCAGAATATTTACGCTGTTCGACGCAGGCTGGCCTTTCGCTTGGGAATAGTTGGTGTAACGAATGGCGACCGGCACTTCCCGCAGCCGCAATTTCGCGCGGCGCACTTCGTCTAGAAATTCGGTGGCGTGCGCGAATCCGTTTTCATGAAGGCGGATCTTTTTGGCGGCGGCGTGCGACAAGGCGCGGAATCCGTTATGGGCGTCGGACAGCCAGAGGTTGGTCAGAATGCCCGAAATCACGACTGCTCCCCGCAACAGGATTCTGCGGCGCCGTGGAATCAACTTCACGCTTTCCGGATCCAAGAAGCGCGAGCCGACCGCAACATCGCATTCCCCCCGGCAGATGGGATCGAGCAGGCTGGGGATTCCCTCAGCCGGATGTTGTCCATCGGCATCGAAGTGGACGATATACTCGGCTCCTTGCGCCAGCGCGTAATCCATGCCAGTTTGCAGAGCGGCTCCTTGGCCCAGGTTGACCGGATGACGCAGATAGTGAACTGGCAGATCCTTGAGGATGGGGGCGAGGATGGCGGGGGTTCCGTCGGAAGATCCGTCATCGACGACGACTATAGAATAGCCGTGGGGCAGCAATCCGCGGATGGTGGACGCCAGCACCCGGCCCTCGTTGTAGGAGGGTATGACCAGGAACACCCGCGAGTGAACGCACTCCGGCGACGGTTGCCGCATATCAGGTTCATCGGACGGTTTAAGGGAAAGCTTTACCGATTCGGGGGTTACTTCACGCGTTTAAGCCACGCGCCCGGCCAATACGTAACGTTTTCAGTGAGTACGCCTTGCCGCGTAGGCCAGTCCGGTTGCTGCTGGAGGAATTCGGGATGCCGCGCAGCAAAAGCATTCGCGGCCTCGAAAGGATTGTCGGTCTTCCATTCCGGCAGCGCGCGCGGCACGTCGGCGATATCTTTCATGATGCCATCGGTGGCGACGATATACGATCCTTTGGTGACCAGCGGCGCGTAGCTTTCGAGTTCGCGCGCGACGTGATCGCGCGTATGGCCGGAATCGAGAATCACCAGCACCGGACCCGCGGATCCGATCAGATCCGCTACCTGCGCGACGATCTTCGGATCGGCAGAATCGCCTTCGAGAAGCGATATCCGCGCCGCCAGCGGATGGCGGCGTAACGCGTCGCGTGTCTGTCGCGGGATCTCGCGATCAACGCCGATCACTTTGCCCTCGCCTATTGCCGCGAGCAATGACGCGTGGAATAGCAGAGAGCCGCCTTGGTACACTCCGGTCTCGACGATTACCGCGGGCCGCAGCGCGTAAATCACTTCCTGCAACCGCCAGAGGTCTTCCGGAAGTTGCAAGACCGGCAGACCGAACCAAGTGAAATTGTGATAGTACTGCAGGCTCCAGCCGACGCGCACCCAGGCGAGCGAAAGTGCCTCAAAGGACTCTTTGGTAAACAGGCCTACAGTGTTTTCCGCTGCGCCGTTTACTTGCGTCAAAGTTTGCGCGACGGTGTCGATCACGATCTTCATTCCCTCAAGTATAGGCATTGGCCTTCATCGCGGCACTTGCTTCTAAACTCCGAATGCCAAATACTAAATCATCTATGGATGTTGCTAAAGTTTTGGCGGATCTCCGGGCGTACAAAGCGCAACTCGACGAAGCAATCGCGATCTTCGACCGGTTGGCTCACCAGCGCGGCAAGCGCGGGCGCCCCATTGGTGTGGCGTCCAAGCGCCGTCCGGTGAGTGCGGAGGCGCGCGAGCGCATGGCCGCCGCGCAAAGTAAACGATGGGCCGCTGCGCGTAAGGCAAACGCGAAATCTAAAACCTGAGTGCGCCCGCGGAAGCTAGCGCCGCCGCAGCGCAGTTCTCATCCCTGATCACCATTCCCGCCGGCGCTGGCTTGTTATGATGCCTGGATGAGGCGCGCACTCTTCCTTACACTATTCGCGGCAGCCGCGGCTTGGGCCCAGATCACTCCGGCACAAGCCGCGAAGGCCGAGACCACGGACATTTCCGGCGAACGCATCCGCGCGCACGTGAAATTTCTGGCGAGCGATTTGCTCGAAGGACGCGGGGTCGGCACGCGGGGCGGCGACCTCGCTAGCGAATACATTGCCACTCAGTTTGCGCTGGATGGCTTGAAGCCCGCCGGCGATAACGGAACGTACTTCCAGAACTTCGCGATGGTCGGCGCCGATCCGCAGCCTACTACCTCGCTGAGCGTGACAGCGGGCGGCGTCACGCTTCCCTTCCGCTGGCTGGACGATTTCGTGGGAGTCACGTTCCAGCAGAAATCCACGGTCGACTTCGACGCCGAGACCGTGTTCGTGGGCCATGGCATCGTCGCACCGGAATACCAGTGGGATGACTACCAGGGTGTAGATGTGCATGGCAAAGTTGTGGTTTTCTTCACCGGCGAGCCGCCCTCCCGCGATCCGAAATTCTTCAAAGGCGAGGCGCTCACTTATTACGGGCGTTGGACCTATAAATTCGAAGAAGCCGCGCGCCACGGCGCGATCGGCGCCATCATCATTCACACTACGCCGACGGCCAGCTATGGATGGAATGTGGTGCGATCCTCCTGGTCGAAGGAAGAATTGGAGATGAAACTAGCGCCGGGAACTCCCGCTGTTGGATTCGCCGGCTGGGTTACGAAGGAGGCCGGCGAGCGCATCGCGGCCACGCAAAACACCAGCGCGGACCAGTGGCTCGCGATGGCGGATACGCGGGGCTTCCGTGCCAGGCCGCTGCCGATGCGCTTCCGCATTCACGCGTCTGCAAAAATCCGTGAGATCCGGACCCGCAATGTCATCGGCAAAGTGGAGGGCAGCGATCCCCAACTGAAGAGCGAAGCCGTTATGTTCAGCGCGCACTGGGATCACCTGGGCATAGGCGAGGCGATTCGCGGCGACGCAATTTATAACGGCGCGCAAGATAACGCCACGGGCTGCGGCGTGTTACTGGAACTGGCTCGCGCCTGGGCCGCGCTGCCACAAAAGCCGCGCCGCTCGGCACTTTTCATTTCGGTGGCCGCGGAAGAAGCCGGGCTGCTGGGCTCGGAATACTATGGGCAGCATCCGGTGATTCCAGCGGGCAAAACCGCGCTGGCGCTCAACTACGATTCGTTGCCGCCGCTCGGCCGCACTAGCGATGTGCAGGTCCACGGGGCCGAACGCACTACGATTTTTCCGGTGGTCGAAGAAGTCGCCCGGCGCTTCCATCTCATCATCTCTCCCGACCCACGCCCGCTGGCCGGCACTTACTATCGCTCCGATCATTTTTCGTTCGCGCGCGTCGGCATCCCCGCGTTCTCGATCGATTCCGGCCATGAGTTGGTGGGTCAGCCTCCGGGTACCGGCAACAAGCTTGCAGACGAATACAATGAAGCCCATTACCATCAACCCTCCGACGAATATCACGACAACTGGGATTTCTCCGGCATGGAGCTTTATGCACGCTTCGGATTTGCGATCAACCGTGAAGCCGCGAACCTGCCGAAGCTTCCCACGTGGCACGCCGACGACGAATTCCTAGCCTCACGGGCTGCGAGCGGGGTAAGGTAGCGGTAGGCGAACAAAAGGGGTAAGTTCAACCACTGCAACAAAAAATGCTTGCTAAGTTCTAGAACCTTGGTTTACACTGAGTGGACTGAAGTGGTCCGTAGTGGTGTCAAGTGGCAGAACTAGTGGTTGGAAATGACGTCGGAGGGGCGGTTCCAGTGGAGCCGCCGCACTCGATTGCCCAGGCGCGCGTCGACGATAAAGGCCGACTCAAGCTGCCGTCTGAGTTCCTCGAATACCTGAAAAAGCTGGGTGTCGACAAAGTTTTCATCACCACGCTGGATCGCCAGCTAGCTAGAATCTACCCGATTTCGGTTTGGAAAGCCAATGAAAACTTATTCGCCGACGCGGGCGACCTGGCCGAGACCGCTGAGGACGTGGCTTACATCGCCAAAGTTTATGGCGGCGATTCGGAGATCGATGCGCAAGGCCGCGTGCTGATGCCGGCGGCGCTGCGGCGCGTGATCGAGATCGAATCTCAGCCGGTGTTTCTGGATTGCTACAACGGGCGGATTAACGTGGCCAGCAAGAGCGTCCATGAGGAGCGCCTCAATCGCGCCACGGCGAATTTGCCCGAGAAGGTGAAGACGCTCGAAAAGAAGGGATTGAAGTAAGCGGCCATGTATGCACGTTCCGGTCATGTTGCGCGAGTGCCTAGAGTACCTGGCAATCCGTACGGACGGAGTCTATCTCGACGCAACCGCGGGTATGGGAGGACACGCCGGGGCCATCGCTCGGGAATTGACTTCCGGCCTGGTTCTGGCGTGCGACCGCGATGCGGAGAGCCTGGCGCGCGCGCAAGTGAACACCGCGGATTGCGCTTCGCGGATCCA
>Ga0157378_10005452_pt1 | contig 11146 bp, 8 predicted proteins | sample M65metaG_FD_115309 | JGI IMG/M metagenome (GOLD analysis project Ga0157378, IMG submission 115309) | Miscanthus rhizosphere microbial communities from Kellogg Biological Station, Michigan, USA - M6-5 metaG | ecosystem: Host-associated > Plants > Roots > Rhizosphere > Soil | place: USA: Michigan...
ACCTCGCCTCAATGGGAACATGCGCCGTGGTTGGTTGGTGTTGTTGTGTTTAATTTGGTTATCGCTGAAGGGGTTAAGCTGACGTATTATTATTTTAAAAATAGAAAACATGGAAAATAAAAAATTCTCTTTTTATGCAAATATGCCCCTACAAGAATTATACACATCATTAAATAGCTCGTCTGCTGGTATTACCCAAAAAGAAGCGGAGGGCCGCTATGTAATCTATGGCGCTAATGAGCTGACACAAACAACTATCACGTGGATTAGTCTTCTAAAAAATCAGATAAGTAATCCATTTATTGTTATGTTTTTATGTGTTGCCGCGATCTATTTTTTTACTAATCAGTTTTTTGAATCAATTGTTTTGATAGTGATTATGATAATTAATACGTGCATCGGTTTTTATCAGGAATATCACAGTAATAATGCAATGGCTTTGTTACAATCATATGTACAAACACAAGTCCTGGTGCGTCGTGCGGGAGTTGAGGCAATGATTCCAGTGAATTATCTTGTGCCAGGAGATATTATTATACTCAAAGCGGGAGATATTGTCGCGGCAGATTGTCGTCTTATTGAAAGTGAAAACCTGAGCATTGATGAATCAAGTTTAACGGGTGAATCGATATCGACTACAAAAAGTCATGAATTACCCGATGAAGTAATAACAGTTTTGTATCATGCTGTTACGTGCTGTTTTGCCGGAACTGTTGTTGTTGATGGTTCAGGGGTAGCGATTGTTTATGCAACAGGAGTGCGTACGCAATTGGGTTCTGTTGCAGTCCTTGCAACAGATACGTTGACAAAAAGTGTGGTAGCAAAAAGTACCATGCAACTTGCCCGCAGCGTATTAATTCTTGTTTTAATAAGCTTGGTGATTATTTTATTTATCAATATATGCGTTAAAGTTGAGCAGGCATCGTTTTTAAATATGCTTTTTTTTGCGGCAGCGCTTGCTATTACTGCCATTCCTTCCGCATTGCCCATCGTTATTACTTTTTGCCTAACTAAAGGTGCAATGGCATTGCATAAGCATAAAATAATTGTAAAGCGGTTATCAGCAATTGAAGATCTTGGTAGTATTGAAGTTTTTTGCACTGACAAAACAGGTACATTAACAGAAAATTCATTGAGTGTTAATGATGTTTATTCTCTGCACAATGATGATGCGCTTATGTATGCTGCATTGGCATCACATAAAGCTGCACGTACGGTGACATCACATAGTTTTGATGCAGCAATTGCACAAAAATTAACGCAACAGCACACCGCAGAACTTGCGCAGTATGTCATTATAAAAGAATTGCCATTTACGTATGAACGGCATCGTAGTATCACGCTTGCGCGCACCGGTGATGTGCATACGCTTATTACCAAGGGGTCTGCTGAATATATTATTACGCAATGTCCTACTCTTTCAGCAACAGAAATCAGTGCTTTAAATGCGTGGATTCAAGAACATGAATCACAGGGTAACCGTGTATTAGCGGTGGCAGTAAAAAAAATTATTGGGGCAGATGCTACTCACGATATACTCAATATGTATGATGCAGCATATGATACTATCTCATTAATTTCATTTATTGATCCGCTTAAATTAACAGCGCATGATGCAATAAAAAAGGCACAAGCATTGGGTGTGCAGATTAAAGTGTTGAGTGGAGATAGTGCTTATGTATGCTTTGCTATTGCGCAGCAGCTTGGATTGGAAAATGATAGTAAGAATGTAGTGCATGGTATAGAATTTGAAAATAGCAGTGAAGAGCAAAAAATGTTTTTGGTTAATAATCGTACTATTTTCGCCCGCGTAACACCGGAACAAAAATACCACATTATTGCATATCTGCAGCGTACCTATTCTGTTGGGTACATAGGAGATGGTATTAATGATGCCCCAGCGCTTAAAATTGCTCATGTTGGCATTGTGGTTAACGATGCTGCGCCAGTTGCTCGTGAAGCGGCTGAAATTGTTTTACTGCAAAAAAGCTTATTTAATATTGTACTTGGTATAGAAGAAGGTCGAACCATTATTATCAATACGCTCAAATATATAAAGATAACCATTTCATCAAATGTGGGTAATTTTTATTCACTCGCATTTTCATCGTTACTGATTAACTATTTGCCGATGTTGCCGCTGCAACTATTGTTTTTAGATTTAATTACTGATTTTCCCCTCATTGCTATCTCAACAGATGTTGTTAATCATCAGGAATTAAAAAAACCGTTACACTATTCCATGAAAGATATTAGTTTTGTAACGTTTTTGTTTGGATTGGTTAGTTCGCCATTTGATTTTATGATATTTGCTTTGTTTAAATATAATCCCGCAACATTGCAGACAAGTTGGTTTATTGCAAGTGCGCTGACGCAGCTGGCGCTGATATTTTCACTGCGTACCACAATGCCATTTTGGCGGGCGCACAGACCATCATTAGCCTTGGTATCTTTGTGTTTAGGGGCCAGTATTATTGTGCTTGGGTTACCGTTTACGCAATGGGGTCAAAAATTATTCTTTTTTGAGCGCCCCACTGCGCATAATATAATGATTATTTGTTGTGTAGTAATTGCCTATTTTATCACAACAGAGACGGTAAAAGTGCTCTATTATCGTTCCTATAAGAATAAGTAGTTTTTGTAGTAGAGTAGGTTGTTCCATGTTATTGATAAATTTTCAGCAATATACTCATAATATACTCAACAGATTCAAGAGTTTTTGGAGTAACGGTACCTAAGTTTTTGGTTTTAAATTGTTGTCGTGAGATAGTACGTATCTGATCGCATAAAATAAAAGATTCAGTTTCAGATCCTCCTTCAAGCCATTCTAAAGGCACATGAAAAGGATTTTTTTTATTCTTTGATGTCATTGGTAAAATAATGTGTAAATTGGCTACGCTGTGATTAAGATTATCATGCGATATAACAAGGCATGGGCGAGTTTTTGCTTGTTCATGTCCAATGGTTGGGTCGAGGTTCACCAACCATACTTCACCGCGAGAAGGCTTAAAATTATTCATCGTTTAATTCATCTTCTAGTGTTGAATCCCACGATGCTAATTCTTCTTGTTCTTCTTGCCATTGCTTGGGGTCATTTTTTACTGCAGCATAAGCTTCGTTTGCTTTTTTGAAAATTGCTTCTCGTTCGAGGTTAATAATTGCTTTATTAAAAATATCTTGTCGTGATAATCCGGTATCGTGAGCTATTTGATCAAGCTTTGAGTACGCCTCATCGCTTACTCTGATTAATTTTGACATCTATATTTCCTTTTAATTATTAAGGTTTATTTTATTGTAACAGAAAACAATATAATTTGTATACAATTTTGTAACTTTTATGTTACAAGCTTGTATGGATTATTTTTCAAAGGGGCAAAAAAATAGAATAAAAAAGTTTTTTCTTGTTAATTGTTAACTGTTTTTGGCATATTATTACTAATATGAGTTAAAAAACATTAGATTTTTTGTTTTTATAAGAGAAAAATTATGATAAATAAAAAGATGATAATGCTTATCGGGATGGTTATTTATAGTAGTTTTAGCAGCGTAGCACTAGCAAAAGAATTTGTTAAATTATCTCCTATAGGACAGCGACTTTATGATAAATTAATTGCAGAGCGTGATGTAAAATCTTCAGAAGAAGAAAAAATATTACGGTATGCGGTAAGTTTTGAAAATGATAAACTTTTAAAAATTATGTTTGATAATTGGAAATATGATTCTTTCTATACAATTTATTCTATAAAATCATTTATTATTAATAGTCTTATTGATAAATACAATACAAAAACACTCTCTTTAGCAGATAATAATGAAATAAATCTAACTATTTTGAGTGATGAATTAGACAAACAAAAAAAAGCTGAGATTAGCGCGCCAGGTTCAATTTTTACTCGGTGGAGAGGATTAGAAGTTCTTGTGCCTTTTGTTGCATTGGTGGGTAGTCTGTTTGGTTCTGTTTCATTAGACTATACATCAAGATTGTTAAATTATCTTGCTAAAAATACATCGTTAAGTTCACAAGAAAAAGGATTAACATCAGTGAAAAATGCTGCTTCTATGGGGAGTAAGTTTTTGTTTGGGACAGCAAGTTCAATAATAGCTGTTCCTTATCTTTTTGATACTAAGCGGTGGATTGGAGAGTATATTGATAAATATCAAAACATGAGACTTATTAATAATATTATAAAAACTCTCAAAGCGATGCCGGTGAAATCTTTTGATAAACCGAGTTAAATAAGGTATGCGCAATGAACAAAAAAATTTTAATATTAGTTGTTGGTATATTATTGTCTGGTGGCTGTGATAACGTTGTGATAGCAAGTCGCTCGGATGAACTGAAGAATGTAGGTCAGGATTGTTATAATGTATTAATTAATGATTCTTTAGCGCAATATTTATCATCATTTGAAAAAAAATTGCTTGAATATGCGGCAAGCTTAGGCAATGAAGAGATTGTAGAGATAATGAGAAATAGATATGATGCTGTAGCTGTTTTTGCTGATATAAAAGAGTATTTTCTTAATGATCTTAATAATAAATATCTGAAAAAAACATTAACTTTTGCAGATAATAATGAAATAATTTTAGCTCTTTTGGATCGTGAATTAATAAAACTGAAAAAACCTATTAAATTTGATACGCCACGTTCATTGCAGTCGAAGGAGAGAATGGCGCACAAGGCATTAACGATAATATATGATTTAATATGGGAGCTTCTTAATCCTTATTCACGGAATCATTATTCGCGGACTCGTTCTATTGTGAGCTCTATTGAAAACGTTGTTAGGCTAAGTTTTTTGTTGGTGACACGAGATTCTATAATTGCTGGTGCTTATCTTTTTGATTCTCCACGGTTGATTGGAAAATTTGTTGGCGAATCGATTCCTCAATATAAAAATATTAGATTAATCAATAATATTAAAAAAGCTATAAAAGCAGTGCCGGTAAAACCTTAAAATTGTATGTTTTCATGCTCATGGTTTTTAGCAATAATTGTTGGTTTGTGTTGTTCAAAGCCAAGTGTAATTATTGTATCGATAAATTCCATTGGTCGTAGACCAATTTCAGCTGCTTGGTGGAATAAGCATGTTGCTGGCGTAAGCCCTGGTAGTGTATTTATTTCAATAATAACCACTCGTTCTTGGCCAGTGGGGCTAAGCTCTGCGCTTTGGTAAAAACAATCAATGCGCGCATATCCTTTACATTGAACTGTTGTATACACACTTTCCATTGTCTGTTGTACAAACGTGAGTGCTGATTGCGGGAGTAATGCAGGAGTTTGATTTTCACCAGCGCCGGGTAAAAATTTTTCTTCAATAGAAAGTATGCCATGTGCTGTTATTGTTTGGCTTGGTGGCAATGCGCGTGGTGCTTTATTGCCAATGACACCAACAGTTAATTCCATACCGATAATGCATTCTTCGATCAGTACTGCATCTTTTTCATGCAGTATTGTATCAATCGCGGTAGTTAGTTCATCATTATTGGTAACTTTGTATACCATTACGCTGCAGCCGTCATCATGTGGTTTTACAATCAGAGGCCACGCGAGCGGAGGGGTAAGTTTTTTGAGCGCTCGAGGAAATCCTTTAGACCCATTTTCAGTTTCTTCCAATGGGTACCCAATAGGAACAAAGTGAAGATTGGGTTTGAGACGAGCGCAGAGAGAGCCGGATTCAAATAAAGATTGGGTCCATTCTTTTTTAGTTATATACATATTGCGAGGAACATGAAAGCCGTGTAGCGCAAGAAATTGATTAGTTTTATATTTATTTATACACAATGCACTCGCAAGTACTGATGAGCCATTATAGGGTATACCAAGCATTTCCAATGTGCCTTGTACTGATCCATTTTCACCATTTCCGCCATGCAGAGCAATAAATACAAAATCAGCAATGGTTGGCAAATCATTCCATTTTATTTTTTGTTTTTCATTGAGTAATTCAGTTATTTCTTTGGTTGAATTACGCACCAGTTGTGACTGGGTAATAACAAAAAGTTCCGATGTGTCACTGACAAAAAGAGGAATTGGATCATATTTGTGGGGTGAAAGTTTATAAAAAACGTTGCGACCAGATTCCAGGGATGTTTCTTTTTCATGTGATCCGCCGCCAAGAAGTATGGCAATGCGAATTTTTGGTGTATTCATACGGGGGAGTTCCATTGTTTCTTGGTTAATAGTTGGTTGCAGTAAATTATAGTGATGTAATTCAGTTTCAATAATATGATTAATAATATGAGAAGGGCTCATATTTATCTCGGCAGCTTGATTAAAAATAAAACTTGATGGAGCCATACCCGAAAGAGTGTTGGGGTCAATGATAACAATGGTATTATCATGAGTAACAAAACCATCAATGCGACTCATGGTGGTAAATTCTAGTGCATGCATAGTGGCAATGCATGTTTGCTGGATGCGTGCGATCACTTCTTGACTGCATGAGGCGGGTGTGCGTTTGATGCCACGACCTGGCATATATTTTTGTTCATAATTAAAAAAATGTGAGCCATTTTCAGGAATAATTTCGGTTGGCGGTAGGCAAAAATAATCCCCTGTTGCATGATCAACTAACGTGATACAGGTAAATTCCATGCCAACAATTTTTTCCTCAATGAGTACGCGTTTTTTTGTGCCGTGTTCAATAAAACAAGCATAATTAAGCGCAGCGTGCATATTATCAAGGTTGTCGATAATAGAAATGCCAAAACTTGATCCTTCATTGCATGGTTTTATGACAAAATTATCAACAATGCCAGCAGCAGTAAGTTTTTGTATAATAGCAGGCTTATAGAAATCAAATTTTTCTATTTCATGAGGTTCAACAATAATATATCGTGGCACAGCAATTTCTGCGCCGCGCAAAAATGATTTATGTATAATTTTATCCATGCGTAATGCGCTTGCAAAAACACCAGAGCCCAGATAAGGAATGCCAAGCAGTTCAAGAAAGCCTTGTAAAATACCATCTTCAGCATATCGTCCGTGCTGCGCAATATAGATAAAATCAACATGATTGTGCAGGTCATCCCATTTAATTGATGTCGCTTGCGTGGGCAAACGATGTTCAAAATCAGTTGTTTTGCCGCGGTGTAAAAAATGCCACGGTAAAATATATAATTGTGCGGCGCTTTGAAAAATTGGAATTACTGTATATCGTGTTGTATCGAGGTGATCACAAATTGTTCTTCCGGAATTAAAAGATACCTCTTTTTCAAGAGATTTGCCACCCATGAGAACACCAATACGTAATTTTTGCATATGCGTAAATATAAACTATTAATTATTTTTTATTTTTTACTTAATGTATATAAATAAGTAGCTAATGCAATACAGAATGTGACGGCAATGGTAGCAATAACGCCGTATATTATTTTTTGTCCTGTGAAATGTATTGTAGGTTCTATTGTTTTTGTTTGATTGGCCTCTACTATTTTTGCTTTGTCATATTGTTGATTTTTTGCTTCTTTCCATTGGTTGCTTTCTTTGAGCAACGGATATTCATTAATTATTGATGTGCGTATCGTGTCATTTGCTATGTTCTTTATTAAAAAATTCATAGCGATGTTGATAGTCTGTTGTGAAAGTGTTTTGTTAAATGGCGTTAGAGGTTCTCCCGTGGTTGGGTCGTATGTCTTTTTTGTAAAATCTATGCCTATTGTTTCTTTAATTTTTTTTAAATATTCTATTACCATTGCTTGTGATTCTCTTGCGACTAGAGTAAGCTCGCCTATGCTATTTTTTATGTGTGTTTGTATCTGTTCAGCCAAATCACTATTTGATGGAAATGTTAATAGAAATGATTGATAGTTCTTCAATAACGTGTATAGCTTTAGCGCACTATTTTCCTCATTCTTTTTTGTGTTGAATGTACGATTAATTAAATCGTATATGTTTGTGTGTTGCTTAAAACAACCTTTCAGCATATCTGGTGTTGGATAAGATATAATCTTGTTCGACATAATTGTACCGTTTTCTCCGTAGCATTGAACTGTTTTAATGACTATGTAATTATCATCGTGGCTCATTTCAATGGATAGTATTGATGTCTTATTATGAGGAATAGTGGCAAAAACCTGCGATGTTCTGTTATTTTCGTCTGACGATATTTCCCATATAGTGAGGTTTCCATCTTCATCTCCGATATAAAGATAATATATATCCAGTTTTTTATGTAAACAGATTGCATTCACTTTAGATTGGTGTATATCCATTTGAAAAATATTACTATCGTGGTTATTTATGTCAAAAATAATTGTAAGGCTATTGTCTGTCTTGCAATACGCTACTGCATTTTCAAAAAGTGCAGTGTGTTCAATTCTATTCTTTGCAAGATTAATCATTTGAGGAACATTAGACGTAATGTTGCTGTCTAAAGAATATAGTGTTTTTTCTTGAGAAAAAATAATTTTATCATTACTTAAACAATGAAGAGATGTGATTGCATTATTATTTGCTTCTTGTAAGGTGATGGGATTGGCAAGGTCGCCACTATTAATTTTGATTATTTTTCCATTGCTTAAACCAAATAGTATATCAGAAGCAGAGATGTTTTTAGTACAACTTAAAGCAGTTATTGATATATCTTTACTCTCACAATCTAAAATTTTTTTGTGCGTATAGCTTTGGTCACTTGGCTTACCTATTGTAAAATTGCCATTTGCATCAGTAGGCTCAATCATAGTATAGTTGCCATTTATATGAGCGCATATTACTGTATCATTTGCTAAAACATCAATAAAAAAGGAGGGCGTTCTAGCAATTGCCCAATTATCGAGGAGAAATTTTTCGTCTATTTGTGTCTTTGTTTCGTTTTGCAGCACTGTTTCAGTGGTATCATCAAATGAATATTTTTTAATATTAAAAAATATGCGATCTTTATAGGCATCCTTTGGAGAATCAAAGGTGTCTGATTCTTCTTCACTATTTATTGTGGCTAAAACTAAATCATTGCTGCCAATTGCTGTGGCTGTTTTTGGATAACCGTAGTTAATTGAGGTGAAAATTTTTTGTAGTGTTTGAAATTGTTCAAGTGTTGTTGGCTCTTGGCTTGCAAAAGCTGTAGCACAACATAGTAAAATTGTAGTAATTATTTTAATTGTCATATAAGTAGCGCTTTCATAGTGTTATATGGTAATTATTGTAGATTATTTATTATAGTGTAATATTTCTTTAAAAATATACCAGAGTTGAAAAGTACTTTAAATATAAATACAGAAAGCTTGGAATTGTTAAGCATAAAAATATAATTGTTTTTTTATATGAATATAAATTGGTATTTTCTGGTAATTTAATGGAAGTGTAAAGTTCACTTTTTTTGGTCACTGGAATTAAGGAATTTCCTGTAACAAATTTATTGATTTCCTGTAATATGTCATTGTTTGTTGAGTGTTCTTTTTTTGCCGCAAGCAATATTGATATAATTTTATCACTTAGGGCTGTATTAATTTCAGGGTGACTAATTTTTTTTGAGTTAGAAAACTGCTGTATAATTCTTAGTACCGATAGAATAGGATTAATAATGAGTTCATCTGTTTTAATATTTTTGATAAATAATATTATAGTTTGTATCATGTTATCTTTGCAGTCTATTCTTTGTGCGTCTGTAGTGTTTGCATGAATAAAATTATGACGTTTGATTAGTATGTCATATAGTTTTTGTCCATCGTTTTTATTAAGAACAATTTCATCTTTAAGATCGCTAAGTCTGAAGCTATATATACTGTATTGATTGTCTAAATCATTTGGAGTTGGGTAGTGCATTATTGTATTGCCTATAATATTGCCATTTTCATCAGATTGAGTTGTTGTAATTACGAGATATCTATTATCTTTGGTAATTGTCACTGAATTGACTGGAGATGTGTGCTTGAGAGTTATATATTCAGAAAGTTGATTATTATTACTAATAGATCGTATTGTAACATCACCATTTATATTGCCAGTAATAAGATAGAGTTGGTCTTTTGCTTTATGCAAGCATAGTGAGGCAATAGGAGTAGTGCCAAGATCATGCACAACCCATGCGAATGGGTTATTATTAAGGAGACAAATACTAGTGTCATAGTTGTTGCCGGTATTGATAAGGCATGCGATGGCAGAGTTATTTATTGTAATACATTTAATACACGATGTGGTTTTATAAATTGATTTAGGAGGTAGATTTTTATCTTGTGGTTGAAAAAAAATATGGTGTTGAGTCGAGAAATAAATACTATCAGTTGGCATAAAACAGATAGACGTGATAGGGGTAGAATTTATAAAGGGTATGCTATGTATTTTTCGATCTTGGATTGTTTTTTGTGAAATATCAAATACTGTTATTGTGCCATTGTTTGATCCGACCGCGAGTATGTTAGAGTTGCGTGTGCTGCAGCCGAGAGCTGAAATGCCATTGGTGATTAGATTAGATTGATTAAATTGATCATAATTGATATAAGATGTTTTTGTGTCTGGAGCGATAGCGGTAACATGACCTTTTTTGGTGGTTATAATAAGTGTGCCGTCAGGAAATGTAGCAAGTTGATGTGCTATTGTAGGTTCTTTTTTCCATTCATTTATAGTATTCGCCTTAATTGCTGATGCTTTAAATGAGCTCTTGCCATATGGCATTGAATTATAGCTTTGGTTATCACAATTATATTGAGTAATGGTGTAGTTAATAGAGTTGTTTAAGTCATCAGTGAAATTTCTGTGAGGGTTATATTGTGCTGTGTAATTATTGCTAGAGTTTGATGATGCTGTAAGATAACATATTTTATTATCAGTAGTAGCGACTATTATTTTGGGATGGGTTTCTCGTTCTGAAAGTGGAATGGGTACAACGGTTTGAAGCGTGTCATATTTTTCTTGTACTGTTTTTGGTTGACTTTTTTTTGGTTCGCTTGCAAAAACGGTAGAAGATACCAATAAAATTATAATTATTATTTTTGTATTCATAAGAAAAGGTTAATGATATTCATTAAATATTGCAAGCTCAGTAGGCAATGGTATGCTATAAAAAGATGTAATGGATTAAGGTTGTTGATAATAAGGATTAATAATTGTGGCAAAAAATGAAACTCTTGGCAACATGGTATGGCTCGATCTTGAAATGACAGGTCTTAATGTTGCCACTGATGTAATTTTAGAAATTGCATGCGT
>Ga0157378_10005455_pt1 | contig 11140 bp, 10 predicted proteins | sample M65metaG_FD_115309 | JGI IMG/M metagenome (GOLD analysis project Ga0157378, IMG submission 115309) | Miscanthus rhizosphere microbial communities from Kellogg Biological Station, Michigan, USA - M6-5 metaG | ecosystem: Host-associated > Plants > Roots > Rhizosphere > Soil | place: USA: Michigan...
CCGCTTCGACGGGATCTGGTTCGACGCGTACCGCTTCGAGGGCTCCGCGCGACTGCGAGGCCGATTCCTGCTGAGGCCCGGTCAGCGCGCGCACGTCGGGCCGGCCGACATCGACTTCGAGAAGGGCGTTCTGAGAGTCGGAGATCGGCCGTTCGTGTCCGATCTCGAAGGCCGCATTCACACGACGATCGCGACGTGGGATCCACGCCAGGTGCAGGGCTCCGCCGTGTGGCGCCAGGTGGACGCGAAGATCGATCTGCACGGCCCGACTTCCGGTCTCGATCTCCTGAACTATTACCTCCGCCGCGGCCGCGAGCCGCGCTTCGCGGGAGGACGGGGCGACCTTTCGCTGGCGACCTCGATCGAAGACGGGATCGCCTCGGGCCGCGTGAGGCTCACCGCGAACGGCGCTCAGGCGCGGCGGCCCGGAGTCGAGCTGTCCGGCGATCTCCGTGCGGAGCTGCGCGTGCCCCGCTGGGACCTTCAGGGATCCGCGATCGACCTCACCGGCAGCTCGCTGCAGGTCTCCGACGTCGCGGCGGCGGGCGCGGCGGACACGCGCGGCTGGTGGGGGAAGTTCACTCTCGCTCCGGCGCGCCTTCGCGACGGGCTCGACGCCAGGGTCGCGCTCGAGTGCAGGGACGCGCGGCCGCTCCTGGCGGCGCTCGGCGTCGGATTGCCCGCGTGGACGCGCGGCCTCCTGACGCTCGAGAGCCTGACGGCGGACGCGGAGATCCTGCTCGCGCCGGAGCGCACGCGTGTCCACGCGCTCGAGGCACGAGGAGGGGAGTTCCACATCCTCGGCGAGTACGCACGCCGCTCCGGCGAGGAGCGGGGCGTCTTCCTCCTCGAGTCGAGACTCCTGCGCGTCGGGGTCCACGCGCACGATGGACAGGCGAGCCTGCATCTACTCGGCGTACGAAGCTGGTTCCAGCAGCAGAGCGCGGCGATCGCACAGACCTCTCGCGAGGACAGCCGGGCCGGGGGGAAATGAGCCGCATACGCGGGCGTGACGCGCGTCACCACGCGCGTCTTCCGCGGAGGAACTGGCCTGCCTCTTGCTCTTTACTCTTTTCGCGGTGGGGCAACGAATTGGTCGTTGCCGTCGAGTGAGGAGGAGGAGGGAGCGATGTTGCTGGCATTGGTTTTTTCGATCCAGGCGACGACGGCCGCGAACAACGCCGCCGCCGCGCCGAATCCCTGCATGGACCAGATGTCGGAGCTGTGCAAGATCTCGGCGCTGTTCTGTCCGAGCGCGTATCCGTCGGATCTCACTCCGGGAACGCGCGGGGTTCCTTGCTGGCCCGACGCGAATGCGCCGGGCGCCGCGCGCGACACGCGCGTCGTGAGCCGCCCGACGGGCGCGGCGACGCAGAGCACGCACGCGGAGTCGGCGCGGAGCACTCCGAGCGCGACGAGCGCGACGGGATCCGGCGCTTCCGGCGACTCGAGCACGGAGCCGGACACGCGTGGCCAGCATCTCTTCGGAAAACTGTTCACGCGCTTCTTGGAGGGTCGCTGCGTCTCGCGGAAGAGCTCGAGAGGCCGCGGCACGGTGCTTGCACCGCCTCCAAGGCATCGGGACATGGTGTCTCGAACTCTTCGGTCAAGGAGATTCGGCGAGTTCGACGCCTCGGAGATCGAGGTGAAGGTGTCCTCTTCGTCGTCCAACTCGTAGGTCTCCTCTTTCGGGGCCGGCGTGATTCGCGCCGGCCCCTTTCTTCAGTCCGGACGGCCGAGATCCTCCGGAGCGATGCGGCGGGGGTCAGGACCGATCGCTTCGGGTGTCCGAGTCGGCGCGGGGCGACGCGAGCCGGTCGATCGCGGCGATGAGCCGGTCGAGGTTGACCGGCTTGATGAAGTGCTCCGCGAATCCGTTGGCCCGGCTCGCCGCGACGTCCTGCTCCATGCCGTAGCCGCTCAGCACGATCCCGGGGAGGCTCGGGCGCAGCGCGCGCAGACGGGAGAGGACCTCGAGTCCGCTGCCGTCGGGCAGCCCGACGTCCGACACGAGTACGTCCGCGGGGTGGCGGCGGAAGGTCACGTCCGCCTCCGCGACGCCGCCGGCGAGTCGAACGTCGAACCCCGCCTCCGCCAGGAGGTCCCGCATGGCCTCCGCCGTGTCGAGGTCGTCCTCGACGAGGAGCACGGACACCGGACCGCGAGCGCCGCTCGCCGCGCCGGCCGCGGCTCCGCGGGGAGGATGCGGCGCGGGCCGGTCCGCCGTGGTGGCGAGGCGGACCTCGAAGCACGCTCCGCGTCCTTCGCCTTCGCTGGAGGCGATGATCGTACCCCCGTGCTCGTCGACGAGCGTCTTGGCGATCGACAGCCCCAGCCCGAGCCCCGCACCGGCTCGCACGGCGGTCGAGTCGCCCTGGACGAACGGCTCGAAGATCCGGTCCAGAAGGTCGCTCCCGATCCCCTTGCCGGTGTCCCGGATGCTCACCCGGAACGCGCCGGGCTCCGGGTTGTCGGAGGACACCGCCACGCGGCCTCCCCGCGGCGTGAACTTGATGGCGTTGCGGATCAGGTTCCAGAAGACCTGCTGGAGCCGGCCTCCATCGGCCGAGCCGAAGTGCTCGGGCGCGTCGAGATGGGTCACCATCGTCAGCCCCTTGGCGAGGAGCTCGCTGCGGGAGCTCTGGACGACCGTCGCCAGGAGCTCGTGGTAGTCGAGCGCCTGACGATGCAGCTCGAACTTCCCGCGCGCGATGCGGGTCAGGTCGAGGAGGTCGTCGATGAGCCGGGCCTCGAGCTCCGCGTTGCGCCCGATCATGGCGATCGAATCGTGGACCCCGGCGGGGAGGTCGGCCCGCTGCTGCAGTCGGTGGACCGAGGCCACGATCGGCGTCAGCGGCGTGCGAAGCTCGTGGGAGAGGTTCGCGAGGAAGCGGTCCTTCGTCGCGTTCGCCTCCTCGGCGCGCCTCCGCGCCTGGACGAGCTCCTCCTGCTGGCGCCGGCGCTCGGTCACGTCCCGCTGGATGCGGGAGACGCCCACCATTCGTCCGCTCGCGTCACGGATCGCCGAGACGTGCACGGCGACCTCGATCGTCCGGCCGTCCTTCGTGACCCGGCGGACGTCGACTTCCGACGTCTCTCCCGCCGCCAGGGTCTCGCCGGACACCTTCGGCTCGACGAAGCCGCGGGGCGCGAGCTCGTGCATCCGGTGGCCGAGCATCTCTTCGGCGGTGTAGCCGTAGAGCGCCTCGGCGCCCGGGTTCCAGTCGCGGATCGATCCGTCCATCCCCTCTCCCACGATCGCGACGTGCGCGGAGACGACGATGTCCGCGAGCCGCTGCACCGCGAGCTCCGCCTCGCGCTGCGCGCTGATGTCCCGGAAGACGAGCACGACTCCCGAGAGCCGGCCGTGGTCGTCGCGAATGGGCGCGCCGCTGTCGGCGATCGGGATCTCCCGCCCGTCCTTCGACAGGAGGATCGTGTGGTTCGCCAGCCCCACCACCACGCCCTCCCGGAGGACGCGCCGGATGGGATTCTCGACGGGCTGGCGGGTGCCCTCGTTGACGATGCGGAAGACCTCCTCCACGTCGCGGAGGTGGCCCTCATCGGCGGTCCAGCCCGTCAGACTCTCTCCGACGGGGTTCATGAAGGTGATCCGGCCGTGCACGTCGGTGGCGAGCACGGCGTCGCCGATGCTGTGCAGCGTCGTCCGGAGGCGGGCCTCCGCCTCCGCGCGGCCGAGCATGTCGCGCCGGATGACGAGGATGAGCGCCACGAGGAGCGCGAGGACGAGCGCCGCGCCGCCGACCGCGGCCGCGCGGAGAATCCGGGACGAGCGCTCGGCCTCGCGGATGCGCGCGGCGAGGAGGCCCCGTTCCTCGGAATGGATGGCATCCACGCTCTGGCGGATCATCTCCATCAAGCGGTTGCCGACGTCGGACTGCACGAGCTCCATCGCGCCGGCGACGTCGCCCGCGCGGCGGAGGCGGATCGTCTCGCCAATCTCGCGCAGCTTCGCGTCGGCGAGCCCGCGCAGGGCGCCGACGCGGCGCTGCTGGACGGGGTTGTCGGCCGTCAGCGTGGCGAGGGAATCGAGCTGGGGGCCGGCGGCCGCGACCGCCGCGGTGTAGGGCGCGAGGTAGGACTCCTCGCCGGTCAGGATGTAGCCGCGCTGGCCGGTCTCCGCGTCGCGCAGGTTGCCGAGAACGTCGTCGGTGGCGGCGAGCACGCGATAGGAGTGGACGACCCAGCGATTGGCGTCCAGCAGGCGGCGCGCGTTGGCGTCCTGAATCCAGCCGAGGCCGACCAGCGCGAGCGCCACGAGGGCCGCGCCGGCCGCGATCTTGAGTCCGAGTCCGTGCTGAGACGCCATGAGGTGCGCTTAGGCCCGGTCCGAAGTGTACCCGACCGGCCGAGCGCAGGACTCAGTGTTCCGACGGCGCCTCGGCGTGAATGAGCCGGGGCCTCGGCACCGGGGGCCGCTTCTTCTCCATGGCCATCGTCGGGCGCCTGCGGCGCTCGAACTCGTCGAGCTTCACCGGGCGCCCGAGACGCGCCGACTCGAGCAGCGCGCGGATGATCCGGACGTCCGCGAGGCCCTCGCGTCCCGACGGCTCCGGCTCGCGATCGTTCAGGATGCAGTCGGAGAAATACAGCAGCTCCGGCGCGAACTGATCCCGCTTGGGGAAGGTCCTCTGCGACGTCCGGCCGCCGACCGTCACCTTCTGGACGAGCGGCTCGGCCAGCTCGTAGGCCGGGTCCATCCGCAGGTCTCCCTTCGTGCCGACGATCTGGTACCAGCCGGTCTCGGACGCGCCGAAGCTGCACGTGAACGTCGCGAGCCGCTGCACGGGGAATCGCAGGACGCAGCTCATCATCTCGGGACAGGCCTCGAATCGCGGATCGCCGAGGTTGGCGCTCCAGGCGAAGACCTCCTCCGGCTCCGCGCGGAAGAGGTACCGCGCGGCGTTGATGCAATAGATGCCGATGTCGTAGATGGGGCCGCCGCCCTCCTCGGTCGGGCTCAAGCGGATGTTGTCCGCGGCGACCTGCATGGTGAAGACGGAATGGAAGATCCGGGGCTCGCCGATCCGGCCCGAACGGACGACCTCGACCGCCTCGAGATTCGCCTTCTCGAAGTGGAGGCGATAGGCGGTCATGAGCCGGACGCCGTTTTCCGCGGCGGCGTCCCGCATCGCCTCGCAGTCCGCGCTCGTGACCGCGAGCGGCTTCTCGCAGAGCACATGCTTCCCGGCGCGCGCCGCGCGGATCGCATACTCGCGGTGCATCGCATTCGGCAGCGCGATGTAGACGGCGTCGATCGTCTCGTCCGCGAGGCACTCGTCGAAGCCCCCGTAGTCGTAGAGCCTGTCGGCGCCGTGGCGCCGCGCGAGCGTCCGGAGCTTGGTCGGGTCGTCGGAGACCAGCGCGGCGAGCTCGGAATTCTTGCGCGCGTGGCGAAACGCCGGAAGGACGGCGGCCTGCGAGATGTATCCGAGGCCGACGACGGCGTAGCGGATCCGGCGCCGGGAGTCTCGACGCGATCGCGGACGGGGGCGGGTGCGGGTTCGGGGAGCCGAGGGCATGGGTTCTTCCTCCCGGGGGGCGGGCAATGCTTCGCCCGGCGAACGGTCCTTGCAACCCGCAAGCCAGCGACGAGCGATTGGCGCGAAAATCGCAATGCTCCAGGGCGTGCGTCGAGATGCCGGCGTCCCGCGACCGCGACCCGCGACACTCCCCCCGGCGAGCCTCCGAAGGCGGGTCGGACGTTCGCTTCGTCCTGTTCCGATTCTGCGCGCGGTCATCGCCGGCCTGGCCGTCCTTTCGAGAGACGCCAGCGCCTCTTTCGCGGAGATCGCGTTCCGGCGTCCGAAGCGCAGCCGGCCCTCGCGCGGCGAGCAGCGGCGCCTGGACCACGGTCGGCTCTCGTGGCTGCGAGGGCACGAGGGCGACCTCGCGGTCTGGTCCTGGGGGTCGGGCCCGCGAGTGCTCCTGGTCCACGGCTGGGGAGGGCACGCGGGGCGCCTGAGCGCGTTCGTGGAGCCTCTCCTGGAGGCGGGGTTCGGCGTCGTCGCGTTCGACGCGCCCGCGCACGGCATCTCCGAGGGACGGTTCGCGACGCTTCCCGATTTCACCCGAAGCGTCGAGCTCGTCGCCGGAGTCTTCGCGCCCGTCGCCCTCGTGGGGCACTCGATGGGCGCGGCCGCGTGCGCGCTGGCCGTGCGCGGAGGCCTCGCGGTCCGCGCGGCCGTCCTCCTCGCGCCGCCCGCGGATCCCGAGGCTTACACCTCCCGCTTCGCGCGCTACATGGGGCTGTCCTCGTGCTGCACGGACTCGATGAAGGAGCGCCTCGAGCGGCGCTACGGGGTCACGTTCCCGTCGCTCCGACTGCCGGCGGGCCCGCCGGGGGTGCCGACGCTCGTCGTGCACGACCGCCGCGACAAGAGGGTTCCCCTCCGCGACGGCGTCGCGATCTGCAAGAGCTGGCCGAAGGCGCGTCTCCTCGTCACGAGCGGCCTCGGCCATCACCGCATCCTCCGGAGCCCCGAGGTGATCCGGCGCTCGGTCCGATACCTCTTCCGCCATGCGGACATCCCCGACAAGTCCCGGCAGCCGAGGCGGTTGCCGGACGCCGTGGCCGCGGCCCCGATCGCCGCGATCCGGCGGCACGCTTCTTGAAACACACGGGGTCGGCCCAATTCAGGGCCGAATGGAGGGACATCACAATGAAACGCATCGCAGGCGCGGCGATCGCGATCGGCTTCCTGATCGGAGGCACCGCGGGCGCACAGAGCACCCAGCCCCAGGAGAAGTCACACACCGAGTCGGTCACCAAGCATACCGGTCCCGGCCCCGACACCAAAATGAAGACCGAGACGGTCGTCGGAACGGTGAAGGAGTACGAAGCGGGCAAGAAGATCAAGATCTCCGGACCCGCCGACAAGACCTATTCGTTCGACCTCGACAAGAAGGACCAGGCGGCCCGCGTCGACGGATCGATCGCCGTCGGTCAGATGGCGAAGGTCGAATACCACAAGGGCGACGACGGCTCCGAGATCGTGAACGTGATCTCCGAGGCGCCGGCGGGCACCAAGGCCTCCGCCTCGGCGGCGGCCAAGGCTCCGCGCGTTCACTCCGAGTCGACCACCAAGCACACGGGCCCCGGCCCCGACTCGAAGGTGAAGACGGAGACGGTGATCGGGACGGTCAAGACCTACGAGCCCGGCAAGAAGATCACCGTGGTCGGACCCAAGGACAAGGACTACAGCTTCGACCTCGACGAGAACGCCGCGTTCAAGGGCGACGTGGCCGTCGGACAGCGGGTCAAGGTCACCTACACCAAGACGGACAACGGAGACAAGATCACCTCGGTGATGCCGGCCAAGGGCGGCGCCTAGACGCGCGGTCGACGACCACCGACAAACGCTTTCGGTCTCGATTCCGGTGGGGGCTCAAGGCCCCCACCCTTTTCGCATGGGGGAGGGAATCATGACGCTGCTCAGGATGGCCCTCGCGTGCCTGGTGCTCTCGGCCGTCTCGCTCCTGCTCGTCCCCATCGCGGCGGCCAAGATCGCCGGCTTCGTCTTCGCGTTCCTCTTCGTGGTGTTTCTGCTGCTCGGCCTGGCGACCGTCGACAACCTCGCGACCTGAGTCCGCCTCGGCTCCGGTTCGCTTGCGGAAGGGTCCTACGCCTTCCCGCTCAGACTTTTCCGCGCTCCCACCGCTACAGGCTTCCGGCGAATCCGCGCCGGCGAGGCTCGCCCGCGCGGAAGGGATTTGTCATAGGATCCGCGGGGAGTGTCGCGCTCAAACACGGGAATCCGCACAGGATGGGAGCCTAGGTGAACGAAAAGATCCTTCCGGGAGCCGAGCGACAGAATCAGGTCGCCCTCCGCAAGTTTTTTCACGACGTCGCGACGCCGCTTTCGGCGGTTTCCCTGCACATCGAGCGGGCCGCCCGCCTGAGCTCCCGCGGCGGAGATCCGACGGAGGCGCTCTCGACGGCGCGCCGGGAGCTCGAGCGCGCCTTCGAGCTGTTCGAGCGGGGCCGGGACGCCCTGCTCTCCACGACCGAGGAGACTCGGTGACGGCGGCCCCGGCCAAGAACGGGGAGCCCCGCACGCGCAAGGCCGAGGCGTCCGACCCGGCCAACACGATGCCGGCGCCGGGCCTGAAGGTCCTGGTCGTCGAGGACGACGTCGCGGTCCGCAAGGGGCTCGACGTCGCGATCCGGGACCTCGGGGGCCAGACCAAGTGCGTCGGAACCGCGGGCGAGGCGATGCGCGCCATCGAGGACTTTCAGCCCGAGGTTCTCGTCGTCGACCTTCATCTTCCCGACGGGGACGGCCTCGAGGTCTTCCGCGCCGCCAGCGAGAGCAACCCCGACCGCGACGGCGTCGTCATCACGGGCCAGGCCTCGCTCGACTCCGCCGTCGAGGCGCTGCGCGCCGGGATCTCGGACTACCTGTTGAAGCCGCTGCGCCCGGCGCAGCTCGAGGTGGTCTTCCAGCGTCTGGCGGCGAAGCGCCGCCTCGAGTCCGAGGTCGAGACGCTTCGGGCCGAGCTGCAGGAGACGGGCAAGCTCGGGGAGCTCATCGGACGCTCCGAGCCCATGATGAAGATCTTCGACGTGATCCGCCGCGTCGCGCGCTCGAACGCTCCGATCCTGATCACCGGCGCGAGCGGCACCGGCAAGGAGGTCGTCGCGCGCACCCTGCACCGCCTGTCGCGGCGCTCGGCGGCTCCGTTCGTCGCCTTCAACTGCGGCGCGATCTCGCCCACGCTGATCGAGAGCGAGCTCTTCGGCCACGAGCGCGGGTCCTTCACGGGCGCCGACAAGCGGCGCGTGGGGTACTTCGAGGAGGCCAACGGCGGGACGCTCTTCCTCGACGAGATCACCGAGATGGGTCCCGAGCTTCAGGTCAAGCTGCTCCGCGTGCTCGAGGCGAGGACGCTTCGGCGCGTGGGAGGAACGCAGGACCTCCGCGTCGACGTGCGGCTCGTCTCGGCCACGAACCGGGACCCCCGCGAGGCGATCAAGGACGGGAAGCTTCGCGAGGACCTCTACTACCGCCTGAACGTCTTCCCGATCGCCCTGCCGCTGCTGGCAGAGCGGCGCGAGGACATCCCTCTGCTCGCGGAGCACTTCCGCCGGCAGATCGAGGACCAGGAGAAGGCCGGCGTCGCGGCCTGGTCGCCGGAGGCGCTCCAGATGCTCGACTCCTACGACTGGCCCGGGAACGTGCGGGAGCTTCGCAACGTCGTCCATCGCGCATACGTCATGACCGAGGGCGAGACCATCCAGCCCGAGGTCCTCGAGAGCCTCCTGCCGCAGCGGCGTGAGAAGACGGGCCGCGGCAGCGGGAAGACCTCCGTCGCGAAGGGCGACAAGAGCGAAGCCAAGAGCGAGAAGAAGGCCCCCTCCGCGCGCAAGCGCTGACCGCCGCGCGCGAGCGCCGATCCGGCGGCCGATTTCGACCCCGCGGTCTGGCACGGGTTTCGCTCATGGATCCTCCCGGGGGCCGCTGAGGGCACCCCGGAAAGGAACTAGGGCAAAGCGATGCTTTGGACCATCTTCGTCATACTGCTCATCCTCTGGGTGCTCGGATTGGTCTCGGGTTACACGCTCGGCGGCTTCGTTCACGTGCTCCTCGTGATCGCCGTCGTCGTCCTCATCATCAACCTGATTCAGGGACGGCGCGTCGTCTGACACGGAATCCGTCGGACAGGGAAAGGGCCCCGGCGAGCCGGGGCCCTCTTCTTTTGGAGCGGGGAAACGCCTAGGCGTTGTGGCGGCGCAGCAGGGCGCCCGTGACCAGCAGGGCCGCGCCGGCGATCGCCAGCAGACCCTCGGAGGTCCCGGTCTTCGGAAGCCGCTCGTTGTCGGTCCCGCCCGTGGTGCGCGAGGAGTACGACGAGCTCGACGACGGCGAGGTGCTCATCGTTGTGCTCGGAGCGCTCGGATTCGGGTTGTTGCTGTAGGTCCGGTTGGAGTAGGCGCTCGAGGAGCTCTCCGTCGCCGGGGCCGGCGCAGGGGCGGGGGCCGGCGGCGGGTTCACGGTCGAGCTCGAGTAGCTCGTCGAGCTGCTCGCGCTGGACTTCGGCATCTCGTTCTCGGCGACCTGCGTCGAGGTGGAACCGTCCTTCGCCGTGTAGCTCTGCTTGCGCTCCGTGGAGCTCACGGCCGGCGGCACGTGCGCGCCGAGCGCGTTCTCCGAGACCGAGGAGACGCCGGTCGTGCTCGAGCCGACGCCGGTCGCGACGAAGTTGATCTCGCGGCGATCGAACTGCGCATCGGTGACCGGGTTGCGCGCGATCAGGACGATCTTGTGCGGACCGGGCCGGACGCCGCTGACGCGGAACTCGGTCTCGTTCGTCTTGAGCGTGCCCTTCTGCTGATCGTCGAGGAAAACGTCGACCTGGGTGTTCTCGTCGCCCATCGCGTTGGCGTTGGGCGTCAGGACGACGCGGACCTGATCGGCCGCGATCGAAGAACCCTCGACGGGCTCGATGAGCGCGATCCTGTACTTGCCGGTCGTGTTGGTCGTCGCGCTGTTGGACGTAGTCTGGCCGTAGGCCATGACCGCGGCGGCGGCGAGCGCGAACGCCACCAGTGCGATTTTGGACACCTTCTTGGGCATAGGAAGCTCCTCCAGTTTCCAATTTCCGGGCCGACCCCTTGCCGGACCGCTCTCCTTCGAGTGCAAGGAGAGTGCCGGCACGGATCGTGCTTTTTTGAGAAGCGTGAGTCGAGCTGCGTCCGGAATTCTCATCCCGCACGGTCGAGTCGTCGGGTGTCGAGCCGTTCGGTGACGAACGGACCTCCGCTGCGGATCGCGCAGGTCGCGCCGCTCTACGAAAGCGTCCCGCCGAAGCTCTACGGCGGAACCGAGCGCGTGGTCTCTTACCTGACGGAGGAGCTCACGCGGCTCGGGCACTCCGTGACGCTCTTCGCGAGCGGCGACTCGGTCACGCGGGCGCGGCTCATCCCGGGGTCACCGCGCGCGCTGCGGCTGGATCCGTCCTGCGTGGATCCTCTCGCGCACCACCTGGTCCTCATCGAGAAGGTCTTCCAGCGCGCCCGCGAATTCGACGTGATCCACTTCCACGTCGACTACCTGCACTACCCGGTCTCGCGCCGCGGATCCGTTCCGCACTTGACGACGCTGCACGGGCGGCTCGA
>Ga0157378_10005456_pt1 | contig 11139 bp, 10 predicted proteins | sample M65metaG_FD_115309 | JGI IMG/M metagenome (GOLD analysis project Ga0157378, IMG submission 115309) | Miscanthus rhizosphere microbial communities from Kellogg Biological Station, Michigan, USA - M6-5 metaG | ecosystem: Host-associated > Plants > Roots > Rhizosphere > Soil | place: USA: Michigan...
GAAGAGTTCGACGAGCTGTTGGCGCTCGTCGATCGAGGCCTGCCCATAACGATCGACCAGAAGTTCCCGTTGGCCGGCTACGAGGACGCCCTCGCCCGCCTGGAACACGGCGAGCAACTCGGCAAGATCGTGTTGACCCACGAGGGGAGTTGACATGGACGTCGAAGCCCTGAAGGCCACGGTGTGCGCCGAGGTCGACCGTCTCGCCGATCAACTGCTGCACGCCAGTCATGAGATCCACGCCCATCCCGAGCTCAACTTCGAGGAGCACTTCGCCCACGATCTCTTGGTCGATCAGTTGCGGTCCTCCGGCCTGGACACCACTCCTCACGCTTACGGCGTCGACACCGCGTTCGAGGCATCGGCGGGTGTTCAGGGTTTCAATGTCGCCGTGCTCTGCGAGTACGACGCGTTGCCGGGGATCGGTCATGCGTGCGGCCACAACATCATCGCCACCGCGGGCCTTGGCGCCGGCCTGGCCGCCGCGGCCGTGGCCGAGCAGGCCGGCGGAACGCTGCGCATCATGGGCACGCCGGCCGAGGAGGGTGGTGGCGGCAAGATCGCCATGGCGAGGCAGGGCGCGTTCGACAACGTCGGCGCGGCGATGATGGTGCACCCTGCCGACGCCGACCTGATTGCGATGGACACGATTGCGTTGCAGGAACTGTTGGTGCAGTTCCACGGCAAGGCCGCGCATGCCGCCGCGGCTCCGTGGGATGGTCGCAATGCACTCGATGCCGCAGTGCTCGGGTACATGAACGTCGCGGCGATGCGTCAGCACATCCGACCCACCGAGCGAGTCCACGGTGTGATCACCAAGGGCGGCGACAAGGCCAACATCGTGCCGGCGGAAACTGCGATGGAGTGGATCGTCCGATCGACCACCATCGAGTCGTTGCAACCGCTGAAGCAACGCGTCCTGACATGCCTGGAGACCGCTGCGACCGCATGCGCCTGCACGATCGATTCGGAGTGGCACGGCCACACCTACGCCGACATGATCGACAACGGCCCGATGGTTGCCGCCTACGTCGAAAACGCAGCACGAGTCGGGCGCACCGTCGTCGACCCGGCGGCCATCGGTCGTCGCGTGGTGGGCAGCACCGACATGGGCAACGTCAGCTACCTGGTGCCGTCGATCCATCCGATGATCAAGGTCGCCGCGGACGGAGTCGCAATCCACACGGTCGAGTTCGCCGAGTGGGCCAAGTCTCCCGACGGTGACAAGGCGGTGCTCGACGGAGCCAAGTCCATGGCGATGACCATCGTCGACCTGTGGACGTCGGCTGACCTCCGTGACGCCGCCGTGGCCGCCTTCGACGGTAGGCCGACCGGCGTCGACGTGCTGTAGCCGTTCGGCTTCTCGACAACCCGCTCCATATCGGGCAACCTTTCCAGGTGCCGTTCCTTTCGAAGGTCTATGCGTAGTGGCAGATCGAAGGGTGTGGTTCATCACAGGGGCCAGCCGCGGGATGGGTGTGGCCTTTACGACGGCTGCGCTGGCAGCGGGTGATGCCGTCGTTGCGACCGGTCGTCGTCCTGACGAGGTGTCGAAGGCAGTGGGCGAATCCGAGCACCTGCTGGTGGCGAGGCTCGATGTCACGAGTGTCGATGACGCCGAAGTCGCGGTGGAAGCGGCACTCGGGCGGTTTGGCCGGATCGATGTTCTGGTCAACAGTGCGGGCGCGTCGTTCAAGGGTTACTTCGAGGAGATGTCGCCCGCGCAGGTCGAGCAGCAACTGGCGACGAATCTGATCGGTCCGATGAATGTCACGCGGGCCGTGCTGCCGGTGATGCGCAGGCAGCGTTCGGGCCATCTGGTCGCGATCTCCTCGGGAGCCGGGCTGATGGCGTTCGAGTACTCGTCGGTGTATGCGGCGTCGAAGGCCGGTTTGGAAGGGTGGATGGGTGCGCTCGAACAAGAGGTTGCCCCGTTCGGTATTCGGACCACCATCGTCAACCCTGGCTTCTTCCGCACTGGGCTCGCCAGTCCAGAGTCGCTGATCTGGCCGGCGTTGTCGGTTCCCGACTATGCCGAGCGCAGTGCGGCTCAGCGCACGTGGTGGCAATCGCAAGACGGTCGGCAGGCCGGTGATCCCGACAAGATCGCGCAGGCATTGATCACCATCGTCGGTGAAGATCCGCCGCCGCGCCGCTTCCTCGCCGGGGCGGACACGGTCGCGTTGGCGCAACGCAAGATCGACGAGCTGCGAGACCAGATCGAATCGCACCGCGAGCTGTCAACCGCGCTGACGTTCGATTCCACGGACCCGTAGATCTTCTCGGCAGGGCGACCCCGCCATCGTGATCCGGCGCCGCGATCCGTTTGACGTAGTGACCGAATTTCGTTAGACCCGTACTCAGCCTCGTTCCCGGGAGATCGCCATGACAGGTTCTTCACTCCAGATGCCGCCACAAGAGATCGTCAGCCGCGCGGCCTGGCGGGGCGACGACGGCATGCCCGCGTCCGAGTTTGTGTACAGGTTGAGCGATGCCGAGTTGGAAGAGCTCGAGCGAGAGGGCGCGCGGCTCGCCGCCGCCGATCCCGACCTGAGCAGCGTCGACCGCGAGGACTACCCGCTCCCGGTCTGCGCCGCGGGGATCGCCGCCTGGGCCGAGCAACTCGATCACGGTCTCGGCTTCGTGCTCGTGCGCGGCCTCCGGGTCGGGGAGTACTCCAACGAGCTGTCGAGCGCGGTCTTCTTCCTGCTCGGTCTGTGGCTCGGCAACCCGATGCGGCAGAACCGTGCCGGCGACGTGTTGACCCACATCATCGCGACGACGTCGAAGCCGGCCTACAGCGCGCCGAACGTACTCAGCTCGCGAACCACGAGTGAGCTCAGCTTCCACTCGGACAGCGCAGATGTCGTCGGCTTGATGTGCCTGCACGCCGCGAAGGAAGGCGGCGCCAGCGTGCTCGCCAGCGGAACGACGGTCTACAACGAGGTCGTGCGTCGACGGCCCGATCTCGCGCCGCGCCTGTTCGACACGTACCACTGGGATTGGCGGATCCAGGACCCGAACTCGCCGACGAACACGTACCAGTCTCCCGTGTGCTGCTACGTCGCCGGCGTGCTGTCGATGTACGGCGGCAGCAAGATCGTGTTCACCGCGCAGGAGTACCCGGAGGTGCCGCGGTTGACCGAGGATCAGGCGACAGTGTTGCAGCTCGTCGACGACATCGCCGCCGAGCAGGGTGTCGCGCTGGAGATGGACTTTCAACCGGGCGACATCCAATGGCTGCTGAACTACGCGGCGATGCACTCGCGCACCGAGTACCGCGACTTCCCCGAGCCGGAGCGCCGCCGCCACCTGATCCGTCTGTGGCTGACCCGCGACGCCGGCAGGCCGATGGTCTCGCCGTTCGGCAAGCCCGTCGTCGCCCGCGGCGGGGCGGCGATGCAGAGCCAGCACCTCGCCGCGCTGGCGCAGACCCCGCCCTTCGAGGACTGACGGTCGGTTCACAGGCTGACACAGAAGTCGGACAGCCCAGGTCACGCTGCTGCGGAATGCCCCTGCTCGCGGGCGCCAACCCGTAGGATTTCCACCTGTGACGGTCTACGTGCCCGAGGAGTTCACGCCCGCCGAAGCCGACACGTTGCGGCGTTACTTCACGAACCTCGACGGCCCGGTGTTCGCGCTCGTCAACCTGCCCGAAGTCGTCAAGGGTGCGTTGTTCGCCAGGTACAGCCGAAGCGCCAAGAGCCTGCGCCGGCTGTTCCTCGACGAGTTCGTCGGCGACCTCGACATCAGCGGCGATCACTCGGTCGACGCGACGGTTGGCCTCGAGCGGGCAGAGGAGCTCTACGAGAAGGTCTTCTTCGAGTACGGCGACGACTCGGTCGCCCAACTCGGTGGCGTCCACCTCGCCTGCGAACAGGCGTCCAACATCCTCACCAAGATCCTCGAATGGGGTCGCTTGATGAGCTACCTCGAGCAGAGCACCCGATACATCGCCTACGACTCGCGCATCGGCGGTCGCTTCCGTTTCTACCGCGACCCCGCCGTGCTCTCGAGCCGGTTCGGCACCCGCTATGTGGGCGACATGGACCGCTTGTTCGACACGTACTCGTTGTTGCTCAACAAGGTCACCGACCACGTCCGCGCCACGGTGGAGCGCGACCCGGCCGACAGCGACTTCGTGTTCCGGCAAGCGACGCGCGCCAAGGCGCTCGACGCGGTGCGCGGTGTGTTGCCGGCGGCCGCCCTGTCCAACGTCGGCATCTACGGCACCGGTCAGGCGTTCGAAGGCCTGCTGCTGCGGATGCGTGCGCATCCATTGCCGGAAGCTCGGCAGTACGCCGACCTGATGCTGCACGAGTTGCGCAAGGTGATTCCGAGTTTCCTTCGTCGCGTCGATCTCGCCGATCGTGGCGGCAGGTGGACGAACTACCTCTCGACGACCCGCGAGCGCACCGCCGAGCTCGTCGACTCGCTGTTCGGCGGCACTCCCGTCGAGCCGGCCCCCGGTGTGCAGTTGATCGACTGGGATGCCGATGCCGAGGACAAGTTGCTCGCAGCGATCTGCTACACGCACACCAACCTTCCCGAGACCCAGCTCATCGATCGGGTCCGCACGCTTGGCGCCACCGAGCGGCTCGCGCTCATCCGTGCATACGTGGGCGAGCGCGAGAACCGCCGTCACAAACCCGGCCGCGCATTCGAGAGGGTCGACTATCGGTTCGACGTGCTCAGCGATTACGGCGCGTTCCGCGATCTGCAGCGGCATCGCCTGTTGACCATCGAGTGGCAGCCGCTGACGCCCAACCATGGGTACACCCGCCCCGAGTTGATCGACGAAGCCGGCATGACCGAGATCTTCGACGACGCGATGGCGCGCTCGGCGGCGTTGTACGACATGTTGAAGGACGAGTTCCCGCACCAGGCCAGCTACGCCGTCTCGATGGCGTATCGCCTGCGCTACTCGATGCAGTTCAACGCCCGTGAGGCCATCCACATGTTGGAGCTGCGCTCGTCGTCGCAGGGTCACCCGGCGTACCGCCAGGTGGTGTTGGAGATGCATCGCCTGATCGGCCAGAAGGCCGGGCACAAGGCGATCGCCGAGGCCATGAACCACATGACGATGGCGGCTCCCGAGCTCGAGCGCCTCGATGCCGAGCGTCGGGCCGAGGTCCGTCGCGGCCAGTCCTGACGTCGATCTGCAACTATCTGTGACCGTTGTCACAGGTCATCCGGGCAGCGTACGACGATCGCGGCCGTAGTATCCCCGCCCGCGCTCAGGGTTACGACACGAAACGAAGGACCGACAGATGGCTGATGATGACGAGGTGATTGCGCCGGACGACGACCTCGAAGACGAAGAGCCTGAAGAGGAGGAGCCTGCTGAGCTGACCGACGAGGACCTCGACGAAGAGGCGTTGGAAGAGGACGACGAATTCGTCGACATCGACGATCCGTTCGATCCGGATGCAGATGTCGTCGACGAAGAAGAAGACGATGCCGAAACGGACGGCCCCGTCCGCAAGTCGGTGACGGCCGAGGACGAGGACGACGACGACGACATCATCGCCCCGGACGACGTCGAGGCCGACCTCGACACGATCCTGAAAGATCGTCTGGTTGCTGCCGACGAAGACGGCGCCGACGACGAGGACGACGAGCCCGAGGATCGCACTGAGTCGAGCGATCGCCTTCAGCCCAAGCGTGCCGACGAGCAGCTGTGTCCGAGTTGCTTCCTGCTGGTTCGCAACAGCGCGCCGATCTGCCCCGTCGGCGACGACGAGTGCCCCCTGTTCAGCTGAACGCGATGAGCGAGGTGGTGCGCCGTGCTGTGCCCACCGACGCTGCGCAACTCGCCGAACTCGAATCCCTGGCCCGTCATCACCTGATCGATCAGCGAGGCGGCGCGGCACTGCTCGCCGAACAACCCGCCGTCGGGGACTGGTCGGTGGCGATCGACGATCACTCCCGTTGGATCGGCGTCGCCGAACTCGACGGCTTCATCGTCGGATATCTCGAACTCAGCATCACGGGCGACCTCGCGTTCGTTCGCCAGGTGTACGTGCAACCCGAGGCGCGAGAGCTCGGGTTCGGTGACGCACTGCTCGACGCGGCCCGCGACGAAGCGCTGCGTCACGGATGCAGCGCGTTGGAAGGCTTCGCTCTTCCGGGCGATCGGGAGACCAAGAACCTCTACGAACGAGCGGGCATCACGGCCCGCAAGATCATCGTGTCGACGCGCCTGTCGGGTTAGCGCGCCTTCCAATTGGGCGTGCGCTTCTCGATGAACGCGGTGAGCCCCTCTTTCGTGTCCTCCGACGCCAGCACACCGGCGAACTCGTCGTTGGTCATCTTCTTCAGCGTCTCGTCGTCCTCGCTGTCGGCGGCGAGCACGACGCGGCGACTGGCACGCACAGCGAGGGGAGCGGCGGCGCAGATCTGGTCGGCCAGCCGTGTGGCCTCCTCGACCGCCTCGCCGGGTCCCACCAGTCGGTTGACGAGGCCGAGCTCGTACGCCCGCTGAGCCGGGATGGGCTCACCCGTGAGGATTGCCTCCATTGCCGCTGAGCGTCCGATCGCGCGCGGCAGGCGGAACAGCCCGCCGGCTCCGGCGATCAGGTTGCGCTTCGCTTCGGCGAGCCCGAACGCGGATCGCGTCGTCGCCACGACGAGATCCGCCGCCAGGACGATCTCGCATCCGCCGGCGGTCGCCAACCCGTCCACGGCGACGATGACGGGCTTGACGCGATCGCGGTAGACAAACCCGGCGAAGCCGCCGCGCTTGGTGTTGAGCGACCCCGCCTGGCCGCTGTTGATCGCCTTCAGATCGGCGCCCGCGGAGAAGACCGGTCGCTCCTGGCCCTCGGTGTTGGCAGTGATGATTCCGACCCACACCTCGTCGTCGCTCTCCAACTGGTCGACAGCGGCTTCGACGCCGGCGGCGACGTCGCCGTTGACGGCGTTGCGCGCGTCGGGACGGTTGAGCGTGATGAGGCCGATGCGGCCACGGGTTTCGTACAGGACGATCTCAGACATGGCGCCGACTGTAGGAGATGGTTACTGCGCGGCCAGAGGCCGGTCAGGAATTTTCCGGCTCGTCCGACTCGCGCGCGACGGGTTCCGGTGTCGGCTCCTCGGGAGTCGGTTCCGTCGGTGGCTCTGCAGGAATGGGCTCCGTCGGCGGCTCCGCAGGGATCGGTTCTGTCGGTGGCACCTCGGGGGACGGTTCCGTCGGTGGCACCTCGGGCGCCGGTTGCTCCGCCGTCGGCTCCACAGCCTCGGGTTCGGGCGTCGGCTGTGCCGCTTCGGGTTCGGGCGTCGGCTGTGCCGCTTCGGGTTCGGGTGTCTTCGGTTCGGGCTTCGGTGGGCGAGCGGCAGCCGGAGCCTTGGCAGGCTTCTTCGCTGCGGTAGGGCGAGTTGGGCGGAGCGGCTTCGGGGCCACTGCGCGCTGAGTGACCTCAACGTCGAACAGCGCCGCGATCTGCGGCAGCAACGAGCTGACCCGCTTGACAGTGGCCAGCAGTTCGTCGGTGACCTGAGACGGCTTGGCGGTCGGCGTCACCTGAGCGCGCACCGGAGAGAATGCCGCAGCCTCGAGCACAGCGATCCACCGGTCGGGCAGCGCCTCGGCGCTGAGGTTGGCGGTCGTTGCCGTCGCCAGCTTCAGGGCGAGGTCGGTCGGGAACCGCACGCCGGCCTTCGGGGGCTGCGACGACAGCTTCAGGGCGCGGATGACGCGGCCGACGCTGATTGCGGCATCGATGTCTTCGAACCACAGCCGCAACTCGCTCTCCTGTTTGGCGGCGAGTGCTGTCTTCAACTCGTTGGCGATGGCGCGAGTCGACTCGTCACGCGCGACCATCGGGTCTTCGCCTGCGGCAACAACGCTGCGGAGGTCGCGCAGGTCGAGATCGTCGATGTCGGCCTTCGCTGCATCGGCACGGTCCAACCATTCGGCCACTCGCAGTCGCGGCAACAGTCCCTCGGCCATCGACAGCAATCCGGCCGCCGGAACCTCGGGCTTGCCCTCGGCCTTGAGCCGGACGTTCTGCTCGTTGACGGCCTGGCGTACCGCAGGCAGCCCACCTTGCAGGGCGCGCTCGGCGACCGGGCGCTGCTCTTCGGGAAGATCGGCGAGTACCGCGCTGCGGTGGGCGCGGCCGGGCTTCAACCGATGCGGCTTGGGCCGCTGCGGCAGCTCCGGAGGAGCGGTGAAGTTGGGCCGGCTGCGTCGCTCCGGCCGCGGACCACGATCGGGCCGCGGACCCGACCCACTGCGTTCGCCGCCGGAACGGTCTCCACTGGGCCGGTCGGGCCGGCTCGACGAACCCTCTTTGCGAGGCGGTCGATCCGAATCGCGACGCGGCCGACGGTCGCCGCCTTCGCCCTCACGTCGCGGCGGCCGGTCGCGGCGATCGCCACGATCCGTACGCTCCTTGCGGGCCAGTTGTTGAGTGACCGCCTCGAACGGCTTGTCGCTGGGCAAGAGGTCGAGGAGCCCGGCCTTGTCGGCTTTCTCCTTTCCGACGCTGACGGAAAGGACCGTGATGCCGTCCAACTCGACGTCGGTGTCGGCCTTGAAGATCGAACCGATCTTGGCGCCCTCCGGCAGCAGCGAACCTTCCAACACTCCCTTGGGTTCACGGGCACCGGCTGCACGCCACGTCCACGTGCCATCCGGGCGCGTGCTGGTGAGCTCGATATCGATCCTTCGGGACATAGGTTCGCAACGGTATCTGGTGGAGGTGCGTTCGCTCCACCGATACTCGCAGTTGCCGACGTGATCAGCGTGCTCGCTACGGTGGGAAGCCGTGCCGATCTATGCGCTCGGAGACCAGCGTCCGTCCATCCATCCCGACGCCTACGTGCATCCCGACGCGATCATCATCGGCAGCGTGACTATCGGGGCGAACAGTTCGGTGTGGCCCGGAGCAGTACTGCGTGGCGACGACGGGGAGATCATCGTCGGACAGCGCACCAGCGTCCAGGACAACTCCGTGATCCACACCACGCTCGAGCATCCGACGACGATCGGCGACGACTGCGTGATCGGTCATATGGTGCACCTCGAGGCGTGCACGATCGAGTCGTGGTGTCTGATCGGTGTCGGGTCGATCGTGCTGCACCGGGTGGTCGTCAACAGCTGGGCGATCGTCGCCGCCAACGCGGTCTTGCTCAACGACACGATCGTGCCGTCCGGCGCGCTCGCTGTCGGCACTCCCGCGGTGATCAAGGAGGGGCGAGCCCGGCGCGAGGACATCGAGACAGGTGTGGCCAGCTACGTCGAGCGCGCCGCGCGCTTCGCGACCGAGCTGCGTCGCATCGACTAGTGCTCGGCCTCGTCGTCACCGCTCCCGCCCACGAAGCCGAACTGGCATCCGATGCGTTGTGGACGCTCGGCGTCGTCGCGATCGAAGAACGGAACGAGGGCGATCAAATCGAGCTGTGGACGTCCCTCGGCGACGACCGGGCGAGTGTGATCGGCGCGGCGTCGACATTGCTCGCCAGATGGCCGTGGCGACTCGTCGAAGTCGACGAAACGGTCGCGGATACGTGGCGGCTGCACGCCGAACCGACGTGGATCGCGCCGGACTTGGTGGTCTGCCCGGCCTGGATCCCGTTCCCGGACTCGCCGGGTGTCACGGCAATCCGCATCGAGCCCGGCGCGACGTTCGGGCTCGGCGACCATCCGACGACGGTGCTGTCGATGCGGGCGGTGCGCGAGGTGCTCCGCTCGGGCTCGACCGTGCTCGATGTCGGGTGCGGCTCGGGGGTGCTTGCGGTCGCCGCCTGTGTGCTCGGTGCCGCGTCGGCGCGGGCGATCGACATCTCGCCGGCATCGGTTCCGACGACGCGCACCAACGCCGATGCGAACGGCGTCGGCGATCGCGTCGACGTCTCCGTCACGCCGCTCGTCGAGGTCGACGGGCAGTTCGACATCGTCGTCGCCAACATCCTGGCTCCGACGCTCATCGATCTCGCCGACGACCTGATCCGCGTCACCGCGCCGGGCGGTGCACTGGTCGTCAGTGGCGTGCTCGCCGATCGTCACGATCACGTCGAGGCCGCGCTCCGTCCACTGCAGCGAACCGATCGGACAACGCTCGACGGATGGGCGGCGCTCACGTTCGTGACGCCGGGCGACGTCAGTGCTTGAGTAGCGGCGAGGTGTCGAGCACGTCGAGTGCCGGCAGGTGGGTACGCACCGCGTCACGCCGGAACTGCGTGCACAGGTCGCGCCGGAAGAAGCGGGCGCCTTCGCGCACCACGTAGTTGAGGATGAAGAAGCGGTAGACCTCGGGCAGGAACGCGACCTCGTCGTCGCTCATCGGGAAGATGCTGCGGTAGGCGTCGAGGAACGCCAGGAACGACGGCTCGACGAGAGTGTGCGGGCCGTACGTGAAGCGCGTGCGGTCGCCGGTCGAGCTGGACACACGCGAGAGGAAGTAGAAGTCGAGCAGGCGCGGTTCGATGCGAAACCAGTCGTAGTCCCATCGGCTGTAGAGGCGGAAGCGTCCGTCGGCGAGTGTCTCGACCGAGAAGTTGCCGAGGTTCCAGTCGATCAGGATCGGGATCTTCGGCCACTCGTCGTAGCCGACCTCGACGAGCCGTTCGAGGAACCGATGGGTGTGCTTCCACAGCACCGAGATCGACTCGGGCGGGAGGTCGAAGTTGCGCGGCGCGAACGGGCTCTCCAGCAGATCGAGCAGGTGGATCGCGTCGCTCTTGATCGTCTTCGATGCCGCCGGCAGCAGCGGTGCGATATCGGTGCACGCCAGGTGGAACTCGGCGATTTCGGTCGCCAGGTTGGTGATCTGCTCGAGCGACAAGATGCGCGGCAGCGACTCGCGGCGCGGGACATCGTCGTAGAACACCGCCCACATGTGCTGGTCGTACCAGGTGAAGGTGCGTCCGTCCTTGCTCCAGATGTCGGCGAGCATGCCGTTGAAGCGCGTCGAGTCGAGGTACCTCGAGCAGCGGTCGAGTTGTTCGTGGTCCTCGACGAACAGGAAGTACGAACCGTACGAGGAGACCTTGCTGACGGCCGTCGATCCGTCGTCGAGATGCAGCCGGTAGACACGGTTGGTCGAGACGTTGGCGCTGACCTCGTCGACGTCGCGGATCGAGCGCGGATCTCCGTATGCGGCCCATGCGGCGTCCAGTGCCTGCCGATGATTC
>Ga0157378_10005460_pt1 | contig 11136 bp, 12 predicted proteins | sample M65metaG_FD_115309 | JGI IMG/M metagenome (GOLD analysis project Ga0157378, IMG submission 115309) | Miscanthus rhizosphere microbial communities from Kellogg Biological Station, Michigan, USA - M6-5 metaG | ecosystem: Host-associated > Plants > Roots > Rhizosphere > Soil | place: USA: Michigan...
CTGGCGGCCGCCGCCAAGAAAGATCCCGTCGCGTATCGACGCGCGCTCCTCGACAAGTCGCCGCGTGCGAAAGCGGTGCTCGAGCTCGCCGCGGAGAAGGCGGGCTGGGGGCAGCCCTTGTCCGGCAGGCTCGGGCGTGGCGTTTCCGTCCAGTTTGCGTTCGATACGTACATGGCGCACGTGGCGGAAGTGGAAGTGGACAAGGACGGAGCGGTTCACGTTCGCCGGGTCGTGTGCGCGGTCGACTGCGGCACCGTCGTCAATCCCGACACGGTACAGGCGCAGATCCAGAGCGCGATCATGTTTGGCGTGACCGCGGCGCTTTATGGTGCGATCACCTTGAAAGGCGGGCGCGTACAGCAAAGCAATTTCCACGACTATCGCGTCCTGCGCATGCACGAGGCGCCGGCGGTTGAAGTCCACATCGTGCAGAGCGCGGAACCGCCGGGCGGAATGGGCGAGGCTGGAACGAGTTGCGTCGTTGCCGCCGTGACGAATGGGGTATTCGCGGCAACCGGCAAGCGCGTGCGGAAGCTCCCCATTGACGACGGCGCCCTGAAACTGCCTGCGTGACGGCGGTCGCGTCGAGAGACTCGCGGAACGTGCGCCGATGAATCCCGTATGCACGCACCTCAACTTCGTCGTGGCGGACAGCCCGAATACGTCGGGGTGCGAGGAGTGCCTCGCCAGCGGCGACACGTGGGTGCATCTTCGCCTGTGCCGAACGTGCGGCCACGTCGGCTGCTGCGACGAATCGAAGAACAAGCATGCGACGAAGCATTACAAGGCAACGCAGCATCCGATCATGACTTCACTGGAACCCGGAGAGGACTGGAGCTGGTGCTACGTCGACGAGGTGATGATGGAGCTCGCGTAACCCGCCATTCGAGACACCCCTATCCGAACGATCGAAAGGACGAACACCATGGCAACGCAAATGCTGACGAAACCGCAGCCGGACCAGAACGTCGAGAGCAAGATCCAGCAGTTCCGAGAGCTGTTTGCCGACGCGCCGGAGCTTGGAAAAAAGGCGCTGGAAAATGCGCTGAATGAGCTGAGATCGCAGGCGTCGGATTTGCCACCTCCGGTGGAAAGCGCCGGCCGGGTTGGCGCCCGCCTCGGCAAGGTGTCGGAGCTGACGATCATCGTCCCGCTCGCGCCCGGTGGCGCCAAGCGGCTGCGCGCGTTTCTGAGATTGTTGGGGGGCAACCTCTCGCAAGGCGCGGACAAGGTCGGCACCCTCCACACGATGCGTTTCGTGTTCTTCGATAACGACACGCGGCTGCTCTTCGCCACGGCGTTTGACGGTGATTGGGATGCCTATATCGACGACTTCGTGGCGAAGATTCCCGACTACCTGGACGTCATCGACTCCGCATGGGAGGGCTGGCCGGGCATTCGCAGTCCAGGGGCGAAGGACTACCTCGTCAAGCACCAGATCACGGCGGAAGGCTGGTACGTTGCCTATCCGGACCTGACGGTGGCGGAGATCAAGCGGCTGCAACGCATGGGCAAGGCCGTGGACGAGTTTCTCGACAAGGTCGGCAGCTAGGTCCGCACGCGGAAAGCAGACCGAAAGGAGAAAGTTAATGGCGACGCAAACATTATCCAGACCGGAACAGGATCGGAGCGTCGAACAAACGCTGCAGCAGCTGCGAAAGCTCTACGCCGATGCGCCTGAGTTCGCAAAAGCGGCCTTGGACTCTGCGCTCCCGGCGCTGATGGCGCAAGCGGCGGAGTCGCGGACATCACAGAGCGAAAGTGCCGGCCGGATCGGCATCCGCCTGGGCAGGGTCTCGGAGTTGACCGTCATCGCCCCGTTCGCGCCCGGCGGAGCTCGGCGCCTCCGCGCCATCCTTCGGTTGCTGCATGGCAACTTCAGCGCGGGAACGAAAGTTGGCACATTGCACAACATGCGCTTCGTGTTCCTGGACAACGACACGAAGTTTCTCTTTGCGACTGCCTACGACGGTCAGTGGGACCCCTATATCGAGGATTTCGCGACGAAGATGCCCGATGAAATGGACATCATCTTCTCCGCGTTCGAAGGCTGGCCAGGGATCCGGAGCCCGAAGGTGAAGAATTGGATCGTAGAGCACCAGGTTTCCGCCGAAGGTTGGTACGTCGCGCACCCGGATCTGACAGTGGCGGAGACCGGGCGGCTCAAGCGCATCGGCGAGGCGGTGGACGAGTTCCTCGACAAGGTCGGCACTTAGGAAGGAGAGGTTTCCCCATGGCTACGCAAACACTGACCAAACCGAAACAGGACCAGAGCGTCGAGCAAAAACTTCAGAGGTTGCGGGAGCTTTACGCCGACGCGCCTGAAATAGGCCAAGCCGCGCTGAAGAACGGGCTCAGCATGCTCACGCAAGAGCTGGCGGCGCCGGGGCGGGCGCTAACGGCCGGCCGCATCGGCGCCCGTCAGGGCAAGGTCTCGGAACTCACCGTGTTCCTTCCGTTCGTCAAAGGGGGCGCAATGCGGCTTCGCGGCTTCCTACAGTTGCTGGAAGGGAATTTCCGGGCGGCGGACGCGGTAGGCACCGTCCACGACATGCGCTTCGTGTTCGTGGACAACGACACGAAGTTGCTCTTCGCGACGGCTTATGACGGCGACTTTGACCCCTACATCGAGGACTTCGCGGCGAAGATCCCGAATGCAATGGACTTGTGGCTGTGCAATTTTGAGGGTTACCCAGGAATGCGTAACCCGAAGGCGGCGGCGGACTGGATCGCCAAGCACCAGATCGCGGCCGAAGCCTGGTACGTCAACAGTCCGAACCTGACCGCGGCGGAGACCCGACGGCTCGAAAAGATTGGCCAGGCGGTCGAGGAGTTGCTCGACAAGGTTGGGTAGCGGGAGGCACCCGCGGTCGGTTGGGCTCGGGTCCGTAACGGAGAACCCGAACCTCGTGCAAGGAGGCGCTCATGTCGTTCGTAGAGGAGCCCGTCGGCGAGAAGCTTTCGGCGCACGCCCCGACCCTCGATCTGGATGAGATCCAGGCGATTGTCCTCCGGCCAAGGCCGGCGCCCTATTTCGGCACGCACGTACTGCTGCGTGTCGACAACGCTCAAGCGGGACGGGCGTTTCTCCGTCGGCTCGCACCTCACATCGCCTCCTCCGCCAATTGGTGGAACGCGCCCCATACGTGGCTGGCGGTGGGACTCACCTATACGGGCCTCGAAGCGCTCGGCGTTCCGAAGGAATCGCTGCAAAGCTTCCCCGAAGCCTTTCGCCAGGGCATGGCGGCGCGCGCCCGGCAACTCGGCGACGAAGGCGTCAACAATCCGAAGAACTGGGGCAAGCCCTACGGGACGGGACAAGTCCACATCGGGGTGAGTGCGTTCAGTGATTCCGAGGAAAAGCATCAGCGCGCCCTCGCCATCGCCCGCGAGCAATACGAGGGCTTTTCGGGCGTCAGCGCTCTGGCCCTGCAGCATTTCGGCGCGCAGCCCAGCGACCGCAATTCGCTGGGTTACAAGGACGGCATCGACCAGCCGCCGATCGAAGGCAGCGGCGTCGACCCACTGCCCGGGCAGGGTCGCCCCATCAAGGCCGGCGAGTTCATCCTCGGCTATCCGGGAGAGGCCGGAGTTCCTCTGCCGATGCCGCAGCCGGACATCCTCGGTCGCAACGGCATCTATGTCGGCTATCGCAAGTATCAGTCGCGCGTCGGCGCGTTCAATCGATTCCTACACGCCAACGGAAGCACGGAGGAAGAACGGGAATTGATCGCCGCGAAGCTGGTCGGCCGCTGGCGCAGCGGCGCTCCGTTGACGCTCGCGCCGGACGTCGACAATCCCGCGCTCGGCGCGGACCCGAAGCGGAACAACGATTTCAACTACGCCAACGACCCGAACGGCCGGCAGGTGCCGTTCGGAGCGCATATCCGGCGCATGAACCCGCGGGACACCCAACTGTCCCGCTTGACCGACGTCAACCTCCACCGCCTCCTGCGCCGCGGTTCGACCTACGGACTGCCATACGATCCGAACGCGCTGTCCGAAGCGGATGACGAAGTGCCACGCGGCGCCATCTTCCTGTTCATGAGCGCCAAGGCGATGGCCACGATCGAATTCCTGCAGCAAGAGTGGATCAACGACGGCGATTTCATCGGCGCCGGCAACGAGCGCGATCCGATCATCGGGCGGCAGGAAGAAGCCGCGACGTTCACGATTCCAAGGGAGCCCGTGCGAAGGCGCCTCCATGGCATCGAAACGTTCAATGTTCTCAAGGGCGGCGAGTACTTCTTCCTGCCGAGCCTGTCCGCATTGAACTGGCTTGGGAACCTGAGCGGATAACGGAGGCTGACGATGTCCGATCACGTTGACGGTCCGCGCTCGGTCGGCGAGCCTGCAGCCGACGTCACCGACCTTTTCGCGTTCACAAGTCCGCAGAACCCGGCCCACACGGTGCTGGCCATGTGCGTCTTCCCCTCGGCCGGCGAGAGCGCGATTTTCTCGAACGTCATCGATCACTCGATTGTCGTCCGCCGCGTGAGTGTCCTAGCCGTTGGCAACGCGGCGAAGTTTCGGCCTGCGGACGACGAGATCCGTTTCAATTTCCGATTCGACACCCTTACGCGCGACTCGGCGGGAATCGTGATCCAGCGCGGCGTTTGCACGCTCCCGGATGGGCGCGAGTTGCCGTTCACAGTGAACGACGAGAAGGGAGGGTCGACACCCGAAAGCGATGTCCGCGTATTTGCCGGACTCCGGTCCGACCCGTTCTACCTCGCCTGGATCGCATCCGAGCTCAAGAAGGTTCCGAACCTCCTGCAGCACGACAACGTGCTCTGCCTGGTCGTGGAGTTCGACACGCGGCGCCTGCTCGATCCCGCAAAGGGCTCGTTGTTCGGCGCGATCGCCGAGACCGTCCCCGCCCGGCAGCCGAGCGGCAACATCGGACATCCGGTCGCACGCATCGATTGGGTTGGCCGGCCCGAGCAGACGAACGTACGGCTCAACAATCCCGCGCTGGTGGCGAAGGACGACTTGCGCGACCTGTGGAATCAGCAGACGCCGTTCGCGATCGCTAAGGAGCTGCAGCCGCTGTTCCTGCAGCGCCTGAAGGACAGCCTCGTCAACTGGGACATGCGCGACGGCAAGGCCGACTGGACGCCCGAAGCACTCGACGCCAGCGCGAACGTCTTCCTCGACGACTTTCTGCTGTTCGACGTGGCCAGGCCGATCACCGACGACAGCCACCTGGAGATCGAGAAAAGCACGCTGGCCGGTCGACCCTATCAGACGGGCGGCGGGCGCACCGTGAACGCGAACGTCATCGACATCCTGCTCACCTGGCTCGTCAATCGCGACCGCGAGTTCCTGCAGGGGGGCGCGACCGGTGCAACGAAGCCCGGTATGGACGCATTTCCGTATTTCGCGACACCGAACACCGAGCTGCAGATCGCGGCCGAATCAGTGGAGCTCACGGCGTCCGCCGACGCGGTGTGGTCGTCGATCGGCTCGTTCAACCTCGACTGGCACCCTCTGGTGGCGAGCGTCATCCTCACCGGGACCGGAATCGGCCAGCTCCGCGCGATCCGGACGGTTGACGGCAGCGAGATCGTGGAGCGTCTCGAGGCGAGGGACGACGCCATGCGGTCCTACCGCTATACGGGGGTGGCCGGATTTCCGGCGTCTCGCTATGCGGGTACCCTGGAAGTCAGGGAGAGCAGCGGTGGGTGCGTGGCGGATTGGCGCGTGCAGTTCCTCGCCGACGGTCAACCGGACATCGCCGTAAGCGGCCGGGTGAAGACGTTGATCAAGACCGGCCTCGGGCGCTTGAAGCTCCGCTTCGCGGCAGCGGCATGAGTGCCGATGTTGCCGTCGACCGCGCCGGTTTGGCGGTCACCGACGGAAAGATCGCCGTCATCAACCTGGAGAGCGCGCGCCGGCGCGCGTGGGCGCGCTTCGCGCAGGACCCGCGGCGCCCGGGCGGTGCCGAGGACATCGTCGACATGGAACGACTTGCGGCGCAGTTTCTCGGGGACGTGGACGCGCTGGACCGCTTGGTCGCCTTCGCCTCGCAATTCGCCCACGTCCATGACTCGTTTCGCGCCGACCTCGTCGGCGCCGCGATCGCTTCGACCGTTCATCGCTTCCGTGACGCAAAAGAGCACCTCGCGGACGCCGCACGGAAAGGTGCAGCACCGGAGGCGATCGAGCGGCAGTGGCTGACGATAGAACAAGCCTGCGGCATCGAGCTTCCTTCAGTGCTCGCGGCGCGTCGGAGAATCGCAACGACAAGCGGGCGAATCGAGGATCTCGTACTGCTCGGCGCGGCGCTCGTGGACCTCGGCCATTTCGCAGAGGCGGACGCGGTCTACCGCCAGGCGTTTCGCTCGTACGACGGCACGCTGCCGTTTCCGCTCGCGTGGGTTTGCTTTCAGCTCGGCGTGCTGTGGGGTGAGGCCGTCCCGGAGCCCGACTCGAATCTTGCGGCGCTCTGGTATCGGCGCGCGATCGACTATTTGCCGGACTACGTGAGGGCGCGCGTTCACCTCGCGGAGATATACGCGAGCCGAGGCCGCGCCGACGACGCCGAGACGCTGCTGCTGCCGGCGATCCGGAGTCGAGATCCGGAAGTCCGGTGGCGGCTTGCCGACGCACTGGCCGCGCAGGCGCGGTTCGACGAGGCCGAGGCGGAGCGCGACGCCGCGCGGTGCGCCTTCGACGAGCTTCTGGAAAAGCACTTGCTCGCATTCGCGGACCATGCCGCGGACTTCTACGCCGGCATCGGCAATGATTGTGAACGCGCGCTGTCGCTCGCGCGCGCGAATGTAGAAAATCGACCGACCCGCCGGGCGCTCGGGCAGTGGGAGACGATCGCACGAAAGGCCGGAGGGGTGCCCTCCGCACGGCGCGTGGAGGTAGCGACGCTCCATGTCAATCGTCACACTCCGGGCGACCCGTGAAACGCCGCGGTCGCAGGGCGTGCCCAGGCTACCACCGTGCCGAAGCGCGGCGCTTCGAAAAGGAGATCCTATGAGTACCCAATTCTGGGACCGTCTGTGGCGCAGCGCCGGGCTCCAGTTCGTCGTCCTCTTCGTGGTTGCCTGGTTCCTCTACGGCGATCCGCCAGGCCCCGGTTCATCTTCCGCGACGCTCGCCTCGTTCTACGACGGCCATCGATTGAGAGTGCTCGCCGCCACCTTCATCCTGGGCATGGCGGTGCTCAACCTGCTCTGGTTCGCCGCGGCGATCAGGGACGTCCTGCGTGCCGCCGGACAAGACGGTTGGGGGTCCGCTGTCACCGCGTCGAGTGCCGCTCTCGGCGGTGTTCTGTTCGTGCTGATGGCCGGCGGCGCGGCCTTGGCTTACAGGGCGGGCGGCGCCGGCAACGAGGTCGTGCTGTCCGGCCTCAACGACGCCGCGTGGGCGTGTCTCGTGATTACCTCATTCCCGCGGGCGATGCTCATCATGAGTTTGACGTTCGGAATGTGGCGGGCGGGAATGATCTCCAACGCCCTGTTCGGTACCGGCGTGGCGGCGCTGCTGCTCGTCCTTCTCGGTGGAACGACGTGGGCAGCGAGCGGAGTCTGGGCGCCGGACGGTGCCTATTCACGGCTCATCTCGCCGCTCATCGGCGTCGCATGGATCGTCGTGATCAGCGGCGTGCTTCTCAGGAGCCCCGCCGCCGCGCGCACGCCCGAGTCCGTCCCGGTGCCGCAGTGGTAGTCGCCAGCGCTCGATCACAGCCAAGACGAGGTCCAACAGCCATGAAGAAGAACATCCTGTCGCTCGCAGCCATGACGGCAATGCTCGCGGTCGCACCCCACGCCCTGGCCGCAGACGAAAAGTATTCGCTCAAATCGCCGAGCGGTATCGCTTTTTCGGACTTCAGCGGATACGAGGACTGGGCGGTCGTGTCCTCCGCCCGGACCGACGAAGTGCTCAAAGTCATTGTCGCCAATCCCACGATGATCGCGGCGTACAAGTCCGGCGTTCCAGGCAATGGCCAACCCTTCCCGGACGGGTCCAAGATCGCGAAGCTCCAGTGGAAGTTCAAGAAGAGCACGGAGGCGCCGTTTGCCGTGGATGTGCCGGACGTCTTCACCCAGGCTTTCGTCATCGAAAAGGACAGCAAGCGATTTCCCCGCAGCGGCGGATGGGGGTACGCACTCTTCAACTACGACGCTCCGTCCGACAAGTTCACCGCCGATGCGGCCAGCGCCTCCGACTGCGGCCACGCGTGCCACGTGGCGGTGAAGGCGAAGGATCACATCTTTCACCCGTATCAGAAGCGGTAGAAGGAAGCCGCGCCCATTTCGGAAGGGAGTGCCTGCAATGAAGAGCAGAAGCGCGTTGTCCATCGGAGTTGCCGCGGCCTTGCTTGCCATCACGAGCGCCGGTGTCGTCCTCGCGCAGGACAAGTACACCGTGAAGGTTCCCGGCGGGCTCGCATTCTCCGAGTTCAGAGGGTACGAGGGCTGGCAGCTCGTCTCCACCAGCATGGACGGAAACCTGATCGCCGCGATCGTCGCCAATCCCATGATGATCGACGCTTACAAGGCTGGAATTCCGGGCAACGGCCAGCCTTTCCCCGACGGCGCGAAGATGGCGAAGATCCACTGGGACCCAAAGAAGCTGGACACCTTCCCTGCTGCGACGGTGCCAGGTGCCCTGCACGACGTCGACTTCATGGTCAAGGACAGCAAACGATTCGCGGACAGCGGGGGATGGGGATATGCGGTGTTCGATTACGACGCCAAGGCCGATACGTTCACACCCGGCACCACGGCCGACAACCCACCCCAGGCAAACGACGCCAAGTGCGGCTTCGCGTGCCACACGATCGTGAAAGGCCGCGACTACGTCTTTACCGACTACGGCAAGCGGTGAAGCGCAGATGCGTGCCCGCAGGAGACAGCATTGAACACGTTCCTCTCGCCGTCCCCCGATGCGCGCAAGGCGGACGCCAGGACATTTGAGACGCTGCGAGTCCGCACGGAGGGCGCGGTTCTTTTCGTCGAGATCTCGGCACCGCCCATGAATCTGCTGGGTCCGAGCCTCGTCCGCGATCTGGTGTCTCTCATCCAGTGGGCAGACGCCGACAACGCAATCCGCGTGCTCGTGTTCACGAGCGCCGACCCGGACTACTTCATTCCTCACGTCGACGTGAACCGGATCAAGGAATACCGGGACGAGGCGGCGGCCCTGACCGGTGAGGCGTCGATCGGGCTCATGTTTCGGCATCTGAGCGTAAGCCGGCTCGTCACCATCGCGCAGATCGAGAGTCGAGTGCGCGGCGCCGGAAGCGAATTCGTTCTGGCGTGCGACATGCGCTTTGCCGCGCGAGAGTCGGCCATCTTCGGCCAGCCAGAGGCCGGATTGGGCGTCATCCCCGGGGGCGGTGCCGTGCAGCACCTCGCACGCCTCATGGGCCGCGCGCGGGCGCTCGAGGTCCTGTTGAGTGCACAAGACTACGACGCGGAATTGGCAGAGCGGTACGGTTGGATCAACCGCGCGTTACCCGCCAGCGTGCTGGGCGAATTCGTGCGATCGCTCGCCCACCGGATCTCGAGGTTTCCGCAATCCGGGCTCGTGGCGATCAAGGACCGCGTCAATGCGATCGCCCTCGCCCCCATCGAGGAATTTCGTCGCGACTCCGATCTCTTCGGCGAAGTCGTGCGCAGGCCCGAGGCTTTGCAGCGAATGCAAGGCGCCCTGAAGCTCGGTCTGCAGACTCGTGACGCGGAAATGAACTTGGCCCGATTCCTGGGCGAACTTCGCTGATGGCTGCCACGCCGTCGAGGGGCACCGAAGGCTTGGAGCCACCATCCACGACTCAAATAGCGGACCAGGAGACCGGGATGAGCCGCACGGAGTCACGCAGCGAGCCCGCGGCTGGGAAGCCGGGCGCGGGGAAGGCCGAGCTGAAGCTCGAGGTCGTGGTCATTCCGGTGGCCGACGTGGATCGCGCGAAGCGCTTCTACGGAAGCCTCGGTTGGCGCCTCGACGCTGATTTCGCGTTCGACAATGGCTTTCGAGTCGTCCAATTCACGCCGCCCGGCTCCGCATGTTCCGTCCAATTCGGAACGAGGATGACCGCCGCGGCCCCGGGCTCGGCGCACGGCAATTACTTGGTCGTCTCGGATATCGGGGTTGCTCGCGAGGAGCTCGCTGCCAGCGGCGTCAACGTCAGCGACGTGTTCCACCCCGATGCGCCAGGCGCCCAGTTCCAGCCCGACGGCGCGAGCGGTCGGGTGCGCGGGCCCGCGCCCCAGCGCGCGACCTACCGCTCGTTCGCCACGTTCGAAGACCCGGACGGCAACGGATGGCTGGTCCAGGAAGTCACGACGCGGCTTCCCGGACGTGGGCTCAGCAGCCCGGACGTCGTGACGCTGACCGAGCTTCTCCTCGAGGCGGAAAAGCATCACGGAGCTTATGAGGCGGCTGCGCCGAAGCACCACTGGTCGGCGTGGTACGCCGCCTACCTCGTTGCTCGCCAGAATGGCAGAGCCTCCGATGAGGCAGCGAAGGATGCCGCGCTCTACCTGGAAGGCGCGAGACGATGAGCTTGACGAGGGTCATCATGTCGTTGCTCCTGCTCGGAGCGGCCGCCGGTTCGGACATCGCATGGGCCGCAGGCGATTTACCCCCACTCAGGGCAACCCGATGGGTCAACGCATCCCCGCTGACGCCCGAGGACCTGCTCGGCAAGGTGGTCCTCATCGACGTCTGGGAGTTCACCTGCATCAACTGGATCCGCACGTCTCCCTACGTCAAGGCGTTGAACCGCGACTACGCCAAGCTCGGACTCGTCGTAATCGGCGTGCATGCGCCGGAGTTCGAATTCGGCAAGGAGCCCGCGATCATCGATCGCGGAATTCGCGACCACGGCCTCACCTACCCGATCGCGATCGACAATGACTTCGCGATCTGGCAGGCGCTCGACAACGACGCGTGGCCCGCCGCCTACCTCTTCGACGCGCGCGGGAAACTGGTCGGGCGGTGGGTCGGAGAAGGAAGCTACGACGAGATCGAGTCGGAGATCCGCCGCCTTCTCGTCGCGGCCAATCCCGAGACCAAGCTGCCGGAGGTCAGCGCCGAAGCGCGGGCATTCGCCAAATCCGGCATGCCGTCCTACGCCGGGATCACCGGCGAAAGCTACGTCGGCGCGCGCCGTCGCGA
>Ga0157378_10005461_pt1 | contig 11136 bp, 7 predicted proteins | sample M65metaG_FD_115309 | JGI IMG/M metagenome (GOLD analysis project Ga0157378, IMG submission 115309) | Miscanthus rhizosphere microbial communities from Kellogg Biological Station, Michigan, USA - M6-5 metaG | ecosystem: Host-associated > Plants > Roots > Rhizosphere > Soil | place: USA: Michigan...
CGTTAATGAGCCCGTCGCTTTAGACGCTGGACTAACAGCGAAGTTCATTCCGAGTTCCGCTGTCACTGTCGATCTTGCGATCAATCCTGATTTTGCTCAGGTGGAAGCTGATCAGCTCGTGGTAACGGCAAACCAGCGGTTCCCGATTTTCTTTGCTGAAAAGCGACCATTCTTTCTCGAAGGCATCGACATTTTTCGCACGCCGATTACCGCCGTTCACACTCGCGCAATTGTCGACCCGGACATTGCTGTTAAGACAACCGGGAAAATGGGTCGTAATACTTTTGGAGTGATGGTCGCGAGTGATAATGGACCAGGAAACTTCGTCGGGGATGAGCGTCTTCGCCCGAGTAATTTTAAGTTCCTTGATAAGAATGCCTACATCGGTGTGCTGCGTCTGAAGCGCGACATTGGCGCCGAGAATACGTTCGGCATACTGGCGACGACCTATAACTTCATCGAAAAACACAATCAGCTTTTTGCAACCGACGGTCGCTTCCGGCTCGATAAGAAAACCACAACCAGTTTCCAACTACTCGGTACCACGTCGAAAAACTTCTTCATCGATCCTAACGAAGGTACACGCTATCGAACTGGAAATGGATTCGGTTACTCAGCCGACTACAACGTATCAGGACGGAATTGGGGCTACGAGTTCTACGGCGAAGGATTCACACGCGATTATCGCGCCGATGTTGGATTCACCCAACGAACAAACTCCAACTTCAACTACGGATTCCTGCGGTATAACTCTGAAAGGGATCCAAAGAAGAAAATCATTTCTTACCACGTCCATACGATTGCCCACATCGATTACAACTGGCAGGGAAGAATGTATATGTAGGAGTCGGAGAACCTTGTAGAACTGCAATTGCCACGCAATAGCTATCTAGGCGCTTGGTGGGAACCCGGATACGAGCGCTTATTCGATTCGGAGTTTGGCCTTACGAGGGAGGCCAAGCCATGCAATCCGTTTGCGGTCCAAAACAGGTGCACGTTCTACGGAGAAAGTAACGAGCGTTCGTCCAGTAAACAACACCTGTCGTTCTACGGGGGCTCGCAGTACAGCAAGAAGATTTCATTCAACGCGCAGTTCGTTTATCGGTGGGGCCATTTTCATTTCGATTTTGGTAATGGTCGAAAGTTTCCGCGTGTGAGCCCGGCCGCGTTGGCGCTTGGGCCATTGGCGCCATTGGATCCCGGCCGTGGAGGTCTACTGCAAGTTAACGGCGGAATTACTTACCAACCGACGAACGAACTACGCATGTCGTTCAGCATCAACAAGCAGAGACTCAGGCGTTATGACACCGGGCTCCTCGCGTTCGACGAAAATATTCTGAACGGACGCGGGACTTATCAGTTTACGAAAGCGACGTTCGCTCGACTGATTCTGGACTACAGCACGCTTAATGCGAGATTGAGAACGCAGGCGTTGTTTGGTTGGACTCCAAGTCCGGGCACTGCTTTCTATGTGGGATACAACGACGATTTGAATTACGCGACGGCCCATCCATTCACGAATGAAATCGTGCCCGGCTTCCGTCGCAATAGCCGCACGTTCTTCATCAAGGCGTCGTATTTGATCAGACGCAGCTTCTAGAAGCAGGAAGCCGAGCGGAGCGAAGATCGGTGGTTATGTAAGATTTGAGATTTGAAATTTGATATGTATCAAAGCTCTTTAAATTCCACTTGATAAATATCAAATCTCAATCGCCAATGATTTCTTTCTTCACGCTGGTTTTTGATGGCATAGTCTTTACAACCCTTAACAACTAATTGAGAACCAACCGCGTCAGAGTGACGTAGAATACTGCGAGCCCTGGCCCTCCCATGGCCCCCGGCCAACACGGGCTCTCGAGACAGACAACGCAACTTATCGAACATCGGGTTTGTGCAGTCGTGTTTCCTTCCTCGGAACATTCGACATCGGAGGCGTTGTTCTAGTGCGTTTGCTCTTCGTCCTGGCGTTGCTTCTTGTGCTGAGTTCGTCGCTCGCGGCGCAAAACAGCAAGAGCAGTGCTGCGCCTGTTAACAGCAACACAGCCGCTCCAGCCAAGAAAGGTACCGTTACTGTCCCACCGGAAAAAGCCAAGCCGATTGTAATTCCACGCCTGACGAAGCCTCCCGTTATCGACGGGAAGCTCGACCCTGAAGAGTGGAAGGAAGCCGTCGTACTCAAAGACTTCTATCAGTTCAATCCCGGCGATAACACTGCTCCAACCAAACCAACCGAGGCATTCCTGGGCTACGACTCCAAGTTCCTTTACCTGGCTTTCTATTGCTACGACGAGCCTGACAAAGTTCGAGCGAGCGTGGCCGCGCGTGATCAAGTGTTCGGCGAAGACAACGTGCGGGTATACCTCGACACGTTCAATGATCAGCGGAAAGCGTACCTATTAGGTTGGAATCCGTTCGGCATTCAACAGGATGGAATCCAAACTGAAGGCGAGGGCACCGACTTCAGTGTCGACATTGTCATGGAATCGAAAGGGATGTTGACCAGTGATGGGTGGACAGTCGAGGTCGCGATCCCGTTCAAGTCCCTTCGTTACGTTGCTGGAAAAGACAAGCTGTGGGGGTTTCATCTTTGGCGTAACATCGCTCGAAACAATGATGAAATGGATTCATGGGTTCCAATCAGCCGAGATATTAACGGCACGCTTATTCAGGCGGCTCATCTGACAGGCTTGGAGGGAATCTCGACTGAGCGAACTCTCGAAATCATTCCCAGCCTCACCGTTTCAGAAACGGCGCGCAGAGTGAATTCCCTTTCGCCCGCGGCTTTGGCGGCAAATCCCGCTGCCGTTGATCCGGGTCGACTGCTGAATCAACCGATCGAGGCGGATGCCGGTGTCACTGTCAAATATAGCTTGACGCCGACAATCACTCTCGATCTGGCGGTGAACCCAGATTTCGCTCAAGTCGAAGCGGACCAAACCGTCGTCACTGCGAACCAACGCTTCCCCATCTTTTTTGAGGAGAAGCGTCCATTCTTTCTCGAGGGTATAGACATCTTTCGCACTCCAATGACGGCGGTCCACACGCGCGCGATTGTCGATCCCGATGTGGCGATGAAGATTACCGGCAAGCACAACCGAACCACCTTCGGCTTGCTAGTGGCGTCAGACAATGCGCCGGGCAATTTCAGCGAAGAAGAAATCAACAATCCAATTAACTTCCGCGTTATCGAGCGATTCGTAGATAAGAATGCTTACATTGGTGTGTTGCGTTTGCGCCGAGACGTCGGCAAGGAATCGACGATTGGCTTTATTGGTACGAGTTACAACTTCATCGAGAAGCACAATCAAGTCGGCGGTTTTGATGGTCGGTTGAAGTTAGACAAGATCACAACGTTAAGTTTCCAGGTGCTCGGCACGACATCACGCGGATGTTTTTCTGATCCGTTTGCTGACTTGTATCGCCCTGGACCAACCGACCCATGCTACACAGGCGGTCAGACTCGCAGCTTCTATCGCACAGGAAACGGTTTTGCCTACACAGCCAGCTACAACAAGAGCGGCCGCCACGTTTTCTTCGACCTAAACGCCAGCGGGACCACTCGTGATTACCGTGCTGACGTTGGATTTACTCGCAGAACAAATACAAACGACGCTGGATACGATATTGGCTATCACTCTGAACCGAAGCCAAAGAACAAGATCATCCAGTGGGAGCTCTCCAATTCCGGTCACACGTCATACACGTGGCAGGGACTCGCCTACAGCACTGGCAACGGAACAAGCTTGGGGTTTCAATTCCAAAAAAGCTCCTACCTGGGGACGGGCGTCAACGTGGGTTACGAGAGGATTTTTGAGGAAGAGTTTGGCGTCGCACGAACGGCAACGCAGAGTGGTTCGTTCTTCGGTGGGCCAGAACGATCGACTAAGTATGTAGTGCCTTACATCTACGGAGGGACACACCCGAGCAAGAAATATTCAGCAAACTTCTTTTTAAATTACTCAAGCGATTCTTTTGATTTCGATTTTGGAGCAGAGCCGAAATATCCGCGCGTTAGTCCGGCAGCTCTCGCCGATCCGAATGCCCCATTGGATCCAGGACCGGGTAAGTTCTGGGAACTGAATCTCGGTTTTAACTATCAGCCCACCAACGAATTGAATGCCTCGTTCGGCTATACGATGAATCGCTTGCGACGCAACGATACCAACCTTGTAGCCTTTCAAGAGAACATCTTTTCCTTTCGTTCGACGTATCAGTTCACCCGATTCATATTCACTCGAGCTCGTATCGACTACGCGACTTTGTCTTCAACTGCGACTGCCCAGTTTTTATTCGGTTGGACTCCGAATCCGGGCACGGCCTTCTATGTCGGCTACAACGACGATCTAACTCATAACGGCTACAGCCCATTCACCGGCCAGCTCGAACCCGGTTTTCGCCGCAACGGACGGACCTTCTTCATCAAGGTGTCGTATTTGATCCGGAAGAGCTTCGGCGGGTGAAGAGGTAAGAGGTAAGGGCTAAGGGCAAGAGCCACGGGGACGGGGCTCGCTCGTACCGCTCACCGCTTTGCTGTTTCGGATCCGACGGTATCCCCCGTTTCTTTGTAAAGTTTTGTAAATTACTGCTGGAATTAGGCCTTTCCACTTGGAAGTAGGTATTACTCTGTTCTAAATTGCTCCTGTATGTCGCAAGCCGTGAAATCCCCCAGGGCCACACTGTGTGTGAGCCTTCTTTTTTCAATAATTTTCAGCATCGGTTTTCTTGCAGCCTGCAAAAGCGATTATCCAGCATCGGCTCGCCAGGCGCGCAGTGGCGGTGAGTCGAAGGAAGCTCGCCAAGTGAAAACCGTTGCAGTGGCTGAGACGCCGTTTGGTGAAACAGTAACAGCCAACGGAACTCTGGCGGCTTTTGATCAGACGACCGTTAGCGTCAAAGTCCCTGGCCGTCTTCGCGCGATATCGGTAGACCTCGGAACTGTTGTTTCGAAAGGTCAGGTGATTGCCCAACTTGAACCGGAAGACTACAAGTTGCGCGTTCAGCAGGCAGAAGCATCCCTGTCGCAGGCGCGCGCGCGTTTAGGGCTTGCGCCGGACGGCGCTGACGACAACGTAGATCCTGAACAGACAGCGACTGTCCGACAGGCGCGTGCGGTGCTTGACGAAGCAAGATTCAACCGCGATCGTGCGGGCAAGCTTGTCGAGCAAGGCATCATCGCCAAAGCAGACTTTGATACTGCAAATGCAGCGTTCAAGGTTGCGGAAGGACGCTATCAGGATGCGTACGAAGAGATCCGAAACCGGCAGGGTATTCTCGCGCAAAGACGGACAGAAGTTGCTTTGGCGCGGCAGCAGTTGAAAGATACAGCTGTGTATTCGCCGCTTGATGGGATCGTGCAGGAGAAGAAGGCGAGTGCCGGTGAGTATCTGGCGGCTGGTGCACCTGTCGTAGACATAGTGAAGATGGATCCGTTGCGACTGCGCGCGCAGATTCCTGAACGAGAGTCTCGCAACGTGCAATCAGGTCAGAGTGTGCGGGTCACTGTGGAAGGCGATCCGAACGTTTATCTCGGACAGATCCGTCGTTTGAGTCCGGTTATTGCTGAGCAGAATCGCATGCTCGTTGTTGAAGCCGACGTCCGAAATAATGGACGCCTTCGACCGGGGTCGTTTGCCCGAGCCGAAATCGTGACTAACGACTCGAAAATGGCGATCACCGTTCCTAATAACGCAATTGTTACTTTTGCGGGTATCGAAAAAGTCATAGTTGTGCAAAATGGGAAAGCCTTGGAGAAACCGATCACAACCGGACGCCGCAGCGGCGAATGGACTGAGATCGTATCGGGAATAAATCTCGGCGAGAAAGTTATTATCGATCCGGGAAACCTCCAATCAGGCCAACCGGTTGCTGTTGTGGAGTAGGGTCTAACGAAGTTCGTCATTCATGCAAAAGCTAGCTGAAATCTGTATTCATCGTCCTGTTTTCGCGACCATGATCGTTTTGTCGTTGGTCGTGGTGGGTGCAGCTGGCTTCTTCAAGCTGGGTGTGGATCGATTTCCATCGGTGGACCTACCCACTGTGAGCGTTCGGATCGGACTGCCGGGTGGTTCACCGGAAGAAGTCGAGTCGTTGATCACGCAACAGGTCGAAGAGGTCGTTAACACGGTAGATGGAATCAGCGAACTCCGATCAGTTTCAGGCCAGGGCACGTCGTTCGTCATCGCGACTTTCAAGCTCGATCGGAATTTGGAAAGCGCTACGCAGGATATTCGCGACCGGGTAAATACGCTTGGTCGCCGCTTGCCCGAAGATGCCACGCCTCCCGTCATACAAAAGTTTGATAACGATAGTACCCCCGTTCTGACCATCGCTCTCTCCGCTGATCGTTCGCTACGCGAACTGACAGAGCTTGCCGACAAGACAGTTCGTGTCCAGCTGGAAAGAGTCGGTGGCGTTGGTCAAGTGCAGGTTGTCGGTGGGTTGGATCGAGCAATCAATGTTTGGATTGACGCTGAACGACTGGCCGCCTACCAGATCTCGATCGCGCAAGTTCGCCAGGCACTTGAGCGGCAAAATGCCGATGTACCTGGTGGCATCTTGACGACCAATAAGGAAGAGCTGACGCTTCGTACTCTCGGTCGATTTACGGATCCCAAACAGTTCGACGACCTGGTGATCGCCAACGTGAATGGCGGGCCGGTGCGACTGCGCGATATTGGCCATGTGGAAGACGGTACCAAGGAGCAACGCTCATTCTCTCGTCTGAATGGAGTGCCTACAGTTACGCTCGACATCAGACGCCAATCTGGTGCGAACACAGTGGAGGTCATCGACGGTATCAAGAGCGTTCTGCCACGGGTGGAGTCACAGCTTCCGCAAGACGTAAAGCTCGAAGTCATCCGTGACCAGTCCCGATACATCGAAGCAGCACTCCACGAGATTCAAACGCACCTCGTCCTCGGAAGTATTCTGGCGAGCCTCGTCGTGTTGTTGTTCATGCGCTCATGGCGCTCAACACTGATCGCAGCAGTAGCAATTCCATGTTCTGTGATTTCTACGTTCGGTATGATGCGAGCGCTGAATTTCACACTCAACAGCGTCACAATGCTCGCGTTGGTGTTGATGGTGGGCGTGGTGATCGACGACGCCATCGTCGTTCTCGAAAATATCTTCCGTTTCATTGAGGAAAAGCGAATCGCGCCAAAGGAAGCGGCGCGAGAGGCGACAAAGGATATTGGCCTTGCGGTCTTGGCGACCACGTTGTCTCTCGTTGTGATCTTTCTTCCAGTCTCATTCATGTCCTCGATTTCGGGACGGTTCCTTTATCAGTTCGGTATCACTGCCGCAGTAGCCATCCTGGTTAGCTTGTTGGTGTCGTTTACATTGACACCAATGATGAGCTCCCGTTTGATTCGGGTCGGTGATGCTGAAAGCGGCCACGGCTCGCCCGCATCGCGACGCGGCTTTTATCGTTGGATAGACGGTTCCTACACGTGGCTCCTGAGCCTCGCAATGCGTCACCGCTTGATCGTTGCGGTCGTTTCCCTTGCAGTCATTGCATCAACTGTTCCTCTTTATCGCGCGGTCAAACAAGAATTCATTCCGACGAATGTCGATGAAGCCGAATTTGAGATCAGCGTCAATGGGCCTGAGGGAACCAACCTCGCCGTAATGAACGAAACCATAAGTGCGATGGAGAAGGACATTCTCGAGACCCCTGGAGTGCGAATGGTTCTGTCGTCGGCCGGTGGTGGTTTCCTCGGAGGCCTAAACCAGGGTAGTGCTTACATTCGAATAGCACCTCATGAAGAGAGGACGTTATCGTTCACTAAACTGTGGAAGGCGACAAAGAGCGGTAATCCGCTCAACGCATTTAAAGGTAACTACTCGCAGCAAGATGTAATGGCTGAAGTGCGACGTCGCCTGCAGAAGTATGCGCCGATGCGCATCGGTGTTCGCAACGCGCAGTCGTTCAACTTTGGTGCGGGTGGTCGAACAGACATCGACTTCGTTTTTCGTGGACCAGACATCGTTGCCCTCGCGCAATATGCCGACGATCTGACTGAGCGTTCAAAGAAACTTGGCGGTATCGTTGATGCCGACACAACGTTGAAACTGAACAAGCCGGAGTTGCGCGTGGTAATCAATCGTGATCGCGCAGCTGATCTGGGAGTCGATACTTCCGACATTGCGACCAGTTTACGGTTGATGGTTGGCGGCGAGGAGGAGGCGTCGCGATTCAGAGACGACTCGGTTGATCAGGATTACGACGTTCAGTTGCGATTAACTGAGACTGATCGAAATGATCCATCACTTATCGGCCGCTTGTATGTGCCATCGTCCCGCGGCGGCTTGATACGCCTCGACAACCTCGTAAAGGTTACGCGCGACACGAGTCCATCGCGTATCGATCGTCTCGACAGGGAACGACAGGTCTCTGTCCGCGCCTCAGTCGCGCAAGGGTACGCGCTGGCGGATCGTATTGATGCATTGCGCGGTGCAGTTCGCGAGATGAATTTGCCCGCGGCGTACACGACGACGGTTTCTGGTCGCGCGCGCGAGTTGGAACGAACGTTTACTGAATTCATCTGGGCTTTCATTCTGTCGGTCATTTTTATGTACATGATCCTGGCTTCGCAGTTTGAAAGCACGGTCCACCCGGTGACGATCCTGCTAAGTCTTCCGTTGTCTATTCCGTTTGCGATGCTCTCGCTGTGGGCGACGGGAGACACGCTAAATCTTTACTCTGCGTTAGGCATCCTCGTCTTGTTTGGTGTGGTAAAGAAGAACGCGATTCTGCAGATCGACCACATGAACAATTTGCGAGCAAAAGGAATGGAGCGGCTTGAGGCGATCATGCAGGGTAACCGCGATCGTCTCCGTCCAATTCTGATGACGACACTTGCGCTCGTGGCGGGTATGTTACCGTTGGCGCTTGGTACCGGTCCTGGTGCGGAAGAGCGACGCTCAATTGCGATCGTGGTTATCGGCGGACAGTCGCTCTCGTTGTTGCTGACATTGATCGCAACTCCAGTGGCTTATTCACTGCTGGATGACTTGCGAGCGACGGCCCGTTGGCGACGGTGGGCAACTGCGACCAGCGGAGTTTGGGAGAAGGTTCGTCCTCGGTTCAGAAAGCCTGCCAAACCTGTTACTAAGCCCTCGGTGGAACCTCGAGATGAGCACATCCAAGCGGCCGGTGACTAGTGAATAGTGAATAGTGAATAGTGAATCGTCGGACGCTGCCCGATCTCAAGGGTTGGCTCTAACGTTTCGCCAAGCTTTGAGATAGACTCGTGATCATTCGACCAATGTAATCGAGGTCTTTCGTCAATTGTCGAAAGTCTGCCTGCCTGATGTAGTTCAGCCGAAACGCAATCACCAACTCTGTATCAACCTCGCTGGCTGAACCCTGGGAATGCGATAAGAATTGTCTAAATTCTTTGCTGCTGCGTCTCGCTGCCCCTTCTGAGATGTTGGCCACGATCGATACAGAGGCACGACGCAACTGTGAAGTTAATCCGAATTTCTCCTCCTTCGGAAAAGTTTCCGTCACTTTGTAAATCGCAACGACCAACTCGATGGCTTTTTTCCAAAGAGTCAGGTTCTCGTGAGGTCTCATTTATTCAAGCTCCTTCTGGTGGGGGTTTAGAGGTTAACGTTGTGTCTGACGATTCACTATTCACTATTCACTATTTACTCTTTATAGCCAGGACTCTCTCGATCCAACTTACGCAGCAATCCAGGCCACACCAGTTTTCCTGGCCCACCTTTAGTAACAATCTCTTCCTGAGCTTTTATTCCAGCGAGAATTCTGTTGTCGATCGGAATCAGTTTGCCACCACCTGATTGAGCAAGGATCTGAATTCGACAAGCACGCTCCAACAAAAACATGTTGAGAAACGCGTCTCCTACTGTTCGACCAACTGTCAGCAATCCGTGGTTTCGTAAGATCATGAATGACTTGTTGCCGAGGTCGGCCACGAGCCGAGGCTTCTCTTCGTCATTCAACGCCAATCCTTCGTAATCGTGGTAACCCAGCGACGCCAGGACAAATAGCGACTGTTGCGAGATTGGCAAAAGCCCATTTTCCTGGGCTGACACTGCGATACCAAAGTCGGTGTGCAAGTGCATGACACACAACGCATCTTCACGCGCAGCATGCACCGCGCTGTGGATGGTGAAGCCGGCCGGGTTCACACTGAATGCAGTGTCCATCACGATCTTGCCGTCGAGATCTATTTTGACGAGGCTCGACGCAGTGATCTCGTCGAACATCATGCCGTATGGATTAATCAGGAAGTGATGCTCCGCGCCCGGGACGCGCGTGGAGATATGCGTGAACACGAGATCGTCCCAGCCGTAAAGCGCGACGAGTCGATAGGCTGCTGCCAGATCAACCCGCGCCTGCCATTCTTCAGCAGACACCTGATCGCGAACTGCTTTTGCTAATTCTTCAGCTGCACTCATGGGTGTGAACGCCTTTCACGACATTACGTTGTTTAGAGCTTGGAACTTTGAGCTTTGTTCTTTGTACTTGTTCGCGGTTTTCAAAACTATTTGTTTATCGCTTACCAAGCACAAAAGTACAAAGGTCAAAGTTCTAATTATGTAAATCTGCGTAATCTGTGGGTGTCTTTATCCTTTCGTTCCAACTTTCAGATCAGCGAATTCAGGTACCTTCAAGACTTCTTGCCACCCCGAGTTATCCATTTGTAGTTGTTCGGTGAGATCGTCGCGGAGTTTGTGTAAGGCGTCGCTCAGTCTTGTCGGATAAATCGTGATGTCACCGAACCGCTTGCGTTGTTCTTCGACAAACAGTTTCTGCTTTGTGATCGAAGGAATGGCAGCATGCTGCCCATTCTCCCAAAAGGGAATCAGCAGTCGTTCGACTGTTGTGGCGCCCGGGACTTCCACCGCCTCGTCGTCTAAGCCCACAATGTCCCCAACGTAATTACCTTTGTCATCACTGCCGCGAAACAACTGCAAACGGCCCGGCAATGTGATCTTGTCGGGCGAATTGGACGCTTTGAGTGTTGGCCTGTTCTTCATTAGACACTGCTTGAAGATCACACCCGCCACTGCCGGTATTTCACTCGACAACTTCGTGCCGATTCCAAAACCGGCGACCTCAGGGAACTCCTTGACGATCTGTTTCACCTTGTCCACATCGATATC
>Ga0157378_10005463_pt1 | contig 11136 bp, 6 predicted proteins | sample M65metaG_FD_115309 | JGI IMG/M metagenome (GOLD analysis project Ga0157378, IMG submission 115309) | Miscanthus rhizosphere microbial communities from Kellogg Biological Station, Michigan, USA - M6-5 metaG | ecosystem: Host-associated > Plants > Roots > Rhizosphere > Soil | place: USA: Michigan...
TGCATAATCATTAACATAAATAAACTTTATAAGCGGTTTATGACCGAGTTTGATTTATATAATGCAACGAGACACAAATGGAAAGTAGGTCAACGACGCGAAAAAGTTAAATACGCGATAGCATCATATCGAGGCATAGTAAGAGAGGTATACGCAATTGAAAATTGGAAACGATGCGAAGATGGTCGTTATGAATTCGAAGGTCAGATTGCTTCTACTGACGTACGGGACAAATATTTGAATCAATCTTTAGAAAATTATATTTTAAAAGGTAGCCGAAACCCTATTAAATACATAATAGAAGTTCAAAGTTCAAAATAAGAACAAAGTCGCTATAAAGTTCAAACTAAAAACTAAACTTGGCAACAGTCAAAATTTGCTCACTAATCCCAGTTCAAGCCATTTTGCCGATATTTTCTGTTGTTTTCCTAGCTTTTGTTTCTAGTTTGTACCTGAAACAGGTTAACTCCCTGATAATCTGCGGGACGTTACTTTTTGTATCGGCAAGTGACTTATCCTTTATAATCCTTTAGAGAAAATGTAGGCGGAATAACAAAATAGGTCTTCAATTTGCCGGTCATGATCCAGCGAATATTTCTATATAAATATAGTTGGATAATATTATCGGACGCCCCAATATTCGGGGGCGCCCTGTAACGTTGCGATTTTATGATTGAAGGGATGTGTAATTATTCCCTAACCATACGGCTGCCATACACAGGCCCTGCACTGTTACCAGATTTGGGCAGCAGTTTGACAATGACTTTGGATTTACCCCGAGTCAATTCAATAGGAATTTGGTACGAGATATCATAAAATTTGCTCTCCTTGTATTTATTCAGATCTTCGGTTGCAATTTTAGTGCCGTCAACAAGGACGTCGAAAACTCTTCCCCTGTTGTCCATTCCCCAATAGGTATTGATCAAGGTATTTCGGGAACCGGCGTCCGTTTTCATTTCAAAGCTTAAAAATCCGCCATCTTCTGTCGAGCGCCATTTTTTCTGATGATCCTCGCCGGTTATCTCATGTTCGCCCGTAAAGTTATGGTCACGTTCAGGTTGCATTTCGCCCAGCCTTATTATATCGGTGGTGTGTGCTTCCAGTTCCTGTTGTTTTTTCAATTCTTCCTGGTAGGTTTTTTGTTGCGTGGCCCATGTTTCAGGCGTGAAAATATCCCAATAGACAGAATAATACTGATTAACAGTCTGATTAAAAGGAATAAGCTTAACATCGGTTGGCCTAGCAATATCTTTAGCGTCGAACGCAAGATTTTTTGCATCGATCATTTGCAGCCATTGATTCGGATCAGTTTGGCCGGTCACAAAAACGGGTATGCCTTTTAAAGGATCGGGCTCCTTATCGCCCAGTACGCCAGCAAGCAGCACCGGACCGTAGAACAGAGCTTTACGGTTATTGTTGTCCGGAAGGGCTTCAGTATAAATATTTTCACCGAACGTACACTCAACTTTATCGTTGTTTTTCCATTTGCGGCTTAAAACAAGGTACCCCTGCCCGTCTGCAGATACATTTTGGGAGACTCCATTGATTTTTATTTCATAATTAACGGCCCACCTGGGTTTGCGTATGCGTATTGCAAAAGCTGATGTCTTCTGTGTACTTATAGTCAGATCAACTTTGTTATCGGCAGGCAGGCTGGTATTTTGAGTTACAATAACGCCTTTGTCCTTCCAGTTTAATACGGATGGTATAAATAGATTGACGTACAAACTGCCGTCATTTCCCCTGAAATAAATGCTTTCGTTATACTTGACATGGTTCTCCATGCCCGAACCTACACAACAGGTAAATGTAGTAAACGGGGTGCTATATTCCTTTTTTCCACCCATTCGTAGTGGCACAAAATAGCACATCATGCCGTCTTCATGGTTTTGCGAAGCGAGTATGTGATTGTATAGTGCCTTCTCGTAAAAGTCCATCAAAGTTGCTGATGGATTGGCAGCAAACAGGTGCCGCGTAAGCTTCAGCATGTTATAGGTGTTGCAAGTTTCGGTCGTGTTTTCGGTGAGTTTATCGTTCAGCTTGCCGGCCTCGCCCAGGTATTCATAATTACTGTTGCCGCCGGTGGCGTAGGAGTGATCACGTGTCACCGCTTCCCAGAAAAAAGTTGCGATGCGTTCATCTTTCGTATCGCCTGTAAGTTCGTATCGCCGGGCGCTTGCAATAACTTTGGGAATCTGGGTATTCGAATGTTTCCCGGCGAGTATATCTTTCTGCTCTGCTAAGGAATCAAGAATACGCTTGTCATAAAACTTATAGGAAAGCGCCAGGTAATGCGGATCGGAAGTGATGGCATATAAATTCACCAATGTTTCGGCCATACCTCCATATTCGCATAGCCACATTTTTTGCAGTTGGTCGTCGTTAAGGTTTTTGATTGTTTCACCTGTCCAGTCGGCCATTCCTTTACATACAGTAAGTGCCTCCTTGTTGTGACAATACAAATAGGCATCCAGTAGTCCGGCCATTACTTTATGCACCGTATACCATGGCGACCAGCCTCCATTCAAATCAAATCCTCTTGATCTTATGTCACCTTTGGCAACCTCAGCCCATATGGTGTCTTCTTTAGGTATTGCACCTACATAGCCTGTTTTACGTGCCAGTTGACATTCCTTTAGCTCTTTTACAATATAATCAGCCCTTTCTAAAAACTTAGGGTCGTGTGTCGATGCATAATGGATCGAAATAGCAGAGAGGTAATGCCCGAGCGTATGTCCCGCCAGACCAGATGTCTCCCATCCTTCATATTGGGCTCCCTTTGGTTTCAAGCCAGAGTGGGATCGAAACCCTGACAGCAACCGGTCTGGCTCAATTGACAATAAATAAGCCGCATCCTTTTCCATCGCCTCCTCAAAGGGGCTTTTCAACAAATGCACATCCTCCAGATCAAAAGAGTAGGCCTTTATCTCGATTTTTGGTTTTATTGCCAAACGATTATCATTTAGCTCGGGTACGTATGACTGGGCATTTGCCCCGTGATTGACAAAGAAGGCCGCCGACAGGCAGCATGCAGTTATTACAAGATATTTATTCATTTAATTCAGGTCGTTAAATTAGCAAGATACTCTTTAGGTTTTCGAAAAGCAAAGTTACCAGACGCAACAAACTATAGTGGCAGATTATTGACTTGTGCTGTGCAAATTCTATCTGGTTCGCTAGTTTGGGGTGTCCTGCAGATTATACAGTGCAATATATGGTTTTTCCTCAGAATAAGTGTGATATTAACACGTATTTTAACAGGGTTTTCTCATATATTAACCTTTACAATAAAATAGTTGAATATTAGGGTTAAATAATTGTAAATTTCTGGAAAGGATCAAAAGCGAGCTATGAAAGTATTACAATTTACTATCCCGGTAGTTCATGACAAGAGCGTCATCACGGAGCAGGTAGAGTTACCTCATCACTATCCTTATCTGCACCGTCATATGGAAGTGCAGGTCACCTGGATACAATGTGGAGAAGGTACCCTGATCGCCGGTAATAATATGCATGCTTATTCATCGGGTGAGATTTATTTCCTGGGCGGCAGTTTGCCCCATCTGTTCAAAAGCAACCCCGAATATTTCAAACCAGGCAGTGGTAAAACGATTAAAGCACTGACGCTTTTCTTCAATCCTGCCGGCTTGTTATCGCCACTTTTTGATCTGCCCGAAATGAAAAGTTTAAAGCTTTTTTTGCAGCAGCATCAACAAGGCTTCAAAGTCCCCGATAACCATTTTCAACAAGTTTCGCAAGCGATGACCGCTGTAAAGAACGCTGCTGGCCCCAATAAGCTTGTGCAGTTTTTTGGGTTGTTAGAGAACATGGTGGAAATTGATACCAAAATGGAACCACTTTCGTCCTACGGCGACCTACCTGCTATTACAGAGAATGAGGGTATCAGGATCGGAAATATCTACAATTATATCATGAAGAATTATATGGAGGCCATCACTTTAGAGGATATTGCCCAGGCGGCTTTTATGACACCAGAATCATTTTGCCGGTACTTTAAAAAACATACCGGGCATACCTTTATATCGTTTCTGAACGAAATAAGAATAAACGAGGCCTGCAAAAAACTAACCGCACACAGGTTCGAGAGTATATCTACCGTAGCCTATAAATGTGGTTTTAAAAGTATCACCAATTTTAACCGTGTTTTTAAATGTGTTATTGGCGCCTCGCCACGTGAGTACCTCGACAATTATCTAAATAATGTAAACAGTGCCTCCAAAATTGCCAGTTAAACAACCTGGCTCTTTAATTTTGTCATAACCTGATGTGGCGATATTGGCCATGTATGTTCTAGAATCTTAATCATGATTTGTTTCAAAAAAGCGTCATTCGGTAATAAACTTTTTGTGCTGTGCCTTATCTTATTATTGGCTCAAGCCGATCTGAAAGCACAAAAGATTAACCCGCAATCCGGTATGTATGAACAGGCAAGCGAGGTTAGCGGATTGGTTATTCAATACGGTCAGGACATTAATGCGATCAAAGACTTTTACTGGCCTTACCGCCTTATTCCTAACGAAGAATATCAGCAAAAATACCCTGTGCTGAACTCGCCAGAGCAAAGAAAGCGGTTGATCGAAGTCAACAGTGATTATCTTAAAAAACTTGACCAGGTTGATTTTGATGCCATGAGTGTGTATGGGAAGGTAGATTATATCCTGCTAAAGAAGAAAATCAAGTTCGACCTGGAGAGCCTCCAAAAGGAAGAAGGACAATATAACAGCATCAAAAAGTATATCTCATTTGCAGATGATATTTACCTGCTGGAACAAAAACGCAGGCGCGGCACAGCGATGAATGGACAGGAGGTAGCCGATCAGTTAAATTCTATACTGAAAAAGCTGAAGATGGATTCCACTATAATAAGCAAGGTGCCATTTTTAGATATGAAGCTTGCAGCCGAAGCCCATGACGCGGTGACCGGTTTAAAATTCAGACTGAAGAACTTTTTTGATTTTTACAACGGCTACGATCCCTTGTTTACTTTTTGGGCTCCGAAACCATATAATGCATTGGATAGTGCATTAGGGCTTTATGGTAGAAAGATCATTAATAAAGGGAAGCTCCTGACTACACAAAAACCTGACAGTAGCGGTATAAAAGGTGTTCCGATCGGCCACGATGAGATCGTACGTCAACTGAATGCGGAAATGATACCCTATTCGCCAGAGGAACTGATCAGGATTGCTACAAATGAATTTGCCTGGTGTGATAGAGAGATGCTAAAAGCATCACGGGAAATGGGCTGTGGTGATGATTGGAAGAGAGCACTTGAAAAGGTGAAAAATAGTTATGTGGCGCCAGGCAAACAACCAGAACTGATTGTAAAACTATACAATGACGCTATCAGCTTTATTAAAGAAAAAGATCTGATCACCATACCACCGCTTGCTGAAGAGACCTGGGGCATGATTATGATGACACCACAACGGCAGTTGGTAAATCCCTTTTTTACAGGCGGCAGAGAGATCAGCATTTCGTATCCGACCAACACCATGCAAGAAGAGGATAAGCTCATGAGTATGCGTGGCAACAACCCTTATTTTTCAAGGGGCACTGTACAGCACGAATTGATACCCGGACACAATTTGCAATACTTTATGGGTAGCAGGTATAAACCGTACCGCCAGGATTTTTCTACGCCTTTTGCCATTGAAGGTTGGTCGTTATACTGGGAGCTGTTGCTTTATGACCAGGGCTTTGCTAAAAGTCCAGAAGAGCGGGTCGGCATGTTGTTTTGGCGCATGCATCGGTGCGCACGCATCATTTTCTCGCTCAATTATCATTTGGGCAACTGGACACCGCAACAATGCATCGATTTCCTGGTCGACAGAGTGGGTCATGAGCGGGCTAACGCTGAAGGTGAGGTAAGGCGGTCCTTTGAAGGGGGCTACGGGCCTTTGTACCAGGTAGCTTATCTGGTAGGCGGATTACAATTAATGAGTCTGAAAAAGGAATTGGTTGACAACGGGAAAATGACTTACAAACAATTCAACGATGCTGTTATCAAAGAAAGCCTGATCCCGGTTGAAATGACCAGGGCAACATTAACAGGCGCACATTTGAATAAAGATTTTAATACCAGCTGGCGATTTTACGATTTGGGTAGCAATCTGAATGAAACGGTAACGCCGTCAGGGCGATGATATATTCCTTCCCAAAATTGAACAGCCTCAGATCGTAAAAAGTGATCTGAGGCTTTTTGTTAATACACCTTTTTTACACCTCACTTGCGGTATTCAGTCGTCGCTTATTTCTTTCCTTTAGTTTCCCCAATCCGGTTTATGAACCTGATGTAACAATTATGTTAAAATACTGCAATTGTTAGCAAGATTCCTGAAAAAAAGACGGGCTGTTACCCAATAGTTTTACTGTTCCATTACTTACTAATTGATCATTGAAAAGAAACTTAAAACTATTGACTATGAAGCTAAAAGATGTACTTAAAAAGCTGATTATTTGCTGCTTAGGAGTGCTTACACTCTATTCGGCCGCACATGCCCAGGGAGTATCCCTCAAGGGCCATGTGCTGGATTCACATGGCGCACCTTTACCCGGTGTGGTGGTGAAGATAAAAGGAACTAACCAAGGTGTTGCAACAAATGGACAGGGAGCCTTCGAGATCAACTACAAAGCGCCGGCAACACTGGTCGTAACTGCCATAGGTTATATTAGCCGTGAAGTCAGTTTAACGAATAACGAAAGCATTGAAATCAGGTTAGCTGAGGATAATCAACAACTGGATGAAATAGTGGTGACGGCGTTGGGTGTAAAGCGCGAGAAGAAGAACCTTACTTATAGTAGCCAGGAAATAAAAAGCAATGAAATATTACAAGCGAAAGACCCCAACCTGGTTAATGCCATTGATGGAAAGGTATCTGGTGTGCAGGTTACCACCTCATCGGGTACTCCGGGCAGTTCGTCGCGTATCGTTATTCGGGGCGTTTCGTCATTTTATGGAGACAACAGTCCGTTAATGATTTTGGATGGTGTGCCTATAGATAATAGCGAGACAGGCAACCTCAATTCAGGTCCGGGTACTAACCGGTTGGCAGATATCGATCCTTCCATCATTGATAATATGAACGTATTAAAAGGAGCTGCTGCCACTGCAATATACGGTTCTGCCGGTGCGAACGGGGTAATCATCATCAATACAAAAAACGGGGCCAACAATCAGAAACCTGTTATTAATTTTTCATCCGATTTTTCGTTCGAAAATCCGTGGCTTCCTCAAATACAAAGTAAATATGGGCAAGGTACCCATGGTATATTTTATGATGGCACAAACCAAAAAACAAGTACCTCATGGGGGCCTTTAATGGATACACTTAAGATCAATGGCCAGCCTGCTAAAAAATATAATCAGGCCGATCTGTTTTTTAAAACCGGTCATACTTATAACAATACCGTTAGCATAAATGGGGGGGGGGCGGTTTCAAATTATTTTGTATCCTATTCCAACTTCAATCAAACAGGTACGGTGCCTAAGACATCCTTTTTAAGGAACACGGTCTTCACCAAGTACAGTACGCAGGTAGTTAAAAACTTAACTGCTACCTTCCAGTTAAATTATTCAAATACCCAGAATATACGTATGCCGGAAGGTTATGCTTTAGAGAGCCCGGTATGGACCATTTTTGCTGCCCCTATATCCTATAACCTTCTGCCATATGAAAATGAAGATGGCACCCAACGGCTATATCGCTATTCACGAAATAATCCATACTGGGTACTAAATAGTATTTCTAATACTGCTGCTATCAATCGTTTCCTGCCTACATTCACTGCTGATTATAAGCCTTTGAGTTGGCTTTCGGTAACTGAAAGGTTTGGGGCTGACGTGTATACTGAACAAGATAATTATCATGAGTCAGCACAATCGGTATCTAACCCTAATGGTCGTATCGTGGTTAACAATGCCATCTTCAGGCAATTTAACAATGACCTGATCATAAGTGCGAACCACGAGTTTGGTGATTTTAAGATAGACGGCATAATTGGTAACAATATATATTCTTCTTATTCTGAAGACGCTTATGCCAATGGTCTTGGCCTGGCAGTGGCCGGCCTCAACAATATCAGCGCTGCTTCTAATATCAGCTTTTCTGAGAACCATTATCTTACCAGAAAAGTAGGGTTTTACGGACAAGCTAATATCGATTATAGAAGGTTTCTTATTCTTTCGTTAACAGGAAGATATGACGGCAGTTCAGTATTGTCAACCATGCATAACTTCTATCCATATGGTTCAGCTGCTACTAGTTTTATATTTTCTGAGTTTTTCTCTAAAGAACTGCAGGAGGTAATGAATCTTGGTAAGATACGAGTATCTTATGCTACAACAGGAGATAGTAATGTTAATCCATATTCTCTTACTACTCCTTATGTTAGTCAGAATAGCAATTCGCCAATCCGGAACATCGCATTTCCTTACCAGGGGCAATCGGGTTTTTTACTGAGCCAAACCCTGGGTAACCCTTTCTTAAAAAATGAAAGGGTAAATGAGTTCGAGATAGGGCTTGAAACCGGATTTTTCAACAACAGGATCGGGCTTGAAGCATCTTATTTTGATAAGAAAACAGTGGACGGAATAATACCTGGCGTAAGTATCGCGCCTTCTACCGGCTATAACGGAACAAATGTAAATACAGGAGTTATGACGGATAAGGGCTTTGAGGTATTGTTAAATGTGGTGCCTGTAAAAACTAAAGATTTTAAATGGGATTTAACGCTCAATTATACACATATACGGAATAAGGTACTCGCTATCTATCCTGGTTTACAACAAATAGGAAACGGCTTTACTACAATAATAGTTGGCCAGCCTTATGGAACTATTTTTGGTACAAAATACGCCCGCAATGCACAAGGTAAATTGTTGATTGACGATACCGGCCTGCCATACGCCGATTCGGAGCAAGGTGTGATTGGCAATACCAACCCTGACTGGATGGGTGGATTAACCAACAATTTCAGATATAAACAATTTAACCTGAGCTTCTTTTTTGACGTGAAAAAAGGCGGCGATATACAGAACAATGTAGACGGCTACGGATACTTTTATGGAACACCTAAAGCAACCGAAAACAGGGGGCCAAGGGTAGTTCCTGGTATCGTTGCCTCAACAGGCCAGGCTAATACTATATCGGTCGACGGACAATCTTATTTTCAACGCATAAGCGGTATTACTGAGTCGGTAATACAAGATGGCACCTATATTAAATTAAGAAACGTAAGTGTAGGTTATACTTTTAACCCGACATGGTTAAAAGGTAGCCCTTTTAAAGCGGTGGCTGTGGGTGTTACCGGCCGTAATTTGTGGATACATGCACCTCATTTCACAGGCGGTGATCCTGAAGTAAGTTCATTTGGTGCATCTAATGGTTCCCAGGGGATTTATTCATTTTCCACACCTACATCAAGATCAATCGATTTCAACTTAAAACTCACGCTTTAATCATCCTTTATCAAAATTAGAAAAGTCATGAAAAAAATATTAATAGTCTTACTGTCATGTATCCTGATAGATATTTCCGGATGCAAAAAATATATCGATGTTAATCAAGACCCCAATCATCCTATAACCGTAGGCGAAGCACAAATACTGGCACCTGCCGAAGTAGCCATATCGTCAAACTTATTTGCCGGCAATGTTGCATCAATTGTACAAGAATATATGCAGGTAGCAGCATTAAACCAGGTAGCTCCCGATGCCGGTACTTACTTAATGTATAATACTGATATGGATGGTGATTGGACCAATCTGTACGTTACCTGTTTAAACAACCTGGTTACCTTAAATCAAATGGCTGAAAAAGACGGTAAAACAAACTATTCGGGCATTGCAAAAATTTTAACTGCTTATTGTTTAGGCACAGGCACAGACCTTTGGGGTGATATTCCTTACTCACAGGCATTTAAAGGAATTGTTAACCTCACGCCTAAATATGATGCGCAAAAAGACATCTATACCCAAATACAAAGTTTGCTGGACGCGGGTATTGCCGATATAGCCAAAGGTAGCACCATTGTACCTAATGGGGACGATTACATTTATGCAGGTGATATGACCAAATGGACAAAACTGGCTTATACCCTGAAAGCCCGTTATTATATGCACCTGAGCAAAGCTCCGGGTAACACAGCTGCTGCACAGGCACAATTGGTGCTTACCGCCCTCGCAAACGGGATGCAATCTAATGATGACGATTTTAAAATGGCTTATCCAGGTGCTGCTGGGCAAGAAAATCCATGGCAGCAAAACTTTATATCAGCCAGCACCCTTGTGCTCGCTAATACTGTAGTTGATGGGTTTAAGACACGCAATGATCCTCGTTTAACAATTATGGTGGCGCCGGCGACAAACACAGGTTTATACACCGGCCTACCCGAAGGCATAACAAGCATTAACTCATTGGAAGATTATTCCCGTCCTGGCGATTTTTATGGCGCTGCCGGGGCGACCAATTACATTGTAAACTACTCCGAGGCGCTGTTTTTGAAGGCTGAGGCTACGCTGACGACGTCAGGTTATGCAAGCGCCCAGCCGATCTATCAGGCAGCAGTTATGTCGCATATGAATAAACTTGGGATTGCTGCCGGTGATGCCAATACTTATCTTTCATCAAGAACACTGACGAATGCTAATGCTGAGCAACTGATTATTGAAGAAAAAAACATTGCAAACTATCTTTCCCTTGAGAATTTTAATGATTACCGGCGCACAGGCTTCCCGGTTTTACCACCGGTTCCAAATGCGCTTTCTACCGTTCCGCGCAGGGTATTATATCCGGAGGTGGAGATTATTTCTAATCCGCAGCCTCAGCATTCAGCAAAACTGACTGACAGAGTTTGGTGGGATGCACAGTAGGTAATAAAATTAAGCCAGTGCCATAAATTGATAAGGCAGTTCAATAGTTAGTTAATATTAAATGCCGCGTGCTGGTTTAATTTAAAGCCATGAGTTCATGAACTCATGGCTTTTTTGATGAAAGTTTAAATCTTCATCCTTAAATAAACAGTTTCTGTCGATAGATTACTTCTTCCGGTCTATTTGATTTTAATAGCTTTCTAATAAGCTTTTTCTTAGACTATAAAAATTATAATATGGAA
>Ga0157378_10005465_pt1 | contig 11132 bp, 5 predicted proteins | sample M65metaG_FD_115309 | JGI IMG/M metagenome (GOLD analysis project Ga0157378, IMG submission 115309) | Miscanthus rhizosphere microbial communities from Kellogg Biological Station, Michigan, USA - M6-5 metaG | ecosystem: Host-associated > Plants > Roots > Rhizosphere > Soil | place: USA: Michigan...
CTGGCAACCGGGAGAGCAGCCGGGCGGGCCCTCCGGGCAGATCTACTCGACCTTCCTGCGCGCCGACTCGGTCGGCGACCCGGACTCGAACTTCCCCAACGGCTCCTCTTTCTTCGAGTCGCCGATCCCGCCGGTGAGCGAAACGAGCGGGCCGGGGACCGAACCCAAAGAGTGCGACACGATCCCTTACGACCCATCGATCGACGTCGATCCCGGCACCGCGCAGACCGACTCCCCCGCGGGGGCCACGGTAAGTGTCGAGGTCCCGCACCTGCTGCCGGACTATCTCGCAGGCGAGGACGAACAGGACAGCTCCCAGACCAAGCAGGCGACGGTGACGCTGCCGCGGGGGATGGGTCTCAACCCCTCCGCCGCCAACGGGCTGAAGACCTGCCGCGACGCCGAGTTCGGCAAGGGCACCCGCAGCCCGGTCGCCTGCCCGCCGCAGTCGATCGTCGGCCGGGCCAGGATCGAGTCGCCGCCGCTCGAGGACCAGACGAACCCCCAGCCCGAAGAAGTCTTCGAAGGCAACGTCTACGTCGGCGAGCAGCTCAGCCGCGACCCGGCCTCGGGCGAGGAGTACCGGATCTTCATCGAGGCCAAGTCCGACCGCTACGGGATCGACGTGCGGCTGATCGGCAACGTGCGGGCGGACCCGCAGACGGGGCAGCTGACCACGACCATCTCCGAAACCCCACAGGTGCCCTTCACCTCGTTCGACCTGACCTTCGACGGCGGCGCCCGCGCGGTGCTGAGCAGCCCGCCGACCTGCGGCCCAAACCAGACGGCGACGACGATGACCCCGTGGTCGGGCAACCCGCCGGCTCACCCCACCGACGCGTTCGCGATGACCGGCGCCCCCGGCGGAGGCAAATGCGCGAAAACCCTCGCCGAGCGGCCCTTCGGCCCGTCCTTCGGGGCCGGCCCGGCCAGCGCCAAGGCCGGCGCCTTCAGTCCCATCTCGATCCAGATCACCCGTGGTGACGGACAGCAGGAGCTGAAAGGCGCCGACGTCACTCTGCCGCCGGGGATGACCGGCAAGCTGCGCGGGATTCCCTACTGCCCCGAGGCCGCGCTCGCGACCGCCGCGAGCCGCGCCGGCGATGAGGAGCAGAAGAGCTTCAGCTGCCCGGCCGCCAGCCAGGTCGGCACCGCCGCGGTCGCCGCCGGCACCGGGCCGGCTCCATACAGGATCCAGGGCAAGGTCTTCCTCTCAGGCCCCTACCACGGGGCCCCTCTTTCCCTGGCAGTAGTCACCCCCGCCACGGCCGGGCCGTTCGACCTGGGCACGGTCGTGGTGCGGGTGGCTCTGTTCGTCGATCCGGAAACCGCGCAGATTCGCGCCGTCTCGGACCCGATCCCCCATGTCTTCGGCGGCGCCCTGCTCGACATCCGCTCGGTCGACCTGAAGATGGACCGGCCCGACTTCACCCTCAACCCGACCAGCTGCGAACCGTTCGCCACCGCAGGCAGTCTGGCCGGCGGCGGGGGGGACCCGGCCAACCCGGCGGCCTTCAGCGCCTTCGCCGTCAGCGTCCCCTTCCAGGCCGGCGACTGCGATGCGCTCGCCTTCAAACCGAAACTGTTCACCAAGCTGATCGGCGGCCGCAAGGCGATGCGGCGCACCGGTCACCCGGCCTTCCGCGCCGTCCTCGTCGCCCGCGGCGGCGACGCCAACATCAAGCGTGCGGCGCTGACGCTGCCGCACTCGCAGTTCCTCGACCAAGGGCACATCGGCACGATCTGCACCCGGGTCCAGCTCGCCGCCTCCGCCTGTCCCGCCCGCTCCATATATGGATACGCCAGAGCCGAGACGCCGCTGCTCGACGACGAAGTGAAGGGGCCGGTGTACCTGGTCGCCTCCGACCACGAACTTCCGGACCTGCTCGCCGACCTCCACGGGCAGGTGAGCGTGCGGCTGCGCGGCGTCATCAGCTCGGCCAAGGAGCGGCTGAAGACCGTCTTCTTCCCGGTGCCCGACGTGCCGGTGAGCAAGTTCACGATCAACATGAAGGGCGGCAAGAAGGGGCTGCTGGTCAACTCGCGCGATCTCTGCGCCCGACCCAACCGCTCCGTCCTCAACTTCAAAGCCCAGAACGGCAAGAAGCTGCGGGTGAAGAAGCTGCCGCTGCGGACGCCGGGCTGCAAGAAGCGCAAGCAGAAGACCGAGAAGCGCTAGCGGCTTGTTTACCCGACCACAGGAGATGGGTATGCGAACCGCGATGCAGAGGGGGATCGCGATCGGAGTCGTGCGGCGTGCCGCTGTGCTGGCGGCCATGGCCGTGCTCTGTCTACCGGCTGTCGTCGCGGCCGACACCGGCGACATCATCGCCCCCCAGCACACCCCGCCCACCGCCGCCGACGGCTGGCAGGCGGGAACCTGCAAAACGGACCTGCCGGAATGCACTCCGGAGACGGAGAGCCAGTTCTACACGCAGGCGGCGGGGCATCCGAACGTCGGCTTGACCCAGTTCATCGTCAAGAACAAACCGTTCGAACTCATCCCCGGCGTGCCGATCCCGGGCACCCAAAACCCGGTGGGCACCCTCAAGACCCTGCGGGTTGAGCTTCCGGTTGGGCTCAGCGTCAACCCGCAGGCGACGCCGCAGTGCACGCTGGCCAGCTTCCAGGCCGAACAGTGCGCGGTCAGCGCGCCCGGCTCGCAGGTCGGCACCAGCGCGGTGACCGCCGCGCTGGAAGGCCTGCCGGCGCCGGCGCTCGACGGGCTGACCAAAGTGCCGGTCTACAACCTGGTGCCGAAAGAGGGACAGCCGGCGCGCTTCGGCTTCCGCATCCTCAGCAACGAAGTCTTCCTCGAGGCGGACGTCGACTGGTCCGGCGACTACCACGAGGGCTTCACGATCGCGGTGCCGAAATCGCCGATCGGCGAGATCCTGAAGAACCGGCTGGTCTTCGACGGCCGCGCCGGAAACGGCACCTTCCTCACCCTTCCCAGCACTTGCTTCGACCCCGCCCAGGCCGGGTTCGGGGACATCTACTCGACCCTGCTGCGGGCCGACTCCGTCGAGCAGCCCAACCCGAACTTCCCCAATGGCTCCTCCTTCTTCAAGGCGGGGCTGCCACCCGGCGTCAAGCCGACCGGCTGCGAGAAAGTCCCCTTCAAACCGACCACCGCGGTCAATCCTGGCACCGATCAGGTCGACTCCCCCAGCGGGCCGCAGGTCGAGGTCAAAGTACCGTTCGAGCAGTCGGGGACGACGATCGCCAACTCGAACGTCAAAGACGCGGTGGTGACCCTGCCGCGCGGCATGGGCCTGAACCCCGCCGCCGCACCCGGCCTGCAGATGTGCTCGAACGAGCAATTCGGCAAGGGGACGAGGAACCCGATCGGCTGCCCGGGGCCGTCGAAGATCGGCACCGCGGCGATCGAAACTCCGCCGCTGCCGGCCGGCTCCCTGACCGGCAGCCTCTATCTCGGCCAGCAATTGGGCCGCGACCCGCTGTCCGGCAACGTCTATCGCGTCTTCTTCGATGCCGCTTCGACTCGCTACGGCGTCGACGTCCGGCTGATCGGGAACGTCAAGGCCGACCCGCAGACGGGGCAACTGACCGCGATCTTCCCCGACAGCCCGCAGGTGCCGTTCACCACCGCAAAGGTGAATCTCGATGCGGGCAAGGGCCTCCTGACCAGCCCTCCCACCTGTGGTCCGAACGCCGCCAGCCACGCGATGACCGCTTGGTCGGGTACCCCCGACCAGGGTCCGCAGGAAGGCGGATTCACCCTCGCCAAGCTGCCGGGCGGCGGTGCCTGCCCGAAGACTATGGCCGAGCGGCCGTTCGCTCCGGGCTTCAACGCCAAGCCTAAATCCGATGTGGCGAAAACCTTCACGCCCTTCTCGGCCAACATCTCCCGCCCACAGGGCCAGCAGGAGTTGAAAGGCCTCGACCTGACGCTTCCCGAAGGTGCGACCGCGAAGCTGAAAGGCGTTGCCTACTGCCCACCGGATGCGATCGAGAAAACCGAGAACCGGTCCGGCGCAGCCGAGAAGAAAAACCCCGTCTGCCCGAACGAGAGCAAGGTCGGTATCGCCACCATCCAGGCCGGCACCGGCTCGAAGCCACTCAAGGTCGAGGGGGACGCCTACCTCGCCGGTCGCTACAAAGGCGCGCCGCTGTCGATCGTCGTCGTCACCCCGGCGCTCGCCGGGCCCTTCGACCTCGGCACCGTCGTGGTCCGGGTGCCGCTCTTCCTCGACCCCGAAACCGCCCAGATCCACCCCAGGACGAAGGACATCCCCGACGTCTTCGGCGGCGCCAAGCTCGACATCCGCTCCGTCTTCCTCAACATCAACCGCGACGAGTTCACCCTGAACGGAACCAACTGCCGCAAAGGCGCGACCGCGGGTGTGATCAACGGTGGCGGGGGCAACCCGCTCGACCCCGGCGCCTACTCGGCGTTCAAGGTCGCAGACGAGGTCCAGGCGACCGGCTGCAAGAAGCTGAAGTTCCGCCCGAAGCTGAAGGTCAGGCTGTTCGGCAAAACCCAGCGGGCCAAGCACCCGAAACTACGGGCGGTGCTGAAGGCGCGCGGCAAAGACGCCAATATCCGCAAGACCTCGGTCGCGCTGCCGCACGCCCTCTTCCTCGACCAGGCGAGCCTCGCCAAAGTTTGCACCCGGGTCCAGTTCGCCGCCGAGAACTGCCCGAAAAAGTCGATCTACGGCAAGGCCCGCGCCTTCACGCCGCTGCTCGGCAAACCGCTGGAAGGGCCGGTCTACCTGCGCTCCTCCAACAACACCCTGCCGGACATGGTCGCCCACCTCGAGGGGCAGGTGGACATCGACCTGGTCGGCCGCATCGACAGCTTCAAAGGTGGCATCCGCACCACCTTCGGCCGGGTTCCGGACGTCCCGGTGACCAAGTTCGTCCTCACCCTGCCGGGCGGCAAAAAGGGGTTGTTGGTGAACTCACGCAGCCTCTGCGCCAAGCCGGTTCAGGCGATCATCAAGATCAAAGCCCAGAACGGCCGGAAGAAAAACAGCAAGCCGAAGCTGCGCACTCCGTGCAATGGGAAGAAAAAGCAGTCCAAGTCGCGCGGCTGAGTAAACCCTTCCACCAAAATGTGTCACGTCACCAAACGGTGACACGGTTACCAGGGTAGTAACGGCTGCAGGCACTTGAATCGCCTCTACCGATGTGTAATGTCTTCAGCGGGAGCAGTTCGTGGGGCGCTACAGGGGGCGTCCTCGTTAAGGGAACAACGAGGAGGAAAATTTGATGGCAAAGCGCTCGGTCGCATTGCTTATTTTGTGTCTTGGGGCGTTGCTCGCACTGCCCGCATTCGCGGCGGCGGACACCACCGACATCATCCAGCCGCAGAGCGAAACGTCCGACCAGGGGTTCCAGGCGGGCACCTGCACGCAGGAACAGGAAGCCGGCAAAAACTGTTCGGTCGAAACGCCGACGATCTATTACACGACGGCAGCCGGCCACCCGCCGATCGGCTTCACGCAGTACACCATCAAGCACAAACCGTTCGTGCCATTGACGTCGCCGCCGTTCCCGCCTGGCAGCCTGCTGGCGGAAATCGAACCGCCACTTAATCTGCGGACGATCAAAACTCTGCGCAGCGACCTGCCGCCGGGGCTGACCGTGAACCCCGAGGCGACGCCCTCGCGCTGCAAAATCAGTGAATTCCTCAACTCCCCCTCGCCCGGGATCTTCGAACCGGCTTGCGATCCCGAGACGATCACCGGTGAAGAGAAGGTCACCCTGGTGACCAACAAAGCCGAAGTGGAAATCGCTCCCGGTTTCAAACCGCCTCCCGGTTTCGTGATCCCGCCGACTCCGGGCAACACCCTGGTGTCGGTCTACAACCTCGAGCCGGCCGAAGGCGAACCGGCGAAACTCGGTTTCGTGATCGGCAAAAAAGTGCCGGTCTTCCTCGAAACCGAAGTCGCGTGGGAGAGTGACTTCCACGAGAGCTTCACGATCAAACTCCTGAACACGGCGGAAGTCTCCGGGCTCTCGACCCTGATCAGCCGCCTCGTCAGCAAAGGGCGATCGGGCGATGGCACTTACCTGACGAACCCGACCACCTGCTTCGACCCCAACGATCCGGCCTACGAACACCTGTACTCGACCTGGTTCCGGGCCGAGAGCTACGGTGACCCGAATCCGGAATTCCCGCATGGGTCGACCCCGGTCGAGGCGAAGCCGCCGAAAGTCGGCGGATCGCGTGTCCAGCAGAGCGGCTGCGACACGGTTCCGTTCGATCCGTCGATGGAAGTTGCAGCGGGCACGGCCAACGTAGATTCCCCGGCACCGGCGACGGTGACGGCGAAACTGCCGTTCGACCCGGCCACCGAAGGCAACGAAGGACAGATGCAGTCCCACGTCCGCAAGGCCGAAGTGGTGTTGCCTCAGGGCATGGGTCTGAACCCGTCGGGGGCACAGAGCCTCGCCGTCTGCACCGACGCCCAGTTCAAGAAGGGCGTGCGGGTGATGGACAACGAATGCCCGCCCGAGTCCAACATCGGCACCGTCGAAGTCGAGTCGGCGCCGCTGGCGGAGCCCCTGGTCGGCAACGTCTACGTCGGCCAGCAGCTGAGCCGCGATCCGGAATCCGGTGACCTCTACCGGATCTTCCTCGAAGCCAAGAGCGTGCACGAGGACATCAACGCCCGGCTCATCGGCCACGTCAAGGCCAACAAGACCACGGGCCAGCTCAACGCGGTGATCGACGATCAGCTCTCGAGCGAGTTCTTCGGCAAACTGCCGTCGGGCCTGCCGCAGGCGCCGTTCAAAGAGATCCGCGTCCACATCGACGGCTCCAAAGAGGTGCTGACCAGCCCGCCGATCTGCTCGGCGACCGGTACCAGCCGCTTCGAACCTTGGGCTCGCCCCGGGGAACTGAAGCCGGTCAACTCGACGGTCACCCTGAGCAGCGATCCGACCGGCGGTGCCTGCCCGAAAACGATGGCGGAGCGGAAGTTCACCCCGACCTACAAAGCCGCCCCGGAGAGCACCCAGGGCGGGTCCTACTCCCCGTTCCACGTCCTGATCGGACGGCGTGACGGCGAGCAGGAGCTGAAAGTGGTCGACGTCACCCTGCCGAAGGGGCTGACCGGCAAGCTTGCCGGGATCCCCTACTGCTCGGAGGCGGCGATCGCCGCGGCCGCCAACAAGAGCGGCCGTGAAGAGTCGGACAAACCGAGTTGCGACGAAAACTCGTTCCTCGGTACGGCGAAGACGACCTCGGGCACCGGCGACCACCCGTTGCAGATTCCCGGCAACGTCTATCTGGCCGGTCCCTACAACGGCGCTCCGGTCTCGCTGGTCGTGACGACCCCCGCGCTCGCCGGGCCGTTCGACCTCGGCACCGTGGTGGTCCGGGTCGCGCTGTTCATCGATCCGGAAACCGCCCAGGTCCATGCGGTCTCGGACCCGATCCCCGACGTTTACGGCGGGGCGAAGCTGGATATCCGGGCGATCGACCTGAGCCTCTATCGCAAGAAGTTCATGCTCAACCCGACCAATTGCGCCGCCCAGGCGACCACCGGGGCACTCAAGGGCGGTGGCGCGAACCCGGCCGACCCGGCCGCGTTCAGCTCCTACGCCGTCAATGACCCGTTCCAGGCGACGGGCTGCAACAAACTCGGCTTCAAGCCGAAGCTGAAGATCCAGCTCTTCGGTGGCACGAAGCGGAATCAATATCCGCGCCTGAAGGCGACGCTCACCGCCCGCAAAGGCGATGCCAACATGGCCCGCACGGCGGTGACGATGCCGCGTTCGCTGTTCCTCGAACAGGGCCACTTTGGCACCGTGTGCACGAGGCCGCAGTTGGCTTCCCACACCTGCCCCCAGGCCTCGATCTACGGAAAGGCGTGGGCGAAGTCGCCCTTGCTAGAAAAGAAGTTGCAGGGCAAGGTGTACATGGTGTCGTCTAACAATGAGTTGCCGGACCTGCTGGTCGACCTCCGCGGTCAAGTGGAGATCTACCTGCGCGGCGTGATCGGCAGCGGCAGCACCGGAGGCCTGAAGACGGTCTTCCGGACGGTGCCCGACGTGCCGGTGAGCAAGTTCGTCCTCAACATGAAGGGCGGTAAGAAGAGCCTGCTCGTCAACTCGACCAACACCTGCGCCAAGCCGCAGAGGGCGATCGTGAACATGAAGGCTCAGAACGGCAAGAAGAAGAACGCCAAGAAGTTCAAGCTCAACATCGCTTCCTGCGGAAAGAAGAAGGGCAAGAAGTAGGAGCGGTTCCAGCAAGCGGGTCGATCGCACCGGCGCGGGTGGCCGAATAGCCTCCGCGCCGGTGCGCCCGACGCTCTCAGTCCTGATCGTCGCCTACGAGAACCGCGGCGATCTCAGTAAGACCCTTCCGGCCCTGCTGCCTGAGCTCGGCGAGGGCGACGAGCTGATCCTCGTCGAGAACAAGCCCGGCGACGGCAGTGCCGACCTCGTCCGGGAGCTGGCGCCCGAGGCGCGGATCGTCCCGATGGGCGGCAACGCCGGCTTTGCCGCCGGGATCGACGCCGGCGCCGAGCTCGCGGGCGGCGATCTGCTCGTGATCCTCAACCCCGACGCCGCCCCCCAGCCCGGCTTCGGCGAGGCGATCCGCCGCCCCTGGGCGGACGAGCGGGGATGGGCCGCGTGGCAGGCGCTGGTCGCCGACGGCGAGCTCCGTTGCGTCAACTCCGCCGGCAACCCCCTGCACTTCACCGGCATCACCTGGGCGGGAGGGCACGGCCGGCCGCTCGACCAGGCGCCGCCCCCCGGCGAGGTCACCGTCGCCTCCGGCGCCTGCCTGGCGATCCCGGCGGAGAGCTGGCGGCGGGTCGGCGGTTTTCCAGACGAGTTCTTCCTCTACCACGAGGACGTCGACCTCTCGGTCCGGCTGCGGGCCGAAGGGCACGCGGTCGGGATCGAGCCGACGGCCGTCGTCGCCCACGACTACGAGTTCGGAGCCAACGCCGAGAAGTGGTTCTGGCTCGAGCGCAACCGGCTCGCCTTCGTGCTGCGCACCTACCCGGGCGCGCTGCTGGTGCTGCTGGCGCCGGCGTTGCTGGCGACCGAGCTGGCGCTGTTGGCGGTCGCGGGGGGCGGCGGCTGGGGGAGGGAGAAGCTGCGGGCGAACCTTGCCTTCCTGCGCTGGCTGCCGCGGCTACTGCGCGAGCGCCGGGAGATCCAGCGGCGGCGGACGGTCAGCCCCGCCGAGTTCGCCGCCTGGCTCACCCCGGACCTCGACTCCGATCTGATCTCGCCGCTGGCCCGCTCGCTGCCGGCCCGCCTCTTGCTGCGCACCTATTGGCGCGCGGTGCGCCTGCTGCTGGGCTAGATTGGCTGGCTCGTCGGCCGGATCAGGATCTCGTTGACGTCGACGCCGGCCGGCTGTTCGAGCGCGTACATCACCGCGCGGGCGATGTCCTCGTCCTTCAGCGCCCACTCGCCAGGACTGTTGTCGAAGAAGGGGGTATCGACCATGCCGGGCTCGATCAGGGTGACCTTGATCCCGTGGTTTTCGTGCATCTGGCGCAGCTCGGCCCGCAGCGACTCGCCGATCGCGGTCGCAGCCCACTTCGTCGCCGAGTAGAGCGAGCCCGGCAGCGCCCGCCGCCCGGCGATCGAGCTGGTGACGAGGAAGTGGCCGTCGCCGCGCTCGAGCAGGTGGGGGAGGGTGGCCCGGATCGTCAGCGCCACGCCGTAGACGTTGGTCAGCACCATCGAGCGCCAGTGCTCAGGCGACTCCTCGAGGAAACCGCGGGTGGCGCCGAAGCCGGCGTTGGCGAAGACGGCGTCGATGCGGCCGAAGCGCTCGAGGCCCGCCGCGGCGAGCGCCTGCACCTCGTCCCACTCGGTGACGTCGCAGCGCACGGCAATCGCCCGCTCGCCGCCGCCGAGCTCTGCGGCCAGCTTCTCCAGCTCCTCCTCGCGCCGCGCCGCCAGCACCAGGCGGTACTTGGAAGCGGCTGCCCGGGCGGTTGCGGCGCCGATGCCGCTGCTGGCGCCGGTGATCAGCAGAACGGGGTCCTCGGCCATGCCGCCATTCTCCCAGGTCGGCAGCTTGCGATAATCCCGGTTGCCTGTGGACCCTCAGCGGAAGCGCAAGATCCGGCTCGTCGCTGCGCTCGGCGTTGCCGTGCTGCTCGCGGTGGCGTTGATCTACACCTCCTTCTCGGCCTCGACCGAGGCGAAGGAGCCCTCGCAGCTGCTCTCGGCGACGCCCGGGACGACCTACGAGATGACCGGCAAGGTGGTCGAGGACTCGATCAAGCGCGACGGCAACGGCATCGCGTTCCGCGTCGTCGACCGCGACGGCAGCGGCCCGAAACTCCCGGTCACCTACACGGGGACCGTCCCCGATCCCTTCCGCGGCGGTCGCGAGATCGTCCTCACCGGAGCGCTCGCAGGCAGCGGCGTCTTCGTCGGCGAGCCGGAAACCCTGATCACGAAGTGCCCGTCGAAGTTCACGACCAGATCTGATGGCTAGCCTCGGCAGCGCCCTGCTGGGCCTTGCCTTCCTCGCCGCCCTGGCCGCCGGTGCGATGGCGCTCGCCGGCCGCAACGGCGACGAGCGCTGGCTCACCTACTCGCGCCGCACCGTCTACGCCTTCTGCGCGCTGCTGACCGCGTGCGTGGTGATCATCGAGATCGCCTTCGCCGGCGACGACTTCTCCTTCAACATCGTTCAGCAGCACTCCTCGATCGAGACGCCGTCGGGCTACAAGCTGGCGGCGATGTGGTCGAGCCAGGAGGGTTCGCTGCTGCTCTGGGCCTTTGTTCTCTCGATCGCGGCCAGCGTGGCTCTGTTTGCGACCCGGGACCGGCTGCGCGACCTGGTTCCCTGGGCGACCGCGGTGATGATGGGCGTCGCCGCCTTCTTCACCGGCCTGATGCTGTTCGCGCCCGACGTCGACCCCTTCGCGAAGGCGGCCCTGCAGATGGGCAAGGTGCCGACCGACGGGGTCGGCCTCAACCCGCTGCTGCAGCACCCGAGCATGATGATCCACCCGCCGATGCTCTACTCGGGCTACGTCGCCTTCACGGTGCCGTTCGCCTTCGCCATCGGCGCGCTGGTCACCCGCCGCCTCGACGCCGAGTGGATCCGCGCCACCCGCCGTTTCGCGCTGATCGCCTGGGCTTTCCTCGGCTTCGGCCTCCTGCTCGGC
>Ga0157378_10005466_pt1 | contig 11130 bp, 13 predicted proteins | sample M65metaG_FD_115309 | JGI IMG/M metagenome (GOLD analysis project Ga0157378, IMG submission 115309) | Miscanthus rhizosphere microbial communities from Kellogg Biological Station, Michigan, USA - M6-5 metaG | ecosystem: Host-associated > Plants > Roots > Rhizosphere > Soil | place: USA: Michigan...
GCAATAAATTTAGAACGGAATAGAGCGTCGTGCTCTTTCCCGAACCGGTCGGCCCGGTCACCAGCAGCATTCCCTGCGGCAAGGTGATCATCTGCCGCATGCGCTCGGCCACGGCCTTCGGGAAGCCCAGGTTCGCAAAACTCAGGATCGGCGCCGACGCCTCGAGCAGTCGCATGACGACCTTCTCTCCGTATTGGGTCGGCAGTGTGGACACGCGCATATCCACCTTTCGCTGTCCGACGACCACCATGAAGCGACCATCCTGCGGTGCGCGGCGCTCTCCGATATCCATGTCTGACAGAATCTTGATCCGGGAGACCAGTGAATTTTGGATGTTTCGTGGAACGGATTCCAGTTCACGCAGAACGCCGTCAACCCGAATCCGGACGGCGGTGGCAACAGCTTGCGGTTCGATGTGGATATCACTGGCTTGCTTGTCCATGGCGCTCTTGATAATTTCCGATACCAGCCGGACCGCGGGAGTTCTCTTCTGATTGAGTTCCACCTGGATGGCCTCGATCGCATCGCGATTTGCCTGGCGGATGCTGGTTGAAACGAACTCCATCTCGGCGTTGGCTTCGAGCGTCACCTTTTCGACAGCCTGCCTCACGGCAGCTGTGCTCACGAAGTGATCGTAATTCTTGACGATCGCCGTTTGAATTTCGGCGCGAAAACCGAAGCGCGGGGAGATGTCTTTTCCGGTCGTAAAGCGCAGTTCGTCAATCGTCGTGACGTTCTGCGGCTCGGCCATCACTACTACCAGCTTGGATTGATCGATGCAAACCGGTAACGCGTCCAGGCGCACGGCCATTGCTTTCGGAACCGATTGCAGAACGGCCGCGTCGCATTGCACCGAGGTGCTATCCATGTACGGCACCCTGGAAACGTCTTCCAGGGCTTTGATTAAGGATGCTTTGTCGACGAGGCCGCGCTCCAGGATCAGTTCGCCAAGCCGAACCATCTTGCCTTCCTGCTCTGTGAATAATTTCTGAAGATTCACTTCGGAGATCTGCCCTCGTTCCTGCAGAATCTCCCCCAGCTTCTTACGCTTCATGCGCAGTTCCTCGCTGAAATGGGGGCACGTAAGATTCCAAACATCAGTCAATTCCGCGCGCATAAGTCACCTGAACTCAGTAGCCTGATTGCACCACGATTGGGACAAGAATCGCGCTATGTTTCACTACGGGATTTCATGCTCGGTAAGGTGCAAACTTGAAACGAAACCGCAGCCAATACCATGGAAAGTCGACCTGAAACAATGTATTTGTGCGTAAATGATTTGTCATTTGTAATGACACAGTTCTGACTTGGAATCATCGTTCCAGGGAATTTACGCTGGACGGGAAATCCGCGCTGGATTCCCGAGTCGGGATTGCGGTCTCCCAAAATAGGAGAACCGGGGCGCCTGTTAGAGAAGAAATCAGAGGCGTTCCGCAAAAACCTGAAGAAAAATAAGGAAATGGCACAGCCAAACAGCAATCCAACATTGGCATAATGCGTGCACTATCAGAATTCGTGGACGCATTCCGATAAACGACTTTCACAAGTCCGCGAGCGAGGGGGAAGGGGCTTGCTCAAGGACGAGTGCTGGTCGTTCCCACCTGCCTCTGAGAGGGAAGCTAGGATGGATGACCCCATGCGAGCCATCCATAAGTGGCAGTCTTTGCTATTACCTAACATCCTGGGCATGGTCGATTGTCCGTGTTTTGTCCGAGTTCTCATTTGATGGCGACGATCTTCGTCTGTGCGGGCTCGCGAAATTTCTCGGCCACTTCAAACGCTTCCCGCATATCGTCGGTGGTGAGGATCGAGTAACGCTGAAACATGGAATCACTCGTATGGCCGCTCCAGCGCTTCGCGACTTGCGGACTGATGCCCGCCCGGACCATTCTTCGAACGCTACTGCGCCGTAGATCGTGAAATATGGCCCGCACTCCGGCTTGCTCGCAGGCGTTGCCCCACGCTTTCCGGAAGTCGCGCACGGGCTGCCCCTGGCGATGGAAGATGCGTTCGGCCATTACCGTGGTGCCACGCACTTCGACGGGGCGCGCGTTTTGGCGCCGTGAAACGATTTCGGAGAGTTGTCCTACCAAAGGCAGAACCCGGGGCCGGCGGTTCTTTGTGATATTCGCGGGGATGTGCAACTCGTCGCCATGCACCATGCTCCAAGTCAGGCCGGCCGCTTCACCTTTGCGCATTCCGGTAGCGGCACACCAGGCCGTGAAGTCGCGCAGGTCTTCGGGGAGCTGAGCGATAACCGCTTCGATCTGTTCCGTTGTGAGGAAGCCCTGCCGCGCATTTCCAGCTTCGCTCAAGTGTCGGATGTGGGGCATGGTATTCAGCTCGCCGCGTTGGATGGCGAGCCTATATGCTTGGCCGACGAGTTGCGTTATGCGATTGACGGTTGCCGGGCGGTCGCCACTCTCGAGGCGCTGCTCAATGTACTTATCAACGTCTTGGGCCGTCAGTGATACGGCGCGAAAGTGGCCGAAATCAGTCACAGCACGCGCTACCTTGCCCCTGGCCGTCACGTCCAGTTTTCCGCGAAGTTCGAAGTCCTTTCGCAGTCCCTCGAGCAAATCACCAACGGTTAGCCGCTGACTCTTGGGCTCAACAAACCGCTGCGCCCCGATTTGATCGGCGTGCACTCGCTTGATGCGTTGCCGCAGGGCCTTGCGGGCCTCAGGTTCATCGGTCGTGCCCGTGGATTCGCGATACTCCTTGCCGCGAAGGGAATAGCCCATCCACCAAATGCCGCCCCGAAGGAATAGCCTGCCATCGCCTCGCGCCATGTCAGTTTCCGCCTTTCTTTAGAAGTTCGGTGAGGGCCTTAATGACCATCGCCTCGGCAGACGTGCTCTGCTCGATTGCACGGATGCGAACCTTATCCCATAACTGCCTCGGGACACGGATCGTCGTTTTGATGATTTCCTCTTTGGACTTTTGCATTCCTGGCGTACCTCCCAATTAGAAGGTACTTTAATGACAGCATGCTGTCAAGACCTATTTACGGCATGAGCTGATATGCTTCTCAATGCCCCGGAGTGAAAAGAGCAGCCTGCTTCCCATGTGGCGGGTAAAGGTGAAGTCTTTGTGATGCCGGTATACGTAATCCTCGGACATTCCCAGGCGCCTCGCGGCCTCGGAAACGTCGAGTAACTCATCGGCCTGGGCTTGGATTGGCTGGGGTGCCGTTAAGCGCGCCAGAGCCGAGGCCCGAATCTCCTCCAGATCGCCAAGCAGACGCGGCAATTCCTCGGGCGCGAGCGTGCGGGCTAAGTCGAGCACGGGTTGTAACGCGGATCTCATCTTCCCTCTATGAATCATGCTCTCGAGGCTCAGCGGGATTGCGCCACATTTCGGCAGCTAAAGCTTCTTTCGCTTCCTCGAAACGTAAGCTCCTGACATTGAAAGTCGCTTTTATTCGTCCGGTTTTTCCATCCCTGCTTTTCAGGAGTTGAAGTTCGGCTTCTTTTTCGTCGCCTTGGAGTTCGCGAACGTAGGGACGATCGGCGAGAATGATGAAAGACGCGAATTTTTGTTTTGCCGCTGAACCGTAGAGGCGCTGCAGGGTAGGCCTACCAGCGTCCTCGCCCTGAGTCGTCTTGCGTAGTTGCGAAATCAGGACCACGCAACATTTGAGTTCAAGAGCCATCGACTTCGCGGCCCGCGCGATAACGCGTTGCTGTTCAAACTCCGTTTTGCCTTCGGCCTCGATTAGTTCGTCATAGTCGAGAATCAGGAGATCCAGGCCGGCGCGAGATTTCATTTTTCGCGCGGCGCGCCGGATCCGCGAAAGGGAAAGCTCACCGTCGAGAATGCGACATTTCTTGCACTGGTGAGACGCGGCCTTTACTAACTCTTGAAAATCTTCATCGGTGAGTAAGTCATCTCGGCGTAGTTTGATTGGTGTGACGCCTGATGCGGTCGCTAGTTCGCGGCTGGCGAGGTGCGCCCTTGTCATTTCCCCGCTGCAAAAGAGGGCAAGGTACCCGTCGCGGCATGCTCGCGCGCGGATCTGGGCCGCAAAAAGAGACTTTCCGGTGCCCGTTTCTGCCGTGAGTATAATTAATTCTCCCTCACGGAATCCTCCCGTCCACTGGTCGAGCTTGTCGACGTCGGTATAGATTTTCAGCCGTGCGCCCTCCTTGGCGTTAGAAAGAGCCTCCACGGCGGAATCAAAGTAAGGCGCGCCATCATCGTCACTGCCTTCCATCTCGCGGGCGAGAACGGAGAACTTCTCCACTGCGGAATCCAGCAGTGACTCAACATTCCCGGCCTGCTCGAGGGCGAGTTGTTTAATGTGCTCAGAAAGGTGTACGGCCTGGCGGAAGGCGGCCATCCGGCGAAGGCCGCGAAGGACATAGAACACGTCGCTCTTGGATGCCACGCCATCGCACAGGCTCGCTACGTAGGCTATGCCGCCGGCGGCTTCGGCCTCGCCATTTCGGGTTAGCTCGTCATGGACCGACAGTAGATCTGGACGGCTGCCGGCCGCGGACAGAATCAGAATTGAATCAACAATCTTGCGATGCCAAGCGTTGAAAAAATCATCGGGTTTGAGGGCATCGATTAATTCGTTGGACTGCGGATGGCCCGAGAGAATAGCGTCCAGGACAGTGCGCTCCATGAGGTCATCGTGCGGAAGGATCACTTGTTCCAAGGAAGCTCCTCCAATTCCCGGAGATTGGGCTCTTGTTTTTCGGCTGCATGGCCCAGCGCGGCCTTGCGACGGACCCATGCCCGCGGATATTTACATTTCGCGCCCTCGAGGACTTGCCAGGCATTGAGAACGTCCCCCATGAAGTCAAAGAGGGAACTGCCGTTCCGAACCGACCAACGATCCTCGCAAAGTTTCCTAAAGGCGCCGGGCAGCCTTAGAGGGTCAACTTGGGTCTTCTCCCATACGGGGCAGGCCGCTCTTACTGCTGCGTCTTTTTGCTGAGTCACTGCTGAGTCTTCTTTGCTGACTGCATTTTGCGGTTTCTCACGCACATGGATGTGTTTCTCACGCACATAGATGTGTTTCTCTTCGGGGGGAGAAACTGCATTTTGCGGTTTCTCTTTCTTCCAGATGTCGAACTTTTTGGAGTTCAAAACCTCGATGACCTGGCCGTAAGGCGTCCGGCGGGACCGGATATACTTTTCATCGACTAAATGCTTCAAGTGGCGCCGTACTGTTTCTCTATCGGACTTTCTCAGGTCGCCAACGATCCGAGTGACTTTTACCGGCGCGCCGCCCAGAACTAACCCGACGCCATCTTTCTCTCTGGTGATGGCGTCGATGCACCATAGAAATTCCCAAAGTGCATCGCCAATCCGGTCATAGTGCTCAAAAATGCCATTCCAGAAAGGGTTCGGATGAGAGTCTTTCTCGCCGTACTTGCGGCCATGCGGCGTCATTTCTGCGTCCCTGGCGCGTCAAAGAGCGGTAGGCCGGTCGCTCGGTTTGGATACCATTCACGGCCGGCAGTCGGCACGGGAGATGATGCAGGCGACTCGCGCACCAGCCGAAACCATGAGCGTCTTTCTCCTGTTTCTTCGTTCGTTTCGGACTTGTTCTCGATACAGAAGCCTGATCGTCGCAGTTCGTACACGCGAGCATTATATTGCTGTGCCAAGGCCGCGATTTCCGGTGACGGCACCCATCCTCCGTTTTCCGCAATCAAACGTTGTAGGATGCCGTTTCGCTGCGTCTTTGCCGACTTGGGCGGTCCTGCTTTCATGCAGCAACTTCCGCTTCAAGAGAACGGGCGAGACGCTCGGCACGCATAACGCAGTCCGCTGTAACGGGCAGGCCAGCCTGTAGTCGCTTGCGTAAAAGCGTAAGTTGTCCGCGGAGAAGTACGATGCGCTCATGGGGTGAAAGCTCTGGTTGTGAGGTGAGGCTGCGCCCTGGCCGCGAACCGTGGTAACGCCTTTGCTCAACCGGTGCGGATCGTACGATTTCAACGCCGATCTTTCGCTCGGGCCGAACATCGTGGACCGATGAAACTTGCGCTTCTACTTCAACTGCTGGTATGGTTTCCATTGTTCGCGTCTCCGATTGGGTCAGCCGCTCCCAAAGCAAGCTGACGATTTTTGCCGAGGCCCTCAGAATTGCCGCTGAGGGCTTTGGTTTTTAGTGCTGAAAAAACTCACGCGCATATTTCACTCTTCAAGCTGCTTCGTTTGGCGCGCCGCGTGAAGGCGGTCAACGATTCGTAGGGAACGAGAATTTGCCCGCGCACCTTCACGGCAACAAGTTCGTTTTCACGAACGAGCTCCATGATCGCTTCCTCTGGGAGGCTGAGTTGAAAACTCGCCTCCGTGATCGAAACAAGTAGTGGTTTTCCGGTTCGCATAATGCGGGCGACTGTAGGATCACGGCGAAAATAGCGCAAACCGATTCGCTACTAGAATCTAGTAAAAAATGTCAATTTAGGTAGGTTTTATGCGGGTTTCGTGCGAGGCCAACTTGTACTAGAAATCTAGTAGAAAGCTAGTGGGAGAGTAATTCTAACTTCTTGCAAACTTTCGACTTTTCATCTGCAGCACGCTGCAGCCATTTCGGATCCCTTTCCGCAGCGATGCCCGCGTACGTCCCTGGGCAGCCGCGTTGAATCCAACTCTGGCGGGGTCTTGCTCCAGCAGTGTGCAATTCACGAAGATACTGGTCCCCTTCTAAACCTCGCTGGCTGACTTGCCAAATCTTCTTTTCGTGCGTCGTGGGCGATCTTACCTTGCGTGTGGGTTCCGGCTGCAACGCCGGGGCATCCAAAGCCGACCGAAGTGGTTGAGCAATTTCAGGTATCAGTGCTCTACGCTTCTTGAGTTCGATAAATTCAATTTCGTACTTAGAACAAATGGCTTTCCTCAACTCGCCAAGTCTCGCCTCACTTAGTAGACGCCCGGCATCGCTCCAGGTTGGGGCAGATAAATCGCGTCGTATGCTTTCTTGAAGAAAATCGAAAGCTGCTAAGACATGTGGGACTAACTCCTTCTCTATAAATTCCGGCGTGACGGCGCGGCCATCGGCATACAAAGTCTCACGGCAGCATCTATCGGCAGCCTCCAGAAACTCACGGCTTCGCTCGGAAAAGTAAGAAGAGTCAGAGCCACCCACAGCGGAAAGCACGAAGTAACCATCAACCAACACGCTTTTTATACGCCGCGTCGGCTCGGACATCTTAAGTTCGTAGAGGTGCTCATCAAATGTGCTCGCGATTGGCGGCTTCTTTGCCTGTTTCGTGGTAGGATTCTTTTGATTCGACAATTGCGATACCTCGGCCCCGGTGCCCGCCGGGGCTTTTCCTTTTTGGTTAGGTCATCCTAACAAATAACTTGACATAAGGTCAAGTGAGCAGCTATAAGAGATCAATGGCCGCGAGAACCTACACGACAGCTGAAGCTGCAGCAAAGATTGGGATATCCCGTCAGACGCTGTACGCGTGGATCGAAGAAAGAAAGATCGCTGCTCCGAAACCGACAAGGATGGGACAGAGATCCATTCGATTCTGGACCAACGCTGACATCGAGCATGCAATTAGTTTCAGACGCACAACGATACGGCGTGGTCCAAAACCGAAGACCAAGTAAAAAGGCGGGACGCGCCCGGCACCCGGCCAGGAAGAAAGAAGAAAATCTGCGCAGAGTTTCTCAGAAGCAAGCGGGACGCGCTATAGTAGGCCCTTCATTTGGGAAAATCCATTCCCAGGACATCATAGAGATTAGTTTTGAGCTTTTCGATTAGTAGGGCGGAGGCCGGTTCGACATCCCTCCAATCCATCGAACCTCTGCCTTCTCTAGTGGGATGAGCGGACGCTACATTGGCGCCGTCCAATACCGAAGTCAAAAGCATTCGCTCTGCGTCCGAAAGAGCGGCAGGATCAACTAGGGCGCCTCCGACATCAATAACAAAAATGTCCGTAGCGTGCTTCCGTCGAGTTGCCTGCTGCAATGATCTTTTCTCGTCGAGGCACAAGCCAAGGAAATTTGCAGTCCAGCGACAGATGATAAGGCTAGCCTCGAAGATACTCGGGAATACAGGTTGAAGTGCGCCATTCTTACCACCTTGCGCATTGTATATTGCAAGTCCTCGGAGGATCCGAATGCGGTAAGGCACATGTTTGGTAACCCACTTCTCACGTTCTGGTGACGGGAGGACAATTCGCTGCAAAGGCATATCCTCGGATCATTTTACATGTTCTTGTGAGACTCGTATCTGGCCCAAATAGAGCGAAATATCGCACGGCTCACGTTACGTGCCCGCACGGCGGAACGGCTGCTGATGGAAGACGAATAGCGGGGATCATTATTTCCAGAATTGCTTGAACCACAATACCCATTCATCGGGGCCCCACCCGGAGACTTTGCTGGGGCTGTCGACCTTAAACACGATGAAATGCGCCGCTGGTAGCGCTCGGCGGATTTCGTCCTTGAACTCCTCGACTGCGAGATTTTCGTTTTCGATAATCAGCAGCCATACGTCTGAACTCCAGTGCCACCAATTGGCCCTTCCCTCAAGAAACAGATTCTGGATCACCATCGTCTGTTCCGGTTTTGCCTGCGGAATAATTAGGATGAATTGGCTCATTCCTTTGGCTCGATGTTCCCGGACGGTCCTGGGGGTAGCGCTTTATTGTCGGCCCCCTCAACTATCTCGATGATTTCTTTCAGGCCCGTCAGATTGTCACCTATATATTTTCTCTCGATGGCCGTCTTGACGATGGAGTATGTCTCCGATCGCAACGAATCGGGGTTTGTCAGCGCGAAATAGATGAACGCGGAGATCAGCAGGATAACTACGGCGACGACAATGATCGCAAATAAGACGAGAGCCCACGAAACGGCGTGCACAATCACGAGTACCAGAAACGCGAAGAGAATAATCACTAGAGTCCACTGGAGGGAGTTAATGACCGAACTTCGGGATCGCCCGATGCTCGCTTGCTGCAGGAGTGATTTTAGAGCCTGCCACATTCGTCTTGTCCGTCGCCTCGCGTGCGGATTCTAGCACGTTGGACGAACATTACTCACCAGCCGTGCGCTCGCTTCTTGAGCTCTTCGAAGGGCAATTCATAAGCCGCTGCCCCACTTTATTTCCTTTAGTGGAGCGCATTGTGCTCGATACCTTAGGTGATTTCTTTGCCGTTTTTTCCAGTCTTGCCGCCTGCGACCAGGCTGGAACTGAATACACCGCTCAAGGTTCCGATCTTCTGAAATTTGGCATCGCCCAGAAAGCGATACGTTCCGGTGATGGTTCCGGTCGGCGTGTCGCCGACATTGTTGGGGATCCACAGATCCCCGTTACTCATGACGTGTAAAAACACTGGGATGCTAATTGGAGTTCTCCTTCGGCGGCGGAGTTACTTCACTCACCAGCCACGTCCTCGCTTCTCAAGTTCCGCGAGGTCCAGTTCGTAAGCTTCTGCCTCATTGAAAGCTCTCTTGGGAATCGGAGTCCCCGCGCGCAACTGCAACATACCCTTCTCGGCCAATTCTATATAGGCGTTTTGCATATCATCGAGAGTTCCCAGAAACACGTCGGCGACGGGATCGAGCTTCCCGAGTGCGACGAGCGTGGCAGCCAGCGTCCTGCCGTTCGCCTCATTGGGCAGATAGTCGGGGTTCGCGTTGACAAAATCTTGCTGGATATTTTTCCAGCCGATGCTTCCATGGACTTTTTCGGCCCAAACTTGCTTCTGCTGGGCGTACATCTTCACTTGGTCCGTGGAAAGCGATTCGAGGAATTTTTCCTCCGGATCGACCGACAACTTCATGCGCTCTTCGTTGTCGTAATGACGGGCTGCCAACTCGGAATCGTACGTCTGCTCGGCAAGCGTCGAATACCAATGGCCAGGCCCTACCTGTTTAATTGCCATTTGCGTCGCGTCTCCCTTCGTTTTTCGCTGGACCTGCTCTAGTGCGATAAATCCCACCCAAGTTTGCCAGCCACTCCGGTAATAGTCCCAGCACCTGCAATCGCACCCGCACCCACTAATACTTTGGTTGCCGCCTGTCTTGCTTGCGCCTTTACCAACGAGTTTCTGACTTCGGCGGGATTAGAAAAACGCGCCTTCAGTTCCGCCGGGCTCAGCTTGTCGAAATCGTCCAAGATACCCTTGTAGTCAGCATTCGTGCCAAACATCTTTCCCGCGCTGACGTGAGGCCGAACGATCTCCCGTAGTGCCTTGCTATCCGTTGCAGGAAGGGTAGAGAAGTCGGGATTTTTGTCGATGATGGACGATGCGAGTTGGTTCTCTGCGACCTTCGCCCCGCTGACCGAGTTGAGCAACTGGTGAGCATTTTCTTCGCCCCCAGCCTGAACGAGCCGCCCGGGTTTGCCGCCTTCTTCCGGCGTGTAGTCCTTCACGAGCCGGTTCAAAAGATTGCTCGATTTCACAACTTCGGGATCCGCGGCCGCCCCCGAGAGGCCTGGAGGAAGTCCGGTTGTCGTCATGCGGATGTGATTGTTCTGGTCATAGATGGCTTGGCCGGTTCGGTATTTCGTCTTGAATTTGTTGAGAGTATCGTCTGGAACGCCCGCGTCTGCAGCTTGCTTCAGAAGATCGTCTTGTGCCCAGAGAAGTCTCTGCTTTTCAGAGAGCAGCTTATCCTCGTCATCAATGCTTGTGACGCGTTGTAACTTCTTATTCACGGACTGGAGTTGAACGTCATTGGCGCTGAATTTTCCGTCCGTAGCGTCATCGAGGGGCTTAATAATTTCCTTGGCCTGCTTGATGATGTTGTCGCCTACTTGCTGGCCCGCTTCTCGAATCGAGAGATTCGGATTAGGCGGTTTCACGCCGTTGTCACTCGCCACGTTCGTCCAGTAGTCGCGGATTCCTTTTTGCAGATTGCCTTGAATCTGTTGTCCTTCGGCTGCGTTCTGAGTCGCCGCATCTAGGTTTTGCTTCGCGATGTCTTGCTTGACGGCCACATCGCTCGTCGCGGGTTTTCCTTCTGGTAATCCTGCCTTTTTGACCACGGACGTTGTTTTGGCTTCAATCGGGTTTTCTGCTGCTACGCTCTCCTCTGGCGCAGCGCCCGCCGATCCAACGGTATGCGCTATGGCCAGGTTGGCTGCATCTGCCGCTGTCTGTCCGAGTGGAGTGGCCAGGTCGCCGCCAGGTCGCGCGCCTTCCGATA
>Ga0157378_10005467_pt1 | contig 11130 bp, 10 predicted proteins | sample M65metaG_FD_115309 | JGI IMG/M metagenome (GOLD analysis project Ga0157378, IMG submission 115309) | Miscanthus rhizosphere microbial communities from Kellogg Biological Station, Michigan, USA - M6-5 metaG | ecosystem: Host-associated > Plants > Roots > Rhizosphere > Soil | place: USA: Michigan...
CCCATCTGTGCTCCTGACGTCAGAAAACTTCGATAGAAATCGCTCAGGTCAATATTCGTTAATAGATCTGACTTCATCAATAGAATCACATCTTGCTCGAAATGTGGTACACGCGTAATTGAACCAATGGTGCCCATTGCTTTCTCTTCCCGCACGTAATGTATATTCAACCCGCGGTCAAATCCACTTTTAAAATAATCCTCTATCTGGTGGCCGAGATAATTAATGCTGATGTGAATATTTCGCACCCCAAACTTTTGTAATCTTTCGACGTTGTACTCAATGATTGGCTTTTCGCCAACTTTCAGCATTGGCTTAGGAATATCCTTCGTGAGAGGCATCAGTCGCTCGCCTCTTCCTCCTGCCATAATCACGGCATCTGCAAGGATAATCTCATGGTAATCCCGCAAGTCCAGAATATCAATGATGCGATCCGCTTCATCGACTATCGGTACATATCGAATCCCTTCCTGTTTACAAAAATCTATAAATGCGTTGTCGAACTGATATCGAACTACCTTCTTGCAATTTGGATTCATTACAGAAGTAATGGAATCAGTAACGGATGCATCTTTCAAAAACCCCCTCCGGATGTCGCCGTCGGTTACGGATCCCAGCAGTCTTCCATCATCCGTCACTACAAATAGCACATTTGATATCACCCCAATTTTATCGAGAATGGCAAGGCCTTGCTTGATGACGGCGTTACCTGGCAATATCCTGGACTGCCAACTATGCATGCCCGAGGTCGAAAAATTTTTTAATGGTAGTGTTGAGCTTTCCAACGTGTTTGATTTGCTTCACAATTTTTTGCGCTGCAGTGCCGTCGCCATAAGGGTTTCTCATTTGCCGGCAACTATCTCTAAACGATTGCGATATCGCTTTCTGTACTGCTTGTCCTATATTTTTTTTATCCGGAAGGGCGTCAATCACAGAGGATGGCCTCAGCCTCCCGTTTTGCCTGCTGCCTATATTTACTACGGGTAAACCAAATGAAGGCGCTTCTATCAGCCCACTTGAAGAATTGCCCACCATCACTTCAACATACTTAAGAAGTGAAAGGTATTTCAATTGACCCAGGCTTGCATATGCTTTTGCTCGCCCCGCATTACGCGCAACATATTGTTGCAGCAGATTAATGATCACACGACCATCCGCATCAGCATTTGGAAAAGTAAAAATGACTTTGTGCTCCGTTAATGCATCAAGCGCGGCTAACAACTCCGTTACCTGCTGTTCCGAAGAAATATTTTCCAGTGTCACTGGATGAAACGTGACCAATATTGTTTTTTCCAATTCCGGAAATTCAAGTTGCTGCTCCAATTCTTTTTTTGAGAGAAGCGGAAGTTGTCGCACATTGTCCAGTCCAATTGCTCCCACATCGAATACGCGATCGGGCGATTCTCCTAATTGCATCACACGCTGGCGATATTCCGGTGCAGCAGTAAAATGCAAGGTGGACATTTTTGTAATGGCATGCCTGAATGCATCATCAACAGCGCCCTCGGTCAGTTCACCTCCGTGAAGGTGTGCTATCGGAATTCCCAGCAGATGCGCCGCAGTTGCAGCGGCAAAGGTTTCGAATCGATCACCCAATAACACCACCCAATCCGGCTTCAATTTCGTTAATGCTTCACTCAGCCCGATCACTGCCAGCCCCGTTGATTTGGCAATGCCAACCTTACTATCGGCTGAAAGTTCAATCTCCACTTTTTCATTGATTGTAAATCTATCCTTTTCGATCTCCTGCCACGTTGAACCAAACAGCGGAGAAAGGTGCATACCAGTTGCGACAATCTGCAACGTTAATTGTTCGTCTTCCTGTATGAGCCTTAGAAGAGGGGAAAGTAGTCCATATTCAGCTCTTGATCCGGTGACAACACAAATGGTCAAAAGCTTTCCTTTCATAATTCAATGAGTTCGTCGGCCTCAAAATCTCTTGATGCTTTCTTACCCAACACCGCATCCCACTGCATAGGGCTGACGCCGGATCCCGGCCGCTTGACCGTAAGATTTTTTTCAGTGAAGATTTCCCCCTTGCTAATATTCACGGCGGCCACAATGCTCTTACGAGCGATGGTTATATTTTTTATTTCCGAAGCGGAAGGCCCCTTAATATCAGAACCTGTTGCCTTTTCAATATTGCGAATGGCACTGACCATCTCTTTCAATTCCCGTGGCTCAAGCGATGCTTTATGATCAGGCCCCTCCATATTCCGATCCAGTGTAAAATGTTTTTCAATCACTACTGCACCTAATGCCACTGCTGCTATTGGAACTTCAATCCCTTTGGTATGATCCGAATATCCAAAAGCCACTGCAAACTTTTTTCCAATGGATGGCATGGCCAACAAATTCACATCTTCAAATGGAGTGGGATATTCAGTATTACAATGAAGAACGACAATATTGCCTTTTTGTGCTCCACTACTCAACAATACATTCAGCGCTTCTTCAATTTCTTTCAATGATGCCATCCCGGTAGATAGGATCAATTGCGGAAATGTCTTCGCCATTTTTCGCAAATAAGGCAAATTCGTAATTTCTCCCGATGGAATTTTCCCCAACCGAATGCCCAGGTCTTTCAATAACTCGATACTCTCTTCATCAAAAGGAGTAGATAAGAATTGTATATTTTTTTTGGAACAATAATCTATGAGCGAAAGATGGTCTGCTTTACTTAATTCCAGTTTTTTCAACATGGCCAATTGGCTCTCATTCGCACTGGTTGTTTTCTGTTGATAGGAGGCCTTAGCCGCATTTCGGCTTGCTATTTTTTCCGCCTTGAAAGTTTGAAACTTCACGTAATCGGCTCCTGCATCCACGGCAACATCAACGAGCTGCCGGGCAAGTTCGATACTGCCGTTGTGATTAACCCCCGCCTCTGCTATGATCAAAGTCTTATTCAACCGGGAACTGTGATTCGTTGCGCAGGATTACCTGCGTAAATACCTTTTTCGGTAATGGATTCCCGAACATAACTGGCCGCGCCGATGATGACATCGTCACAAATGCTGATGCCGTTTTTTATTACGGCACCGCTTCCAATAAAAACGCTGTTGCCAATGGTGCAAGCTCCATTGATCAATGCGCCAGTTGAAATATGTACATGATCACCAATCCGGCAATCGTGTTCTATAAGGGCTTTGTTATTTAGAATCACATTCTCTCCAATCACCGCATCTGCATTCACCAACACCTGTTGCATCACAATAGTACCTGCCCCAATTTTAGCGCGCGCAGAAACCACTGCGGAAGCCGCAATGATGGTAGCCAATTGTCCCCCAGCATTAGTGATATGTTCGAAGATTTTGATACGCGTACCCGCTGATTTGATCTGGCCAACTGTGATAAGAAAATACGTGTTCGACAGCGTTGCCTGCTGATCGATCAATTCATCCTTGCCAAGGATCGGATATCCAAGCAGCGATTTCATCGCTGCGTTCTGATCCACGAGACCCTTTATCGTAAATTCTTCCGTTGATTCAATTACTTCAATGCACGCTTTTGCATGCCCACCTGCACCAACCAGAATCAGATTTTTAGTCATGATAGAATTTACGAACAAGCGAGGCCACTTTACTCAGATCATCCTCCGTAATATGCGTAGAACAGGGAAGACTGAGACATTCCTCGTAGACCTGCTGCGAAGTATTGGTTTTATGAAAATAAATCGCGTCTTTGTACGCCGGCAATTGATTCATTGGCACCCAAAACGGCCGGGCATCCACGTCGTTGTCGCGCAAAAATTTTCTAAGTGCCGGTTGTTGTTTCACCTTCGCGGTGTACAGCCAGTGATTCGACTCTACGCCGGCTGAAATTTTTTGTGGAGTGAACGCTGGAATCTTTCCCAGTTCTCGATTGTAAAATGAAGCAATCTCTTTTTTTCTTTCGATAAATCCGGGCAACTGTTCCATTTGAGCGACACCCATCGCAGCCAGAATATTTACAAGCCGGTAATTATATCCAACTTCATCGTGATAATATTCATTGGGATCCGCTTTGGCCTGCGTTGTCAGGTGTTTTGCTTTCTTAGCAAGTTGTTCATCATTGGTGATGATCATTCCCCCACCCCCGGTTGTAATAATTTTATTTCCATTGAAACTGAGACAACCCATTGCACCGAACGTTCCAGCCGCTTTTCCTTTAAAGCTGGAGCCGAGTGATTCGGTTGCGTCTTCAACTACAAAAAGATTGAATTCAGATGCGAGTTTCATCAACCGATCCATGTCGCACAAATTTCCCAGCACATGAACCGGCATAATTCCTCTTACAACACGACCAGTAGCCTTATGGACATAAGTGTTTTTTGCAGATGAACATTCTTTGCGAAGAAATTCTTCAACAAGATCGAGGTTCATTTGCCAGGTGTCCGGTGTAATGTCGATCAAAACCGGATCGGCCTGAACGTACTTGATGGCGTTGATGCTGGCAACGAAGGTGATGTTGGGAGCTATAATAAGATCCCCGGGTTTAGCGCCAGCTATTAAGAGACTTAAATGAAGGGCAGTGGTGCCGTTAGATGTAGCGACTGCATAACCCGCACCGCAGTACTCCGCTACTACAGATTCAAACTGGTTGACAAACTTTCCGACAGAGGAGACCCAATTTGTATCGAGGCACTCCTTAATATATTTCCATTCGTTACCAGAAAGGTTGGGTTCCGACAAGGCAATCATGGGGACGATCAGATTTTAATTGCCCGCTTTATTTTTTTGAGCACACTCTTCTTCCTTCTCTTACCATCATCGTCAAAGTAACCGGCACCATATCCATATCCATAACCATACCCATATCCACTGTATCCATAGTAACTTCCATAACCCACGCCGGTCTTCACATCGTTCAACAATAGTGATAATCTCGGAAGTTTGCTTTGCGTATACATTTCATTGATGAGGCCCAATTGTTTTTTATATGTGTAACCTTGGCGAAGAATATACAGCGTACAATCGGCTTGTGCACCTATCACCATGGCATCACTCACTAATCCTACCGGTGCAGTGTCTACGATGATGATGTCAAAAATTTCCTTTAGTCCCGCAAACATTTCTTTCAATTTCGGGTCAAGTAACATCTCAGCAGGGTTAGGTGGTACTGGTCCGCAAGGCACTACATAGAGGTTCTCAATGTTTGGAACGGGCATGATGATATCTTCCAGTTGAACCTTTCCGACAATGTAGTTGGTAACACCAGATTGCCGCTTCAACTCAAGATTTGAAATGATTTTCGGTTTACGGATATCCAATTCCACAATCACCGTCTTCTTTCCGGTAAGAGCCATTACTGCTCCCATGTTGGTGCTCACAAACGATTTTCCCTCTCCACTGAATGACGATGTGACGAGGATAACGGGATTTTTTGATTTGTTGAGAATAAATTGAAGATTGGTACGAATGATGCGGAACTGTTCGGAAATAAAGCGGCGACTATTTTGTGTAACCACCAGTGCCCCCGTATTTTCTGAGTGACCAATTTCCCCAATGAACGGAGCGTCTGTTTCTCTTTCTATGTCTTGTCTTGAATTAACGCGATCATTCAGGTATTCTTTAAGCATCACGATGCCTGCGGGCAGTGCTATTCCCAAAAGAATGGCGAGCAGATAAGTTGATCTTCCACTTGGACGTATAGGCCGTGACCCCGCGAGTGCAGGTTCTACTATCCTGCTGTCCGAGATAGTTGAAGCGGAGGCAATGGCAGACTCCTCACGTTTTTGCAGCAGGAATAAATACAATTCCTCTTTGATTTTTTGTTGTCGTTGACGTTCCGCCAACTCGCGGCCTTTCGACGGAATGGATTGGAGCTTGCCCTCTAGTTCTGAGTTTTGCTTTCGGCTACTATTTAAGGCAATTGTGTAAGACTCTCTCACTGTTTCCAGGGCCTGGAGAATATCAGTTCTGAGTTTGCTAATTCTTGGATCAATCGTTTGCTGAATATACGGGTTGGTTTCGGGCATGGTATGCAGCGCATTTTGACGCTCAAGCTGCAACTGGTTATACTCGGTAATGAGTGGGCCCAATGCCGGCTCCTGTGTGCCTAGTTCAACTGAAACAGTATTATAAGCATGTTCTTTCAGGTATCGGATTAACCAATTAATTATGCTTAATCGTATTTCCTGTTGTACAAGGTTCGTCGCCTCACTATTCAATTTTTCCAGATACAGCTCCGATTGCTTTTCGAGTTGGAACGCCTTATTATTTGTCATAAACTGACTAACATCCCGTTCCACTATTCCCAATTCAATTCGTAAGCTATCAAGTCGCTCGTCAATAAAACTGAGTGTCGAGATTCTCGTCTGGCGCTTGTCCTCAATATTGGACTCTTTATAAACCTCCATTAACGCGTTCAAGATGTCAGTTGCAAGAAAAGGATTCTCACTTTCATAACTGAGATTGATGACCTGACTAAGGTTGTCAGGTAAATTGATCAAGAGGTTGCTCACAATACCTTCAGCTGCATTTGGAATACTGGAGTATCCAAGATTGTATACATTACTCGCGGTAATGTTATAAACTTCCGGAACCAGTTTCACAATGCGATAGCCTCTGTTGCCTTGTTGTATAACCTCATTGAACATATGTTTTCTTTCTTGCTCGTTGAGAACGAAGTGCTCATTATCAACGACCGTTACCTGGGCTCCCAGATTTGTCAGGGAATCACTTAGAACAGGCACTATGGCAATGGGAGCCTCTCTATAGAGTAATGTGCTACGTATTTTGCCTTTATTGAAGCAAGTGTTCTGAAGGTTTAATTTCCTCACCACCCTTGCCGCTAGTGGTCGACTTTTGAGAAGTTGAATTTCATTATATACGTTCTGATTAGGCGTCCCCATGAAGATATCGTCGAACTTATCGTTGCTTCTGCCATATGGGGATTCACGTTTGATGAGAAGTCGTGCTTCCGCGCGATAGATTGGAATCGCGTAACGCAATTTTATTTTTGCAAGCACGAGCGCAACACTCGCCGATAGCAATAACCAGGGAATATATTTAGCATACCGGATGACAAATTCCCTCGGCGTCAGTTGCAGTTTCTTGGTTTCACCGAAATGTATGCCGTTTGTTGGTTCCATAGTTAATTAGTTTCTCGACAGACTTACCACCACCGCGAGTACTGAAATAATTGAGGTAGCCAGTACGATGTTTCTTACAACCACCTGGTCATTAAGAGATGCTTTCGTTTTGTTGACATCCACGTAGACTACATCATTCGGTTGCAGATAAAAAAATGGCGAGCCCAATATATCCGGACTTTTGAGATCTAATCTTCCAAAGGTTCTCTCACCATTTATTTCCCGGATCACCAAAACATTCTCACGTCTTCCGTAGGGAGTAAGATCGCCAGCCAGTGCAATTGCTTCCAATAACGATACACGTTCGTTTGGAATTGTAAACACGCCCGGCTTTGTCACTTCTCCAATCAAAGTTATTTTATAACTCACCATTCTAATGATCACGTAGGGATTTTGGAGTTTTGCCTTTAATTGTGAAAGCAGCAGCGTATCCAGCTGACCTTTTGTAAGCCCAGCCACTCGCATTTTACCTAAGCCTGGCATCTGGATATCGCCCTCCTGGTCTACCAAATAAGCTGTAGAAGCTGTTGCCGCCGTAGGTTCAGCCATTACGATCGATGGGCTTGACGCTCCGGTAACATTTGCTTGCACGGGTAAATTATAATATGAGGAGGCCCTTGGATCATCACTATATACAATAATACTGATCAGGTCATTCTTTTGAATTACGGGATTCGGATACAATGCCTGGCTCAGTTTCGTGGTATCAAATTGGCCCTGCATGTATTGCAGTTGCCTGGTGTTACCACAAGAAGGAAGAAGTACGATGCCGAATACAAACGGGATGAGGGCCAGGAGGCCCGCATATTTTTTCATAGACAAATTGCGATTATACAGGCTGAACATTTTTTTTATCGAGGGTAGCTACCAAAACATATCCAAGGCTTTCAATCAACACTTCCACTTTGTTGTGCAGGATTTTATTGACAATACCTTCCGTGTTCATCAATAAACCTGTTTCAATCCTTACTTTTTGACGGGGAGCAAGTGGCGCTGCAATTGCCTGAACATTTTCATAGTCGTTCAGGAATTTCTTAATCGTATCAATTTCCCGTTCCTTGATGATCGCCGGCTTACCATTCCAGTAAACATAATTCAGCACACCGTTGGTCATCCGAACCGGGGTGTGATCTGATTCAGCCACGTGCACAAAAACATAGGATTTAAAGAGAGGCTCCTCTACCATTTTGACGCGGTCACTCCATTTTTTGCGGACCTTATTCAGCGGACAATAGGTTTCAATGCCCTTGGCAGTAAGTAAGCTGTTCACTTTTTTCTCCCAGCGCGGCTTTGTATACACCGCAAACCACTTCTTCATTTCGGACCAGGATAATTTTTAAAAGGTGAAAAGGTAAGACTTAGTCCGCAGTTTTCCTTTTACGTCAAATCCACGGAAGCAAATAACGCTTAGCTCTTATGATTAGTGTTTGCCCTTACTGATTAGTTCGTAGTTGACTTGTTCATTCCCTTCTATACAAAGCTTCGCCACCTCAGTCACATTTCTTTTTTTAAAGACCGAATCAACTTTAATCTCAACAGAAAAGGGTACAACAGGATCTTTCGATCGCTAATTATACCCTTTCAATATTTTATACGCGTGGTTTTCGCTCAGGTTCTTCTTCACTGTAATAGCATAATGGTTTAAGGGATCAAAATGATCACACAATCATTTAAGCACACGTACTTATTTACCCCGCCATTTACACCGGAAATGGCACGCATTTCACAGCTGCTTGCAAATATAGGAGATTTTACATGTATGATTCTCAACAGACAAGACTTGAGGAACCGCGTTACCTGACATTGATCGCGGACAATAGTTATCAATTAAAGTTTTTCAGAAAAATTCGCTTCACTCAGTAAACTAAACAAGGCTTCTAAGTGACGCTGCCGGGTTCTTATCCCCGTGTCACGCAGTTCCAAGGTATGCGCAACCGAACTCATCCATTGATTAAATTATTGAGATCGTGGGCGGCAATGTTCTATCTCTCTTTAAATTTATCATGGCTATTCGCGGGCATGAATTGTGAATAGTAAAAAGAACGTAGCGTGGCAGACTATTATTCAATATTAGGCGTATCGAAAAATGCGAGTGGCGGGGATATTAAGAAGGCTTATCGAAAGCTTGCCGTTAAATACCATCCCGACAAGAATCCTGGCAACAAAGAAGCGGAAGAAAAATTCAAGCAGATCAACGAGGCTTATGAAGTGCTGAGTGATGAGGAGAAGCGGAAAAAATATGATCGCTTTGGAGAAAATTGGAATAAAGTTCCAGAAGGTGGGCCGGGTGCTCAATATCAATATCAGCCGGGAGGTGGAGGACAATCATTCAGTTTTGAAGGTGATCCATCCGATTTGTTTGGCGATGATGGGGGCGACTATTCCAGCATCTTTGAACAGTTCTTCAATCGGTCGGGTCGCTCAGGGCGAGGCTCAAAGTCGCGCTCACAGCGGGGTAGAGATGTGCAGGCGGAGATGTCAATCACATTGGAAGAAGCCTATAATGGCGTGGCAAAGATTATAGAGCTGGAAGGACAAAAGATTCGCATCAAGCTGAAGCCCGGGACTTATGAAGGCTTGATGATCCGACTACCGGGTAAGGCGCCATCAGGTCAGCAACAGGCTGGGGATCTTTACCTCACTATTCATGTTGAACCCAACCCGTCATATAAAATAGAAGGATTAAATCTCAGGCACAGGATTCATATTGATGTGGCTACAGCAGCACTTGGAGGCGAAAAAGAAGTAAACACACTTTCAGGAAAACTGAAAGTCAAAATTCCCGCCGGCGCGCAGAATGAGCAGGTGCTTAAGGTAAAAGGAAAAGGAATGCCCGCATATAATAATGAAGCCTCGCGTGGTGATTTACTTCTCGAAATATTTGTCGACATCCCCAGGAATCTCACCGAAGAACAGCAGAAATTATTCAAACAGTTACAGGCAAGTTTTGCTAACAACAAAACTTTTGTGTGAAGTGGGTATCATTTAGAAAAAACATAAGCTATGATTTTAGGTATTGTACCGCAAGCTTATTTTGATGCACATTCCGAGCAGCTAGTGGAATCTGAAGATCGGATTATTTGCGGTGGGCTCACTCATTATGCGAGTCACCTTTTGCAAAAATGTTTTTGTGATATGGATGAACTCGAACGCTCGATGCAACGTGCGATCACTGCTTTGAGGGCCGCACACATTCCGCCTTCTCAACACTTTCGCACTGTGTTTCTTTGTGGCAATGAATTAAAATCCGACTGGTTGATTTCCGACCTTGGGCTTCGACTTTTGTTGATTAACGCAGACGTTTCCAATCCGCAAGTGGGGCGACTTCAGGTCGAAATTCTAATGGATGGATTTGAGCCGTTGGATCATGATTAACAACCAATCACTAGCTTACCCTTATCTTTATCCGCTCAAATCAGTATGGAAAAAGTAAATTCAAAGAACAACAGGTGGAAGTTGATGGCCATTAAGGGAGGGATTGATGAGAACACTACTGATGACGTGTTTGATGATAATTATTACAAATTACTTCCTGCCGACAAGCCTTATAAGAAGAACAGTCTCCTTTTAGAAATTGGAACGAGGACGGGCGAATGGTTAATCGCAGCCGCAAAGAAGAAATATATTTCAGTGGGCGCTAGCACCAACCTTGAAAATGCCAGGCGCGCGCTTAATCAATTAAGAAAGCAAAAGGTGAATGGTTATGTGGTTGTAAGTGACGTAACCAATTTACCGTTCCAGGATGACCTGTTTGACCTGATGTGGTCTGCAAATATTTTTCGTCCTGCAAATTTGAAAGAGCTAGAACTTTTTTCGGGGCAGTTGCACAGGATCCTGGCAAAGAGTGGAAAAATCAAGTTGCCCTTCCTGGTCAAGAAACCAATAAATAATGACCATGCCGCTTCTATCGATTTTCTTCATGTGAGCAATGGTAAGAATTATTTAGACGATTTTACACTTGAGGAATTTGAAAACGTGTTTAAGAAATATTTTCAGAATGCGAGCTCGCGAGTTCATGTCTGCTTCGAAGTAACAGCAAATATAGAAAATTAAAAAAG
>Ga0157378_10005469_pt1 | contig 11129 bp, 11 predicted proteins | sample M65metaG_FD_115309 | JGI IMG/M metagenome (GOLD analysis project Ga0157378, IMG submission 115309) | Miscanthus rhizosphere microbial communities from Kellogg Biological Station, Michigan, USA - M6-5 metaG | ecosystem: Host-associated > Plants > Roots > Rhizosphere > Soil | place: USA: Michigan...
AGGTCGACCTGGATGTGGTCCTCAGGGCCCGCGTCCCAGGGACAATCCTCCGGGAACGGATGCCGCGAGCAGGTGATCACGCGCCAGCCCGCCGAGGAGAAGCGGATCACGGTGGCGTGGCCGATGCCGCGGCTGGCCCCGGTCAGGAGCATCGTGCGGCGCGGGCCGTGGTTGGACGAGCTTACCATCAGGGATACATCCGCACCTTGGACCAAGCCTGATCAGGCGCATCCCGGCGAAACTCGATGCGGTCGTGCAGGCGGAACGGACGGTCGTGCCAGAATTCGAAACGCGAAGGCGTGATGCGCCAGCCGCTCCAGCCGGGCGGACGCGGCACCGCGCCGATGACGTGTTTGGCGGCGACCAGCGCGATCGCCTGCTCGAACGCAAAGCGGCTTTCCAGCGGCTGCGACTGCTTGCTGGCCCAGGCGCCGATCTGCGCCTGCTTCGGCCGGGTCGCGAAATAGGCGTCGGCCTCTTCCGAAGTTACCGGCGTCACATTGCCGCGGATGCGGACCTGACGGCGCAGCGACTTCCAGTGAAAAAGTAACGCAGCCTTAGGATTTGCGGCGAGTTCGCGGCCTTTCTGGCTGGCGATGTGGCTGTAGAACACGAATCCATCGGCGTCATAGCCCTTCATCAGCACCATTCGCACGTCGGGCAGGCCGTCGGCATCGACGGTGGCGAGCGACATCGCGTTCGGATCGTTCAGCTCCGACTTGACCGCTTCCGCAAACCACTCGCCGAACAGCGCGAACGGCTCCTCGGCGGCGGTAAAATCACCCGATGTTAACGGTGTCGGGTGTTGATGGAGGTTGTGTCCGTCATGTCAGGAGTTCCAGTTGCGTCCGTTCGCGTCCCAGAGCGCGCCATCGCCCCGGTATAGGTTCGCCCTATATAGGACATGGGAACGCATTGGCCTATCGGCGATCCGGCCGGCGAGCGCCATGGTGACGCTGATTTTGGTCGGCCTCGGCTCGAGCGGCTGCAGCCTGAACCGGTCGGATCAACTGGCCAAGTTCGAAGACAACGAGGTCACCGGATCGATCACGCCGGTTGCCGCGCCGCCGGCCCCGACCGAGACCGACCTGGCCTTTGCCCGCACCGCCGCTTCCGACGTCCTGACCAAGGGCGACAAGGATTCCAGCCAGCCTTGGGAAAATCCGGAGACCGGCGCGCGGGGCTCGGTGACGCCGCTGGCGCAGTCCTATGCGGCCGAGGACGGCCGCACCTGCCGGGATTTCCTGGCGAGCTATGTCAACGGCCGCACCGAAAGCTGGCTGCAGGGCGCCGCCTGCAAGGCGAGCCAGGGCCGCTGGGAAATTCATTCGCTCAAGCCTTGGCGGCGAAGCTAGAGGCGTTGGCTGCGAAGCTAGCGCTTTTGCGCAAAATCGTCCGGCTTTGAGGCCGCGAGGCAGTTGCAAAAATGCCACGGCTTCCCAAATGAAGCCAAAGCGGGCGTTTTGCCCTAAGCTTCGAGAAACCGAATTCCTGAAGGAGACGTGACGGATGCGCGACCCCTATGAGGTCTTGGGGGTGCCGCGGGGCGCCAGCGCTGCGGCGATCAAGAGTGCCTACCGCAAGCTCGCCAAGAAGCATCACCCGGACAGCAACAAGAACGATCCGAAGGCCGCGGACCGCTTTTCCGAGCTGAATACGGCCAACGAGATCATCGGCGACGAGGACAAGCGCAAGCAGTTCGATCGCGGTGAAATCGACGCCGATGGCAAGCCGCGCTTTCAGGGCTTTCCGGGCGGCGACCCGCGCGGTCGCGCCGGCGGGCCCGGCGGCTTTCAGTCCCATACTTTTCGGACCGGCGGCGGCGCCGGACCCGGCGGCATGGGCGGCGCGGGCTTCGAGGAAATCCTCAACAGCATGTTCGGCGGTGCCGCGGCCCGAGGCGGGCGCGGTGGTGGCCGGACGTTTGAGTTCGATACCGGCGGCATCGGCGTCGACCTCGACCTCAACGTCTCGATGTCGGTATCGCTGGAAGAATCGGTCAGGGGCGGTGAGAAGCGCGTCCGGCTGCCGAACGGCAAGGAGCTCAACGTCAAGATTCCGGCCGGCGTCCAGCCCGGCCAGCAGATCCGGCTGAAGGGCCAGGGCGAGACCGCTCCCGGCCATCCGCCCGGCGACCTCCTGATCACCGTCAGCATCGCGCCGCATCCGTTCTTCAAGGTTGACGGCGCCGATGTGCGGGTCGACCTGCCGATCACGCTCTATGAGGCCGTGCTCGGCGGCAAGGTTCGCGTGCCCACCCTCGGCAGCGCGGTCGAACTGTCGATCCCGAAGAACACTTCCTCAGGCCGCACCTTCCGCCTTAAGGGCAAGGGCCTGCCGAAGGCGGGCGGAGCTGGTGACCTGTTCGTCACCGCAAAAATTATTCTTCCCGACGGGAACGATAGTGAGCTTGAGGCATTGATGGAAAAATGGCGCGACGGCCATCCCTATAACCCGCGCAGCGATTTCAGCTAAGCGGGCGGTGATTCGCGCCAAAAAAGATGCCAACAAGCAGCGGAGTTTGCCGCCAGTTTCCTTCTCGAATTAACGCCCGAAAAGTAAGGTCATCTCCTGAAAAACAAGGTGTTTTCAGGAGATGAGGGGCGGCCTCGAAAGGGGGACCAGCGCGGTACCAAACCCCGATCGAGGCCGCTTGCGCCGATCGGCGGATCGAGCGCTACTCATTTTTTCGTGAGCACCCGGTGCGATAATGAGACGCACCGATGACTTGATTCCAGATTTTCGGTGTTCGAATTGGGACATGTCGGCTGGCAGCCGAGCGGCCGTTTTTGCACGTCGAAACAGTGCGATGCAGCAAAGAGGCGGTCGGGTTCCCTCCGCGGGCTCTGACCCGTAGCCCGGATGAAGCGAAGCGCAATCCGGGGCAAGCCTCCCGGCGAGCTTAGCCGCCGGTTTTTTCCATCTGGTCGTAGACCGCTTGCGCAATCTGCGTCAGGCGTCCGCGGTCATTGCCGCCGCTCACGACATAGGCGACGCCGCGATCGGCCCAGAACAGCGCGCTCTCGCTGCCTTGCGCCGCGTACCGCATCTGCGTCGCCTCGGCTTCCGACTTCGCGGTGTAGATCGTGAAGCGTTCGCCCGATGCACTCTCATACATCAGGAACGACGCCGGACCGGTCGGGCCGGGCAGCAGCCGGCCGCCGACCAGTTTCAATCCCGTGAGTTCGGGTGCGCGCACGTCCCAGCCACAGCGCTTGGTCAGCCACTGCTGCAGATGGGCGAGTTCGCTGCCGGGCACGTCGACGGGATGGCGGACTTCCACCACATAGAGCCGGTGCGCATCGAGCGCATCGACGGTGAAATTCTGGAACGCCGAAGGCGCCGCCGTAGCGCCGCGCGCCACCCAGCCGGCGCCGCCGCCGACAAGGAATGCTGCCAGCGTCGCTGCGATCGCGCCATAGACCCAGCGGCGCGGCTGTTGCACCAGCCGCTCGAGTTCGAGCCGCTTCGGCACCGCTTCGTCGGCGACGGAATCGTACCGCGCGTGCAGCGCCTCGGCCATCGTACGCCACGACTGCACCCGCGCGGCATCGTCGGGATGCGCAGCCAACCACGCCTCGACATCGCTGCGGCGTTCGGCTGGCAACTCGTTGTCGACGTAAGCGTGCAGCTCGTCTTCGGTGACGGGAATGTTGGGCTCGGTCATTGTCGTCGTCTCTGTCTATTCCAAGGTCTGTCTAATCTCGGGTCGTCAATTCCAGGTCGAGATTTGTTTCGCAATCTGTCCATGCAGGATGCTTGCCATCTTTCACCCGCCATCACTTTACCCGCCGCAACGCCGCGCGCTCGCCTTCGAGCGATGCCTTCACATGCGCGCGCGCCCGCGCCAGCCGCGACATCACGGTGCCGATCGGAACGCCCTGGATGTCGGCGACCTCGCGGTAGCTCAATCCCTCCAGCATCACCAGCAGCAAAACCGAGCGTTGCTCTTCCACCAATGTTGCCAGCGCGCGCGAAATGTCGCGGCCTTCGGCCTCGGTGCCGCTGGCATCCGGGTTGTTGTCGAGCAGCGGCATGAACTGCGGCCGCCGCGCCAGCGATCGCCGCCGGTTCTTGTTCAGGTTGGTCAGGATCGTGTACAGCCAGCTCCGGACGTCGCCGCCGAGAAACAGCCGCTCCGACCGCAACGCGCGCACCAGCGTGTCCTGCACCAGATCGTCGGCAATATCGGCATCGCGCGCCAGCGCGCGTGCGTAGCGGCGGAGCGCCGGTATCATGGCTTCGACGCTTTGGCGAAACGCGGTCATTGCTTCCAGATCGTTGGTGGCATCGGATCGTTTTTTCGGCGCGAACGCCTTACCCAACATAACACCCGATGACAGCGTCTATTCCGATGGTCACGGCGAGTGCACAACAGCGTTAATCGCGGGGCGGATTTGGGCTATACCGTGCGGGAGTGCTGGTGTACCTCCACATCGCCTGGAATTCCGGATACCACGTTGCGGCACGTAGTTTTGCGGAGACGCCGGCTGCTTCGCTGCCTCAAGGAATAGCTGCACGTCCGATGCCCGCGCCTGTCATCTACTATATTCGCCACGGTGAGACGACGTGGAATGCGCTGGGCCGGTTGCAGGGCGTGCAGGACATTCCGCTCAACGACCTCGGCCGCAAGCAGGCGGCCCATGCCGGCAGCATCCTGCTCGATCTGTTCGATCGAGACGGCCGCGACCAGTCGCAGCTCACATTCGTCGCCAGTCCCCTGATCCGCGCCCGCGCCACCATGGAGCTGGTGCGTGGCGAGCTGAACCTGCCTGCGGGGGCTTACGCGCTCGACGACCGGCTGCGCGAGATCGGCTACGGTCAATGGGAGGGCTCGACGCTGCCCGAAATGCAGGTTGCCGATCCCGCTCTCTACGCCAGGCGCCAGACGGAGAAATGGACGGTGTCGCCACCCGGTGGCGAGAGCTATGTCGACGTCCAGGCGCGGATGCAGGACTGGTACGCTTCGCTGACAGGCGACACCGTCGCCGTGGCCCATGGCGGCACCGCGCGCGCCCTGATGGTCGTACTCGGCATCGAAACGCCGCTCAGCGCGGCCGATCTCACGATCGAGCAGGGCGCCGTCTACGTGTTCCGCGACGGCGGTTTGCAGAAGTATAGTTAAGGGCGTTCTGGCGGTTTGACCGCTGTGCCTGCCCGCGTTACCACACGCCTCAATTCCAGCCTTCGAGCCCCAAAATGTCCTTCAATACCTTCGGCCACATGTTCCGCGTCACGACCTTCGGCGAGAGCCACGGGATCGCGATCGGCTGCGTGGTCGACGGCTGCCCGCCGATGATCCCGCTCACCAACGAGGACATCCAGCTCGATCTCGATCGCCGCCGCCCCGGCCAGTCGCGTTTCACCACCCAGCGCCAGGAGCCGGACCAGGTCAAAATCCTGTCCGGCGTGATGGCGCATCCGGAGAGTGGCGTGCAGGTGACGACGGGCACGCCGATCGCGTTGTTGATCGAGAACACCGACCAGCGCTCGAAGGACTATTCCGAGATCAAGGACAAGTTTCGTCCAGGACACGCCGACTTCACCTATGAGGCCAAATACGGCCTGCGCGATTATCGCGGCGGCGGCCGTTCGTCGGCGCGCGAGACTGCAACGCGTGTCGCCGCCGGCGCCATCGCGCGAAAAATCCTGCCGGACGTGAAGGTGCGCGGCGCGCTGGTGCAGATGGGCCCGCACAAGATCGATCGCGAGAAGTGGGACTGGGACGAGATCGCGCGCAACCCGTTCAATTGCCCGGACAAGGACAAGGCCGTTTTCTTCGAGCAGTATCTCGATGGCATCCGCAAGAGCGGGTCCTCGATCGGCGCCGTCATCGAAGTGGTCGCCGAAGGCGTACCGCCAGGTCTCGGCGCGCCGATCTACGCCAAGCTCGACGGCGAACTGGCGGCGGCGATGATGAGCATCAATGCGGTCAAGGGCGTCGAGATCGGCGCCGGCTTCGGCGCGGCCGAACTGACCGGCGAGGAAAACGCCGACGAAATGCGCACCGGCAATAACGGTACGCGGTTTCTGTCCAACCACGCCGGCGGCGTGCTCGGCGGCATTTCGACCGGCCAGCCGGTGGTGGTGCGTTTTGCGGTCAAGCCGACCTCGTCGATCCTGTCGCCGCGCCAGACTGTCGATCGCTCCGGCCACGACACCGACATCTTCACCAAGGGCCGCCACGATCCCTGCGTCGGCATTCGCGCGGTGCCGGTCGGCGAGGCCATGATGGCCTGTGTGCTGGCCGATCATCTGCTGCGGCATCGCGGCCAGGTCGGCTAGGTTTGCCCGGTTAGATCGGGCAAAATACAACGTCAGGCGCTGGTGTCGCCTTGACGCGCGCTCTCCTTGCGGCCACATGCTGAGGGCATGAACGCAGCGGATGTCCAGAACTTGACCGACTGGCTGATCGACGGCGAGCGATCGGCGAACAATTCTACCCACATGTTCGGCCAGACCTGCGAACGGATCGTAGCTGCCGGGCTGCCGCTGTGGCGGGTTGGCCTGTTCATTCGGACGCTGCATCCCGAAATCTTCGGCCGTAATTTCATCTGGAAGCCGGGCGCCGAGGTCGAGATGGGCACGGTCGATTTCAAGATTCTGGAATCGCCGGATTTCCGGAACAGCCCGTTGATCTCCGTGTTCGACCAGGGGATCGAGGTTCGCGCCCGCGTCGACGATCCCGCGAGCCAGCGTTTTCCGATCGTCGCCGACCTGCATGCGGAAGGCGTCACCGACTACATCGCATTGCCGCTGCGGTTCATCGACGGCTCGATTCACGCCACGAGCTGGACCACCAAACAGCCCGGCGGCTTCACCGACGACCAGGTCGCAGCACTGCGGCGGATCGTGACGCCGCTGGCGCGGATCAGCGAGATCATCACGCTGACCCGCACCGCCTCCGGGCTGCTCGACACCTATGTCGGCAACCGCGCGGGTGAACGGATTCTCGGCGGACAAATTCGCCGCGGCCATACCGAGACCATGAATGCCGGGATCTGGCTGTCCGATCTGCGCGGCTTCACCGCGCTGTCGGACCGGCTGCCGCCGGAGACCGTGGTCGACATCCTCAACCGCTACTTCGATTGCCAGGTGGCCGCGATCCGCGGGCACGGCGGCGAAGTGCTGAAATACATGGGCGACGGGTTGCTCGCGGTGTTTCCGATCGACGAATATGTCGATGATGCCGAACACGTTTGCGCGCGCGTGCTGGAAGCTGCGCATGAATCCCGCGTCAGCGTCGCGGAAATGGAATATCCGATCGGCGATACGGTCGAGCGCTTTCGGTTCGGGTTGGCGCTGCATGTCGGGCCGATCCTGTTCGGCAATATCGGCGGCGGCAGCCGGCTCGACTTCACCTGCATCGGTCCCGCGGTCAATCTCGCGGCGCGGCTGGAAAAGATCGCCAGCCGCCTGCGCCGGACGATCGTGGCCTCGGAAGGTTTTGCCTCGATGTGCCGGGGCGGCTGGAGCAACCTCGGCGAATTCCCGATCGCCGGCTTCGCCAAGGCCGAGCGCGTCTACGGGCTGGCCGAGGAGACGTCGGCGGAAGTGACGCATTAACGCATGAGGAGATCGGGTTCGGCCGCTCGACCGAGCTCCTTTTCGCGCCCCATTTCTACTTTGCATGGGGTTGTTTTCGAGATTTTGAGTTTGGCTCCTCCAGGGGACTGGCAATCGCGCTCTATTCTTCCGGTTCGGTGGTGAACAGCAGCGGATAACCCTTGGCGCGGCCGGCGTCGGTGGCGCGCGTCGCCTTGGTCTCGGCGACATCCTTGGTGAAGACCGCGACGACGCAGACGCCGCGCTGATGCGCCGTGATCATGACCTTGTGAGCCTGGTCCTCGGTCATGCGGAATTCGGCTTTCAGCACCGTGACGACGAATTCGCGCGGCGTGAAGTCGTCGTTGACGAGGATCACCTTATGCAGGCGCGGGCGTTCGGTCTTGGTTTTGACCTTCGTCTTTGGCTTGGTGACGGTGTTCTCGGCCATTCCAGAGCTTGTTCCGAAGCAGTTAGAGCGTTTTCAAGCGAAGCATGCCCTCGGACTTGATCCAGGGGCGGAAACCGGTTCGCTTGAAGAAAACGCGTCAATCTATAAGTCCGGCATCGCTGCGATCAGCTAGCGCGGCAGTCCGCCAACCGCTGCGCCATGCCCTGATCGCCGCGGCTGACGGCGGTCTCGATCAGTTTACAGGCTCCGGGCCGATCGTGAAACTGGCCGTTTGCCGAGAGTTTGAGCGCGATCAGGGCTTGAATGGCGCCGGGTTCGTCCAGTTCCGCCGCCTCCTCGGCATTGAACAGCAGACGTCCGGGGTCTTCGAGCCGCAGTTCCGGATGCTCGGTCAGGAGCCGCAGCACCTGGATGCGGGCGTCGTAGTCGTAGGCGCCCGACATGTCGATTAGGCGCACGCCTTCCCGGATGTCTTTCGCCACCCATTTGCCTTCGACCATGAGCTTTCCCAGCATGCCCTTGGCCATCCAGCTATCGGAGACGCCTTTCAGCAGCGACACCGCGCGCTTGGGGTCGGCCGGGCCGCCTTCGCCTGCGATCAGCATCCCGGCCAGCGGCACGATCGCGCCGCCGGGGTCGTCGCGCTTGGCTTCTTCCAGCAGCGAACGGGCACGCGCCGGATCGTCCTTGCGGATGGCGTTGGCCAGTTCGCGCTTGGCGCCGAAAACATAGGGGCCGCTGGCGATGTGCTCGAGGAGTTCGAGGCCGCGAGCGCGTTCTTCCGGTTTGGCGGACGATGCCAACAGGCTGCCGAGCGTCAACGACATGTTGGCGCCGCTATCGGCGGCGCGCTGCGCCCAAACCCGCGCAGCCGCGGGATCGCGCTTGATGACGTCGCCCGACGTCAACCGCCGTATCAGGGTCTGCATGGCTGCGAGGTTTCCGAGTTCGGCGGCCTTGCGCAGCGCTTCCGCGGCTTCCGCGCGGGTGACGAGCGGCGTCCGGTCGGGGTGGCTGCGATCCCACGCGCGGTACTGTTCGTAGATCCAGAAATACGCGTCGGCACTGCCTTGCGCGGCGGCTTCGCGCCACAGCCTGACCGCCTCGGCCTTCTGCTCGTACGGCATCCAGCGCGCGGCCTGCACCTTGAGATAAAGGTCTTCAGGATGCGCGGCGAAGGCCATGTTGCAGCTCTGCCGCCGCAACTCCCAGCGCCGGAGCAGCATGGCGTCGTCGACATAGTCTCGCGGGTCTTCCTCGAGCGCCCGGCAGAGGTCGGCTGCATTCTCCCGTGTCAGCGCCGGCAGCGGCGCTTCCACCCTGGCCGGGGCTTCGGGCCATAGCGGCGACAGGAACAGCGCGGTCACGGCGCCCAGCGCAACCAGCGGGATCAGCCACAGCGTATTCTCGCGTTTTCGCGCAGGGGGGTTGTTATCTTGTGGAATTGTCGTCATGTCCGAGCCGATAGCGGCCGGGAGCTGGCCACGCCCGTCAGTCGCGACGAGCGCCTGACGCGTTCAAGCCCACCGCGCTTTCAAGCCAGGCACGCCCCCCGGACTTGGTCAGGAGTGGTGCCCGGTTCGCCCAAACCTAGGGCAACGCCGGCACGGTTCGCAGATAGGCGACGATATCGGCGAGATCGGAGTTTTTGAGCTCGGCGTAGTAACCGTAGGCCATCGGCGGCTTCAGCGGCCTGCCGTCGCGGCCGATGCCATGGGTGACGGCGCGGACGATTTCCGCGTCGCTCCAGCCGCCGATGCCGGCAGTCGGATGCGTGGTGATGTTGGGAATGATCGTAGGCGGCGTTCCCGCCGGCGAACCCGGGCGCGGTTCGAACGCGCGCCCGCCGCCGCCGAGGCCGCCCTTGAAATCGGAGACGCCGCGCGCCCATTTCGAGTGGCATTCCATGCAATGGCCGATGGTGACGAGATAGGCGCCGCGCTTCACCGGATCGGCCAGCATGGCTTTGTTGAAACCGGCGTCGGCGTCCGGATAGGGATCGCGAACCACCGGCGCCTTGTAGACGGGCTCGGGAACCCGGTTCGTGACAGGCTTGACGGTGCGCAAATAGGCGACGATGGCGTCGAGATCGTCCGGCAGCAGCGCCTTGTAGAAATTCGCCGGCATGATCGCCGCCAGCGGCGTGCCGGCCAGGTGGCCATGGTTGGGTCGCAGGCCCTCGACCAGCGCGCGCTTGATCTCGGCGTCGCTCCAGCTTCCGATGCCGGTTTCCTTGTCGGGGGTGATATTGGCCGCGGTAGCGAGGAAGGGCGGCGTGTCGAAGGTGAGGCCGCCGGACAGCTCTCTGCCGGCAATCAGTTTGCCTTCGGCATCGCGCGGCGAGTGGCAGTTGCCGCAGGCCATGATCGTGTTGACCAGATAAGCGCCGCGCTCGACCGGCGTTTCCGCGCGGGCGCCGTGCGCAGCCAGCAACAATGCGACTGCCGCGAGACCTGTTCGAAGCATGATGTTTCCCCAACCCTGTTCCATCATCTATCGCAGGCGAATCGAGGCTCGGCAATATTTGGCGAAATCGGGACGCACCGTAATGTGAAGGATGGATGAACTCAGCGCTTTGCGCCGACGCGTTTGCGTGTCACGATTGCCGCCATTCGACGGGAGGGCAGCGATGCGCTGGTATGTCTCGATCGGGGCCGTGCTTGTGGCAGGCGTGCTCGCCGGTGGCGATGTCGCCGGGATCGCCGCGCCGAGCCCGCAAAACCAAATCCCTGCACCCGGCCGTCAACTGGCCGACAAGGAAACCACGCCGTCGGTCGACGTCGAACTCGTCCTCGCCGTCGATGTGTCCTATTCGATGGACATGGACGAACTGGCGATCCAGCGCGAGGGGTATGCGCAGGCGATCGTCTCCAAGGAATTCCTGCAAGCGCTGAAGAGCGGCCCGAACGGCAAGATCTCGGTGACCTACTTCGAGTGGGCGGCCTCCAGCGACCAGAAGCTGATCATCCCGTGGCGGGTGATCGACGGCCCCGAAAGCGCCGACGCCGTCGCCAACGAGATCATGAAGACGCCGATCCGCCGCGCCTCCCGCACCTCGATTTCGGGCGCGATCAATTTCGCGATGCCGCTGTTCGACGAGAACCCGCACCGCGGCCTGCGCCGCGTGATCGATATTTCCGGCGACGGGCCGAACAACAACGGCGCGCCGGTC
>Ga0157378_10005474_pt1 | contig 11124 bp, 19 predicted proteins | sample M65metaG_FD_115309 | JGI IMG/M metagenome (GOLD analysis project Ga0157378, IMG submission 115309) | Miscanthus rhizosphere microbial communities from Kellogg Biological Station, Michigan, USA - M6-5 metaG | ecosystem: Host-associated > Plants > Roots > Rhizosphere > Soil | place: USA: Michigan...
CACGTAACGAGGTAAGAATGGTTGTATGATTTTGCGTGGCTTGATGACTTTGACTTGCGGGGCGAAAGTTAAGACATTACGTTCGGCGAGGAAACGAGCTAGTCGCTGTTCCTGGGCAACATGAGAGTACAAAACGTGCCACGCCATAATGTATTAGTCCGAAGCCCTGCCGATTCTTGCCAAATTTTTTGGCCGAATGATTTCTTCTGGAAGAATGCCTACTCGCTCCTTTATCGAGCAGCTAAAAGACAAACAGACTCCGACTGGCTATCGGGGCCTTCTTTTCTGCTTGGAATCGCTGTGCCGTTCTTTGCATTTTCGGCGTTCTTTCCTGCGGTTCCACTACTTGATCGTACTGTTACATAATACCACAGATCGAAGTGGAAGTCAACCTTTTTCTTTTTCGATTCTTCCAGAAGAATTTCAAATCTGCCCTTTGTGGCACGCTATTTAATTTCATGTAAGCGTCGAATTAACTTGCTTTCATTTTCGATTCAGCTTATAGTGTCGTCACGGTCAAGGAGGACCGGGATAATGAAAGCAAAGCGATTCGCCATTAAGATTACCGCCTACGATGGTTTGAAGAAGATTTCCCTCATTAAGACAATTCGCGATCTCGAACTGCCGGGACTGTTCGGCCTGAAGGAATGTCTCGATTTCGTAAACAGCATTCCCGTAGTAATAGTTCCTTCGATTACTGCTGCCAAGTCGAAGAGAATTGTCGCCGCCCTCGAAGCAGCAGGAGCGACGGTCGCTCTGGAGACTGAAAATAAGTTGAATTAATCGCAGATTCTTGTTGACTTGCTTAGGCCAAAGATTTATACTGACTTTGGATTGAACGAAACCATGAAACTTACGAAAGAACAATGGCGCGAAGTAGCACAAGGAGTCGCGGACGAGTTTGGCGGCACCCTACTTCCCTTAACTACAGGAGATACGAACATGAAAACAAATGAGAACGGAACGGCAACGAAGCGGGCGCGGTCTGCCAAGCAGACCCTGGCTCAGATGATCGAAGCAGGCGTTATCAAAGCTGGACAGAAGATCAGCGCCTTTTACAAGGAGCATGAGGTTGCTGGAACGATCCGACAGGATGGCACGGTTCGCCTGACTTCGAAGACGCTGGCTGACGTGAACGGCCAAGTGTACGGCAGCCTTTCAGATGCGGGTCGAGCGGTTTGCGTAGCAGCAGGAAACGCCAAAGCGCAGATTAACGGATTTACCTTTTTTGGCGTCAAGAACGCTGAAGGTAAGACGGTCGCCATCGCTACCCTCCGCCAGTAGGCGGGGACGGTCTCTGGCGGGTTGGGCCGCAACCAGCTCGCAACATTTCTTTCACTAGGAGGGAATTATGCTCAATCGGACAATCATCGATAATCTACCACTTGCATTCACTGCACAGTCTGGATTCTTTCAGAAACAAGGCGAACACTTCCTGACTGATTTCTTCGACGAATTCGGTCACTTAGATAAGACCCATGCCGTTAGCGTTGCGGAAATGACGCAACGCATGCCTGACGAATACGGGTCGGCTACAACGAGGGCAGCTAAGGTGCGTGCGGCCATCAACTACCTACTCGCTGAAGGTACGAGCACTGGTAAGCCGCAAATCTTTCGTTGCGTTGGGCGATACTATTTTGTCGCAGAGGAAGACTCGCATGTACAAAGTTAGAATCCAGGTAGGCGTAGAAACGCGTATTAGCCAGCCGATGCCAATGGCCGATGCGCTCCGGCTGGCCGACCGACTTGAAAAAGCTTTTCCCGGCATAGTGTTCGCTACGGTCACTACGAACCTTTCTATTGCGCATACCGTGCCTCTCCTTTTACGACTGCGCTGCGGGGGCTGTAGCGCCACTGGACGTAAGCTGGCAAGGGCTGCGGTCACTGAGCCGCTACTGTGCGGGCAATGTCTAAATAGACAGGAGGCGATATGACAACGGAATACAATCATCGAAGATGTACCTCGGTGCGCTGTGATTACGCACCCAATGCTCTTGATTGCCCGAGCCGGGCGTCCTTGGACGAAGTACTCGATTGCGACAACTGCGGGCACCCGCTTTCCCTGCATGATCCGAAATATGGCTGTGAATTCGAGCGAGGTGACTTCCTGATTGGCGATGCCGAATTCCTTCAAGCTGTCGGACCATGTGGTTGCCTGACAATGCTGTAAATCTTTCGTCGAATCTTCTTGACTCTTCGGTACGAAAGTCGTATAGTCGTCGTAGAGGATAAAAGAACATGCTTGCACGAACAATAGCAAAGACCAAAACCTGCTCGTACTGTGGACTCTGGACTACTACGAAAGCTGGCATACACGCCGAGTGCGTAAAGGCGCAAAAGAAGGAGACCAAGTGAGAACCAGACGAAACAAGGACGAGATTCGTTGCACGGGATGCGGAACGCTTACCGAGTCCGTATCCTGCCATCCGGTTACGAAGACTGGGAGTTACTGCGATTCATGTACGGCGCAGAACGAAAGCACCCAACCACTTCTTCCTGTTTCAGAGAAGCCGCACACTTTCATTACCCTTGCTGAAATTCTGGAGCAACGTAAGCACGTTGATATTCGCCGGGGCGACCATGAGCCAGTGTTTCAGCACCAAGTTGAACAGCACAATCCGGTACCAGTCCGTATCAAGAACGAAATCGATAACGCGTATCGTCGGGACATGTATAACGATGATTACGATTCGAATAACGATCCGTGGCCTACAGGGAGATAATATGAAAACTGCAATCCGACATCCGAACGAAACTGAATCATCGCGGCAGACACCAACTATGCGCTCTACTGAATTGGAATTGAAAATTCGCTCGGCTATCGCGAGTGAAGGCGATGCCGTCAAGCTGCGCTGCCTGTGGATTATCGATAATCTATCGAGTGGGGCGTCTTCGGAGATACGCGAATTTGCCATGCGTATATCCCGCGAGATCACGCTGTCGGCCTGATAAATTCTTCCAGAAGAATTGTTTTGTGCTTGACTTCTTTCGCCAGAGAATGGTAGTATGTATCTACCTTAAGCACGCAAAGGAGATAACGAAGTGGGAACTTCAAACGTAAGATTGGTCAAAACCTCGGCGCAAACAGCGCCGCAAGCTACGGATTCTAAACCTAAGCAGGTACGATTCACTAACTGGTCGCGACAGTTCCTGAGTGAACACGCTGCGCAACAAGCATCGCGTATCGATCCCCGTATCCAGTTCGAGAATCTTTTCCAGACACTGGAGGTACAATGAAAGTCACTGACAGGACTCGTCGAAAATCCACGGAGATCATCAGCTCGCCAGTAAGCGATACCTCGATGTCGGACAGTGGCGATCTGCGATTCATGAGCTTCGATGTTACTCCTGCCACATCGGTCGGCGCTGACAGTAGATCTAAAAAAGGTACAGCTCATTGGATTCATGTCGAACTAAGCTGGCATGAGATCGAGCAAGCTATTCTGCGCGTACCTGCCATGAAAGCTGCGGCGCGATTGCGCTCTAGTGAAAAGCAGCTCGATCATCTCTACGAAGCATTAAACACAATCCGCTTGGCGATCACGCCAAAAGAAGAGGAGGTAGGCCATGCGTCCTAGAGATTTAGCCAAGCTCCTCGATTTCACCATTGAGCGTCGACTGCCGGTCTTAGTTCCTGGCGCTCCGGGAATAGGTAAGACTGAGATCATCTGCCAAGCTGCCGCTCGCGCAGGAGCCGACGTAATTGTTAGCCATCCAGTCGTGTCCGATCCGACCGACGCCAAGGGACTGCCTTGGCCGGACGCGAAGGGCGAGTCTGCGAGGTTCCTGCCCTTCGGCGACCTCGCAATGGCTATCGCAGCCACGAAGCCTACTGTGTGGCTGCTTGACGATCTCGGACAAGCAAGTCCTGCGGTACAGGCATCGTTCATGCAGCTTCTTCTCGCTCGGCGCGTCAATGACCACATCCTACCCGACTGCGTCACCTTTATCGCAGCTACTAATCGCCGTACTGATCGAGCTGGCGTAAGCGGCATCCTGGAGCCCGTCAAGTCCCGGTTTGCTACCATCGCTTCCCTCGAAGTCGACCTTGAGGACTGGGGGCATTGGTGGATGGAAAAGCATAAGGCGATCTGGAACGAAGAGAAATGCGCTCCTCGCGATCTGCTTTCCTTCCTGCGCTACAGGGCGCACTTGCTTCATGTATTCGAGCCGACCGCTGACCTTACGAACGGGCCGAGTCCTCGAACATGGAACCATGCCTGTAGCTTCATGGGCTCTGAACTGTCGCCTGACGTGCGCTTGGCTGCGCTTTCTGGAGCTGTGGGTTCGGGGGCTGCTTCCGAGCTTGAAGGCTTCTTGCGTACCATCGCCGACCTCCAGCCGCTCGATGAGATCATCGCCGATCCCGAGCATGCCCGTATTCCGCCTACGTCGAATCCTTCGGCTCGGTGCGCCGTCGCTACAGGACTGGCCTCGAAGGCCGATGTGAAAACCCTGAAGCCTATCCTGCGCTACGCGGAGCGCATGTATAATGAGGCCGAAGGCGGGGAGTACGCTGCGCTGATCATGCGGGACATTTTTCATCGGGATAGTGCAGCGCAGCAAGTACTGATTCGTACCAACGACTGGCTCCAAATGTCCTTCGGGCCGCTCGGAACTTTGGTTAGCGGACAGGATTTTGAACCATCTCCAGCTCCTACGAGTCGGAAGACGAGGAGGTAGCCATGTCGAACAGCGAAATACAAAAGCGCGCCCTTGCCGCTTTACTAGCAACGTACAATATCGGAGCATCGATGATTCGGACGGTATCGGACATTGCTCAATCTCAACGAGGATGCTACTTGCTCGTTGTTGTTCTTCGCGACAAGAAGAGCGGGTTTGGAATCGAGGTATGGCCTGACGCTGTTTTTATCCGACCAGGGCGAGTCAAAGGAAGGAGGTAGGTCATGGCGCATCTACGCAAGTTCCTTATCGGCCTCTCTGTTATTGCTCTACGATTTGCGCTCTGGGAATCTACACTTCAGAAACGCCGGTATCAAATCGGCAACACCTTGGGATGGGGATCGTACTCCTTTCTTAAGTACGCCATTTCCTGCTTGCCAAACTCACTTAATGGCTTGACATATTCCGTAAAACAATGGATGATTAAGCTATGAAGAAAACGTTAGATGAGATTGCGGCGATGCCAGTAGGGCTAGAGGCTGCTAAGGAACTCGTGGTGGCGTACAATAAGAATCCTCGACGCTGCAACGGGGATGCGACCTTTCTCGCGCTTATTCTAGGACCGCTCGGGCGATTCATCACAGATGAAATGACTTCAGCGGATCGCCTTGCGCTGACTGAATACCTTGCTCCATTTCGCTTTACACCCGGATGGGAGCGCACTTGGAACCGAAGGAGGTCGTCGTGAAAACCCTTGAAGAAATCTCTGCAATGCCTGTCGATTTAGATGCCGCTAAAGCTCTGGCTGAGTGGCACGAATGGCATGAAGCGAATAGTCCTGAGTTTGTCAAGCTCTGCTTCGGGCCTCTCGGACAGTACCTTGACGAGATGCCCGAGTCTGATGTTTCAGAGCTAAACGCATTCATTGCGACAATGCCTAAGAATCCCGTACCGATTCCTCATGGACATAGAATCGCTACTTACGATGCGGAGACCGACACGCTTATCGAGCTTGAGCCCCTGCGTCCTGAAATACGCGAGACGCTACTGCGTAATATAGCCGAGCGGAAAAAGAAGGAGGCGGATCGTGTCGAAGGATAATTCTTCTGGAAGAAACAGAAACCAGCCAGACTACGATCTCTCCACTCAAGCGCTCCTTGCGACTGTTGAGATCCATACTTGGGGTGGCCGAAGTCTGGATAAGAAGGCAGGAGAAGAGGTAGCCGCCAAGTACGACCTTGGTAGGCAAGTAGGGAGGTACACCAAGTGCCTGCTCATTAGAGACGAGGTGGGTAATCCCGCCCGTGAGCTGGTTGCTGTGCATAACGCGGGCAACGCTGCGCGTGTAGTACATCATGCTCATACATTGCCTTGGAGTGACGAGGGGAGCCGCATCCTTCCTGCCAGCAACTTCCTACCTTGGGCTTCCGCTGTGCGCGACAAGCAGCTTCTGTTTCAGGAAGCCGCTAAAGCCCTGATCGAAGCCTATCCACATCTGAAGGATATGACGAAAGAAATCATGGAGCATGAGAAGCCGGGACTGTACCATGAGGACGACTACCCCTCGCAAAATGACTTGGCTCGTCGGTTCGAAATCCGTATCAAGCACTTCCCGCTTCCCTCTGCTGATGATTTCAGGGCGAACCTTTCCAAGCCCCAGGTCGAGGCAATACGCCAGCAGATTGAACGCGATCTTCAGATTACGGTCCAAGATGCTTCCATGCATTTGCTCGCCCGCCTTGCCGAGGTAGCTGAACGCGTAGCCAAGCTCGGGAATCCTAAGAGCGGGGTGCGGGCTGCGCTGGCTGAAGATGTCGAAGACTTATGCAAGCTGGTGGCTCGGCTGAACTTCACAGGCGATCCGAAGGTCGAGGAGTTTCGCTCGCGTATCGAAAAGGAGCTGACCTTTGATCCAGGAACCGTCAAGCGCATGAGGGGCGTTCGGGCAGCCTTGGCTCAACGTGCGGAAAAACTTCACGAAGATTTGGCTGCATTTATGGGATAGGAGGATGAATCTACTTGACATTCTTCTGGAAAAATAGGATAATGTTGACATGGATAATGATTCTTAAAATTCAGCCCTTGACAAGACCACCGAGATGCCCTTTGACCGCTCGGTGATTTAATTCGGGAAGCGGGGCTCCCTGTCGACGACAAGGACGCCAAGGAGCGCTCCTATCTCAGGAGACGTAATTCGCAGCGTGAAAATGTTCCGACTACTCGTAGTGGGCTGATCTGGGATGGTAGTAAATTTCGTACTGTGGAACATGAATGTCATTATCCTTGGATACGTATCAACTGTCCATGCATCTTTGATTACGGGAGTGGCCTATGAAAAAGAACAAGCGATGGCGTAGGCATTGCCATCGCTGTAATAGCCCTGACATTCAGCTCACTTCTTCGTCTCCGGGGGACGGAAGGAGAAAGTTTGCCTGTAAGAATTGCGGAACCGAGTGGACGGAAGGACGGAGAGGAGGCTATAAGAATCATGGATGAAAAGATTAGAAAGCGCATCGTACAAGCTCGGGTCAAGCTGATACTAGACCACCCATTCTTTGGAGTCTTAGCTTCGAGATTTATTTTGGTCGAAGATTCCAACATGTGGATGCCTACAATGGCGACCGACGGGCGATCTCTTAGATACGACCCGCGCTTCATTGATTCGCTGTCGCAAGCCGAGCTGATCGGGCTCGTGGCCCATGAGACGCTTCATTGCTCCTTGGGCCACCCTTGGCGTTTGGGCCAGCGCGAGCTTCGCAGAGCGAACATGGCTATGGATTTTGCAGTGAATCCTATCATCGTAGATGCTGGCCTAACACTACCTACTGGCGGCTGTTTTGATAATCAATACCGCAACATGTCCTTCGAGCAGATTTACGACCTGCTTAAGCCTCCTCCGCAATCGAATAGTCCGGGACAAGGCTCTGGTAGTGGAGTGGGATGCATCGAAAATGTTCCGCCTGAAATGACTGGTCAGGTTCAAGCTCCCGATCCGAAGGTCGAGCATGTAGAATCATTAGAAAGTGATTGGAAAGTCGCTACCCTTCAAGCTGCTCAAGCTGCGAAGATGATGGGAAAACTCCCTGCCGGACTGGAGCAGCTTATCGATGCCATAAAGCATCCTCGCGTTGACTGGAAGCCTATCCTTCATAGATTCATTCAAGAGTGTGCGAAATCTGATTACAACTGGCGTATGCCTAATCGACGCTACATCGCTGGCGGCATGTACCTTCCCTCCCTGCGATCCGAATCCATGCCACCTATTGTGTGGGCCATGGATAGCTCGGGGTCGTGTTGGGATAAGGAAACGCAAACAAGGTTCGCTTCGGAGCTGGCGTCCGTGGTCGAAGAATGCAAGCCGGAGAAGGTGTATGCGCCGTATTGCGATACGAAAGTTCATAAGCCAGTGCGAGTGTTTGAGCCGGGAGAACCACTTGAGTTTCGAATCAAAGGTGGAGGTGGCACACGTTTCGAGCCTGTATTCTCATGGATCGAAGAAGAAAACATTGAACCAGCTTGCTTACTTTTTTCTACAGATACATACGGATCTTTCCCCGCACATGCTCCGTCGTATCCTGTGCTTTGGGTATCTACGGTAAAGAATCCTACGGTACCCTTTGGGGAAGTGATCGACATCTCGGAATAATTCTTCTGGAAGAATTCACATCGACGGCTGCTGCCCATGCTCTTCCCGACGATGACATGTAAAGCAGCGCCATAGAACATCAAACGGAAATGGCTTATCTGATGTATTTTCGATCTGCATTTTAATCGAACAATCCCCTACGTTGCGCCGATACAGCAGGCTTGGCTGGTTCATCGATCTGGGGCTCGTCTACGCGCAAACGCGTAGACGTCGCCAGCACGGGCCATTCTACGCGGGGTTCTTCTGGAAGAATTCCGCCCGATTCGGCTTCTGGCTCCATTAGTCCCATGAGTCCTGTTAGTCCGGGCTTGAGGCATCCCGGTGAAAACCATATCCTCTCCCTGTTCGCATTTTCCCTGCCTCTGCCCTCACCTTGGTTGCCGTAGCCTCCTCCAGCTTTCCACTCGAACTCTTCCCAGTCCTTTGGGAACTCTAATCCTTTGTATCCGCAATAAGCTACTCGGAATTGTGGATTCATACCTGCCTCTATGGCCCACTTACGTGCCTTGAGCGCTACGTGCTCTATTGCGGCTGCGTTTGCCAAGTCGCCGCTGTACTGAATGGAATGTTCTAAACCGAGGTACGGTGGGTCGATCAGGGCTCCTACGATCCCATGCTGAATGGTTACTGCTGGCGTAACTAAGCGGCTCCAGTCCCCGCAAGCAATCTTAACATTCCGTAGTCGCCATGAGAGCTTTTTGAAGTACTCTGTCATTTTCTCGACGTCGCCATCTAACTCACCTCTATGAACTCCCATGCTCGACATCGATGGAATCTTGGCTTCTTGATTGAGATGCGACTTACCGTCGCAAAAACCACCTCCCACGTAAGCAGAGAGGGCGTACAGCCAAAATCCTGCAGTCTGCACATCGTAAGCAAATGGATCTTCCTTAAGTCGCTCTGTTCGCTTTCTACCTTCCGACATGATCCATTTATGGCGGCTTACTATGTCGCACTCGGACGCAGGCCATGTTGCATGCTTTGCAGTTTCTTCGGGAGCGTATGTTATCGCTCTAAAAGCATTGCAAAGCAATGAATCTGCATCATTAACAACCTCTAGATTTCCCTCTTGTGGTCTATTAAGTAACACTGTGCCCGAGCCGAAAAATGGATCGATAAAGACATCTGGATTACCAAGCCTCGCCCAAATCTCAGAACATACTGTTCGTTTTGAACCAAACCACTGAAAGGGACTTCTTAGGATGTCGCTCATCGATTCCTTTCTTCTTCTGGAAGAACCCTACGATCTCTCTTCTCGCGCAGCCATGGCTTAGGCGCTGCGCCGGATGGCTTGAATGTGCCTAGACCTTTGCGCTTCTTGATGATTGGGCCTTGAAGAGTTAGACCTGTGTTCTTTAGTACCGGGCCTAATACATCTCCTAAGTTCTATAGTGGTTCTGTCGTATCTTTTCATTTTTTAGCTTACCCTACAACTCGATCCGAATCGTCCCCATCATCGATATCAAGCGCATCGCCGCCTCTTGCTATCATTCCAGTTGCGGCCATTTCGAACTGGATCTTCATGAAAGCAGCTATGCCTTGCAGTTCCCAAACCTGAAACCCGCCTAGCACTCGTTGCGCTAAGTCGCCATCAGGTCCAATTGAAATGACGACGTACCTCGTTCCTTCGGGCTCGGATGCCATCCCTTTGAGCATCTCGTCTAGTGGCGATGGTTCGGGAAAACCTGTTTCCTCGATGTTGCCCGCTCCGTTAGGTTCACTCATTCTACTTACCAATCCTCCTTTGTCTCTAGCCATTCCAGTAGCTCATGTGTCGGCCCCATGAAGAGCGCCTTGCTCTGGGTTTCGCTTACCTGAACAATCTGGAATCCCGCGATTTCCAGTCCGTACTCTTTCGCCAGCTTCAGCTCTGCGTACGTTCCTACGGAGTCCTTCCAGCCATCCATCATGCAGACCCAAAGATGATCACAGCGTCGAATCATCTCCTCGTCCAGCTTGCCCCAGAAATTCCACTCCTTTGGAAGTTCATGCGCTGCTGCTACGGGATGCCAATGAGCTATGGGCGAAAATACGTGATGTCCGTCCAGCGTCAGGATAGCCACTGCTCTTACTACCTCTTCCCATCGACGGGCTCGCTCGTCCTCGTCGGGATGGGAATAGGGGCTCGCTATGTACTTTAGATCGGGCTTCCAGTCGATACTCATTCGTCGTCTCCTTCGCCTTCTGGTTCTTCTGGAAGAATATCCAGCCCCTTCTTCTGTCTGACTTCGGCTACGATCTTTGCTGCAACTTCCGGCGTCTCCCGTAAGAACTGGGCGCTGAATGCCTTACCTTGGCCGAGACGAACTGCTCCATAAGAGAACCACGCTCCCGATTTCGTTACGATCTTACAGCCTACACCAAGTTCAAGAAGGTCTGCTTCCGCGTCAAAGCCTCTGCCGAATACTAACTCGACTTCGCATTTCTTGAACGGGGGAGCGACTTTGTTTTTCTTGATCTCGATCTTCACCTTATTGGCTACCGAGGCGTCATCGCCATCTTTAATGGTCCCTATACGCCGCACGTCTATCCGCATCGAGGTGTAGAATAAGAGCGCGTACCCTCCGGATGTCACCTCTTTCGGGCCACCGTATCCGCCCATGCCTAAATCCTTGCGCACCTGATTTATCGCAAGAAAGACTGTGTTCGATTTACGCACTACGGTACTTAACTTACGCATGGCCTGCGATAACAGCCGCGCTTGTAATGCTGGCAGAGACTGTCCCATCTCTGCTTCGACCATCGCTCTTGGGATTAGCGCGTCGACTGAATCAATCACTACCATTGCGACATCGCCTGATCGTATTATCGTCTCTGCTATTTCAAGGGCATCTTCTCCGCAATCTGGCTGGCTA
>Ga0157378_10005475_pt1 | contig 11124 bp, 12 predicted proteins | sample M65metaG_FD_115309 | JGI IMG/M metagenome (GOLD analysis project Ga0157378, IMG submission 115309) | Miscanthus rhizosphere microbial communities from Kellogg Biological Station, Michigan, USA - M6-5 metaG | ecosystem: Host-associated > Plants > Roots > Rhizosphere > Soil | place: USA: Michigan...
AGCTCTGGTTCGAATCTGGTATTCTCCACAAGATAAATTGGTTTGCTAGATGCAATAGCTCTGGTTCGAATCTGGTATTCTCCACTATCACTACATAATCATGTGGTTCCGCTTCCGGCAAATACATAATCGCCAAAAAATAATTTAATTTTATCGGGTGCTACGCAAGTTCGCGCTTATCATGCTCCTCCCGCTCTGTTTCTGCTGTCGCAAACACAGCAGTACGCCCGGTATTCCTGTAGTGAAGCCTCCATACGGTAAAATGATTGCGTCAGTCGCATACTATACCGACTCCACGCTCGACAACACCAAATATTATACCTATGACGCTTATAACAGGGTGGCGCATAGCTCAGGTACAAATGGAGATTCTACCAGCTACTCCTATTCCGGCAATACGCTGGTCGCCGCAACATGGGGATCGGGCGTTTATGGCCAGAAAATCACTTATACGCTCACCAATGGCCGGATTACGTCATACTATGGCGGTACCGACCCTAACCAGGTCTCATCCGGCGGCAGCTATACTTACGACGAAGCGGGCTATCTGGTAAGCGGCTCTACCTTCCAGTTGTCCCACTCTTCGCAATCGGGTACTTATTCTTATGTGTCCGGCAACTGCGTATCCATCATATATACTGCGGTCATGCAAATTCCCTATAGCTACTGCTACCAATACGGTAATGCAGCAAACTCATTGGGAAATGCAAACTACGGAATGACCTTTTTCGGCAAAGACAACGCCAATTTGCCCACCTCAGCAGTATTTATCTTCAATAATAACGACACGACCTTCACACAATACACTTACGACTTCGCCACCGACAGCACAGTGCTGAAGCGACGCCTGGCGATAACACACGGAACTACATCTATCAGCCGCACAGAAATGTACACTTATCGATGACCCAACGCAGGATTTTGACTTTTGGATTTTGACTTTTGAATTTAAGCCTGTTTCCGCACATACCTGGTCAGGATCACAATCACCTGCCCTTCTATCTTTCCCTCAATCTGTTCGGTATTATTTTCTACCAGGCGAATATTCTTAACCACAGTGCCCAGCTTTGCATTAAGAGTAGTTCCCTTAACATCCAGCGATTTGGTGAGCACCACACTATCGCCCTGCTGCAGCACAGTGCCATTGCTGTCTTTGTGCAAGTCCACAGCGCTATCATTTTCATGGTCGCCACTTGCCTTCGCCCATGTCAGGTTATCGTCATCCAGGTACATCATGTCCAGGCAATCGGCTGCCCAGCTCTCATTGCGCAGCCGGTTGAGCATCCGCCACGAAACCACCTGCACTGGCGGTGCCTCGTTCCACATGCTGGTAGTCAGGCATTGCCAATGAGCGTTGTCCAGCTCTTCTTTTTTCTCAATCTGCATCCGGCATTTGTCGCAGATGAAAATGCAGTTCTCTTCATTGCTTTGCGATTGCGGCTGCACTTCATATAGCTTGGGCGCTTTATCGGATTGGCATAACTCGCATTTATTTTCGCTTCTTTTTGCCAATAATTCTTCTAATTTCATATCTATAACCTGTTGCGGGCGCGAAGGTAAGCATTATAAAGATTAGCTGTTTCCTATCAAAAGCCCGGACTGCTGTGCCTACAACAAATTAGCCATAGTTTTGCCCCGATGGCAGCCCAGGCCCCTGTAGAATTTACTAAAGAGATTATTATCAGCGCCACGCCATCCCTGGTGTGGCAGGCACTGACGGTATCTGTACAGATGGCCGCCTGGATGGCAGAAACACCGATAGAGATACGAACAACCTGGCAGGTGGGCAGCCCCATAATCATACAAGGTCCATGGTACAAAACGGGTTTTGTGAATAAAGGATTTGCCCTGGCCTATGAGCCGGAACAGACATTGCAATATAGCCATCTCAGCTCCCTTTCTCACCTGCCGGATGAGCCGGCCAGCTATACCATCCTCAGCTTCCGCCTGGTCGCCAAAGAAGGAAAGACACAGCTAACGTTCACCGCAACAAATTTCCCCACAGAGGTCATCTACAGGCACTTTGCCTTCTATTGGAATGTCGCGTTGGAGCTGCTGAAAAAGTATGTGGAGCAAGATGCAGGCGCTACTCCTTCATGAAGCGTATCACCGCCGTCTTATTAATACGGGCAATATATGCCCCACTGGGCAGCGCAGCAATGCCGACTTGCGCCTGGTAATCCGCGAATGAATAACTCATTAGCTCCTGCCCCAGCATATTCATAATAATGACAGTTCTCAGAGGCGCCGGTCCTGAGAGATTCAGAACATCGTTGGCCGGATTGGGATAGGCTGTGAATATGGGCCGGGCAACCGCATCCAGCCCCAGCGCAACGGCACTCAGTACTGGACACGTTGTAGTGTCCAGGGGGCCAGAGCCACCGTAAAATTTACCATAGATATTTGTACATGGGTCATCAACAACGAGACCAATCTGATAACTATAGGAGCAAGGATGACGCTGGCCCACGGAATCGGGTATGCCCACCATGATCAGAGAGGCATACAGCCATCCGGTGTCCACGAAATACACGATAATATCATTAGCAAGGCCAACGGTAGGGTAGGCGGCAACAGTATCGTGCGGATGCATAAAACGGTATCCCGGCATATCGAGCGAACGCCAGAATTTGACGGAGTCGGCTCCGTGTATCGAGTCAACGCGCAGGTACAGCGTCATACCGGAGGGAGGCGGTGCAACATTATATTCGAGGGTGTACCAGAAATCGTAGCAGCCAGTACCGGCCGTATATGAATGCACGCTGCTGGCCGCAAGAGTCACATTGTTATAAACACCTGCTATCAGTGGCTGCGACCAGGCAGAAGTGGTACCAGAGAGGCAAATGAGAAGGGTAAAAATCAGCTTTTTCATTCGATGAAACTTAAAGGGAACCTGCGTCATTAACATAGGCGTGGGAACATCCCGGAATGTTAGTAACTCTCAGTTATTTTTCTCCTGAGCGTGATAACCAATAATTAAAACTTATAGGTGGCAGAGAGGCAGTTTAGTTCTTTACCACTCTTTGCTGGTACAGTTTATTGCCGTTGCTATTCCAGAGAGAAACGAGATAGACCCCGGATGGACAATCAGAAATATTGATCTCTGTTGCGTTCAGGGCTTCCTTTACTAAGGTTCCGGCTAAGTTATCTACCCTGATCCGCGCCTGCTCTATACCAGTTATTCTCAGCTGGCCACTGGTAGGGTCAGGGCCAATGCAGATAGTTCCATTGCCGGCCACCGGCACTCCAAGCGTGGGGTCCCCATCGCCCACCACACCTATCTTCAGCATCCAGTAATCCCCTGTCCCGTGTGTGCTGGTCACATCGCCGTTCAGCAGGCCTCCATCGCTGCCCACCACTACATAGTCCCCGTCTGCTGCCTGGCATACTGCATATGCAGCATCTCCCGCCGTTGATCCATAAGAATGTTGCCATTGGATACTCCCGGTTTTGCTGATCTTTACAACCCAGTAGTCGCCCCAGCCATGATTGAAAGTTACATCGCCATCAGAAGACTCAGCACTTCCTGCCAGTATGTAGCCACTGTCTCTGGCAGCAGCCATAGACCCTGAGTTGTCAAATGCCGTGCCGCCATAGCACCGCTGCCACTCTATGCTGCCAGTGTCCGAAAGCTTTACGATCCACATGTCATTATCGCCATGATTGCCGCTCACATCGCCATCCAGCGATGCCGTACCGGCGCTAAATATGTATCCGCCATCACCTGCCTGCAGCAGTTCAGTGAGGCCCTCATAACCCGAACCTCCATACGATTTCTGCCACTGCAGTGCGCCTGTATCAGATATCTTCACCACCCACACATCAGTATTGCCATGGTTGCCGGTAACATCGCCGCCATTGGCATCGTTGTATCCACCAAAAATATATCCACCGTCCTGTGTCTGGCGTATAGCCCACGCTTCTTCATTGCCAGGGCCGCCATAACATTTTTGCCATTGGATGCTCCCCGTTGCGCTCAGCTTCACGATCCAGGCGTCGCTTTGCCCGTGAATGCCCGTCACATCACCATCGATGGAGTTTGCCGAGCCACCCACTATGTAGCCACCGTCCGTGGTCTGTATTATGCAGTTCGCGCCTTCATCCCCACTACCACCGAAACATTTTTTCCATTCAATAATACCTGCCGGAGATAATTTCACGATCCAGTAGTCACCGCGCCCGCTGTGGTTGCCCGTAACGTCACCATCGTTCGACATTGCGCATCCCGCTACTATATATCCCCCATCTGCGGTCTGATGCACGGTCTCGCCAAAATCAAACTCTGTGCCTCCCAGGCTTTTTTCCCACTGAAGCACCCCGGTAGCCGATATTTTCACCACCCAGTAGTCCCAGCCGCTGCTGTGGTTACCCGTTACATCGCCATCGTTCGACCATGTGGATCCGCACATCACATAGCCTCCATCCGAGGTTTGCTCTATCGAATTGGCATCATCGGCGCGGGTGCCTCGTAGCACTTGTTCAGGACAATGTAAGGAAACTGCGCGAACGCACCAGGCGCGAGGAGAAGGTACGCAACAAAGAGTAAAGTTCTTTTCATAGGAGTTGCTGATGCAAAGATCAGGATAAAACGGATAAGTAATAATTTTATTTTGTTAGCTCAAAAGAAAATGCGCCACCAGCCAAAGCTGGAAGCGCATTTTATGTGCAACCCATCATTAACAACTATTCTAGTTCCTTGTTGTATTTGCAGAGCAGTTCTCCTTTCGATAGTACATGGCCTTGTATGGCGCTTTCAAACCGCGCCTTGGTGGTGTGCTTGTTCAGCCGTAGCTTGGTGTCCAGGGCATACACTCTTATGTGGTAGGTATGCGTGCCATATTGCGGACACACACCTTCATAGCCGTACTGCTTATCCAGCGGGTTTTCGCTTTCATAATCGGTTACCATGTTTTCAGGCACCTGGCCTGTGGTATCAAGGTTCCACATGATCCAGTTGGTAGTGGACCCATGAGACGTTCCCATAGCGTCGAACATGATGAGCGCCAACGAGGAGGTGTTAGGAGGTATATTAGTTATTTTGAGCGGAGGGTGCACCTGCGATCCCCTGCACGAGTATTTGGCTGGCAAAGAACCACCATTTGTAAATGCAGTGCTGGAGATGATCATGTCACCGAACTGCGGATGAAGGTTTTCATTGATGTCACAATCTGCAAATTCGGCATTTTTGTCCCGGTATCCCAGGTACGAGTTGCTGGCTGCATATTGAATCTCGCCATTGCTGTCTATCATACAGCGATTACTGCCTCCCAGGCCGGCAATCCCGCCCCTGAAATTATGGCCGTAGCGGTTTATCCTTGTTAGTTTTGTCTTGTGAGCGTATCGCACAGTGGCCTTATGCGTACTGTGATGTACAGTCTTCTTTACGCAGGAGCATTTCTTGTCCTGGGCGGTTGCAGCACCGAGGGCTAACGCAAGCACAGTTGTTAATAATAAAGTTTTCATAACGGTCGTTTTTAATAGCAGATAAAAATCGCAAGCCACAAAACGTTAAGAAACTCAGAATTAGTTCACGTCTGGCCAATGCCGGCCTTAGCTATTAAAAAAAAGAATACTCACCCCGGCATCGCCGGGGTGAGTATTCTGGCAAATTAATTGGGAAGGTTAGCCCTCTCTTTTTACGTTCAGCGCGTTCAATCCTTTGGGACTATTTTCCACGTCATAGCTTACACGGTCGCCATCGCGGATTTCTTCTTTGAGGCCGGAAACATGCACAAAAATATCCTTGCCACCGTCTGATGGCGTAATGAAACCAAATCCTTTTGTTTTGTTGAAAAACTTAACTGTACCTGTTGCCATTTTTTTATTGAATTAGTAGTAGATAATAACCAAATCTATAACTAATTATTGAAATTTCATAGCCCCGGGTCTTTTATTCCCGCTTTTTTTCAATCTGTTCTAAAAATTCTACAGATTATCGCAGCGCTTTTTCACCACTTCCAGCAGGCGGCCCTGGAAATCGTCGAGCATCATCTGACCCCACCAGGCACCATAACCGTTCACTTTTGTATCTAGTTCATACGATGATCGCAGGCTGAGCTCCGTCTGATGGGCTCCCACAGGCCTTAACTCATAGGAGGCGTCTAGAAACCTGAAATGTCCGCCCTTCAATATGTGATTGTTGAATACAGATGAGCCTATAGAAGAGTTATCTACGGTGATATCGAACGTGATCTTCTTGTTGCGCTCCCAAACCGATACCTTCTCAATAAATTTCAATCCGCCCTGGAAATGCCCTATGCGCGTGGCCCCCACGGTATCCTTATCCAGCTCTGCATAAAGCGGGCGTGGCACGCCTGAGTAATAGAAGAAGCCTTTACGGTATTCATCCTTACTTATCTCCCGCACGCGAATGATGTTTGGCCATATTTTATCAGGTGTAGTATTGATGATCGTTTTGTTGGTAAACGAATAGGTGTCAGATGGAGTGGGTAGGCGGCTCTCGAATACTGAAGCGAATATTGGAACAAGGAACAAGGACATAATAAGCCCGCTGCGTTTGCGGCTTCTGTTTATGAAAAAACGAAACAGTATCCCGCCGATGATCGCCCCCGCCACATAAGGCACTATGAGAATGAAAATGCAGCCGGAGTCCTCAATCTTCGACAAAAAAGCAAGGAAAAAAAATACCAGCACGCTTGCTGCTGGGCTCCATATGCTGAACAAAATAGAGATCTTCTTGTCTTTCGGCGAGCAGATCATCGGGATGCTGCCAATGAGCATAGGCACGATAACGATAAATGTTATGGTTATAAGGCCGAACTTAAAAATTGAATCCCTGAAGGCATGAAATATTATTCGTCCAAAATAACCATAGAGGCCGCCTATAACAATGCCTGAAAATTTATTGTTTAATAACCTCATGTAGAAATATTTGCGATAAAAATAGCCAATCGTCTCCTCATTTTCCTACCATTTTCGTTGTAGGCTTTATGCCTGCAGTTGCCCGGTATGTTGTACTTTTCGCGAACTATGCAAAACCGCATAAAATACCTCTTCCTTTTGTTACTGCTCTGTGGGTGCCTGAAAAGCAGCGCGCAGCATGATGTGCCGGTAACTAATGAGTTCCGGATAACCGGCCTCGTGAAGAAAGAGATCACTTTCCGGATCTCAGATATCGGCCACTACCGGCAAGACTCCTTGGGCGACCTTATTATCCGCAATCGTAAAGGGGACGAGAAAAGCCGGGCAAAGAACCTTAAAGGCATATTGCTTAAAACACTGCTGGATGCTGCCGGTATTGTTGCTGAAAAACCGAAAGACTACGCCTCCATCGTCATCAAACTCACCGCCTCCGACGGCTTTGTCAATGTATTCTCCTGGAACGAACTCTTCAATACTGAGATCGGTGATCATGTCTATATGATCACGGAAATGAACGGACTGGATATTGCCCATATGCCCGAGCGCATACTCGTATTCTCCATGGCCGACATTAACCAAGGTAGCCGGCATTTGAAGGGGCTGACTAAAGTGGAATTATTGAAAGCTGAATAGCAATTGTGCAAAAATAGTTCCGCAGAAAAAACGCATGAAATAATCAATATATGCCGCACTGGGAGATCATCATTTTATTTCTGGTTATTTCGTTCGTTTATGCATCGGTAGGTTTTGGCGGTGGGTCCAGCTACCTCGCCGTGCTGACGTTTTTCCAGTTTCCCTTCGTAGAGATGAAGCTCACAGCGCTTGTGTGCAATATCATCGTGGTCACGGGAGGCACGCTGCTCTTTATCAGGCATGGCCAGGTGAACTGGCAGAAGGTGCTGCCGCTCGTAGTGGTCAGCGTACCGCTTTCGTTCCTGGGTGCGCGGCTAAAACTGAGTGAAGATACGTTCTTCATCATACTGGGCTGCTGCCTCATAGTCGCTGCCATACTGCTGTGGCTCAAAACCCGTGCTGCCGCCGAAGGCCGCGTCTTTGAGGCTCATTATCTGCGCGATGGCGCGTTGGGCGGCGCCATCGGGTTCCTGTCTGGCATGGTAGGTATCGGAGGCGGCATTTTCCTCTCGCCCATTCTTAACCTTATGCGGTGGGACGTGCCTAAGAAGATAGCCGCTACTGCCAGCTTTTTTATCCTTGTCAACTCTGTAGGTGGCATTGCCGGCCAATTGTCGTCATCTACTTCCGGTATCAGTTTTGCGCATATTGGGCTGCTGGCTGCTGCAGTGCTGGTTGGCGGCCAGGCCGGTGCGCACTTTGGTATCCGGCTGTTCAATCCGCTTACCATAAGGCGCGTGACTGCTGTGGTGGTACTTGTGGCAGGGATAGAAGTGCTGCACAAGCATCTGCATTGAGTATGAAAAAGGCCCTATTTCCCGCCCGCTTTCAGTTGCTCTATTTCTTTTTGCAGGTGCATCAGGGTAGCCTGGATAGACAAAAGTATCTCTGACTCGCGCTTGCTGATGTTCTGCTCTGCACCTGACTCCTCCTGTATCTCTACCACATCTTCCTGTATTTCATCCATGTCTTTCTGTATCTCATCTATATCCTCCCCTATCTCATCTATATCCTCACTTATTTCCTCAATGTCTTCACTTATTTCTTCAATATTCTCTCCCAGCTCTTCTATGTCTTCCTGAATGATTTCAATATTCTGATTGTTTTTGTTGATAGACATTTGTATGAAAATGGAGAGATAAATAGCCTCCAGGGATACGATGGTAGTCAGGAAGAGCAGCATGCGCTCAAAGGTGACCAGGCCCAGGTAAGGAATGACAAACGACGCTACAAACAATACGGTATGCAGCAGCACGGAAGCTGTAGACCCTATCCATTTTGTGATGCTGGATGCACCGGTCTCTATCATGTTTCGCTGGCGGTCTTTGAAGCTCATCCGGGGATTTTCTGTAAGATAAAACCAAAACCCGGAATGCGATTCCCGGCAAACAGTCGAGGCTGTAGCAGAACTTATCCACATTTGTGCGTTTCCAACGCATTTCGAGGCCTTTATTAGCCTTTTATTTCTTGTTTATACGCTATATTTTCGTTACTTTTGTAAGGCAAAAAACTATCTGATTAAGGTTTTTCCAATGCTTCTGCGCGTGGTGTTTTTTCCTTTCCTTTTAAGCAATAAATTGTTCGCTTTTTGAATAGTATGGATACTGAAAATGAAGTTATGGCTATACCCGCAGATTATGGCGCGGATAGCATTCAGGTGTTGGAAGGGCTCGAAGCTGTGCGCAAGCGCCCGGCAATGTACATAGGCGATATTGGTGTGAAGGGTCTGCACCACCTCGTGTATGAAGTGGTAGACAACTCGATAGACGAGGCGCTTGCCGGCTATTGCAAGAACATCACGGTCACCATTCACACAGACAATTCCATAAGTGTACTCGACGATGGCCGCGGCATACCAACAGGCATCAATGCCAAGGAGGGCCGTTCGGCGCTGGAGGTCGTGATGACGGTACTGCATGCCGGTGGCAAGTTCGACAAAGACAGCTACAAGGTATCTGGAGGATTGCATGGAGTGGGTGTAAGCTGCGTAAACGCATTGAGCTCACATCTGCACGTCACTGTGCGCCGCGAGGGCAAGTCCTTTGAGCAGGAATACGAAAGGGGCGTGCCCATGTACCAGGTGCGCGAAACAGGCGTAGCTTCTGATCATACAGGCACGCTGGTACACTTCGTACCCGACAATACCATCTTCAAAGACACCGTGTATAACCGCGATATTCTTGCCGGTCGCCTGCGTGAACTGAGCTACCTGAATAAGGGCATCCGCATCATACTCGCCGACGACCGCGAGCAAACAGAGGAAGGGCAAAAGGTATCGGAGACCTTCTACAGCGAAGGGGGCATAGTGGAATTTGTGCAGATGCTGGACCGCATAGCCAAGCGTGACCCGCTGCTGTCGCAGCCCATATTTGTAGAGGCGCATGACAAAGACTCGAATGTGGCCGTAGATGTGGCGCTTTCTTACAATAGTTCCTACAGTGAGAACATCTTCTCCTACGTCAATAACATCAATACCATCGAAGGCGGCACGCACGTGGCGGGATTCCGTAGGGCTATCACCCGTGTGTTCAAGTCTTATGGCGATAAGAACAAGCTGTTTGAAAAAGCCAAGGTAGAGATCACCGGCGACGACTTCCGCGAAGGTCTGAGCGCCATCATATCCGTTAAGGTGCCCGAACCACAGTTTGAGGGCCAGACCAAGACCAAGCTGGGTAACAATGATGTGATGGGTGTAGTGGATGTGTGCGTGAGCCGTGTGCTCGATGCCTTCCTTGAGGAGCACCCCAAAGATGCCAGGATGATCATCGACAAGGTGATACTTGCGGCACAGGCAAGGGCAGCAGCCCGCAAGGCCCGCGAGATGGTGCAGCGCAAGAGCGTGCTATCGGGTGGCGGTATGCCGGGTAAGCTGGCCGACTGCTCTGAACGCGACCCCGAGCGTTGCGAGCTGTACCTTGTGGAAGGAGACTCGGCGGGTGGTACTGCCAAGCAGGGCCGCGACCGCAGCTTCCAGGCCATATTGCCACTCAGGGGTAAGATCCTGAACGTAGAGAAGGCCCAGGAATACAAAATTTACGAGAACGAGGAAATCAAGAATATGTTCACGGCGCTGGGTGTTAGTGTAGGTACGCCCGAAGATCCCAAGGCGCTCAACACCACCAAACTCCGCTACCATAAGGTCATCATCATGACCGATGCCGACGTGGATGGTTCGCATATCGCCACGCTTATCCTTACGTTCTTCTATCGGTACATGAAGGAGCTGGTGCTCCAGGGTTATGTATATCTTGCCCAGCCGCCGCTCTACCTCGTGAAGAAAGGCAAGGAGCAGATATATGCCTGGAATGAGGAAGACAGGCTTGCCGCAGTAGCCAAACTGGCCAATGGCAAAGAAGACAGCGTAGCCATTCAGCGTTACAAGGGTCTTGGAGAGATGAATGCCGAGCAATTGTGGGAAACGACGATGAACCCCGATACCCGCACGCTCAAAAGCGTTACCATAGAAAGCGATACTTATGCCAACGAGATATTCTCCATGCTCATGGGCGATGAAGTGCCCCCCCGCAGGGAATTCATAGAGACCCATGCTAAGTACGCGAAAATAGACATATAAATTTATTATAATTGAATAGATAGAGCCGGATGCGA
>Ga0157378_10005476_pt1 | contig 11123 bp, 10 predicted proteins | sample M65metaG_FD_115309 | JGI IMG/M metagenome (GOLD analysis project Ga0157378, IMG submission 115309) | Miscanthus rhizosphere microbial communities from Kellogg Biological Station, Michigan, USA - M6-5 metaG | ecosystem: Host-associated > Plants > Roots > Rhizosphere > Soil | place: USA: Michigan...
ACCGGACGCTCGTATCGCTTGATAAGCTCGCGATAGGCATCTTCGCGCCCTTCCTGGGCGAAGACGACCACTTGCTGGTCGGATACGTCGGTGTAGGACCGTGCTGGCATCGTTGAGGAGCGGGAAAGATAGCTTGCCCCGCGCGCTGTCGCCGGGCAACTTTCGTGTCAATGTTGGCAACTGACATCGACAGCGCGACCGCCAGTGCCGCCGCTGCCGGTGGCGCCGAGAAGAGAGCTTACGTAAAGCAGATCTTTTCGGAGATCGCCCCGCGCTACGACCTCCTCAACCACGTCCTCAGTCTCAACATCGACCGTCGCTGGCGCCGCAAGGCGATCTCGATGCTTGGTGTGGAGCATGACGTCGGCGGGCGCTACCTCGATCTTTGCGCCGGCACTCTCGATGTCGCCCAGAGCATTGCGATGCTGCCCGGTTTTCGCGGCCTCGTTATAGGCGCCGACTTTGCCGAGCCGATGCTGAGGGCGGGGAAGGACAAAGTGGAAGGAAGAAGCGTCGCGCCGGTGACGGGTGATGCGCTACAGCTCCCGTTGGCTTCAGGGCAGCTGGCGGGAGCGATTGTCGCCTTCGGGATCAGAAACGTCGCCGGTCTGGATGCTTCACTGCGAGAGGTGTTTCGTGTGCTTGCGCCCGGCGCGCGGTTCGTGATTCTGGAATTCTCGACGCCGCGCTTCGGGCCCCTGCGCGCATTGTACCAATGGTATTTCCACAACGTGCTGCCGATGATCGGCCGCGCGGTGAGCGGGCACCGCACCGCATACCAATACCTTCCTCGATCGGTGGCCAATTTTCCGGTCGAAGAGGAGCTCGCCGGGAGAATGACCCGCGCCGGGTTCACGGGCGTGAAGTGGACAAGCCTGTCTTTCGGCGTCGCGGCGATCCACGTCGGCGAGCGTCCCCCCTCAATCACGATCAAGTGAGTCTCGATACCATATCGCAGTTCCTGTCCGCCATCGATCGCGCGGGCGAGCTGGCGCGCATCAGTGAGCCGGTGAAAGCGCGTCTCGAGTTGTGCGAGATCGCCGACCGGGTGATGAAGCAGCCTGGCGGAGGAAAGGCGCTGTATTTCGAGAACGTGATTCTCGACAATGGGCAGCGCTCCAGCTATCCGGCGGTCATCAATCTGTTCGGCTCGATGAAGCGCATGTGTCTGGCGCTGGGGGTCGACGATTTGGATCAGATTGGCGAGCGCATTACTGAGATGCTCGACCTCAAGGTGCCCGAAGGCCTGGTCGGCAAGCTGGCGATGCTGCCGCGGTTGTTGGAGATCGGGAAGTTCCCACCGCGCATCCGTAGCGGAAAGCCGCCGTGTCAGGAAGTCGTGCTGCAGGGCGACGATGTCGATCTATCGACGCTGCCGATAATCACATGCTGGCCGGAGGACGGTGGACCATATATCACGCTGCCGATGGTGATCTCGAAGGATCCGAAGCGCGGCATCCGCAACGTGGGGATGTATCGGGTTCAGGTGCTCGGACCGCGCACCCTGGCGATGCACTGGCAGCGGCACAAGGTTGGCGCTGCGCACTGGCGCGAGATGGCGGAGAAGGGCGAGAAAATGCCGGTGGTGATTGCAATCGGAGCCGATCCCGCTTCGGTGTACTCGGCTTCGGCGCCGCTGCCGCCGACGATTGACGAATTTCTGTTTGCCGGGTTCCTGCGCAAGTCACCGGTGAGTCTCGCCAAAGCGGTGACGTGCGATCTGGAAGTGCCGGCCGATGGAGAGTTCGTCATCGAAGGCTACATAGATCCTTCCGAGCCTCTGGTAGTCGAAGGCCCGTTTGGCGACCACACCGGGTTTTATTCCGAGGCGGATCTCTATCCGCAGGTGCACGTGACGGCGCTTACCATGCGCCGAAACCCTGTCTACGCGACGACGATTGTCGGTCGGCCGCCGATGGAGGACTTCTATCTCGGCCACGCCACGGAGCGGATCTTTCTGCCTTTGCTCAAACTGACTGTCCCCGAGATCGTCGACTATCACATGCCGGCCGAGGGCATCTTTCATAACCTGGTCTTTGTGTCAATCGACAAGCAGTATCCCGGTCAGGCATACAAGGTGATGAATGCAATGTGGGGCCAGGGTCTGATGTCGCTGGCCAAGGTCATCGTCGTGCTGGATAAGGACGTGAACGTGCGCAACGTGCAGGAAGCGTGGTGGGTGGCTTTGAACCACATCGATCCGGAGCGCGATGTGAGATTTTCCATGGGGCCGATCGATGTGCTGGATCACTCCAGCCGCGGTTTCACGTATGGTTCGAAGATGGGGATCGACGCGACGCGGAAGTGGCCGGAAGAGGGATTCACGCGAAATTGGCCGAAGGTGATCGAGATGGACGCTGCGACGAAACAGGGAGTCGATGCCATGTGGTCGAAGCTCGGTCTCGGGGCCGCGGAGCGAGCGGAGAGGTTCAGGCAGAATGAGCCACGATAAACCGTCGGAAGCGGCTGCGCGGGAAGGGCAGACTTTTCAGGGCAAGGGAGTGCTGTTGCGGCACGCCAATCTCGTTCGACTGCCGCATACGGTATTTGCGCTGCCCTTCGCGCTCGTCGGTGTGGTGCTGGCGAGTTACGTGGCGCCGATAACGGTTACATCGGTGTTGTGGGTGGTCGTCGCATTGACCAGCGCGCGGTTTGCGGCGATGGGATTCAACCGGATCGTCGACCGGGAGATCGATGCGCGAAATCCGCGCACGAAGTCTCGTGAGATTCCGTCGGGCGCGATGAGCGTGCGGGAGGCGAGCGTCGCGGTGTTGATCGCGTCGCTGGTATTCATGGTTGCCGCGTGGCAGCTGAACGCGTTGTGTCTCGTGCTCGCACCGCTTGCCCTCGCCTGGGTGCTCTTCTACAGCTACACGAAGCGGTTCACGCGGTGGTCGCACCTCGTTCTGGGAGTCGGGCTTTCGATTGCGCCGGTCGGCGGCTACCTGGCGATTGCGGGTCACTGGAGCAGCCCGTGGTGGATGCTGATTGCCCTTGCTATCGCGGTCGCGACGTGGGTTGGGGGCTTCGACATCCTGTACGCGCTGCAGGACGTCTCGTTCGATCGCGAAAATGGGCTGTACTCGGTGCCCTCGACGTTCGGTGAAGCGAATGCACTTGGCATCGCGCGCGTACTCCACATGACTACCGTGGCCGCGCTCGCGTTGGCGGGAGTTGGTGCAGGTGCCGGCTTGCTCTATTTCCTCGGCGTGCTCGTCGCAGCGGGGCTTCTCTTGTACGAGCACCTGCTGGTCAAGGCGGACGACTTCTCGCGTCTCGACGCCGCGTTCTTCACCATGAATGGCGTGATCAGCATCGTGTTTCTTGGCTTCGTCTTCACCGAGCGGCTGCTGAGATGACCAACACACCGCCGATCGTCGTCGGGATCACGGGCGCATCGGGCGCGCCGTACGCGCTCAGACTGTTGCAGGCGCTGACCGCTGCGCATCGGCCGATTTCTCTGATCGTCTCGAAGTACGGGTTGCGGTTGCTGGCGACCGAAGCGGGAATCGAATCGATGGACGCGCTGCGCGACGCAGTTGGGATCGAGGCCTGGGCGTCCTACGTCGAAGTCTTCTCGAACGACGACCGCGGGGCGGCTCCCGCGTCGGGCTCGGCACGCACGTCCGGGATGATCGTGTGCCCGTGCTCGATGGGTACGCTGTCCGCGATCGCCGCCGGCGCGTCGCGCTCGCTGATCGAGCGAGCTGCGGATGTCACGCTCAAGGAGCAGCGCAAGCTGATTCTGGTGCCACGCGAGACTCCGCTCAGCGCGATACACCTCGGCAACATGCTGCGCCTGACGCGGGCCGGTGCTGTTGTCATGCCCGCCGCACCCGGCTTCTATCACCGGCCGAAGGAGATCTCGGACCTCGTCGATTTCATGGTGGCGAGAATGCTCGATCAGCTCGGAGTGGAGCAGAATCTCGTGTCGCGCTGGAAGGGCGAAGCTCAGGGTTAGCAGCGTTGCCATGGTCTGCGCATTGCTGTCTTTTGGAGCCAACGCCTATCGCGGAGGTTCCATGAAACCTGTGTCGTCCGTAATTGTTGGATCGCTGTTCGTCGCGCTCGCCGGCTGCAACCCGTTTGCGCCCGACCAGTCGGTCACTCTCGGAGTCAGCCAGCTCGACGCCCCAGCGGCAATTGCCAGTGGCGATGAGCTACCTGTCACTCTGACGGTGACGGTCGGCGGTTGCTTGAGCTTCGACAGGGTTGAAGTCACGCGTGATTTGTCAGGCGCGTCGTTCACGGTGTGGGGCAGGGATGCGGCGAAGGGGCGGAAAGATGTCTCGTGTCCAACCGACATCAGATCGGAGCCACACTCCTACACCTTGCTTCCGCCCTACGCGAACCCGTTCTCAATCCAGGTTCAACGCGGCAGGTTGGGCCCGCTGACCACAACGGTGCAGGTGAACTAGGTGCGGACGAGGCAGGTCAGCTGACCTGCCTCGTCCTTTTCATCTCCTTCGGAAATCTGCGGAACCACGAAGACAGCAGAAGAAGCTCGTCGATCTCGTGGGTGGGCACCTGCGCTGACGGCGCGGCCGGTTGCGAGAAAATGTCGTCCACCAGCTGCTTCATGGTGCGCCGGTCCTTGGTGGATTTCGGCTTCGACAACTCGGCCCGCACGACCCCGCGCCGGATGACGTAAACCTTGTCCTCCCCCTCGTGGCCCGGAACGGTATAGACGAAAGAGAGATTCTCCACGGCGAACCGCAAACGACCAAACTGCGCCCGCAACGCCTCGAGTCGCTCCAGCTTGTCTCGATATGTGGCGGCGCGCTCGAACTGCAGCTCCGCGCTCAGCGTCTCCATCTGCGTGCGCAGCATGTTGATCGGTCCATCGTCGGACCCGTCAAGGAATGCTCGAGCCAGCGCCACCTGGTGAGTGTACTGCGTTTCGGTGCATCCGCCGATGCAGGGGCCAAGGCACTTTCCGATCTCGTGACGGATGCAGCCGGGTGTGCGCGCGAGCTGGAACAGCTCCGTCTGGTCATTGAAGAACATCTTCAAGTCGCTCCGACAGTCACGGAGCAGCAGGGCATCGCTCAGCTCACGCAGCGCTTCCTCCACGCGTTGGGCGCCGACGAACGGACCATAATAAATGTCGGCGTCCTCTCCGGTCGGACCGCGCACCACCATCAGCTTCGACGCCGGCCCTTTCGTCAGCTTGATGAACGAATAGTTCCGGCCGTCGCGTTTCATCGCGACGTTGTAGCGCGGTCGGAACCGCTTGATCAACCGCAGCTCCTGCAACAGCGCGGCGAACTCGCTCGGCGTGTAATCCCACTCGATCTTCTCCGCCGAGCGGAGGATTCGCGCACCCTTTTCTTCCGGGTAGGCGCACCGGAAATAGCTGAGGAGCCGCGAGCGAACGCGCTTCGACTTGCCGACATAAAGGATCTCGCCCTCGCTGGACAACATCCGGTATACGCCCGGCCTGTCGGCGGCGGCGTCCTTGACGGTGGACCTCATGACGGCGAGCTGCGCATCGCTCGTCGGCTGCTTCTCCACCCGCGGTGCGCCGCGAATCATCTCAATGCTGGCATTTCACGCACATGGTTGTGGCGCGACCATCGATGGCGTGGGTAGTGACGAGCTTCGAGCCGCATCGCCGGCAGGCCTGGCCGCCGCGTCCGTAGGCGTCGAGCTTATCCACGAAGGTGCCGCGCTGGCCACGCGCGTCGCGATAGTCGCGGAAGCTGGTGCCGCGCGCTTCGATCGCCTCGCGAAGGACGTTGACGATGGAGTCGCGGAGAAGCGATGCCTCCTCCAGAGAAACAGAGGCCGCCGGCCGCGATGGGTCGATGCGCGAGCGCCAGAGTGCCTCGTTCGCGTAAATGTTGCCGATGCCTGCGATTTTGCGCTGCTCCATTAAGACTTTCTTCACGGGCTGACTCGTCGCCCGAAGAACTGCCGATAGATGCGCGGCGGTGAAGGCACGGTCAAGAGGCTCGATCCCAAGTTTTCCGGAGTACTCTTCGAAACGAGCGGGACTCATCAGCGCAACAGTACCGAGCCGGCGCACGTCCGCGTAATGCAGAGCTCGACCGTCATCCAACTCAAGCCGCAAAGTCGAATAGTGGAGCTCGTTGCCCCGAAAATGTCCGTCGTCTATAAGCAGCGCGCCGGTAAATCGCGGTTGCACGACCAGTCGATCTCCGGTGTCGAGGTCGAGAACCACCAGCTTTGCCCGTCGCCAACTGCGGACTATCGTCGCGTTCCGGAGACGTTTCGCAAGCGAGGGCGAATTCACCTCGCGCAGAACGTCGCTTTTGCGAACCGATACCTTCGTGATTTTCCGCCCGCGAATCGCGCTGTCCAGATCGCGCGCGATCGTCTCGGTCTCAGGTAGCTCGGGCACTGCGCGTCAGCTCGCGCCAGGCGATATCGCGGCGAAGCTGCTTTCCGGTGAAGGAAATCTGCTCGGCGTGGGACCGCGACATCTCCGCCGCCTCGTGCAGCGTCTCGGCCACGGCCGTCACCGATAGAACCCGCCCACCCGCGGTGACCAGCTGGTTGGTGGCTGGATCGCGGGCGGTGCCGGCGTGAAAGACTTCCACATCCTTCTCGGGAGGCGGCAGCTGAATCACATCGCCAGTCCGAGGCTTGTCAGGGTAGCCGGCGGCCGCGACGACGGTCGTCACCGATGACAACGGCTTCCAGTCCGGGTAACGCGCCTGACTCAGTGAGCCGCCACCGGCGACTGCGGCGATCAGCTCGAGGAGAGACGAATCCATCAGCGGCATCAGCGCCTGGGTTTCCGGGTCCCCGAACCGGCAGTTGAATTCCACGACCTTTGGTCCGTCAGCGGTGAGCATCAGGCCGGCGTACAGCAGTCCCTTGAACGGAGAGACAGCTTCGCGCATTGCCGCCAGCGCCGGTCGAATGATCTCATTCATCACCCGATTTACGAGCTCGGGCGTGGCCAGCGATGTCGGGGCGTAGGCGCCCATCCCGCCGGTGTTCGGACCGCGGTCGCCCTCCAGCAGTCGCTTGTGATCCTGAGCGGCAAGAAGTGGCAGCGCCTGTTGTCCGTCGCTGATGGCGAAGAGGGAGATCTCCTCACCTTCCATGAATTCTTCGATCAGGATCTCACGTCCGGCGTTGCCGAAGACGCGATCGCTCAGCATCGCATCGATGGCGCGCTCCGCCTCGGCGGTGCTCAGCGCTACGATCACGCCTTTGCCCGAAGCGAGCCCCGAAGCCTTGATGACGACGGGTATCCCGAAATTCGCGAGCGCCGCCTTGGCTTCCTTTGAATCGCTGTGCTGGCTCGCCCGCGCGGTAGGGATTCCGGCGCGCGCCATCATCTCCTTGGCGAACCGTTTGGAAGTCTCGATGCGCGCCGCTTCGCGCGTTGGGCCAAAAACCGGCAGTCCACGGCCCTGGAACAGATTGACGATGCCCGCTTCCAGCGGCTGCTCGGGGCCGACGATGGTCAGATCGACGTACTCGTCTTCCGCCAAATGTGCGAGCTCTTTGTGCTTGTCGGCCGTTATTGGAAAACAGCGAGCGTGTTTCTCGATGCCGGGATTACCCGGTGCGGCGAGAAGCTCCAGTGAAGGATCGTCGCGACAGAGTTTCCAGGCGAGCGCGTGCTCGCGTCCACCACCGCCGACGATCAATGCTTTCATGTGATTGCTTGCTCTAGATCCGAGATGAGGTCTCCAATGTCTTCGACGCCACACGACAAACGAAGCAGATCGTCAGTCAAGCCAAGCGCTGCGCGCCGCTCCGCAGGAACGGAGGCGTGCGTCATCGACGCCGGATGGCTGATCAGACTCTCTACACCGCCCAGAGATTCTGCGAGCGAAAACACTCTCACTTTGCTCAGAATCTTTGCTGCTTTGTCCTTGCTGCCGGTAAGGATGGAAATCATCCCACCGAATCCCTTCATCTGCCGCTTCGCCAACTCGTGTTGCGGATGAGATGGAAGTCCCGGATAGATGACATTCTCATCACCGAGCTTCTCGGCCAGCCACGAGGCAATCTTGCGGCCATTCTCATCGTGACGGGGCATCCGCAGATGCAGAGTCTTGGTCCCCCGCAGAACCAGCCATGCATCGAATGGGCCGGGGACGGCTCCTGAGGTGTTGAGAATGAATTGCATCCGCTCCGCGAGGGCGTCGTCGCGAACGACCGCGATTCCGCCAACCATGTCGCTATGGCCGTTCAGATACTTTGTCGTGGAGTGGTAGACGATGTCTGCGCCGTGGTCGAACGGGCGCTGAAAGTACGGTGAAGCAAATGTATTGTCTACGATGAACAACAGATTTCTGCGCTTTGCTATCTCGCCGACTGCGCTCAGGTCGGTGATTCGCATCAACGGGTTGGTCGGCGTCTCCATCATGATCGCCACCGTGTTCTTCTCGCACGCGTCCTCGACGTTCTGCGGATCGCGGCTGTCGACGTAAGTGAAGCAGATCCCGAAGTTTCTCAGAATCTTGTCGAAGAGCCGGAAGGTGCCGCCGTAACTGCTCTCGCCGGCGATGATGTGGTCGCCCGATTTGAACAGCTTCATGATGGAATCAGTGGCGCCCATTCCGCTGCTGAACGCGAATCCGTGGGTCCCGCCTTCGAGCGTGGCAACGTTGCGCTCGAGCGCCTCTCGTGTCGGGTTCCGCCCACGCGCGTATTCGTACCCTTTGTTCTTGCCCAATCCTTCCTGCACGTAAGTCGACGTCGTGTAGATCGGCGTCATGATCGCGCCGGAGAGGGGGTCAGGGCGCTGCCCCGCGTGGATGGCGCGGGTGCCAAATGATGCATTGAGGTCTTCGTCGAAGATGCGAGTCATGCGCTTTTCACGGTGGTGGGATGTGTACGAAAGTTAACCAATGGAGTGTCGCCGTCGCGCGTCGCAGGCGTCAGGCGCGAGTAAATTATCCGCTACATTGCGGCGTCAGCAGACAAACCCGAAGGGAGTGGCGAATGGCGTATGAAGGCCTGATGGTCAGCGTGTCCGGTGTGCGTGGACGCGTCGGAGAAGCCCTTACACCAGAGATCATCGCAAAATTTGCCGCGGGCTTTGGCGCATGGGCGATGGCGCGTTCGGGTGGCAAAGCCCGCATCGTGGTTGGTCGCGACAGCCGCGTCTCGGGTCCGATGTTTCAGCCGGTCGTCCACTCGGCGCTCCAGTCGGTGGGCTGCGATGTGCTGGATGTCGGAATGGTTCCGACGCCGACGGTGCAGCTCGCCGTCGAGCATCATCACGCCGCCGGCGGTTTGGCGATCACCGCCAGCCACAATCCGATCGAGTGGAACGCCCTGAAATTCATCGGGCCGACCGGGCTCTTTCTCGACCCTGCAGAAGCTGCGGAGATGCGACAGGTCGTTGAGGGAAACATTCCCCGCGCCACCTGGGACAAGCTGGGGACGATAGCCCAGAACAAGGACGCCGCGAGAGAGCATATCGAGAAAATCCTGGCCCTGCCGTTCCTCGACGTCGAAGGGATTCGAAGGAAGGGATTTCGTGTCGGACTGGACTGCGTTCGCGGGGCGGGGGGCACTTTCATGCCCATCCTTCTGGAGCTCCTCGGGTGCAAGCTGGCGACGATCAACATGGAGCCCGATGGGCGGTTTCCGAGACCGCCCGAGCCCGTCGCGGAGAACCTCGGAGAGCTCCAGAAGCTGGTCCAGGACTCCCATTGCGACATCGGCATGGCCGTGGACCCCGACGTCGATCGCCTTGCCCTCGTCTCCGATGAGGGCGTTGCCATCGGAGAGGATTACACCCTCGCCCTGGCCGCCAAAGTGGTGCTGCGCCACCGCAAGGGCGTTGTCGTCACCAATCTCTCGACCAGCAGGATCGTCGACGACATTGCCGCCGAGGCTGGCTCGCGCGTGGTTCGGGCGCCCGTCGGCGAGGTCAACGTCGCGGTGAAGATGAGGGAGGAAAAGGCCCCCATTGGAGGCGAAGGGAACGGCGGCGTAATTCTTTCAGAGCTGCACCTGGGAAGGGATGCTCCGGTGGGCGCTGCCCTCATGCTTCAGCTCTTGCTCGAGGACGGCAAACCGCTGTCCAGGATCGTCGCGGCGTACCCGCGATACATTATCGTTAAGGACAAGCTTGCGCGTCCGAATGCCCCGCTCGACGCGGTCTACGAGGCCCTCAGAAAAGCCTTCAGCGACGCAGAGGTCGATACCCAGGACGGACTGCGGCTCACGTGGCCAGATCGGTGGGTGCACATCCGCCCCTCGGGAACGGAACCAATCGTGCGAGTAATAGCAGAGGCGCCAAGCGCGGAAACAGCGGAAAAGCTGGTCCGTGATTGCCGGGAACCGGTCGAAGCGCTGGCTCGATAAGTAGATACAGTCAACCAGAAGAACCTATGTGTGGAATTATCGGTTACATCGGAATGCGCGGCGCGACACCCGTTCTGCTTGAAGGGCTGAAGCGCATGGAGTATCGCGGGTACGATTCTGCGGGCGTCGCCGTCATGAATGGCGGTGGGGTCGAGACGCGCAAAGCGGCGGGGAAGATCTCCGAGCTGGAGCGCGCCCTGGCGACGAGCCCCGTCGATGGCGACCTCGGCATCGGACACACCCGCTGGGCAACCCACGGCGTTCCCAATGAATGCAACGCCCATCCGCACGTCGATTGCAAGGGCAACATCGCCGTCGTCCACAATGGCATCATCGAGAATTCCGGCACGCTGAAACAGGGGCTGCAGGCGCGGGGACACAAGTTCGTCTCCGACACGGACACAGAGGTCATCGCCCATCTCATCGAGGAAGCGTTCGACGGAAATCTCGAGGACGCGGTGATCGAAGCGCTGTGGCAGATCGAGGGCACCTACGGCATCGCAGTTGTCTCCAGTGAGGATCGCAACAAGATCGTCGCCGCCCGAAAGGGAAGTCCGCTTCTGATTGGTCTGGGAAATGGCGAGTACTATGTCGCCAGCGACGTATCGGCGATTCTGTCGCACACGCGCGAAGTCGTCTATCTCGACGACGGCGATGTCGCGATACTGACCCGCGATGGCTACACCGTTCTCAACCAGCGCGCGCAGGAGCTGGAGCGCCGGGTGAGCAAGATCGACTGGGACCTCGATCAGATCGAGCGCGGCGGTTTCGACCACTTCATGCTCAAGGAAATCTTCGAGCAGCCGGCTACGGTCGAG
>Ga0157378_10005477_pt1 | contig 11123 bp, 9 predicted proteins | sample M65metaG_FD_115309 | JGI IMG/M metagenome (GOLD analysis project Ga0157378, IMG submission 115309) | Miscanthus rhizosphere microbial communities from Kellogg Biological Station, Michigan, USA - M6-5 metaG | ecosystem: Host-associated > Plants > Roots > Rhizosphere > Soil | place: USA: Michigan...
CAATGTTTACGTCCCCAATGGTCAGGCGGTGGGCTCGGAAAAGTTTGAGTTCAAACTCGATTGGATGCGGCGCCTGCGCGAGTTTTTTGACAATCACTATCAAACGAGCGATGCGGTGGTGCTATGTGGCGATTTCAACGTGGCGCCCGAGGACCGCGACGTTCATAACCCGACGCTTTGGCAGGAACGCATCATGTGCAGCACGGCGGAACGCACCGCGCTCGACCTGATTAAGCGCTGGGGCTTCACGGACACGTTCCGAATGCATCATGAAGAGGGCGGGCAATTTTCCTGGTGGGACTACCGCGCCGGCGCTTTTCGCCGCAACCTGGGTTTGCGGATCGATCACATGTGGGTTAGTAAACCGCTGGTCGCCCGCAGCCGTAACACGTGGATCGACATCGAACCGCGCACGTGGGAACGACCGTCCGATCACGCGCCGGTAGTTGCCGAGTTCTAAGACGTTTTAAGAAATCGTTCGAAGAAGTTTCGGGAAGACAAGGCAATGACCCGCGTGCCGGTCGCTTGAATGTGCGAACCGGCGCGCGGGTTTTTGCTGAATGGCAGGGTCTTTACGGAGTCGCGGGAGTGGGCAGGCCGCCCATCGACGCGAACATCGCGCCCGCGCCCATGATGTACAAAATAATGTAAACCACGAACAGAATAGTCCAAATCAACATCAGGTTTTTGATGTTCAGCCGGGTGGCGTTCATCCAACCCCAGATTAGCGTCCAGATGCCACAGGTGACGATGCCGATGATCCCGTGGATTGGACCGGCGTCTTTGAATTGCTTGATCAGCACCATAATCCAGCAAACAAAACTAGCAAGGCCGACCAACATCGCCAGCACTCCCAACAGTCCTAAACCAGCCATTTTACGTTTCCTCCAATTAGTTGATGATCGTACAAGCGGACAACTACCCGCGAACTAGTTCACAAGAATGCGGACGGACCATGATGAGCAATTGTATGCGGCCAGGTGGAAAACGGCCGGCTCGGATTTCCTCCAAGTCTTTGCGGGCGGCATTCTATAGCAGACCGGAATCTGTGCCTAGTGTTTTCGGCGGCCGGCGAGTTTTAGTTTGACGTTAGCTCGGCAGTTTTCTCAGTAATGTCTTTCTGGGCCCACTCATTATCACGGCTTGCTTCGCCGGCCTTGGTGCGTTTGGCGGCTTTCATCTTTTGCACCAGATCCATGTGAGTGGAAAAATAACCCAGACTCTTGCCGACGACTTCCTGCACCGAATTGAACCCTTTGTCGACCATAAACTTCTCGAGTCCCTCTTTCAGTTCGTCGATCATCTTGACGCCGTGAAGCATGACGCCCGTGCAAATTTGGACTGTTGATGAGCCCAGCAGCAAAAACTCGATCGCATCGTGCGAGCATTCGATGCCCCCGATGCCGCTGATGGAAACGTCCTGTGGCAGACCGAGCGCGAGCTGGCTAACCATCCGCAGCGCAATCGGGCGCACGGCCTGCGACGAATAACCGCCGGGCACGGTGTGACCTTCGACTGTCGGCATAGGCCGCAGCGTGTTGAGGTCAACTCCAATCACGGAAAGAATCGTATTGATTGCCGAGATGCCGACCGCGCCGCCACGCACTGCCGCGAGAGAAGGTTCTTTGATATTCGTAATGTTGGGCGTCATCTTGGCCCACACCGGAATATTGGAAACTTCAGTCACCCAAGCTGTCACCTCTTCGCAAAGATCAGGGTGTTCGCCCATCTCCGAGCCCATCTTGCGTTCGGTCATGCCGTGCGGGCAGGAAAAGTTCAACTCAAAAGCGTCGACGCCGGTGTCCTGGACCATGCGCGTCAGTTCCTGCCAGCGGTTTTTGTCGAACTCTTCCATGATCGAAGCGATCAGGATGTGTTTCGGGTAATCCTTTTTGATCTGGCGAAATTCCTCGAGCCAAACGTCGATGGGCCGATCAGAGATCAACTCGATGTTTTCGAAACCGATCACCTCGCCGGAAGTCTTCGAGCGCAGTTTGCCATAACGCGGCACCACGTTTACAACCTTCGCCGACTCAAGGCTGATGGTCTTCGCCACCGCGCCGCCCCAGCCGGCGTCGTACGACTTGGCGATGACGCGCGCGTTTGTTCCCGGCGGGCCGGAACCCAGCAGGAAGGGATTGGGGAACGTCATGCCGTTAACTACGATCGAAAGATCCATGGTTTATCTCCAAACAAATATTTGTCCAAGGCTAATCTGATTCTTCAAGTAAGATTGGGCGGATCTGCTCTGCAAGTGGCCCGACTTTATTGATCACCACATCCCAAACAACTTCGTAGTCAACTCCGAAGTAGTCATGAATTAACCGGTCTCGCATTCCCGCAATCGCGCGCCATTCAATCCCGGGATGTCTTTCGCGAACTGACTCCGGCACCTTCTTCACGGCCTCGCCGATCACCTCGATGCTACGAACGAAAGCACGCCTTAGCGTGTCGTCCGCCAAAAATGTTGCTCGATCGATACCTGCTGCCGCGGTGGTGAGATACTGAATTTCGTCGAGTATGTGTTGCAGGTACTCATTCCCTGGTTGAGGCATATTCGACCTCGCGAAGAATGTGCGGCCCGATATATGGGCTCAGAGCTTCGGGTGTTACTAACTCGACCCTTCTGCCAATCGTCTCCTCGAGAAAAAACGCCAAACCCATGAAGTTATCAAACGACTTTTTGCCTGACTCAAACTCGACCAGCAGATCAACGTCGCTCTGATCGGATTGCATTCCGCGCGCGAACGAACCGAACACACCGCACCGTTTCACCCCAAACTGTTCCAGGCGCGACTGATGTTTGCGCAGAGCGCTGAAGAGTTCGTCTTTGTTGTTTACTGTCATTAACGATGTATTAATCTGCCACCAACGCGCCGTAAGTATCCGGCCGGCGATCGCGGAAGAACTGCCAGGTGTTACGCACTTCGCGAATCATGTCGAGATCGAGATCGGCGACGACCAGCGCGTCTTGGTCGCGCGCGGCTTCCGCGATGAATCGTCCGCGCGGATCGCAGAAATAACTTTGCCCGTAGAACTCGCCAATGTCCCACGGCTGTTCGTGGCCGATACGATTAATCGCACCGATGAAGTAGCCGTTGGCAACCGCGTGCGCCGGTTGTTCAATTCGCCACAGGTATTCCGAAAGGCCGGCCACGGTCGCGGACGGATTGAAAACGATCTCGGCGCCGTTGAGCCCCAACGCGCGCGCGCCTTCCGGAAAGTGCCGGTCGTAACAAATGTAGACGCCGATGCGCGCGAACGCCGTATCAAAAGTCGGATAGCCAAGATTGCCCGGCCGAAAATAAAACTTCTCCCAAAAACCAGGATTGACGTGCGGAATGTGGTTCTTGCGATACTTCCCGAGATACTTGCCGTCCGCATCGATCACAGCAGCGGTGTTGTAATAAACGCCGGTGATCTCTTCCTCATAAATCGGGACGACAATGACCATCCCGTGCACCTTCGCAACTTCCTGCAGCAGCCGCACCGTTGGTCCATCGGGAATTCTTTCGACGGCTTCATACCAGCGCGTTTGCTGTTCGGCGCAGAAGTATGGCGTCGTAAAAATTTCCTGCATGCAAAGGATCTGCACGCCTTGCGCCGCGGCCTGCTCGATAAAACCCAGATGCTTTTCGATATTCAGACGCTTGATGTCGTCGATGGGCAGGTCGGTCGGCGCCGCATTTGAACACTGAATAAGTCCGCACTTAACGGTACGTGGCATGTTTGTGATTCCTCGTCAGTGATTTTGATCTGTTGTCTTTGCTAGTGTTTATAGCACTGAACTGACCCTTTTTCTAAGCCCGGCGGCGGAACTTTTGGACAGTGCCGGATAGCGCACCTAAACATCTGGCGCTTCAGAAGTGGCCAGCGGTGTTGGCGGAAAGACCTTCATCAAAACGAGATAGGTTACTGCTGCGACGCCAAAACCGACAAACCACGCGTAATCGTAAAGGGCCAGGAGCCAGCCAACGTCAATCTTGAACCAGAGCAGAATTTTTCCACCCCAAGCCAGCGCGCAGCCCAGCAGCGTGGCGACGACGGCGCGCCAGTTCCAGCCGCTCAGGTAAGCATAGACGCCCTTCGCGCGATACAGATCGGGAAGCGCGAGCCGTTTCTTTTTCACCAGCCAATAGTCGGCGATCAGCACGCCCGCGATTGATCCGAGGCCGCCCGAATAGCCCACCAGCCACGCGAAGATGTAACCGGAAGGATCGGCCAGCAAACGCCACGGCTGCATTAGAATTCCGATGATGCCGGTGATCAGACCGCCGGTGCGAAATGAGATCCACTTCGGGAACGCATTCGCGAAATCGTTCGCAGGCGAGACGACGTTGGCCGCGATGTTTACCGCCAGCGTGGCCACGACGACCGTGAACATCGAGATCGCAATGACGCTGACGCTCTGAAACTGGCCGACAAGTTTCATCGGATCCCAAAGCTCTTCGGGTTTCATGTGCGGAAACACGACGACGGCGGCCGAGGTGATCATCACACCCATCGCGGCAAAGATCGTCATCGTACTCGGCAGCGCCACGACTTGTCCGACGACTTGCTCGCGTTGACTGTGTCCGAAGCGCGTGAAGTCAGGCATATTGAGCGACAGCGTGGCCCAGAATCCGATCATGGCCGTTAGTGACGGAATGAAGATCGCCCAAAATTCTCGCAGGCTATGAAATTTGCTTTGCTGCGTCAGTAGATATCCGAGCCCGTTCGCTTTCCAAATCATCCAGCCGAGCAGAAGCGCCGTCATCACTAACACAAACGGCGCGGCCCAGTTTTCCACTTTCCGGAGCAGGTCCATGCCGCGATAGATGATGTAAATATTCAGACCCCAGAACAGCAGGAACGAAAGCCACTGCGTTCCCATGTAACCCCCGAACGGACCGCCGAGCAGCGACTTCCAGCCGGGAAGGATCGCGTTGAAAAAAGTGTTGAGGGCTTCGCCGCCGATCCAGGCCTGGATGCCAAACCAACCGCAAGCCACGATCGCGCGCATCAGCGCCGGCAGGTTCGAGCCGTAAGTTCCGTACGCCGCGCGCGCAAACACCGGGAAGGGAATTCCATACTTCGTGCCCGGATGAGAGTTGAGCAGGATCGGCACGAGCACAATGATGTTGCCGAGCAGAATCGTAAACAGCGCCTGCCACCAATTCATCCCCGAACTGATTAGACCCGACGAAAGCATGTACGTCGGAATGCAGTGGGCCATACTGATCCAAAGCGCGGCGTAGTTGTAAGTGGTCCAGTTGCGCCGCTCGACGGGCACGGGCGCGAGGTCTTCGTTGTAGAGCGGGCTGGAACGAATTTGGTCGGCAACTTCCGGGCGCAGTTCAACGCGACCATCGGGATGTGCAATCACTTCGGAGTTGTTAATCATAAATTGGGGAACTGCGGTGGTGCGGTAACGCGACTATTACTCGGCAGAACGCTGCTTTTCCAGCCAAAAACACGCCTTTGCTGACGGTTGGGCTACTGCCCGTTATTTGAGTTCGAAGCTCACAGTGACGCGCGCAGTGATCGAAATCTGGCCGAGCGCGATTGTGCTCTCGTCGCTCGAAGTCGCTTTGTCGATGCCCCCGCTAACGTTGCTGTTGTTCAGTGAATAATAGGGCGTCGGCCCCTCCTCGGTGATCGAGTAAGCCTTGCCGATTGACTGGCCGATCTCCTTCGCCATGGCGGTGGCTTTTTCCTGTGCAGCCTTCATCGCCTGCGCCCGCGCCGCGTCTTTGTGTTTGCGGAGTTGCGTCGTGTGAAACGAGACGTTCTGGATATAACTAACACCCGACTTGACGATGTCGGCGAGCAGATCCTCCGCCTTGCTGACGTCTCGCAGAATTATCGCGACGTTTTTGGTAACCGTGTAACCGAGAAAGACCGGCGGCTTTTTGGTCACTTCTTCATCGGTGTACCTTTGCGTGACGCTGATGCGATCCGTTTGCAGTTGCGCGGCCGGAATTTGATACTTGCGCGCGAGCGCGAAGAGAGTCTTGACGATTTCGTCGTTCTTTTCCATCGCGCCCGACAAACCTTTGTCCATCGTGTCCACGCGCAGCGCAAAATCGACTTCGTCCGGCACGACCAAGATCTCGGCCTGACCGGTGACTGTGATCAACGGCCGGTCAACTTCCTTTTGCGCGCAGACGGTGCCAGCCGACAGTGCAATTGCGAAAAGCAACAATACGTATTTAGTCATTCGGTTGTGATTGGCTCCAGGAGTCGACAACGCGTCAATTCTCCGTGGAGTGTGCTGAAGGGATTTGGACCGGGCGCATAGTAAGACAGCCGTAATGCAACCGACAAGTCTTTTTTGGACGTTCGCTTCGCGCTTGAGTCGCAAACTGTTAGTTTGCGATGCTATTAGTTTGCGTTACGCGTTTGGCTCGGCGCGTCTACATCGACACGCAGGTGCCGCGTTTCAAAAACTGACCGTCGCCGGCCTTGCCTTTGTATTCGCCATTCTCGATCACGACCTTGCCGCGCGAGAGCACGGTCTCGACCACGCCCTTGATCGTTTTGCCTTCGTACGTGTTGTAGTCGACGTTCATGTGGCTCGTCTTGAGCCCGAGCGTCTGTTCCTTTTCCGGATCGAAGATCACGATGTCCGCGTCTGAGCCCACAGCGATCGTGCCTTTCTTTGGAAACAACCCAAACATCTTGGCGGCGGCAGTTGAAGTCAGTTCGACAAAACGATTGAGACTGATGCGATTTTCAACCACGCCGCCGTTGTAGATGAGCGGGACGCGATTCTCGACGCCGGGCGCGCCGTTCGGAATCTTGGTGAAGTCGTCGCGGCCCAGCTCCTTCTGTTCCTTCATGCAAAACGGGCAATGATCGGTCGAAATCACCTGCAAATCATCGGTTTTCAGGCCTTTCCAGAGTTCCGCCTGATTGGACTTATCGCGCAGCGGCGGCGTCATCACATACTTTGCGCCGTCAAAATCGTCGCCGTAATCGTCTAGCGAAAGGAAAAGATACTGCGGGCACGTTTCGGCGAACGCGGGGATGCCGCGATCTCGCGCTTGGCGCACTTGGTTCAGTGCGTCAGCACACGAAAGGTGGACGATGTAAACCGGCGACTCGGCCATCTCCGCGATCGCGATCGCGCGATGCACGCCTTCGGCCTCCGCAAGCGTCGGGCGCGTGAGCGCGTGATACTTCGGCGCGGTGTGGCCCTTCGCGAGTGCATGCTTGATGATCTCGTTGATGACGATGCCGTTTTCCGCGTGCATGCAGATCAGGCCGCCGCGTTCGCCCGCAGCGGACATCGCGCGAAAGATCGTCGCGTCGTCAACCAGAAAGACACCCGGGTAAGCCATGAACATCTTGAAACTGGTCACGCCTTCGTCCATCGCGGTGTGCAGTTCTTCGATCTGACTGTCTTCCAGTTCGGTCGTGATCAAGTGGAAGCCGTAGTCGATCGCCGTTTTGCCTTCGGCCTTCTTGTGCCAGTTGTCGATGCCTTGAATCAGCGACTCGCCTTTGTACTGCACAGCAAAATCGATGATCGTCGTTGTGCCCCCGTGCGCCGCGGCGCGTGTGCCGGTCGTGAAATCGTCGGACGATTGCGTGCCGCCGAAGGGAAGCTCCATGTGCGTGTGCGGGTCGATGCCGCCCGGAATCACGAGTTTGCCGGCAGCGTCGATAATCTTGTCCGCTTCCATTTCGAGTTTCGCGCCGATGACGGAAACCCGTTCGTCTTCGATCAGGATGTCAGCGCGGTAGTCGTCAGTGGCCGTGATCACGCGGCCGTTCTTGATTAATGTTTTCATAATCGTCCGGTATTGATTTCGGTGGAATCGGTTTATAGAACCCGGAGAGTATAAATCAACCGCAGCGGCGATAGGGAAGAAAAGGGCGGCTCGATCCTGGTGGACCAGCCGCCCTGGTTGCAGTTAAAGTGAGCGCCTTTGTTACTGCGTCAGTTCGGACGTCAGGATCGCGCCCTGCAGCGACGGCAGCACCGCGCTGACCTTCACCACCTGACGCGAGTCTTTCACAATCCAAACCGTCGTCTTGTCGGCATCGTTATCCGCCGAAGTGATCTCCACTTTGTACGCTTCAAACGTGCCGGCCGGAACCGTCACACTCTCAACACCCACAACCTTCAGGTTTTTCATCTCGAGCTTTGCCTTCTCGATGTCGAGGTTGCGGAAACTCGTCGTGTAGCCCTCGGCGAGCGGCAGCGCGGCAATCACATTGAAACCACCGGCGCCGTCGCCGAAGACGTCGCCGCCCATATCGACCGCAATCGGTTTCGCCTGTCCGTTCATGGACATCGCACCGTTCGCCTTGTTGTCTTTGAAGTCGATCTCAATGCTCACCGGCCCCTGCGCGTAAACGCGACGCTTCAGCACGAGTGAGCCCTTCTCGATCGTCGAGATATCGGTGATCGTCCCTTGCGGTGTGGTAACCGTCTCGGTCACCACCCACGCGCCGCCGGCCTCTTTCGTTTCGCTCTTGACGCTTAGCGGAATGTTCTGTCCGCCGATCGCGAGCGAGGCCGTGTAATTCGCGCTGCCCGCCTTGAGATCAGCCGCGGGCTTCGGAGCGGTCGCTGCCACCGGTTCCATCTTCTTAGGTAGCGAAACCGTTTTCACGTCGACGGTGATCTCTTTCAGTCGCTGCGCGACCTCCGGAGTCATCGTTTCCTGATAACGGCCGCCAAGATGCTTCGCGAGAAACTTCTCCGCAGTCGCAAACATCGCCATGTTGTTGACGGGTCGGGCGAAGCCGTGACCCTCATCCGGCGCCACCAGATACTCAACCGGATAATTACGATCGCGCAACGCGATCACGATCTGGTCCGCCTCGCGTTTGTTAACGCGCGGATCGTTCGCGCCCTGGATCACGAGCAGCGGCGTTTTGATTTTGCCGGCGTGGTTCAGCGGCGACTGTCGTTCGAGTTGCGCTTTTCCTTCAGGCGTCGCGGGGTCGCCCATGCGCGCGTAGAAAAGTTTGCGAATCGACTCCCAGTAGGGCGGAATTGTTTCGAGCAGCGTCACCAGATTTGATGGACCAACGATGTCGACCGCGGCGGCGTAGAGATCAGGTGTGAAGGTCACACCCGCGAGCGTCGCATAGCCGCCATAGGAACCGCCCATGATGCCGATGCGCTTCGGATCGGCGATGCCCTGCGCGACCAAATACTTCGCGCCCCAGGTCACGTCGTCCTGCATCTTGTCGCCCCACTGCTTGTTGCCGGCGTCAAGAAACTTCTTGCCGTAACCGGTCGAAGCGCGGAAATTCGGCAGTAAAACTGCATAACCGCGGTTCGCCAGAAACTGCGCGAAGCCGTTGTAGCCCCACGAATCGCGGCCCCATGGACCACCATGCGGCAGAACGATCGCGGGCAGGTTTTTCGCCGGCACGCCTTTCGGCAGAGTCAGGTACGCAGGAATTTCAAGACCGTCAGACGACTTATAGCGAACGGCCGTCATCGGCGCCAGGTAGTCGCGGTTGAGTTTCTCGCGAATGCGATACTGAAGCGTCAACTTCTTCGTGTTGCGATCGAAAAGATAACGTTCGCCCGGATCGGTGTCGCTGTTGATGCCAATCAGGAAAAGCCGCTCGTCCTTCGTACCCGAACCGAAGCCGATTTCCTTGCCCGGAAATTTCTTCTGCAGCAGTTTGTAATCGGCTTCATAGCCTTTGTCTTTCCAATAGAGTCGCCCGCGCTCATCGTCGTAGGTGGTGACGATCAGATCATCGGTGACTTCAGAAAAGTTAGCGGCGCCGAAATCGACGCGGTTCAGCGGATCCGATTCGACCAGTTCTTCCTTGCCGGTAGCCGGATCAAAGAGCTCAAGACGAGTCAGGTCGATGTCCGCGCCTTTGTTGGTTTCAAAATAGACGCGCTGGCCGTCTTTGTGATAACGCACCGGCCCGCAGCTTTCAAAAACGTTGCAGGAATAGACTTTGGTAAAGCCGTTGTCATCAACGCGCAGGATTTCGGTGTCGCCGTTGTCTGCCGAGCGCGTCGCCAGACGCAGCTGATCTTTAAGATCAAACACCCAACTGGTGATGCGTTCGGTGTTCTTGCGGACGAGCGTCCGCTCGCCGGTCGAGATTTTCACTTTGTAAAGATCGTGCCAGGCCTTGTCGCGATCATTCAGGCCGATATACATCGCGTCGGGTTCGCTGCGCGGTACTGCATAAATTGCAGCGCGCACACCCTTCGCGTCGGTCAGGTTTCGGGCAGCGGGCACGTCCTCGCCTGCGGCCGGACTCTCAGCCGGGTTGACGGCATAGACGAGATAGTTTTCGTCGCCGGCTTTGTCCTGCACGAACAGGATGTACTTGCCGTCGCGGCTCCAGAAATATTGCGTGACGGGGCGACTCTTGTCGTTTGTAATCGGTTTCGCAGCGTCGAAGGGTTCTTCGGTGCGTTTGACCCAAATGTTGCGCGTGCCCTTGAACGGCTTCACAAACGCGATGAATTTTCCGTCGGGCGAGATTTGCGCGCCGGAGATTTCGGGGTCGCCAAAGAAAAGCTCGCGGTCGATGAGCGGGGGCGCGCCGTTCTGGCCGAAGGCCGCGCGCGGCGTCGCCGCCAACAGGCCCACGCAGAGAACGGCAAACACAAATGCCAGCGATTTGCGGTAGAAACTTGTCATAAAAACCTCTTTCATTCGATTTGTAGGGAATTGAGAACGAACGCGAAATGGCTAATACGCTTCGGGCGGGCGTCTTGTTTCATCTACCGACGGTGCTTTGAGGCGCTGCTCCGTTCAATACAAATTGCCTTCGCGTTTGCGTCCGGTGTAGTCCACGTAGACGACTTTCAGCTCGGTGTAAAAATCGAGCGCGGTCGAGCCTTGTTCGCGATCGCCGATGCCGGTGCCTTTGATTCCGCCGAAGGGAATGTGCGCTTCGCCGCCCGTTGTCGGCGAATTGATGTGCGTCATACCCGTTTCGATTTCGTCGACAAAACGGAAGATGCGCGCCGCGTCGTTCGTGAAAATCGACGACGAGAGTCCGTATTCGGTGTCGTTCGCGACCTGCAACGCTTCGTCGAAATCCTTGACGCGCAGCACCGACAACACCGGGCCGAAAATTTCTTCGCGCGCGATGCGCATGTCCGGCGTGACGTGATCGAAGACGGTTGGATTTACAAAGAA
>Ga0157378_10005478_pt1 | contig 11123 bp, 9 predicted proteins | sample M65metaG_FD_115309 | JGI IMG/M metagenome (GOLD analysis project Ga0157378, IMG submission 115309) | Miscanthus rhizosphere microbial communities from Kellogg Biological Station, Michigan, USA - M6-5 metaG | ecosystem: Host-associated > Plants > Roots > Rhizosphere > Soil | place: USA: Michigan...
GCCGGATTCGAGGCCTAAAATGGTGTCCGAATCGGTGTCGTGGCCGGTCAGCATGATGATCGGAGCCTTGAAGCCGCCCTTGCGCAACGACCGCACCACCTCTCGGCCGTCGGTATCGGGCAGGCCGACATCCATCAGCACCAGATCGGGCGAATTGGCCTTTGCAGCGCTGGCGCCCTTTGCGCCGGTATCCACCGCGGAAGCTTCGAACTCTTCATGCAGCGATAATTGCTCGACCAGCGTATCGCGCAGATCGGTATCGTCTTCCACGATCAGGATCTTGCGGGCATTGGCCATAGGTACGATCCTCTTGAGGCAGGCGGCGGACACAAGGGAAGCGTCTCAAGCCGGGGTCTTGGTCGTTGGGGTCTTGGTCGGGGTGATGATCTTGCTGGCGAGCCAACCGGGTCATCGGTAGTGATTCGCCTTCAGGTAAGAGATTGTTACAGTTTCACAAGGCGAACGGCAGTCTATCCCAGATTCGGAAGGTATTTGGATGAATGTCCTGTAATGGGCGCCAGATAGGGCAATTGCGATAGGGCAGACAACCCCAAGACCAGGCAGGGGTATCGGAAATTCCACCTTTTCAATCACTTATGAGACACCTGTGCGTGATCGACCAGCTTCCATGATCCGGGTTCACCGTGCCGCCGGCGACCCCCGCCGGGGCTGGCTGACCGCCGACGGCTGGACCGTCCCCGTGGCCCTTGGCCGCGGCGGCATCCGGGCCAACAAGCGCGAGGGCGATGGGGGCACGCCCCGGGGCAGCTTCCGCCCGCTGCAATTGTGGTGGCGCGCCGACCGTCATCCCCAGCCGCAAACCCATCTGCCGGCCAGGCCGATCCAGCCCGAGGACGCCTGGTGCGAGGACCCTGCCGATCGGCGTTACAACCAGCCGATCCGTCTGGTCCGCGACCAGCCCGGAGACCGGCTGACGCGCGAGGACCACCTCTACGACTTCATCGTCGAGATCGACCAGAATTTCTGCCCGCGTATCGCCGGCCGCGGCAGCGCCGTGTTCCTGCATCTGGCGCGGGCGAATTTTTCGCCGACGGCGGGATGTGTCTCGATGACAAAACAAGCGATGCTGCGGCTGTTGCGGCGGATGGGGCCACAGACCAAAATCATCATCGGCTGACCGGGGACCAAGTCATGCTCGACAAGCACCAGATCGCCGCGGCGTCGAAGACGCTGCATGACCATTGGCGGGCCGGCACCAAGTTCGAAGGTCTCGATGCCGACCAGCGGCCGCGCGACCGCGCCGAAGGCTACGCGATCCAGGCCTCGATCGAGAAATACTCTTCCGAGCATTTGTTCGGCTGGAAGATCGCGGCCACCAGCGAGGCCGGACAAAAGCACATCAATGTCGACGGTCCGATGGCCGGACGGATCCTCGCCGAGACCGTGCTGCCCGATGGCGGCACGGCTTCGATGGCCGGCAACGAGATGCGCGTCGCCGAACCTGAATTCGCGTTTCGCATGCGTAAGGATCTGCCGGCGCGTTCGACACCGTACACGATGCAGCAGGTGCTCGATGCCGTCGACACGCTGCATCCCGCGATCGAGATTCCGGATTCGCGCTTTGCCGATTTCGTCAATGCCGGCGCCGCGCAGATCATCGCCGACAATGCCTGCGCACATTTGTTCGTGCTTGGGCCGGCGACAACCACGGACTGGCGCGCGATCGATCTCGTCGAGCACAAACCTGTCGTCACGATGCGCGGCCAGCAGTTCATCGGGCACGGCAAGAACGTGCTCGGCGATCCCCTGATAGCACTGACCTGGCTTGCGAACGAATTGCGTCAGCTCGGCATGACGCTGAAGGCCAACCGCGTGGTCACGACAGGAACGTGTCATCCACCGTTGCCGATCCAGGCGGGCGATCGGGTGGAGTGCGATTTTGGTTCGCTGGGGAAGGTCTCGGTGGGGTTCAAGTAAATCTGTCGTCCCGGCGAACGCCGGGACCCATACCGCGTTGTGCTATCGATTTTGACGCGGCATTAGCTGACACCACCACCGTTAACAACATCGGCCGCGGCGTATGGGTCCCCCGATGTGCAATTGCACATCTGAGATCGCGCTTCGCTTGTCCGGGGCGACATTACCTGTGCCCGAAAATCGCCGAGCCCACGCGCACATGCGTCGCGCCGAACTGGATCGCGATGGGAAAATCGGCGCTCATGCCCATCGACAATTTCGTCAGCCCGTTGCGCGCGGCAATCTTGGCGGTCAGCGCGAAATGCGGCGCCGGCGCTTCGTCGACCGGCGGAATGCACATCAGTCCGGAAATCGCGAGGCCATACTTGTCGCGGCAGGCCGCGATGAACGCATCCGCCTCATTAGGCGCGACGCCGGCCTTCTGCGGTTCCTCGCCGGTGTTGAGCTGAACGAACAGTTCCGGCTGTTTTTTCTGGGAATTGATTTCCTTGGCTAACGCTTCGCAAATGCTCGGACGGTCGACAGAATGGATCGCATCGAACAGCGCCACCGCCTCCCTGGCCTTGTTGGACTGCAGCGGTCCGATCAGATGCAGCGCGATGCCGGTATGAGCAGCCGTCAGTGCCGGCCACTTTCCCTTGGCTTCCTGCACGCGATTTTCGCCGAATACGCGTTGTCCAGCGTCGATAACCGGCAAAATCGCCGCGGCATCGAACGTCTTCGACACTACGATCAGCGTTACGGATGAACGCTCGCGGCGCGCTTCCTTGCAGGCGCGCGCGATCTCCTGTTCCACCGTGGCGAGGCCGTTTGGTAAAGAAGTGGTTAGCGTCGTTGTCATCTGTCGTGTCATTTCGGCCATGGATCGTAACTTTACGGAATTTCCTCGATTTTTACCAAGTTCGGGAAAGGCTTTTTGAACCCTTCGCTCTACCCTGCCATGCGGGGTAGGGGACTTAGATGTCTGGCGTTAGTTTCAACCGCAACCGGGTCAAACTCAAGAAGCTTCTGGGAATCCGCGCGCGGCTGGCGTTGCTCGCCGTGATGCTGGTGGCGCCCTTGCTGCTGGAACGCGCCCGCTCGCTGGAAGACACCCGCGCCCGCCAGATCGCTCAAGCCTCCGAAGAATTGTCCAATCTGGCCCGGCACAGCGCCGACGCGCAGCGCGAAGTGGTGTCCTCGGTCGAAACCATCCTGAAATCCGCTGCCTATATCCGTGCCTCCGCCGGCGGCATCGCCCGCAGTTGCGACATGATGCGCGCCAGCCTTCCCGCCAACCTGCCCTGGATCCGCACCATCCTGATCGTCGACGGCAACGGACGGGTACAGTGCTCGACCACCAATGCCTTTGTCGGCCTCGATCTCAGCGACCGCGCCTATATGAAGAAAACGCGCGAGACCCGCGACTTCGTGCTCAGCGATTTCCTGTTCGCGAAACCGACCAACTCGCCGATCGTGATGGCGGCCTACCCGGTGTCGGCGATCAATCCCGAATCCGATTCCGTCATTCTCGCCGCCGTCAGCCTCGACTGGATGTCGAAGATCCTCGGCAATCTCTCCGGCCGCCCGGGTGTCATGGCGGCGCTGATCGACAGCACCGGGACCATCATGGCCGCGCCGGCCGATCAGGCCAGCATGATCGGCCGCTCGCTCGACAACGTGCCGCTTTTGTCGGCGATCGCCGAGAAGGCGCTGACATCGGAGGCGGCCAGCGACTCCCTCAGCTTCTTCGGCACCGACGGCTCGAAGCGTATGCTCAGCTTCATTCGCATTCCCGGCACCGAGTCGCGCCTGATCGTCAACATCGACGAGGCCAAGGTGACGGCAGCGATCAACCGCGAGATCCGCACCGCCTATCTGCAACTCTGCTTCGTCTGCCTGTTCGTGCTGCTCGGCGCGCTGATCGCGGCCGAGAAGCTCATCATCAACCCGATCGAAGTCATGACCGGCATGGCCAAGCGCTTCGGCGAGGGCGATTCGTCCGCCCGCGTCTCGCGCAGCCGCCTGCCGTCCGAATTCATGCCGCTGGCGCGCGCCTTCAACGCGATGGCAGCGCAGCTCAGCCAGCGCGAGCGCGAACTGGTCGCGACCAACGACCGCCTCACCGTGATGGCCTCGATCGACATGCTGTCCGGTCTCGCCAACCGGCGCGGCTTCCAGAGCCGGCTCGATTTCGAGTGGATGAAGGCGCAGCAATACAATTGCGAGCTGTCGCTGCTGATGATCGATGTCGATCACTTCAAGCTCTACAACGACACCTATGGCCATCCCGAAGGCGACACCTGCCTGACCCGGCTCGGCGAAACGCTGGCCGGCATCGCCGCAGACACCATGGGCTTTGCCGGCCGCTATGGCGGCGAGGAGTTCTGCCTGCTGCTGCCGAACACCGGCCCGGTGCGGGCGCTCGAGATCGGGGAGGCCGTGCGATCGGCGGTTCAGGACCTGGCCCTGCCGCACGAGACGTCGAGCTACAAGACCGTGACCGTCAGCGTCGGCGTCGCCGTGACGCTGCCAAACGAAGGCCAGCGCCCCGGTGATTTGATCGAGGCCGCGGATGCCGCCCTCTACGCCGCCAAGCACGCCGGCCGCAACACCGTGGTCGAACACGGCTTTGCCAAGCTGGTGGATGAAGCCGGAATGGCGATGGCGGGGTAGTTAGCCCGCAGCCTGCTTCTCAGCATCGAGATCGGTTTCGGTGACGACCCGGTTGCGCCCGGTGTTCTTGGCCAGATAGAGCGCGCGGTCGCAACGCTCGATCAGATCGGCCATGGATTCACCGCCCTGGAACTGGGCCACGCCGAGCGAAATGGTGATCCCGGGCAACGCCTCTCCGGTCGAGCGGCGGGTGATGTGGCATTCGGCGACCGACCGCCGGATGCGTTCCGCGATCGCCGCGGCCGTTGCCAGGCCGGCGTTGGGCAGAATGACGATCAGCTCCTCGCCGCCATATCGCGCCGGCAGGTCGACGTCGCGCACGCCATCGCGCAACACCGTCGCCATCAGGCGCAGTACCTGGTCGCCGACGCCATGGCCGAACTGGTCGTTGAAGCGCTTGAAGTGATCGATATCGATCAGCAGGGCGCTGAGCGGATCGTCCTGCTCCATCGACGCGGTCTGCGCTTTGCGGAAAAACTCGTCCAGCGCCCGGCGGTTCGGCAGGCCGGTCAGCGTGTCGGTCTTGGCGCGCTCTTCGGACTTGACCAGCGAATCCCGGATTGTCGCCAGTTCGCGCGATTTCTCGACAAAGCTGACTTCGAGCCTGGTCGCGCGCGTCGTCGCCTTGGCGAGTTCGCCCATCAGGCTCTCGACCAGTTGCTTGGGGTCTACGCCGGCCTCGGTGCGCGCGGTGACATCGTTGATGGCAGCCATTTGCGTGCGGTTGTCGGCGATCGCCGTGGTCAGGAACTGCTTTGCCGACGCCATCACGCCATGCAATTGCTGGGAGACCTCGTAGGCCACCGCCTCGTCGGCGGCTTTCGTCCCGACATAGCTCTCATAGAGTTCGCGGTTGGTGTGGACGTCGAATTTGCGCTTGTTGCCGATCAGGATGTCGATCGCCCGCTTCAGCACCGGCGGCGTGCCGAGGGTGTAGTTGAACCAGACGTGGAAATTGTTCGGCGTCGGCGGCACGCGCTGCTCGGCCATCGACCGCATCGCCTTTTCGGCGATCGAGGTCGCATACTCGAAATCAAGCTCGTCGAATGCCGCGGTCACGATGGGGATGTTTCCGGCCCGGGTGAAATGCTGCTGTTTTCATAGGCAGGGTCCCACGAATTCGTTAAACCCTGCTCAACCGGTTCTGGACACCTCTCACGTCCCGCCAGCACCCGCTCCGTCGATATGTTCCAACCCGTTGACCTCGCAGTCGATTCTATGGCCTAGTCCGCCGGCCTTAACGGCCGAAAAACCCCGAAATAACCACGCGATTCCATGACCTCCGAACGCTATAACGCCCGTGATTCCGAGCCGCGCTGGCAACGCCAGTGGGACCAGAAGGCGATCTTCGCCTCCAAAAACGACGATCCGCGGCCGAAATACTACGTGCTCGAGATGTTCCCCTACCCGTCCGGGCGCATCCATATCGGGCATGTCCGGAATTACACGCTGGGCGACGTGCTGGCGCGGTTCATGCGCGCCAAGGGGTTCAACGTGCTGCACCCGATGGGCTGGGACGCCTTCGGCCTCCCGGCCGAAAACGCCGCGATCGAGCGCAAGGTTGCGCCCAAGGCCTGGACCTACGACAACATCGCCGCGATGAAGAAGCAGTTGCAGTCGATCGGGCTGTCGCTGGACTGGTCACGCGAATTCGCGACCTGCGACCCGTCTTACTACAAGCACCAGCAGAAGATGTTTCTGGACATGCTGGGCGCCGGCCTCGCCGAGCGCGAGAAGCGCAAGCTGAACTGGGATCCGGTCGACATGACCGTGCTCGCCAACGAGCAGGTGATCGACGGTCGCGGCTGGCGCTCCGGCGCCGTCGTCGAGCAGCGCGAGATGAGCCAGTGGGTCTTCAAGATCACGAAGTACGCGCAGGAACTGCTCGACGCGCTCGATGGCCTCGACCGCTGGCCCGACAAGGTGCGGCTGATGCAGCGCAACTGGATCGGCCGCTCCGAAGGCCTCTTGGTGCGTTTCGCGCTGGACGCGGCGACGACGCCGGCCGGCGAGACTGAGCTGAAGATTTTCACGACGCGACCCGACACGCTGTTCGGCGCCAAGTTCATGGCGATCGCGCCCGATCATCCGCTGGCGCAGGCGACGGCTGCGAAGAATCCAAAGCTTGCAGACTTCATCGCCGAGGTGAAGCGGATCGGCACCGCGCAGGAAATCATCGACACCGCGGAGAAGCAGGGCTTCGACACCGGCATCCGCGCCGTGCATCCGTTCGACCCGAGCTGGAAGATTCCGGTCTACGTCGCCAACTTCGTGCTGATGGAATACGGCACCGGCGCCATCTTCGGCTGCCCGGCGCACGACCAGCGCGACCTCGACTTCGTCAACAAATATGCCCTCGGCAACACGCCGGTGGTGTGCCCGCCGGATACCGACCCGAAAAGCTTCGTCATCACCGACACCGCCTATGACGGCGATGGCCGCATGATCAATTCCCGCTTCCTCGACGGCATGACCATCGACGAGGCCAAGGAAGAAGTCGCAAAACGGCTGGAAAAAGAGCTGCGCGGCAATATGCCGGTCGCTGAGCGCCAGGTGAATTTCCGCCTGCGCGACTGGGGTATTTCGCGTCAGCGTTATTGGGGCTGCCCGATCCCGGTGATTCACTGCCCGAAATGCGACGTGGTGCCGGTGCCCGATGCCGACCTGCCGGTGGTGCTGCCCGAGGATGTCTCCTTCGACAAGCCCGGCAACGCGCTCGACCATCATCCGACCTGGAAGCACGTCAATTGCCCGAAGTGCGGCAGCAAGGCGCAACGCGAAACCGACACCATGGACACCTTCGTCGACTCGTCCTGGTACTTTGCGCGCTTCACCGATCCCTGGAACGAAAAGGCGCCGACCACGCTTCCGATTGCCAACCGGATGCTGCCGATCGACCAATATATCGGCGGCGTCGAACACGCGATCCTGCATCTGCTCTACAGCCGCTTCTTCACCCGCGCGATGAAGGCGACCGGCCACATCAACATGGACGAGCCGTTCGCCGGCATGTTCACGCAGGGCATGGTGGTGCACGAGACCTATCAGAAGGCCGACGGCTCTTACGTCACGCCTGCCGAAGTGAAGATCGAGACCGGCGGCAACGGCAAACGCGCCTTGCTGCTGACGACCGGCGAGGAAGTATCGATCGGCGCCATCGAGAAGATGTCGAAGTCGAAAAAGAACACCGTCGACCCCGACGACATCATCGCGACCTACGGCGCCGACGTGGCGCGCTGGTTCATGCTGTCGGACTCACCGCCCGATCGCGACGTGATCTGGAGCGACGAGCGGGTGCAAGGCGCGTCGCGCTTCGTGCAGCGGCTGTGGCGGCTGGTGAACGAATCCGCCGACATCGCCAAATCAGCCCCGGCGTCCCGGCCGGCGGCGTTCGGCCCGGACGCTTTGGCGCTGCGCAAGGCCGCCCATGGCGCGCTGGACAAGGTCTCGACCGGGATCGAGCGACTGCACTTCAACGTCTGCCTGGCCCACATCCGCGAGTTCACCAACACCCTGGCCGACACCTTGGCCAAGGAAGGCACGCCTGCCTCCGACACCGTCTGGGCGGTCCGGGAAGCCTCCCTCATCCTTGTTCAACTTTTCGCGCCCATGATGCCCCATCTGGCTGAGGAGTGCTGGACGGTCCTGGGCCAATCCGGGCTGATTTCGGAGGCCAATTGGCCCCAAATCGAACGCGATTTGCTGGTTGAAGACACGGTGACGCTGGTGGTCCAGGTCAACGGCAAGAAGCGGGGTGATGTAACCGTGCCACGGGGTGCCCAAAATCCGGAAATTGAGGCTGCCGTTCTGGCGCTCGATGCGGTAAAACTGGCCCTCGACGGCAAGCCCGTCAAAAAAGTAATCGTGGTTCCGATGAGGATTGTGAATGTCGTTGGCTAACACCCGGATGGTCGCCCGGCTCTTCGCCGTGGCCGCTCTGGCTGCGCTGACGGCCGGCTGCTTCCAGCCGATGTACGCGGAGCATACCGACGGCACCCCGGGCCTGCGCGAAAAGCTGATGGGCGTCGAAGTCCCGCCGGTCGACAAGAACAACGCCTCCCGCGAAGCCCGCATCCAGGTCGAGATCCGCAACGCACTGGCGTTCAAGCTGTACGGCAACGCCACCGGCATGCCGCCGACCCATCGGCTGGTGCTGCGCTTCAACTCGACCCGCTCCTCGCTGATGATCGATCAGGCGACGGGACTGCCGACCAGCGAAAACTACGGCATCGACGCGCAATACAATCTGATCGACCTTACTACCAACAAATCGGTCATGACCGGCACGACCTTCTCGCGGGTGTCCTACGACATCCCGGGCCAATTGCAGCGCTTCGCCCGCCAGCGCGCCTACCGCGACGCCGAAGATCGCGCCGCGCACGAGATCGCGGAAAATATCCAGACCCGGCTGGCATCGTTCTTCGTCGCCGGCACCTGACCTTTGGTCGCGCTCAAGGGCAGAGACGTCGACGCTTTCCTCGCCCGGCCCGATGCCGGCCGCCCCATCATCCTGCTCTACGGTCCCGACGCTGGCCTCGTGCGCGAACGCGCCGACGCCTTGATGGCATCCGCCGTCGACGATCCCAACGATCCATTTTCGCTGGTCCGGCTGGACGGCGACGAACTCTCCGCCGAGCCATCGCGGCTGGTCGACGAAGCCATGACCGTGCCGCTGTTTGGCGGCCGCCGCGCCATCCGGGTCCGCGCCGGATCGCGCAGTTTTGCGAGCGGCGTCGACATGCTGGCGGATTCGCCGATGAGGGATTGCCGCATCGTGATCGAGGCCGGCGAGTTGCGGCCGGAGTCTCCCTTACGTAAGGCCTGCGAGCGCGCCAAGAATGCGGTGGCGATTGCCTGCTATCAGGACACCGAGCGCGACCTCGCGAAATTGATCGATGACGAACTGCGTGTCTCCGATTTGCGTATCGCACCCGATGCCCGCGCGGTGCTGACCGCGTTGCTTGGCGGCGATCGTCAGGCCTCGCGCAACGAAATTCGCAAGCTCGCGCTCTATTCCCATGGCAATGGCGAGGTCACGCTCGACGATGTCATGACCGTTGTGTCCGATGCGTCCGAACTGAAACTCGACCCGATCGTCGACTCGGCCTTTGCGGGAAGGCCTGATGTGGTCGAAAGCGAGTTCGCCAAGGCCATGGTCGCCGGCACCTATCCCGGTCTGATCATCATGTCGGCGCAGCGTCAGGCGGCATGGCTGCACAAATCATCGCTGGCCGTCGCAGAAGGCACGCCGGCATCGGTGTTGCTGGAAAGCGGATATCCGCGCGTGCATTTTTCGCGCAAGGCCAGCGTCGAAACCGCGCTGCGCAATTTCAGCCCGGCAAAGCTGGCGGTCATCATCGATCAGCTCGCCACCGCGGCGTTCGACATGCGCAAGCAGACAGCGCTGGCGGCGGCGATCGCGCAACGGACGTTGCTCGCGATTGCTGCGAATGCGCGGCGGCGAGGGTAAGTCTCTCCGTCGTCCCGGCGAAGGCCGGGACCCATAACCACCGGCGTATTTGGATAGAAAGATAGCAGCCACCGGTCTTCAACCGATGGCACAACGCGGTATGGGTCCCGGCCTTCGCCGGGACGACAACTAAATTCCCCGCGCTAACCTGCGCATCACGTCGTCGAGCTGTTCGAGGTTGCGATAGTTGATCACCACGCTGCCGCCGGGATCGCGATGGTTGACGGTAACGGCGAGCCCAAGCGCGTCGCTGACCCGCTTCTCCAGCGCGATCGTATCCGGATCTTTCGCCTTGGCACCGGCACTGCTGCGCGGCTTTTGCGGCTTGCGTTCCGGCACGCCTTCTTCATGCGCCAGCGCTTCGGTCTGGCGGACGTTGAGGCCTTCGGCGACGATGCGCTTGGCGGCGGCCAGCGGATCGGGCACGCCGATCAGTGCGCGGGCGTGGCCGGCGGAGATTTCGCCCTTGGCGATATAGGCCTGCACTTCCGACGGCAGCTTGGTCAGCCGCATCATGTTGGCGACGTGGCTGCGGCTCTTGCCGACGATCTTGGCGATGTCTTCCTGGCTGCGTTTGAACTCGTCCGCCAGCGCGTGATAACCCTGCGCCTCTTCCATCGCGTTGAGGTCTTCGCGCTGCACGTTCTCGATGATCGCGATTTCGAGCGCGACCGCATCGGTGACGTCGACGGGAACGATCGGCACTTCGTGCAGGCTTGCGAGCTGCGCCGCGCGCCAGCGGCGTTCGCCGGCGATGATCTCGAAACGATCGGTCGTGCCTTTGACCGGCCGCACCACGATCGGCTGGATTACGCCATGCTGCTTGACGGAGGCGGCGAGCTCGGCGAGTTCGGCATCGGAAAACGTCCGGCGCGGGTTGCGCGGATTGGGTTTCAGAAATTCGATCGGCACCTTGCGCTGGTTGCGCGGCCGGTCGACATGGGCGGCCTCGCCGCCGACATCTCCGATCAGACTTGCAAGCCCGCGGCCCAGTCGCGACCGCGCTTCGTCGGCTGCCATCGCCAGCTCCCTTGGATTCACTCGCATCACTCCGGAATCA
>Ga0157378_10005479_pt1 | contig 11123 bp, 7 predicted proteins | sample M65metaG_FD_115309 | JGI IMG/M metagenome (GOLD analysis project Ga0157378, IMG submission 115309) | Miscanthus rhizosphere microbial communities from Kellogg Biological Station, Michigan, USA - M6-5 metaG | ecosystem: Host-associated > Plants > Roots > Rhizosphere > Soil | place: USA: Michigan...
TCCTGAGCCGCGGGGCGCGCGGGGTTACCATCCGACGCATATGCGGCGGACCATCGCGATCGTTGCGCTCGGCGCCCTGACCGCTTGTGCGCCGCTCGGCGCAGGACCGTTCGGCGGCGGCGACTCCTCGAGCTCCTTCGGGTCGATCGGCGCGCCCGTCGGCCCCGACGCCCAAGCCCAGGATCTCCTCTTCGGCGCCTGGATCGCCGTCACGGCGGGCTCGGTCGGCGGCGGGTTCGCCAACGTCACGCCCGGGACCCTCCACGGTCGACCCCACCATGAAGGTGGTGGGCGACGCACCCGCCAAGGTCGGTGTGATCAGCGTGAACCACGCGGGCGCCGACGGCGTGGTCCTCAGCACGAAGAGTGGTTCGGGCCATGCGTTCTGCATCGCGGTCACGTCGGGCGGAGAGCCCAAGACCGGGAGCGTCGACGCTCAGGGGGCAACCTCGGTCGAGGACTGCACGGGCAAGTCCTGGTCACCGATGACCCCGTAACGGCCTACATCCCCGGCTGTACAAGGTTCCCTCCGAACGCATACGATGCACACCCGCTGCGAGGCATCGGGAGGGGCCGAGCATGCCGCAATTCCTCTACGTCGTCACCGCATCATGAGCCGCACGGCGATCGCCCCCGTGCGGCATGTGACCGCCCAGCCGGCCGCGCCGAGCCCAGCGCCGACCGAGCGGGCACGGCGCTTCTTCGCGAAACCGCTCGTGCAGGACGCCCTGATCGCAGGCGCTCTCACCGCGATCGCCCTGGTGGGCGTGGTGACCCGGACGCGGGTCGACATCCCGGAAGGGAGCGGAGAAGGGATCCGTCGAAGTCTCGACTCCCTTGGGGTGACCCTGCTCCTCCTGCAGACCGCCACCCTGATCTGGCGGCGACGAGCCCCGGTCTTGGTCCTCGCGGTTGTGACCGTGTCGCTGTTCGCCTTCTCGATGCTCGGGTACTTCATGTCCTTCGCGTCGTTCGGGTTCCTGATCGCGCTCTACACGGTCGCCGCGCATCGGCAACGACCGATCTCGATCCCGGTGGGCCTCGCGTGCGGCGTGCTCGTCTTCCTGATCCTCTCGCTCGGCCACGAGGAGATCGAGCCCGACACGGTGATCGTGGAGTGTTTGATCGTCGGCGCCGCCTGGTTCATCGGCGACGGCTACCGCATCCGACGGGGACAGTTCGTCCAGCTGGAGGAGCGGGCCGACAGGCTCGAGCGCGCCGGCGAGGAGATCGCTCGCCACGCGGTCGCCGAGGAGCGGCGCGTGATCGCCCGCGAGCTCCATGACGTCGTCGCGCACAACGTGAGCGTCATCGTCGCCGAGGCGGGAGCGGCCCAGCGGATCGCCGACGCACATCCACAGGAGGCGCTTGCGACGCTCGCGCCGATCGAACGCATCGGCCGCGAGGCCCTGGTCGAGATGCGACGACTCATGGGGTTCCTGCGGACGGAGTCGGAGCACCCGAGCCGTTCACCACAGCCCGGGCTCCAGGAACTCAACCCGTTGATCGCGCAGGCGCGGCACGCCGGCCTGTCGATCTCGCTCACGATCGAGGGCACGCCCCGGTCCGTCTCACCGGGCCTGGACCTCTCGGCGTTCCGCATCGTGCAGGAAGCGTTGACCAACGCGCTCAAGCACGCCGGGCCGTCGAACGTGCACGTGATCGTGCGGTACGGATCGGACCGACTCGTCCTGATCGTCGACGACGACGGCGTCGGGCCGTCGACACAACGCACGGATCCCACGCGGCCGCGCTACGGACACCTGGGCATGCGTGAGCGCGCCGCCCTGTTCGGTGGGCAGCTCCAGGTCGGCGCACGACCCGGCGGTGGCTATCGCGTGATCGCGTCACTCCCGCTCGACGGGGAGCCGGCATGACGATCCGAGTGCTCGTCGCCGACGATCAACCGCTCATGCGGACGGCCTACGACATGACGCTGCGCGGCGAGGAGGACATGGAGCTGGTCGGCGAGGCTGCCAACGGTCAGGAGGCGATCGAGGAAACGCGCCGCCTCCATCCCGACGTGATCCTGATGGATGTGCGGATGCCGGTCCTGGACGGCGTCGAGGCGACGCGGGTCGTGGGCGCCGAAGATCCCACCGTCAAGGTCCTGATCCTCACGACGTTCGACATCGACGAGTACGTGGTCGAAGCGCTGCGCGCGGGCGCCAGCGGGTTCCTGCTGAAGGACGTCCGGCCGGACGAGCTGGTCCAGGCGATCCGGATCGTGGCGCGGGGCGATGCCCTGCTGGCACCGTCGGTGACGAGGCGACTGCTTGAGGCGGTCGGACCGTCGCTGGAGCCCTTGCGCCCCAAACGCGCGACCGCACTGTCGATGCTCACCGAGAGCGAGCTACGGGTCCTGGCGCTCGTCGGCCGCGGACTCTCGAACGATGAGATCGCGGCCGAGCTGTTCGTCGCTGAGACCACCGTGCGCACGCACCTGCGCCACATCCTGGAGAAGCTCGGGCTCCGCAACCGCGTGCAGGCCGTGGTCCTGGCCTACGACACCGGTCTGGTGCAACCCAACGCTCACGCCTGATCAGGCGCACATCGTCGCCACGGATGACGTTCGGTTCCTCCTGAACGACGACGACACATAGGCCGCCCCTTCCTACGGTTGTCCTGCGCGAACACTCGCCGGCGGCGGTGCCCGGTCCGGCCCGCACACGTCGAGGCGCGTCACGGGAGGGGCAAGATCATGATGCGTTGGATCGTCGGGTCGAGCATGCGCGCACGCGGCTTCGTCGCCGTGATCGCCCTTGCCATCGTGGCGATCGGCGCCTGGCAGCTTCGGTCCGTCCACGTCGACTCGCTGCCGGAGTTCTCGCCCCCGACCGTCCAGATCCAGACCGAAGCCCTCGGGCTGTCCGCCCCAGAGGTGGAGCAGCTCATCACGGTGCCGCTCGAGCAGGACCTGCTCGCCGGTATCCCGTGGCTGGACACGATGCGGTCCGCATCGATCCCGGGTCTGTCGTCGATCGAGCTGGTCTTCGACCCGGGCACCGATCTCCTGCGAGCGCGCCAGGTGGTCCAGGAACGGTTGACCCAGGCCGCCGGTCTGCCGAACGTGTCGGGGCCACCGCAGATGCTCCAGCCGCTGTCCTCGACCGGCCGGATCATGATGATCAAGGTCTCGTCGGCGTCCGTGACGCCGATCGAGCTGTCCGTGCTCGCCCGATGGACGATCCGCCCGAGGATCCTCGGCGTCCCCGGCGTCGCGAACGTCTCGATCTGGGGCCAACGGGAGCGACAGCTCCAGGTGCAGGTCGATCCCGACCGACTGCGAGCACACGACCTCACACTGGACGAGGTCATCGAGACCAGTGGCAACGCGCTATGGGCGTCGCCCCTCACGTTCCTCGAGGCATCGACGCCCGGCACCGGCGGCTTCATCGACACGGCCCAGCAGCGGCTCGGAATCCAGCACCTCCAGCCCATCACGACGGCAGCGGATCTCGCCGAGGTCCCGATCGACACCTCTGGCGGCACAACGTTGCGCCTCGGCGACGTGGCCGACGTGCTCGAGGATCATCAGCCGTTGATCGGCGATGCGGTTTTCACCGACGGTGAACCCGGCCTTCTGCTCGTGATCGAGAAGTTCCCGGGAGCGAACACGCTCGAGGTCACCCGAGGCATCGACGCCGCCGTGGCGGCGCTCAAGCCCGGTCTCACCGGGGTCGACGTCGATGCCTCGATCTACCGGCCCGCCGCCTACATCGAGCAGGGATCGCACAACCTGGCGGTCGCGTCCCTGCTCGCGCTGATGCTCATCGCGCTGGCGATCGGAGCGCTGCTGATCGAGTGGCGGACCGCCCTCCTCGCCATCGCCGTCATCGTGTCCTCGGTCGCCGTGACGTGGCTCGTCCTCGCCGCGACCCACACCACGGTGAACACGATGGTCCTCGCGGGGCTCGTGATGGCGCTCGTCGTGATCGTCGATGACGCCGTCGGGGACGCCCAGAGCGCCGCGGCGACGCTTCGGCAGAGCCGGATGAATGGCGTCGAGCCCCGCGCGGCGTCGGTGCTCCGCGACACGATCGTCGCGATGCGTACGACGATCGTGTTCGCAACGGTCATCACCGTGGCCGCGTGCATCCCGCTGTTCTTCGTCCAAGGGGTCGGTGCTCCCTTCATCCCGCCGATCATCTGGTCGTTCGGGCTCGCGGTGGGTGCCTCGATGCTCGTCGCGCTGACGGTGACGCCCGCGCTCGCTCTCCTGCTGCTGCCAAGAGCTCCCCTCAAGCGCAATGAGTCACGGTTCGCAGGATGGCTCGCCCGCGGGTATGACCGCGCGCTTGCGGCGACGACCAGCCGACCGCGAGGCGCCTACGCCGGCGCCCTCGCGCTCGGGGTGGCCGGCTTCCTGACCGTTCCGTTCCTGACCGGTTCAGCGCTGCCCTCGTTCCAAGACGGCAACCTCCTCATCGATCTCCATGCCGTGCCGGGCACGTCCCTGCCCGAGATGGACCGGATCACTGACCGGATGGGCGTCGAGCTCGCCGCCGTGCCGGGCGTGACGGACGTCGGCGCCCACATCGGCCGAGCCATCTCCTCCGACCAGGTCGTCAGCGTGGATGCCGCCCAGCTGTGGGTGAGCCTCGATCCCGGCGCCGATCACGACGCGACGGTCGAGGCGCTCAGCGCCGTCGTCGCCGGCTACCCGGGGATCTCCCACGAGATCAGGACGTACTCCGATGAGCGGATCGCTCGCGTCCTCAGCGAGACCGAGGCTCCGATCGACGTTCGGGTGTACGGGCACGATGCCGAGCTGCTCCGCGAGCAGGCTGCGCAGGTCCGCGACACGATCGCGGGGATCGACGGCGTCGCGGACCCGCGCGTGGAGCTGCAGCCTCAAGAGCCGACGATCGACGTCCGGGTCGACCTCGAGAAGGCCGAGCGGTTCGGGATCGTGCCCGGCGACGTTCGCCGGGCAGCGGCCACGCTGATGTCCGGGATCGGCGTGGGCAGCCTGTTCGAGCAGCAGAAGGTGTTCGATGTGGTCGTCTGGGGAACGCCGGCAACCCGAGCGAGCCTCGGCAGCGTGCGCGATCTACTGATCGATACGTCCGACGGCGGGCACGTGCGGCTCGGCGAGGTCGCCGACGTGCAGGTCGCCCCGACCGCCGCGGTGATCCGACACCAGGATCTCTCCCGCAGCCTTGACGTCACGGCCGCCGTGGACGGGCGGAGCGTCGAAGACGTCTCGGCAGACGTGCAGGCCGCTATCGCCGGGATGACGTTCCCCCTCGAGTACCACGCGGAGCTCGTCGGAAAGAGCGCCGAGCACACCGATGCCACTCGGCGTGCGATCGCCGTCGCGATCGCGGCCGCGCTCGGGGTGTTCCTGCTCCTGCAGGCAGCGCTCGGCAGCTGGCGTCTCGCGACCGCATCGTTCGTGGTGCTCCCGCTCGCCGTTGCCGGGTGCCTGATCGCGACCCTCGCAACCGTCCACGTGTTCTCGATCGGTTCGCTCGCCGGTTGCGTCGCCACGTACGTCCTGAGCGCGCGGATCGGGTTGGTGCTGCTTCGCCACTGCCAGCAACTCCAGCGTCAGGGTGGTGACCCGCCCGACGTCTCGCTGGTCCGGCGTGCAGCCCGCGACCGGCTCGTGTCCATCGTCACGACGACGACCGCGATCGCCGTCGGCATGCTGCCCTTCGCGATCGCGGGCGGGATCGCCGGGAACGAGATCGTGCGGCCGATGGCCGACGCGATCATCGGCGGCGACATCGCCACCGCGTTGCTCGCCGTGTTCGTCCTGCCGGTGCTGTACCTGCGATTCGCACCGGTTTCCGTCCCGGAGCTCGAGACCACCGAGCTCGTCGTCGTGCCCGAGCTCGAGGACCTGTCAGAGACCTCGAGCTGAAAGGACAAGGAGGAGAGATGCGGATCCGTCTCGCCAGCGTCGTCACCGCGATGCTCGTCGTCACGTTCGCGCTCGTGGGTTGCAAGGATGGTGCCGTCGAGGGGGAGACCGGCGGAAGCGACCTCGCGACGGTCGAGCCGATCGAGGGCAGCGGCGTCGCCCGCGTGACGCTTACAGCGGAGGCCGCCGAGCGGATCGACGTGCAGACCCGCCCCGTCGGCTCAGCACACGGCACCGAGTGGATCCCGTACGCCTCGGTGCTGTACGACCCGGCCGGTGAGACGTGGACCTACACGAACCCCGAGGAGCTCGTGTACGTCCGCGCACCGATCGACGTCATCCGCATCGACGGCGACCGCGCCCTGTTGTCTGACGGCCCGCCGCTCGGAACCGAGGTCGTCACGGTAGGCGCCGCCGAGCTGCTCGGCACGGAGTACGAGGTCGGAGAGGAGTAGCACCCGCGCCCCCCCATGTTGCGCTGGATCGTTCGATCGAGCTTGCGGTTCCGCTACCTCGTGGTGGCGGCCGCCGGCACGATGATGTTCTTCGGCGTCCAGCAGCTCGAGGCGATGCCGGTCGACGTGTTCCCCGAGTTCGCGCCGCCGCGCGTCGAGATCCAGACATCCGCGATCGGCCTGTCGGCCGCTGAGGTCGAAGAGCTCGTCACGATCCCGCTCGAGCAGTCCCTGAACGGGATCCCCGAGCTCGAGACGATCCGCTCGAAGTCGGTGCCCCAGCTGTCGTCGATCGAGCTGCTGTTCCGCGAGGGCACCGACGTGATCGAGGCACGACAGCTGGTCACGGAGCGGATGGCGGCGGTCACGCGAACGATCCCGACGTGGGCGAGCCCACCGGTGATGTTGCCGCCTGTCTCGACGACCGGCCGCGTGATCGAGATCGGCCTGTCGTCGGACACGATCGACCTCCGCGACATGTCGATGATGGCGTACTGGACGATCCGGGCCCGACTCCTGCGTGTCCCCGGCGTCGCGAACGTCGCGATCTGGGGCGAGCGCATCAAGATGCCCCAGGTCCAGGTCGACCCGGCGAAGCTCGCTGCCCATGGCGTGTCGCTCGACGACGTCATGACGACCACGTCGAACGCCGTCGACTCCGGCATCCTCCGGTTCTCCACCGGCGCGGTGATCGGCAAGGGCGGGTTCATCGACACCCCGAACCAGCGTCTGCAGATCCAGCACAGCCTCCCCGTGCTCTCGGCTGAGGATCTCGCCAAAGTGCCGGTGCAAGGCACGCACGGAGAGCGACTGACCCTCGGCGACGTCGCGACCGTGCGTGAGGGCACGTGGCCACTCATCGGCGACGCCGTGATCAACGACGGCCCAGGCCTCATGCTCGTGGTGGAGAAGTACCCGTGGGCCAACACGCTCGAGCTCACCCGCGGCGTCGAGCAAGCGCTGAACGAGCTGCGCCCAGGCATGCCGGAGTTACAGATGGACCCGTCGATCTTCCAGGCCGCGGACTTCATCGACCTCGCCGTGCACAACCTGGCACGCGCGCTGATCCTCGGATCGGTGCTCGTCCTGCTCGTGCTGTTCCTGTTCCTCTTCGAATGGCGCACGGCGCTGATCAGTCTGATCGCGATCCCGTTGTCGCTGTTGACCGCCGCTCTGATCCTCGATGCCCGCGGTGCGACGATCAACACGATGGTGCTCACGGGCATGGTGATCGCCGTTGGCGTGGTCGTGGACGACGCGATCATCGACATCGAGAACATCGTGCGCCGACTTCGGCTCGCTCGAGCGAGCGGGACGGCACCGTCGGCGGGCGCGGTCATCCTGGACGCCTCCTTGGAGGTGCGCAGCGCGATCATCTACGCGACGTTGATCGACGTCGCGACGCTGCTCCCGATCCTGTTCGTGCCCGGGCTCACCGGCGCCCTCTTCGCGCCGCTCGCCCTGTCCTACGGTCTCGCGGTGCTCGCGTCGATGCTGGTGGCGCTCACGGTCACGCCGGCGCTCGGCCTGATCCTGCTCCGCAACGCCCAGGTCGAGCGGCGTGAGTCACCGATCGTGCGCTGGCTGCAGCCGTTGTACCAACGCGTGCTGGCCGTCGTGATCCGTCGGCCGCTGCGCGTCGCGAGCGTCGGCATCGCGATATTCGTCACCGGACTGCTGATCGTGCCGCAACTCGGCGAGGCCCTCCTGCCGGAGTTCAAAGAGCGGGACTTCCTCGCGCACTGGATCTCCAAGCCGGGCACCTCGCTCCCCGAGGAACGCCGCATCGTGACGTTGGCGAGTAAGGATCTGCGCGCGATCCCGGGCGTCCAGAGCTTCGGCTCGCACATCGGGCAAGCGCTCCTGGCCGAGGAGATCGTCGGCGCGAACTTCGGCGAGAACTGGATCACGATCGACCCCGCTGCGGACTACGACGAGACGCTCACGGCGATCCAGGAGGTGGTCGACAGCTATCCCGGTCTGTACCACGACGTCCTCACGTACTTCAATGAGCGCGTCGACGAGGTCCTCGCTGGCTCGACCGAGCCGATCGTGATCCGCATCTTCGGCGAGGACCTCGAGGAGCTCCGAACCGAGGCGCAGGACGTCAAACACCTGCTCGCGGCGATCCCCGGCGTCGCCGAGGAGCACGTCAGCTTCCAGGAAGACGTGCCCCAGGTCGACGTTCGGGTGGATCTCGACGCGGCCCAGCACTACGGGCTGAAGCCCGGCGACGTTCGACGAGCCGCGGCCACCCTCGTGAACGGCGAAGAGGTCGGTGACATCTTCCGCGACGGCAAGGCCTACGACGTGAACGTCTGGAGCACGCCCGAGACGCGCAACAGCCTGACCGACATCCGCAGGCTGCCCCTCGACACGCCCGACGGCGGCCAGGTGCTGCTCGGCCAGGTCGCACAGGTCGCGATCCGCCCGACGCCCAACTCGATCGAGCGCGAGGGCGACTCCAGACGGATCGACGTCGAGGCCAACGTCGAGGGTCGCGACCTCGGGTCAGTCGTGCACGACGTGGAGGCCGCGATGGAGGGCGTCGACTTCCCGCTCGGGTACCACGCGGAACTCCTCGGCGAGTACGCCGAGCGTCAGGCGGCGCAGGGGCGCCTCTTGCTGTACGCCCTCGTGGCCGTCGCCGTCGTCTTCCTGTTACTCCGCGTGGCGCTGCACACCTGGCGCCTGGCGTGGCTCGCGTTCCTCGACCTCCCCATCGCCCTTGCCGGCGGCGTCATCGCGACCTACCTCGCCGGCGGCACGATCTCGCTGGGGTCGCTGGTCGGGTTCTTCACGGTCCTGGGGATCGCCGCGCGGACGGGGATCATGATGATCAACCACTTCCAGCACCTCGAGCGATTCGAAGGCGAGACGTTCGGGCCGGCGCTCGTCCTGCGAGGCGCTCGCGAGCGGCTCTCCCCCATCATGATGACCGCGCTCGCGACCGGGCTGGCCGTGATCCCGCTCGTCATCGCCGGCGATCTGCCTGGTCACGAGATCGAGCACCCGATGGCGATCGTTATCGTCGGCGGTTTGATCACGTCCACGTTCCGCAATCTGTTCATCGTGCCAGCCCTCTACCTGCGATGGGGCCGCGGCGCGATCGTTCCCGCTCGTCCGAACGGAGTCCTTGCATGACCCTCCGATGTCGACGCACCGGTCTGTGCTTCCTCGCGGTGTTCCTGCTGCTCGCGGTCGCGTGCAGCGACGAGACGCCGCCCGGCTCCGACGCGACGACGGTTCCGCCCGGCCCCGCGGCCGCCGATGACTTCCACCCGGCGGCGTTCACCGAGCCGACGAAGGTCGACAACCAGTGGTTTCCGCTCGTCCCCGGCACGCAGATGACGTGGGAGGGCCACGCCCTCGACGGGAAGGACAAGCTCGAGCGAAGGGTCATCTTCACGGTGACCGACCTCGTCAAGGAGATCGCTGGCGTCCCGACGGTCGTGATCTGGGAGCTCGACTACACCGATGGCGAGCTCGAAGAGGCTGAGCTCTCCTTCTTCGCGCAGGACGGCTCGGGCAACGTGTGGCATCTCGGGGAGTACCCCGAGGAATACGAGGAGGGCGAGATCGTGAAGCACCCCGCCTGGATCGCCGGGTTCCAGGGAGCGCTCCCCGGCATCCACATGCCGGCGGCCCCGGCGATCGACACGCCGAGCTACGCGCAGGGCTGGGGCCCGAAGGTGGGATGGGACGATCGGGGCGACACGTTCGCGCTCGGTGAGCAGACCTGCACCGAGGTCGACTGCTACGAGAACGTCCTGGTCACGAGGGAGTTCAGCAGAGACGAGCCAGGGGCTTACCAGCTGAAGTACTACGCCCCCGGCGTCGGCAACGTGCGCGTCGGCTGGGGCGGCCCGAACGAAGAGGAACACGAGGTGCTCGTGCTGACCGATCTCGTGCAGCTCGACGCCGACGCCCTGGCGGAAGCGCGCAAGAACGCCCTGCAGCAGGAGGCGCGGGCCTATGAGAACAGTCGCGCAGCCTACGGCGGGACCCTGCCCTCGCAGCCCCGGGTCGCCTGACGCGGTTTAGGCGAACTCTTCCAACAGGCGAACCTCGATGTCGGTGAACGAGTCCCAACGCCCACCACCGATGTAGGCGTTGGTGAGCGAGATCACGCCGACCCTCCGGTCCGGCCTGAAGAACATGCGGGTGCTCATGCCGTAGTCGCCGCCCGTATGACCCATCCGGAAGTACCCGTGCGGATGACCCCCGTACCAGATCAATCCCTGATGCCAGCCGACGACGTTCGGGATCTGGTTCCGGCGGATCTCCTCGACGGTGCTCCGGTCGAGGACGCGCATGCCGCGCACCTTGCCGAAGTTCATGAAGGCGCCGAGCCACGACGCCAGGTGCACAGCGCTCGTCCGCAGCGCACCGTCGGGATAGTCGGGGTACCCGTACTGGAAGAAAGGATGGAACGTCTCCGTGACTGCGTTGTAGCGGTAGGGCATCGCGAGATTCCTCGTCGAGATGTCGGCCAACCGGAACCCCGAGTCGGTCATACCCAGCGGATGCAGGATCCGACGACGGCACCACTCGTCGAAGTAGACCCCGGTGATCGATTCGGCGACGTAGCCGGCGAGCGCGACCGCGAGGTTGGAGTAGGAGTACGCCGTCCCCGGGCGGCGCTCATAGAAGTTCTGGTTCTGGTGGTACTCCGCCTTGCCGGGCACGTAGTACGAGCGCATGAAGTGACCCAGCGACATCGGCGAGTCGCCGTGGAAGTAGAGCGTCGGCTTGGAGTACGGCGTGCCCCAGACCCAGTACCGATCACGGATCGAAGA
>Ga0157378_10005480_pt1 | contig 11122 bp, 19 predicted proteins | sample M65metaG_FD_115309 | JGI IMG/M metagenome (GOLD analysis project Ga0157378, IMG submission 115309) | Miscanthus rhizosphere microbial communities from Kellogg Biological Station, Michigan, USA - M6-5 metaG | ecosystem: Host-associated > Plants > Roots > Rhizosphere > Soil | place: USA: Michigan...
CCTGGGAGCAGGAGTCGGTTGATCTCTATAGCTTCACGAGCGTGCTCTGCCGAGAGCTTGATCAGGAGGGAAGGCAGCGCATCGTCGAAATGCTTTGGGAAATCGTGCTCGCCGATGGTGTCCTGCATGAATACGAAGCCGATCTCGTTTCGCGGGGGGCGGAGCTGCTTGGCGTTTCCACTCGCGACCGCGTGAGGCTGAAAAAGATCGTCGAGAGTCGAACGCCGTAAGTGGTCTAAACTACCGAAGAGCGCGACAGGCCGATTTCAAGGGGCGAGAACAGCGCGCGGTGTGTGACCTATACAGGACCCGCGGGAGCAACAGCGCCAATCAGCGTTTCCGGCATGGTGTCGATGTAGACCTTTTCGCCGCCCACCATGACAACCGTTGTTACGTCGTCTTGACGCTCAAGGGTGAGCACGTTGTCGAGATTGATAAAGATTGGCATCGGAGGTTTACCGGGACCGGCGTGCCTCCCGCAAAGTGACCAACTAGCCATTGCATCTCGTCCTCTATTTGTCAGGCCAGAAGCTTAGCAGGTCTAGCTCAATGGCACCGAGCGCATCTGTGTAGCGCGATCCACGAGGCATCGAGCAGTTCGCCTTCATCCTGCCTGGACCATGCATGTTCGAGAGGCGCTGACTTGACGGGCGCGGTACCGTGTTTCCGACCGCTCTGAGGACTGGTGAGGCCGAAGAGGAAATCAGGACGACGGCCCCTCCTAGGGGGTGGAGGAGCGTGGTGGCGCACGATAGGGCTGCGCCAACTCAAGCGGCTTCGATGGCGCTCGCGGGCCGTGCGGTATAACGATTGTCGATATTTGCGTCACGCGATATATCGCACGGTTAAAGGGTAGCTAGAACCGACCTTCATCCCTCCGCGCAATTGCAACTTTTCCGAGTCCTCATTCCGGTCTTCATGGGGGGTAGGTCATCAAGGTGTTCCCCTCTGTGAAGGCTACACGGCGGGGCCCCGGGTAGCCGGAGCTACTCTAAGAGCTGCCGCGCATCAGCGAGAAGCACATGCCGAAGGCCCGAAGGCTCAGCCAAGGCAAATGAAATTTTCCCCGCTTGATTGTGCGCGGCGATCTCGATGTCGCCTCCAGCATCAATTACAGCGTCGATGATTGGTTGAATGTCGGGTTGGCGTTTGACGATCTCGATGAGCAGGTCACCAGCCGCCATCCAGAATTGATCAATAGGATTGGCGTCGCATTCGGTTTGCGGCTCGTCAGACTCTTCGGCAGCTATACCCAGTAGGTGCAGTGTCATGGGAGACCCCTCTTACGCAAAACAATGAGGTACGCCCCAACCTTCTCCAGCCCCACGGTGGGGCACTTATAGCCATCTTGAGAGATGGCTTTTTACTACCTCCGCACGTTTGGCCATAGCCAAAGCGGCCAAAAACGGCTCCGGTCACGCTTTATCGCGGCAGCGATTGCGACTACCGCGATGATATTCGCGGCTGCCACAGCCGCAAACGTGACGACGTACAGGTGGACCATGAAATTCCCTCACGGGATCAACTCCCACCTGGCGGGATTTGTTTCCAAGTGTGAGGCCGCTCCCATTTACGAAGAACTGTTGGGAGCGGCCTCTGACTAGAAGGCCCCTGTGGCTGAAGAGGTACTGAAAAGATGCTCCCTCAATGGGGCATGGGTACAACCCTCGCATGGCGCGATCATCCAATATGCGGCGAGAATGGGGACTGGAGCGCTGTTTCAACGCGCATCCGGCGACCGGTCAGAGCCATTCTTCGAGCCAGGTGACTCCAGACGGGCTCAGAGGACTCTCCCAGAACGTTGCTCGATCTTTGGGTCTCTCACCGGCTAGGGCCTTTCGATTTTGCACGAGTCCTGTGCTGGCCTCAGGATGCATCTCAGCAATCGGCATCTCAGCGCTCGGGTTAGATCGTACGGATGCGTCGGTTGCTCGCATCTGTGAAGCGTAAACCGCGAGCAATCTGGGCGCGATCAGTAACCTTCCTGGCGGTGGTGGTGGTGGCTTCGGCCGCGGCGGTGGCCCAGGTGGTGGTCCTCTCCACTTCGCCTATAGACCGACCAGTGGCGTACGTACTAGCAGCGGGCCTATAGTGTTGACCATGTTAAGGGGAGTGAGCCCCCCTTAGGAGGCGAACAATGTTGGACGACCCATTCACTCGCGCGAGGACAGCCGCTCTGATGATTGCCCTCGTGGCTGCACTGTCGTTTTGGCCTGTAAGTGCAGAGATCGCGAGCGCCGAAGGTCCAGATGACGCAAACCTCACAACTCGCTTCAACTACCTCAGCCAACACGGCAACGTGCAATGCTCGGTGCAGTTTGAGAACTCGATAAAGCTCATGCCTTCCGACGCGAAGCTGGAGGGCTCTTGTTGTGCGCCAATGGACGAAGCCCGTTACCGACAGCAGTTGGATGGGCTCAAGAAGTATTCCGACGTTGCTGAGGTGCCACCTGACCCTTACGACATTCCAGCACCGTTGGCGGAGCGGCTTATCGGCTACTACGACATGGCGCTCAATAAAGAGGAGCAGGCTGCGTATGATTATGCGATGGAGGACTCCGACATGCAGGGTCCGTGCTGCTGCAAGTGCTGGCGCTGGAAGGTGTATGGTGGGTTAGGCAAATATCTTATCCGAACGCGCCACTACACTGGTCAGCAGCTCACTGACCTCTGGAACGTGGGCCAAGGCTGTGGTGGTCCAGTCGAGACAAAGATGCATTAAGTCGCAGTGTCAACTTGATTTAGCTCAAAGCGGAAGGTTCGTAGATCGGCTAGAGTGTGACGTCTCCGGGGGGTATCGCTCGGAGGTATCAATGTCACACATTTCAGCTCAAAGGCTTAGGCCTGTTCTCCATTGCTGCGGGAAATGCCTTGATGCTGGTCTCCACGGCTGCTGACGCCAAAGCAGCGGCTGTCCACTACCGCGACTCCCCTAAAGGGATGCAGATGTGCCACATGTGCAAGTACTACATCGCAAGCAACGGCAGACGCGGCGGGATGGGAGGCATGTGCATGGAAGGCGGTTCCATGATGGGAATGATGGGAGCGGGCGCCTGCCAAGTAGTCGAAGGCAGGATCAGCCCAATGGGTTGGTGCGACCTATATGCTCCGGCCTAAGCCGGGCCCGTCCGGGGACTGGAAGCCGTTGTAACGCATAGCAGCACATTGCGGACAGCGGCATGATGTGGGGCATGGTCTAGGCGGGCAGCCTCGGAGGCAAATCATGAAAAGCATTGTGGGCGCGTCGCTATTTGTCCTGCTGATGCCGAGCGCTTACGCAGCCGAATTGCCGGGCGACAGCGCCGAGGGGAAGCGCTTGTATCACGCTAACTGCATGGGATGCCACGACACCGGCATTCACACCCGCAAGGACCGGATCGTTCAGTCGTTGGATGCCCTGAAAAAGCGATTGGGTGACTGCAGTCATATGGCAAACAAAGAATTTTCCGCGATTGAAACTCAGAACCTCGTCAAGTATCTGAACGATCAGTTTTATCAATTCCCCTAGTCGTCAATTCGACCCTGCATACTCTCCTTGAAGTGCGGAGACCAATTGAGTTTTACAGAGGATTCAAAAAATGAAACCCAATAATGTTCTCGTCAACGCGGCCTTGGCTGCAGTTGTGGCCGCGGTGACGGCGGCGGGTACGAGCTATCTCATTCTTCGCTACGCTCCGCTGAAACCTGAATCGGCCGACCCGGAGCGGATCGAGCGGATCATTCGCGACTACCTCATCAACAAACCCGAAATCCTGGTCGAGATGACGAATGAGCTCGATAAGCGGCAGGCCGCCGAGCAGTCGGTGCAGCAGCAAAAAGCAATCTCGCAAAATGCCGATGCGATCTTCCGGTCGCCGGTTTCCCATGTGGCTGGCAACCCCAATGGCGACGTGAGCGTGGCAGAGTTTTTTGACTATAACTGCCCCTATTGCCGCCACGCGCTTCCCGACGTGCTCAAACTTATTAACGAAGACGGAAAGGTTCGGCTGGTGCTCAAAGAATTGCCGATCATCAGCGATGATTCTGTGGGTGCGGCCAAGCTCGCGCTCGCCGCGAACAAGCATGGCAAATATTTCGAGATGCACCAGAAGCTGTTCTCCGAGCCTGGCAAGGCTGACAAGGACAAGGCTTTGCGGATTGCCAAGGAGCTTGGGCTCGACATCGATGAGCTGCAGAAGGACGCGGAGGACCCCGACATCAAGAAAGCGCTCGATGAGGCCAAGGAACTCGCCCAAAAGCTCGATTTGAAGGGCACACCTATGTTCCTGATTGGTGACAGGGTTATCGCCGGGGCACCTGATGATCTCTTCGACCAGCTCAAGGCCAAGGTTGCTGAGGTAAGGCAGAATGGCTGCGCAAGTACCTGCTGACCGTGGAGGAAGGAAGATGAACCCTATCGGCCCGATTGTCGTCCTCTTACTAGGTGTTCTCTCTACACCTGCACACCGTTGAGCCGGCTTGTATCTGCGTAGTGACCTAGCGAAAAAATTTTTCCGTGGCTTGATAGGTCTTAGACAGGGCGGCTTGAACCATCATCATCTCGCCGAGATTCTCGACCGTGAGCAGGCCGACAAGACGGCCGTCCGCCTCGATGACCCCTACCACCGGGCGTCCCTTCTCCATCAGAGATCGTAGGGCTGTATCGAGCTTGGCGCGCGCCGGCACGGTAGGAATGTCGGCCTGCATCACTTCGAGCACCGGCGTGTCGGGGCCGCGCTCCTTCAGCGCCTTGATCATGGCGTCGCGAGTGAGCACGCCGCGCAGATGCCCGGACCCATCGACGATGGGAAACTCCGTCTGGGTCGTGCGGATCAGCGCGTCGACGGCGTCGCCAACGGTCGCCGAGGTGCCCAGCGACGCAAACTTCGTGATCATGGCATCGGAGACGAGCGAACCTTGCGCCACGGCGCGAAGCTGGGCTTGAGCGGCTTCGCCGGACGCCGCGAGGAAGATGAAGACGGCGATGATGAGCAACATCGGATTGTAGAAAATGCCGACGATGCCGAACACCACGGCGAAGCCCTGACCAATGGCGGCGGCAACCTCCGTGGCGCGGGCATTGCCCATCCATATAGCGAGAAGCGCGCGCAAAACGCGACCGCCATCCATAGGAAAGGCGGGGATCATGTTGAACAGAACCAGAATGATGTTGGCGCCGGCGACCTTTGCCGCCATGGAGACTGCGGGATCGTCGATCTTGGTGAGATTCTCAGGGTCGAGGCGAGAGCCGAGCCAGAGCAACAGCACCGTGGCGATGACCACGTTCACGGCGGGACCCGCGAGCGCCACGACAAGCTCTTGGGCTGGCTTCTCGGGCATCTGCTCCATGCTGGCGATGCCGCCGAACGGCCACAGCGTCACGTCGCGAGTGTTTACCCCATAGCGCCGTGCAGCGAACACATGGCCAAGCTCATGCAGAAGTACGCACAGGAAGATGAGGACGACGAAGATCGTGCCCTGCCAGGCGGCTTCGGCGCCGCCCTGCCGGTAATAAATTGCGCCGAGCCAAATCAGAAACAAGAGAAAGGTCACGTGGATGCGGATCGCCGTTCCGCCGATCGATCCGAGCGTGAGAGACCAACGCATCAATGGGCCTTTTTTGCCGACAGCCTTGTGCCAACTATAGGGACTCTTTCGGTAGCGACGCACCGGTCTTTAGCGCTCGGCGTCGCATTTTCACGTAGGATCCTCAAGGTTGAAACCTACCTTTATTTCAGACGGCAAGGTTGGAAGTAGCCAGCCCATGGTCCCCAAATGGCACATAGGGGAAGCGACGCCCCGCAGAATGTCTACTTCCATCATGTCCGCTAATGGCCCTAAGCGGACATCTAGCGCGCATAAGAGCTAACGCAATCCAGCCACAGCAGATGGAACTGCGCAACCATCGTCCTGGTCACGTCAACCCCGACGAGAACGCCTTTTGGGTTGTTGTCTGTGCCCGATCGCGATTCCTAAATGACGTGCCTTCTGTCTTAGAGCGCCAACAGTACGCTTCAGCGCCTTGGAAATTTTTGTCACAGGAGTCCTGTTTTTCGAGTGTCGCTTTAGTTCTCTCTCGTCCTGTGCAGTCCACTCGCGACGAACCCGACGCGTGCGTCCCCTTGGCATTGATCAAACCTCCACATTGATGATGTTGGCTATATATTCGAATTGTCTTTCGGAATTACATTTTTAAGTTGCTGGCGTTAGTGCAACTGGGCCTATTGGACGACTCGTCACGCTGACCTCCAGCCCAATAGCGTGTGCTACGCAATTCTCTGTTGCGACGCATAGCGCAGACTGTATTGTTGCGAAAATTTAAGTGAGCTCTCGACGATGCTGGCGACCAAATCCTTGTAGGACAATCCTGCCTCCGCCGCGGCGGCAGCATCTTCACTATCCGGCGCAAGGTAAGGGTTTGGATTTACGTCGATGATGAAGGGTGTTCCGTTCGCATTGACACGAAAATCGACGCGAGCATAGCCACTGAACCCGAACAGCATCCAACAAGCCAGCGCGAGCTGCATGAGCCTATTGGCCATTTCAGGCTCACTGTCTTCCAGACCGAAGTGCCGCGATGTGCCGATATAGGCGGCGCTGTCCGGTGTCCATTTGCCATCGTAGCCATAGATTTTGGAGGCATGGACCTCGAGGCCGTCAAACCGGATTTCAGCGATCGGCAATAACTCCACACCCCAAGTCCGCTCAAGCAAGGCAACGTGGAATTCACGCCCCTCGATATAGGTTTCGGCAAAATGCTTGGTGTTAAGACGCAAAGTGCGTGCGGAGATGACTCCCAGTGCATCTGCGCAACGCACCACAGAGGTTTCGTTTAGCCCAAGTGAGCCATGCTCCCACACTGGCTTACGATCACGCGCGCATCAGGATCAAGCCCCGACCCATCCATAGACCAATCCGGAGTTACTAAGCTGGCATGAGCGAGCTTCAGTTTGGTGCCAACCTTGGAAAGTGTCTCTAACAGGGCCCGCGTGCCGCAACCCGTATAAGCAATTCCAAGAGCATCGAGCCGCGCTGGTACACGGGGCGCTAACCGGCCGTCGCCATCAATCGCATCAACAAGATTAAAGACCACGAGTGGCCGTCGTGAAGGCAGTGTCTCGATCGAGGCGAGGTCGAGGGCAACCTCAATGATCTCCGTGGCGTAGTGGAGACCCTCAAGTGCCTCTGCCACGGCTAATTCAGCATCGATTAAGTGATGAGGTTGGCTCTCGGTCGCCCCGCAAACGACCGGGATGAAGCCTCTCTGTCGCGGCAGTCGTCGGAGTCTGGCGATTGATTCGCCCCCTAGCTCCACGGCAGATTACAGCACGCTACCCCCGACGGAACCTATGCCGTGCCTCTTATCCCCGTATCTCTGCTGTTGGGACAAGCAGAAAAGCCCGGTCAGAAATTCCGCTGGTGATTGCCCGATGGCTCGCGCGTTAAGTTTCTGACCCCAAGCGGACATTTGTCTTTATACCAACTTCATGTCACTCAGCAGGCCATTGGGGAAGTAGCGTGTGGGCGCCCAATTGCCCATGCGGCCTATTCGAGAGGCTTAGAGGAGAGACATTGTCTCCTTAGCCCCATCGCGCCGGAAAGCGGCCCTGAAAGCAACACAAACGAGTAGCTGGTTAGTTGGGGACGGGGGACCAAAGACTCGGTTGGGTCCCGATTATGCTGGCAACATTGGGAGCACTGAACGCTCTTCCGCTATGGGTGCGCGTCGCAATAGCAAGTCTCGCGGTGGTCGGGGCTTATCTGTTCCAGATCCCAATCGCCACCAACGTACCTGGTGAGCCTTTCCTCCTTTTCTTTGTTGTAGTGGGCGGGTGCAGCTTAGCGTTTGGCCGGGCTATCGGTTTTTTTACAGTAGCTCTCACGTCTTTACTATCGTTGCCTTTCTTTGAGCCCGGCAACTCCCTCTACATTTCGAATGCGGCAGATCTCATTGAGGTCGAGCTGTATGCGTTTTTATCCGCTGGCACTGTCCTGATAATCGGCAGATTGGGGGAAGCTCTGGTCGTGGCTCGCCAAGAACGCGAGGCTTCAGCCAATCTTGAACGGGAAAAATCCGTTTTGCTCACGGAGCTCACGCATCGGGTGGCGAACAATTTTGCGGTCCTCTCAGCGGTCATTCGACAGAAATCGGTCTGCGTGACAGATCCTCAGGCTAAGACCGCTCTAGAAGAGGCGGTCGAACAAATGAGCGTAATGGCGCGTATTCATGGCCAGCTTTGCCTGGGTGCAATGGAAGGCAAATCGATCGACAGCCAGATCTTCGTCAAGGCTTTATGTGAGGACATCTTGGCCTGTGCGGGTAATTTCCGGCGGCTTACGGCAATTGAATGCGTGGCCGTAAGTCATCCTCTTCACGTTGCCGATGCCGTACCCCTCGGACTGATCATCAACGAGCTTATTGTTAATGCATTGAAGTACGCCTTTCCCGACGGCACTAACGGCAGGATTTGGGTGAGCCTAGAGAGGATCGGCACCAAACTACGTTTGACCGTGAACGACAACGGGGTTGGCCCTCAGCACTCAGTGCAAGGCACTGGTCTTGGACGTCGGCTGGTTGGTGCATTCGCGCAGCAGCTTGCTGCTAATGTGGAACTCATGTGCGGCTTTCCGGGAACAATCGTCTCAATCACATTCGATCCGGATCGGCGGCTTAGCCATTTGGCCGCCAATAGACCAGCGGCAGCGGCCTAGACGAATTTCTATGTCAAATGTCCGCCAATGACCCAAAGAAGCCCGCCGCGTAAGGCACGGCGGGTTCGGCTGATGCAGCATCGAGATGTGAGACGAGCGATGGCTGTAAGCCCTCCTCCCATCCGCGACTGGGGCGGGCGCCTTCGGGGTCATGGCGATTGCCTATGAGGACGGCTCCTCGCCGAAGCGAGCAAGGCGAACACGCGCGCAGGATGTCCGCTTGTCGCTACAAAGCGGACATTCCCGGCGACGTTTAGGGGCGCCGATAACGGTGCGCTGGCGTTGGAAACTTCTTGTAGGGGAGGAGGATGCGCCTGCCTGTCAGACGCCGGTAGCGCACCATTAGGTTCTTCACGCTCTGGGCTTTCCATTGGCCGGCCCGTTGCGCGGGGATGCGCTCCCGCGTGAGCCACTTCGCGACCTGTCGATAGTTGTGACCGACTTCCCTTACTGCCGCCTGAATAAAGGGCGCGTAGGTGTGAGCGTAATCGTTGGCCAACTCGACCACGATGCGAGTGCCATGGCATGAGAGAGCGCGCGCCCGCTCAGGACGCATGTTGTGGAATCCTGCTTTGCGTTTTGTGTAGCAAAATTGCCTATGAGTCGCGGGCACACACCCGACGCGGAGTCACACTCGACCCATGACTGCGATTAGGGGCTGGGCGGGATTAAGCCAAGGCGCCCCCAGTTATCGCAATATTCTCAGCAGTTCTGAGCCCCGCGGCAAACTGGCGGAAGCCGCGCGGCCCAGTCTCGACCCAGCTACACCCCAAATTCGCCGGACCAACGCGGGTGTTTCTGGGTCGCGTCCATCCTACCCGCTTTGGGAACTTGGTCAATCAAAGCGACCGGTTCCATGGCCGACTCGCCTACGTCTGGAACCTATATCCAGATGGGCGGACTCCTTTTTAAGCCTCGCGCAGCTTCCCTATATGAGGGCCGCTATAGAGCCGTAGTTCGGAGCAGCCGTAGATGTCCCAACCTATCGGCGTCAGCCTTCCGCACCGGCTTGGTAAAGCTGAAGCTCTGCGCCGCTTGCAGACAAGCTTCAACGACGCCCAGTCAAAGGGCGGAGCCTTTTTCACGTTCAGGAACCAATGGTCCGGCGATCACCTGGATTTTCGTGTAAGCCTGCTCGGGCAGACCACGACCGGCACCATTGATGTCGCCGGGGACCACGTCAGGCTTGAGGTGCAACTTCCCTGGTTGCTCTCGCTGCTGGCCAATAAGGCAAAGGCCTTGGTGGAGAAGCAGGGCAAGCTCATGCTGGAAAAGCTGGTCAACCCGATGAAGCAAAACTGACGGTTTGCTCCCGTGCCTCTCTGACGAGACACCCAAGCATCTAGACGGATGCTGGGCGAACCCAGGCTTTATTCGTGCCAACGATTGCGGCCATTGACTCTGTCACGGCAACTTGGGATCGATACGGCGGTGGGAGACGCGTACTCATGTCCTCGCCCTCAAGTTGCTATGCAGAATCGGTGCTCTCGCACTTGGAGAAAGTTCAGAAGCTCCCCCTCGAAGTGCAGACCGATATTGCTAAGCGCGTCGATACGTACCTCAGCGTAGCCAGGGCTGCGAACAACGAGGCGATAGTGGCTACGGTCGCTTCTAGCGCTATGCAAGAGCAGGCCAAGGCAATCGGACAGGGGGGCACGATGGACCCGCGATGGGCTGCACCAGCAATTGTCGAAGCATGGTGCTATGCCACGATGAGCCTGTCCAAGGGTTACCTAGATCAATTGCACGCGCAAGCGATCATCGGAGCAATCGAGGCGTTCACACTAAGTCGTCTTACTAGGTGACACGTAACCCCCTCACTTCCTAAAGCAACTTTTCTCCTTTGAAGTTGTTGTTATGGGCCTGGAGGTACAATGGCCCTTCGTCCTCAGACTCCATATGGCGCTGCCCCTTCAATTAGAGGCATAAGAGCAGGCGAGGAGAAAGACCTCACACCCGAACAGAACTACCGTGTGCGTGTTATGGGCGAAGAGGAGTTGGACCTTTTACACTCGGCAGCGTCGCAGGGCGGATTACAACTGGCCTCTCTGAACTGGATACTCGCGAGCCTTGCCAATCATGGCTTTGTGAGCATTAGTGGCAATAACCGGCGACTGCGAGCTGTCGCGACGAAGGCGGGTTGCCTCGCGCTGGCGATGCGACCCCTGCTTCCCGACGACACTCTCCACTAGGCTCTCACTCCGCAAGCTGCCTACCCCTAAACCTAATCCAACTCACCGAGGAGCAACCGTGAGACGAACTTGGCGGGTTCACCGCTGGTTCAGTCCGTCACGCGAGTCAGAACCGCGCTTCACCAAATCGTTCCGATCAGCTTTCTTGGTGCCGATGGCGGCGCTGGCTTTGGCCGTGGCGGTGGACCTGGAGCGGGTCCTGGCGGCTTCGAACCCTCACTGACAGAAGCTCCCGCCCC